>OLRY01000516.1_pt1 | contig 49480 bp, 47 predicted proteins | sample 1672541 | NCBI WGS metagenome assembly OLRY01 (sample SAMEA3136697, study PRJEB25190) | human gut metagenome | biome: human gut; feature: human-associated habitat; material: faeces | place: Austria | collected 2013 | reverse complement strand
TCAATACTACTCTCCCACCGGCAAAATTCGACAAAAATCATTTCATGAAATCATTTTACAAAATAGAAAAACAACAAAAAGCAACCAATCCCGCAAGTACAAACACCAAACAAAAACCGGCACAACAGCCAGAAAAAACATACAGTACAGAATGCAGGTGCGCTTTGAGGACAAAGAAAAGACAGCCGATACGAACCGAACAACCAATCGTTTCGTCCTTACAACAGTCTATGCGACATACAACCAAAACAGACTACCACAAAACCGAAAGGAGACGCACCGATGCAAAAAAACATCGATATCACCGCACTGATAGAGACCTACCATCTGACGGAAGAAAAACTGAAACATATGACGCTGCTGGAAGCAATCCAGCTACTGGATCAAAAAGACAGCAACGACAAGCAAAAAGCCATCCAGGAACGAAAAAACGATCCGAACTACCTGAAGGATCTGAAAACCTATTTTCGACCCTATTCTGCTTTATGCAGCATCTGGCCGGAAGAAACCGTCCAGAAAGTCTGTATCGAAGAACTCAGCCCGCACGACATCACAGGAGAACACAAAATGGTGATACCAAAGGGAGACCCTTTATACAACCCACCAAAACTGTACGGCATGGAGTACATCAAAACCGCATACACCTTCGTCAACAACGGCGACGATCTCATCCATCGAAACTGTTACATCTACAAATGCGCCAATCCACACCAGGGTTCCCGCCACGGTACCATCATCCTGCGGCTGCTGTACGAAACATGGCCGCAACTGAAACCCTTTGCATTTTCAGCCTACGAAATGACCAACCTGGAAAGCTATGAAATCTACACAAAAAGCCACCTGTTCGTACCATTTCTGGCACTGATCAAAGGGGACACAGAAGCCATCCGAAAACGAAACCGGGACTACGCAAAATCCTACAACAACGGATTCTTCACACCAAAAAACATCGAAACACTGCTGAAAAGCAAAGAAACAAAACAATTCTTCCAGACCATTGAAACGATGGACAGAAAGGGGATTTGCGTATGAACCCATTGGCAGAAACCATCATCAAGCAACTCAAGAAAAAAGGCTTCGTACTCCAACTGTACGAAGCCACCTCCACAAACAGCATTTACTTAAAGCTGGACTATGGTGTATGTAATTCCATCCGAATCTCCGATCACCCGGGAAAATCTCACCTGAAATACCGATACAACATCGGGCCGCACATTCAAACCTACCGAAAACGGAACGTCTACCAAAACGGTGTCCGTATGGAACAATACTATTACCCGGAAAAAGACCTCGACAAAATGATCAAGGACATCGTAAACGCCCGCAAAATGAAACAATATCGATACGGCGACGAACAATACCAGAAGTACATGGAGAAAAACAAATACGACCACAAAAACGAACGCGGCTTCTGGAGAGATGCGCGGCTGATTTAAACAAAAAAATCCGGAACCACAACGGGTTCCGGTACTTTTTTTTCACAACAAAGCAAAAAAATCATTCCGAATCTTCCAAACGTTCCCCGGCCATCTCCGCGGACACGCTCTTTTCCGGATAGCAATACGATCGAATGGCACGCTCAATCGCAGCCGTTTTCGTCTGACCCATGCGGTCACAATGAGACTCCAGCAAACGATAGGCGTCCATGGAAATATACAGATTCAGAGAATGACCTTCCTTACGCTGCGCACCGCCTCGTCCTCTACTCATAGTATCAACCTCCATTATAACTTATCTACATAATACCATATGAATCAAGATTTATCAACATCATTTCCAGAAGATTTTCGTTTGGCATCCAGGTACGCTTCCACCGACGGAAGACCACCAACTGCAAAAATCTTACGAACCTTCTTCCGATACGCCAAACCCAGCATCAGAACGGCAAGAATACCGAAATAACAAAGCACAACCTGCCATACCGTAAACGACACCCGGGTGATATACGCAATACCCAACAGGTTGTAAAACATATGGAACCCAATAACGTAACGCATCTGACCGGTCAGTTCCAAAAGCAGGCACAAAAACAACGTGAGCGCAAACGTAACCGGAATATGCCCGGTTGTCCCATGGACAAATGCAAACAATACAGACGATACAATCACACAAACCGGAATCGGAAACACACGCCGCAGCGACCGATACAAAAACCCACGGAAAATCAACTCTTCCGCAATTGGCGCGACCGTGATCGAAAGAATCAGATATGCAACCAGATTCCATCCTTCCATACTCTGATAGACTTGCATGTACTGGGACGGAAACCACGTTTCCACCAGCGTACCCATCGCTTGCGAAAACACATACATGCTGATGAACAGAAAAATCAGAACCGTCCAGCCGTAACCGGAAAACCGATACGACATTCGCTTCCTGGGACGCACAAACAAACGATAATACGGAATACCGAACAACACAATCATCAGGCCATCCGAAAGGTACGACGATAACAGATACGGCAAGGACAAAGCAGCAACCAGGTACGAAAGAAATAAGCTGATAAAATAGTAAAAAGCAAAGACCAAAAGTCCAAGCAGCATCAGACAGATTTTCGTACGATGCAGGGAAACAAAATCACAAAAACGTCTTTTCATGTCAAAAAAACTCCTCTCCTCTTAGGTATCAATGTCCACGACAAAGCCGTCGGTAATAGAACCGACGAACTGAATCGTAGAAACACCGCGAAACGTATTCATGGAAATCGTCACACGTGCCGTAATTTCCTGACCAAAGCAATCCTCCGGATCCGCGTCCTTCGGAAACAGATAACCCTGGGAAAAACACACCAGACGGAAACCGGACGGCAAATCCACACGAAGATGCTTGCCATTGGACATCGTGGAAAATTCCGCTTCAAACCGACGAAACTTTAAATCAAACACAGGTTCCGGAAATCCGGCGCCAAACGGCCGCCACTGTTCCAGATCCTGCAGATATCCATCAAACACATCGGATTCCAAACCGAACGCACAGCCGTCCACCGTACCAAGCACCAGATCCGCACCGGATACAGCCTCTTCCTCCGCAGGTTTCCGTCGGGGAATCTCAAAATCGAGAAACTCCACCAGAGCGTCTAAAGCGCCCTCATTTGGCACGGAAATACCAAAGGCAGGGTTATGTCCGCCTCCAGACCATACAAAGCCGTTCTGGGCCTCTTTTCGATGTTTCTGGACATATGTATCCGTAAGGTCCAGGAACGGAAACCAGGACGGGCAGCGTCCGCTGCCGGAATACGAACCATCCGGATGTGCCTGCAGCACAAACGTCGGAAGACCCGTATCCGTCATCAGATTCTGAGCCAAAAGACCCAAAACACCGGATCGCGCGCTGCTCACATAAACATACGGATCCCGCACAGGGCCTTCGTTTCGAAGCACTTCCAGTTCCTGTGCAACCAGCTCTTTACGCTGTTCATTGTACGAAAGAATCTGAAGCATCGAAGACAACGACTTCTTATCATCGAAAAACACATCATACGCCAGCTGAACCGAAACGCCCATACGTTTCAGGGCATTAAACGCTGGAGCCACATAATATGCAAAGAACGTTTCCGTGATGTCAGACGGAGACAACAATTTACCTGCCTCTATAAACGCCAGAAACATGGTAGAAAGCCCTTGAAACACCAAACGGTATACTGGAGTACCCTCGATCCATAAAGACGCGGATTTGACCCCAAATTCGGGCTTAGGACACAACATCCGACAAATGGACACCGCATCCCGTACAAGAGGACGGTTTTCACAATAAAGCGGCATACCGTCCGAAATCGTACCAAGGCCCGCAAATACACGCAGCCGATCGATCTGATTGGCATAATAACCAGCAGACTCCATGTAATGCGTCGCATAATGACGCAGCACCTGATACATAACATTCGCACCGCAGATACCAGAATAACCCTCAAAATCATCCAAACGGTTCGGATCCACCGTCACCGTAGCAGGTAAAGCCGTCTGTTTCTGTAAATGATGATCCGTAACAAACACATCAAGCCCTTTCGAACGGGCATAGGAAATGGCGCTTTGTGCGGTGATTCCAACATCACCGGTCAAAATACCGGAAGCCTGCGGATACTGCCGCAGAATCGCATCCACGTCCGAAGACGCGAACCCATACGCAGAAACGTCAGGAAAAAACAAACCGGCACGAAAGCCCAATTCAGAAAGACCCGCCAGGGCAATAATTCCAGCACAAATACCGTCCATATCAAAATCCGTATAAATGACAAGAAACTTATGATGGATTCGATAATCATCCAATGCCTTACACAACGTATCCGTATCCTTCGGAAGCGCATGCCGGCGCAAAAAATGCTGTTCAAAAAAATCAGATGTATATCCACGCTCCTGAAAAACACGAGCAAGAAGCTGATTCATGCACTCACCTCATTTTCATAATCTTGACTATATTATACTACATTTATACAGATAAATCAACAAAAATAACATCCCAAATTTCAACTCCTAAACCCTTTCTTTCCCCGCTACAACCAATGGGGACGGGTGAGAACCTGAATGAGAAATTCCAGAAACCCGATGTTCCATACGGAACATGTTTGAGGTCATATGACAAAGTCATTCGTATACGAAACAAAGACCCACCAACAGGTGGGTCCCTTTTTTACGAATTGTCTGAAAACTCGGGTTTTGCACAAAGAAGCAGCAAGAGGGAGTTGCGTCATGTCACAATTGTCTCAATGTCTCCGAAACCTTTTTATATATATACGTGTGACGTATATGTGATACGCAACAGAAATAATTATGCATAATAATTACGATATCTTTTTATGCGTACATTTACCAAATTATATATATATTAGGTTAAAAAATAAATGTGACAACTGTGACAAAGTACCGTAAACCCCTATGGTTACTACATTTTTAATGTCACAGGCGTAAAAATTGCTGTGACACAAACGGGTGACGCGTCCTCCTCTTTTGACGCTTCTGCCCTTTGTACATAAGGGTTTTTGAGATGTCACAATGTGTCACAGCTTTGTCACAGCAAAACTGAAAATGTTTTCAGAATTGCATGTGAACAACAAGTGTTGTTATATCAACATAACACAATAACCGAAATTCACAGAACAATTCGACATTAGAAAAAACAAAACACGGCCCAGAATTGGCCCAAATCGAACAACGATATGGGACAAAACGTTACCATCTGTATTTACAGAAAATCCATGATTTGTTTACAGTTTAGACATAACTAAAACATATGTTCGAAAAAAATTGACATTTTGTCACAGATCCGCAAAATTGGCTGTGACACAAAAAATAACGCGTACGCCCTTTATTCATAAGGTTTTTTCCAAAATGTCACAGCTTCGTTTGTCACAGCTGTGACAACCTTCTGTGACAAACTTCAAAAACTCGAAAAATAATTGTAGAACAATTCTAAACGCTGGTATAACAAGCAATTTCCGTGATTTCGTTCTAAATTGTGTGAGAATCATACACAACTTACAAATTCCATGTGTTCCAAACGAGTGCTGACGTACAACGTCACAGACGATAACCCAAACATCCGATTGTCTTATCATCTGTAATCATGTAGAAAATAATTGATTTTTCTACGCAAATATGATATGATTACTAACAGAACGAATGGCAGGGACTGCAGACACCCGAAATCTCATCCCCTGTGCGAACTACCATAAAGAAAGGAATCCTGGTCATGGCAGCGAATACCATCAACAATGTGCTGCGCAACTTGACCCTGAGCTATCTTTCAGAAATCAGAAGACAACCATCATTGCCTGATGCAAAAACCATTGAGTTTGAACTTCTACAAAATATCACAGATGCTTTCAAAACACATAACAAGATGCAGGACGATGGTAGTACCAAATGGAAAATTCCACAAACCTTACATTTTTCTCAAATCGCTGACATTATGGCACAATTGCATCCAATCTGTACCATTAATACCAGCGGACAAAACAAAAATACGGAATACAATATCCTCGCCGTCTATCAGGACGAAGGGCCAAACAAAGGAATTTACGTCACTGATGAAGATACCTTCAGGCAAATTGCAGAACAGTATAATTATCAGCTTACAACTCATGAGTTCAATGAATGTATGTCGCGATTACGTACACTCGTACCGAAAAGAGAACTCACACGTAAACGAAATCTGATTGCTGTCAACAACGGCATTTTCGATTACGACACAAAGGAACTGCTTCCGTTTTCTTCTGATTATGTATTTACATCCAAATCCAGAGTCAACTACAACCCACTGGCAAAAAATGTAACATTACATAATCCGGACGATGGAACTGATTGGGATGTGGAAAGCTGGATGAATACCCTTTCCGACGATCCAGAAGTAGTTGATCTTTTATGGCAAATTCTGGGTGCGATCGTTCGTCCAAATGTCGCATGGAACAAATCCGCGTGGTTTTACTCCGAATCCGGAAACAACGGAAAAGGTACGCTGTGCGAACTGATGCGGCAATTATGCGGTGAAGGTACATACACATCCATACCATTATCTCATATGAGCAGCGACTTCATGTTGGAACCACTGATTCATGCGTCCGCAATCATTGTAGATGAAAATGATGTAGGCGCCTTCATCGATAAAGCGGCAAACCTGAAAGCAATCATTACCAATGATGTCATCCAGATTAACCGGAAATACAAACAGCCCATCGCCTACCGTTTCTACGGCTTCATGGTACAGTGCTTGAACGAAATGCCCCGTATCCGGGACAAGTCCGACAGTTTTTTCCGCCGGCAGCTGTTCATTCCGTTTACAAAATGTTTTACCGGAAAAGAACGCAAATATATCAAGCACGATTACTTACACCGCCAAGAAGTCTTAGAATACGTATTGTATCGGGTGCTAAATATGAATTATTACACCCTCGCAACACCAAAAAGTTGTGAAGATGCACTGGACGAATACAAAAGCTTCAACGATCCGATCCGGGGCTTTGCAGAAGAAATCTTACCACAATGCAACTGGGACTTTTTACCCTACAAATTTTTATACGACATGTATCTTTCCTGGTTTAAGAAAAATTCACCGTCCGGAACCGCATTGTCCGAACCGTCGTTTCGCAACGATTTAAAACGCGCGATTTCCAATGAACCGAATTGGCTCGCATTTGATCAACAGAAACGTGTCGGTACGCAAATGGACAGCATGGAACCCCTGTTGGACGAATACGGTCTTGTGGACTGGATGAACCCGAACTTTGTAACCAGTGACAAACGCATCAAAAACACCGATCTTGCCAAACAAAAAGACAGGTGTACCCCTACCCCGGATCAATTCCGGGGAAGACGATTCCGTGGCGGGCTGATCCGTACGACAACAGCCGTAACCACAGAAGAAACTGCCAAGGAGGAAACAACGTGAATTTTCTTTATTTTGATATTGAGTCTCTGGAAAATATTTTCAGCTGTGTTGTGCATGACGAACATGCCAACACACTGGATATTTACCACCTGATCGATCCCGTATTATACGTGGACTCTGACAAAGAATACCGACTACCGGATATGCTGAAAGCCAAAGGGCCGGCATGGATGGACGAATGTCGGAACCATATTATGAAGACCAACCTGAACTTTACCAATTTTAACACAGAAAATCAGCCGATCCGGTTCTTCGACCTTCATCAGCGACAAAGTCAGGAACGTCTGTTCAAAACCTTTGGTGTTTCCACCGCACAATACATGAATCGGGTGGGTCAAAAAGACACTTCTGGTGACCCGATCGATGTTTACGAAGATCAGTACCGTCTGGTCTGCGATACCGACAAAAGCTACGACCCGGATCTTCATCCGTACATTCTCGGATACAACTCCGAAAATTACGATACCACCATGCTGGCACTGTACGCAGCAGGCGCCCATCCGGATCTTCATCGGTACAACGACAAGAAAAATACAGCACACACCATGCGAGAACACAACGATATGCTGTTCTCCGCTTACTTCAAAAGTCAGATGCCAAAATATCTGATGCACGACGCTTCGAACAGCAATCTGGGATTCACGACAAACGATGAACTCAAACCAATGTTCTATCACCAAAATCTGATCCGGAAAAACATGCTGATGTCCGGACGATACGTAGACATTGCCCGCTTAAATGAAAAGCAGTCCAAAGTCGCATTGAAGCGAATCTTAGGAATGCTGGGCTTTCAGATCAAGGAATCCTCCAAACTGTCTTCCGACCAGACCATTATTCATGATCTGGACGAACTGTACGATCTGATTGCTTACAACGTATCGGACGTTATCAATGAAAAAGCGCTGTTCCACCACCGAACCTATTATGGACAGTTCGAACTGAAAAAAGGTCTGCTGAACAAATATCCGGAACTGGTTTACAAGGAAAAAGGCGATACCTATCGGCCGGACGTTTCACCGGACACCGTACGAAACGACCGCTTATGGATCAGCAGTTCCTCTGCACAATTCGCCACCAAGGTTCTCTGTCCCTACGGACACATTACGGACATTCCGTTTGTCAGCTTCATGTATCCGCATCCGGAACAGGCGAAAAAGCTGGGAATCCAGCCGGTCAACGTCCTGGAAGAATCGAAAAAATTCTTTTATGAAAAATTCAAAGACTATCCGGACGCTCTGCGGAATTTCGATACCATTTATAACTTCTATAAACAGATTGAAGGAAAGAATTACAACGATTCCCAGAGCTACAAAGACGATTACGTACAGACACGATACGTCACCGATATCGATTCCCGGACAGGCAAAGAAATCCGGCATACCGCGGATCAGATTGTTTGCCCGGATGGTTCTCTCGTACCCTATAACGTCCATGACTTATCCGAACTGGACGCAACGAATACGTTTATGCCGTATTACGACAAAAACGGACAACCGACCTCCTGCTACGTTATCTTCTCCACCGGAGGAATTCACGGCGCTGAATACAACCAGGCATTGTACGAAGCGGATATGAAAGCCTACCAGTCCGAAGTAGATGACTTGAACGAAGCCAAACAACAATTCGGTTTTGACCAGGCCGGCGCGGTTGCACTGCGAAAAGCCCGTGTCATCAAAATGTCCGACGGACGGGAACTTTCTTACAAAGTATTCTTAAAATCCGGAAAAAAGGTCGCAGATTCCGAATGGCGAAAACCGGAAGAACCAAAACTGGTAGAATTAAAAGGTGACAAAAAGCTTCCGAAACTGAACGATCGCTACACCTTCACTTCTGCAGGTCTGGCAAACCATGAGGACTTCAAATCCTACTATCCGAACCTGCTGCGTATGATGATGGCTTTCTACAACAAAGGTCTGGGCTACGACCGCTATGCGGAAATCTTCGACCAGAAGGAAGACTACGGAAAACTCATGAAGGACAAAACAAAGAGTCAAAAAGACCGCGATTTCTTCTCCATCATGCGGGAAGGAACGAAATTGATTCTCAACTCCGCATCCGGTGCTGCCGATGCGAAATTCATGAACAACATCCGTTGCAACAACCAGATCATCAGCATGCGAATCATCGGACAGCTGTTCTCCTGGAGAATCGGACAGGCGCAGACCTACGAAGGCGCACAGGTAATCTCTACGAACACGGACGGTCTGTACTCCGTGATGGAAGAAACCAGAAACAACGAGATTCTGGAACAGGAATCCAAGAACATCAACGTCCTGATCGAACCGGAACCGCTGTACCTGATTTCCAAAGACACCAACAATCGTCTGGAGGTCAGTCCTTCCGGAAAAATTCTCAGCGCATCCGGCGGTACTCTGGGATGCTGGAAAGGGCCGAATCCAACAAAATCACTGAATCATCCAGCAATCATCGACTGGGCGGTATCCGAATACCTGCTGGTTGCTTCCCAGCACTACAAAGGATTGTCCCTGGACGCGCCATTCAACGACGACATCGGACGATCCATCCTGCGATCCGCGCCGAACAAGTTTGATAAGATTACGTATCTGACCATGATGCAGAACCTGATTGCTTCTTCCCCGGGATCAAACAGCTACGTGTTCGGACTCCCGACCAATACCAGCGAAGATATCCTGGACGGAGCCTCCGGTTACCTGGATTTCAAAGACAATGTACAGCTGCTTCAGCATTACAATCGGGCGTTCATCCTGACCGATGATGCGCCAAACAGCATCTACATGTACATGGCAACCGTACGAAAACTGACGCCGGCACAGAAACGGAACCGGGCAGCAAATCCATATGACCGTACCGAAAATGCGCAGGCAAAATACGTACTGAACGCCAACGGCGTTACCGACATCGATCCGAAATCCGAAGAATATACCATCAAGAAAATTTCCGGCGTGGATCAGAACTGGCACATGTACATCTACAATCAGATGCTGTACCGCATGCCGCAGGCCGATTACGATTTCATCACCCAGCATCTGGATCTTGAGAAATACTTGAAACTGATGCGGGACACCTTTGAAAAGAGCTGGAGGAACCATTTACCAAACGCAGCTTAACACCGTGGGGATCATTCCAATCGAATGGTCCCCATATCTTTTCACAATACAATCAATATACACAATACATACACTACACACGGAACGCATCCGAGTGTAGTGGCAGAAACACACAAAGAAAGGAGTTCTCTTATGGGAAAAGCAGAAGGCTATGTGGAAGATTATCTAATCAAACAGGCAAAAGCCCACAACCATTTATGCTTCAAATTCATTTCCCCCGGTATCGACGGCGTTCCTGACCGAATCCTGATCGGTAATGGAAAAACCATATTCATCGAATGCAAAAGTGCGGTCGGTTCCCTGTCCAAACAACAAAGAAAACGGATCAACGACATGCTGTGCGCCGGTGCGGATGTCCGAAAATGGCATACCCGGGAAGAGATTGATGCTTACTTCGAAAGCCTGGAGACTAACCGGCCCGCAAAATTCCATTCCTGCTGGGACGACGGATCCGAATTCATTTCCCACTGTACGGTAAACACAAAAACACGGGAAATCACAGACATAGAATCCGCCGGAACACCAAACCCGAACGCCGTTTGTATCGACCAGTACGTCACACTGGACGATCACACCTATCCGGTCTGGGATCCGAACGGCAACACACCAAAAACCGATGCCATGTATTGCATCGCAGAACACAGAAAGGAATCTTATTATGCCGATTGATGAACTGAAAAAATTACAGGAAACCTTATACGAACTGAGTGATCAGCTGCCAAACGAAGACGAATGTAACAGCCTGGAAGACGAAGTATGCGGCGATATCGCCAATTTAAGAGACAGTCTGGCAAGACTGTTGGAACGCTACGAATGAGGAGGGGCAACCATGACACGCGGTTATTTATACGAAATCACCGACAACCCGGATCTGTACGATATGGATCGTCTGACCGGCGTTTTGGATCAGGATCCGGCGCTGCTGAATGAATTCAGCTACGACGAAGAACCGGATGAAACAGAGAAAACAAAGGCGATCAAAGACCTGCTCGCCATTTTCAAAGACGCTGGCGCCACTATTACGTTTCATAACGACACACAGCTGGCACACATGACCTTTCCGGACACCTTTGCCAAACAGTATTTTTCCGAACGCTACCAGCAGCTGCAGCAGGAATTTGCCTATCTGACACTGGACGATTTTGCGAAAAACGTCGCTGGAATCAAAGAACTGATCGACGACGAAACGTCCGATGCCGTATGGTTCAATTCCAGCTTCTACAACCTGGACAGTTTTGTACGGCAGATAGAGCCGGATAAAACCTATTACCTGTATCCGAACGTTCTGAGCATGTGCTACTAACTTCGTTATGCGCAATAAGGAGGTTTTCATGTACGAAAAATCCGTAAACACAGACAATCGTAACGAAATGATCCGATTTCTTACCGGACATTTTCGTTACTTTACCATGAACAGCTGGAACGGCTGTTCTTCGTATGCGAACAACGTAAAAATTTATAACCTGGGACTGACCAAAGAACAGGAAGACATTGCATATCAGCTGCTCGACCCGGACGTAGATACCGATGCGTTAAACGACCAAATTGCTTTTCTGATCGAACAGTTTTACGAAGACACCGGATATACCGTTAGCTACAACGGACGCAGCAGCGGCTATCTTGTCCTCTATGAAACCAAACGGGAAAACAATAAGATGTGCATTTATCTGGGTCGTTCCATTGACCAGAACGAAGATTTCGAAGACTGGTCAGACGAAGATCTGAAGGAACGTGTCGAGCTGGTTTGTAAATTCGACCGTCTCTGTGACGACATCCGGGAACAATTCCTTCAGTGCTGCCGTCCAGACTGTATCCAGACACAAACCGTCACAACCGTAACCGAACGGCACTATCTCGTACTTCCGGAGGATCTTGCATGACACAGTTACTTTGTACCAACGGCGGCTGCCTTGCCATCCGCAAAAACAACGTCGATACCGAAAAGCCTTTCTATGTGGTACAATATCGGCCCGTTTTAAACATCGAACGTGGGCCATCCGATGTCACCTTTTCGGACACCAAAGACGAATTAAACACATTGATTCTGGAATTTCTGGATACCTACCATCTCACATTGACACCAAAAGCAGCCCAGAAATTGTCCCAGATTTAGACATAATAAAAACACCGGAACCATCCATCCGATGTTTTTATTACCCGAAATAATAACGAAAGGAATCACATCCGTACCAAAACGATAAGAAAATACAGATATGAAACAGATTGAAAAGGCACTCTAACTTTTCATGTCTTATAATACCACAACTCAGAAAAAAAAGCAACAGAAACGAGGTAATTTATCATGAAAAATCCTGAAAATTCTCTCCCACCCATTGCATCCGAAGAATTTTACTACACCTTCGGATCTTCCGAACAATTCCCTTATTACGGTGGTTGGGTCATTATTCGCGCCATCGATCGCGCCGATGCCGATGCGATTTTTCGCTACTTCTATCCACACCCGGACGATGACGAACTGTTAAACGCCGCAATGGTGTACACAAAAGAACAATTTTTCGCCACAGCGATGGCAGAAAAAGGGACAAACATGGGCTATGGTTGTCACAAAACCATCTGGACGCCAAAGGCAGCAATCGCCGAAACAGAACTGCATCGAAATGCACCCGCACTCATCGACGAAAACAAAAAGCTGCTTCACCTGACCGTACAATGTATGGCAACCTACGAAAGCGACCTTCCCGTACCAGCAGAGCTTAACCTGAAAGAAGCCATCCAGTACGCGCTTGACCACACCAACGAAATCCCTATAGCTCCGCTGACCTATGTCGAAGATTCCGATGAAATCGACACAGAATCCGCACGCTTTGTATAAAACACAACAGAAAGGACACAAAAAACCATGATACAGAACGCTTTAATCCCCTACGTCATCGAACAGACCAGTCGAGGTGAACGCTCCTACGACATCTACTCTCGGTTGATGAAAGACCGGATCATCCTGCTGACCGGCGAAGTTACCGACGACATGGCATCTGTCATTGTCGCACAGCTGCTGTTTCTGGCAAGCGAAGATCCGAACAAAGACATCAACCTGTACATCAACAGCCCCGGCGGCTCAGTGACCGCAGGTCTTGCCATCTACGATACCATGAACCTGATCCAGCCGGACGTTGCCACCACCTGCGTCGGCATGGCAGCCTCCATGGGCGCCTTCCTGCTCTCCGGAGGAGCCAAAGGCAAACGTGCCTGTCTCCCCAACGCAGAAGTCATGATTCATCAGCCACTGGGCGGTGCAAAGGGACAGGCCACGGACATTCAGATTGCTGCAGAACATATCTTAAAAACCAAAGATCGGTTGAACCGCCTGCTGTCCAAACACACCGGACAGCCGCTGGAAGAAGTCGTAAAAGCAACCGAACGGGACAACTGGCTGTCTGCGGAGGAAGCAAAAACCTTCGGTCTCGTTGACAACATCCTCATTTGACAAACACCGAAAATTCCTTTACAACTGGAAGAAACCATCAACACAGAAAGGAGTTAAACAGTCATGACCAAAAATTACAACTGTATCATCATGACACAGGACGAAGTGGCCGCCATCTGCGGACAGCCTATTCGCTTCCAGAACGGTTATCCCATTGACCCGTCGATGCGCATGCGCAAACAACTGGAAGATCATCTGGGACGCGTCATCGTAACCACCCGGGAGTCTACCCGGCACCCGGAAGAAATCTTCCTGTTCTTAGCCGACAGCCAGGTGTACTACGGACTGACCGGAAAGCGAATCGCAAAAATCGCGGGAACGTTCGACGACTTCACCATTATCCTCACAGACATCTTTGAGGACTGTCCAAACGAAAATCCGGCCGATCTGTTCCAGAGCTATCGCTACGTTTGCTACATGGAGGAACAGCAGAAATTGAACCAGTGGTTCAAAGCCAATTATTCCTGATCAAAACGCCGACAGAACATCGCTCACATCAGCAAAAGCCGCTTCGGCGGCTTTTCTTTTACAAACCTCACAGTTTACAAAAACAAACCTTGTTTTGCTTATAAACATATGTTATAATAAAAACAAAAAAGTGAGGAGGTCAAACTGTGAGCGAAACACGAACCGTCTACCGTCTGCTGCGGATCGCGCAGAACCGTTCCGTCAAAGAACTGGCCGCACAGCTGGAAATCACAACAGCTTACGTCCACAGCATCGAAAACGGCGAACGCGTACCTGCCAAACGACTGCTGCGGGACTATGCGGCTGCGCTTCATGTGACACCAGACTACATACAATCGTTTACGATTCCGCAGGGCGAATCCTTCCAGGAAAGCCTGCTACGTGTCGTACAGCATCTGTGTAATAAGGAGGTGTCCTCATGAACAATTTGCCAGCACAGAAAAAGGAATGGATTCCCCTTCTGGATTACCAGAAATACTGCAGAGACCAGCTGCTGACGCACCCCTATTACGCCTTGTTTTTAAAAATGGGTCTGGGAAAAACCGCCATCGTACTGGAAACACTGTATGAACTCAATCCTTCCTGTCACGTACTGATCGTCGCGCCAAAATCCATCGCCCGGGTCACCTGGGTCAATGAAATCCAAAAATGGAACCTGCCGTTTCGAACCAAATCCCTGATCGTCAACGACCGCGGGAAAAAGCTGTCGAAAAAAAAGCGGCTGGAACGCTACGAAGAGGTCAAAACCGACCCGCCAACCATCTATTTCATCAACCGGGAACTGCTGTCCGACCTGTACAACTACTTCCCAGGGAAAAACTGGTGCTTCCCCGTTGTCATCCTGGACGAAAGCCAGAGCTTTAAATCCCACGATTCGCTGCGTTTCAAGACCATGCAAAAGATCCGCCCCTGGCTGTTCCGTCTGATCTTGATGACCGGATCCCCACAGCCAAACGGCCCTATGGATTTATGGGCGCAGATCTGGCTTCTGGACATGGGACAACGGCTCGGACGAACCATTACGTCCTATCGGAACACCTATTTCAATCCGGGTCTGATCGTCAACGGCTATCCGGTCAGCTGGAGACCGCGCCCGTTCGCCGAGGAGACCATTTACAATCAGATTTCCGACATTGCGATCGCCATGAACAACGACCGTTTGCAGCTTCCCAGCCTGACCTACAACGACATCGAAATTCCGATGACGCCGGACGAACAGAAACTGTACAAGGAATTTGCCAAAACAAAGATCCTGGAACTGGAAGACGGTCATGAAATCGAAGCCGTCAATGCAGCCGTGCTTCATGGAAAGCTGTCTCAGATGGCATCCGGCGCCCTGTATCTGGAACAGGGTTCCCACAAATATACTGTCATCCATCAGCACAAGCTGGAAATGTGCGAATACATCATCAACAATACATCCGACAACGTATTGATCGCTTATCATTTCTACAGCGACAAAGAAATGCTGCTCTCCTATTTGACCGAACAAGGCTTTCAGCCTGTCGTTTTTGACGGTTCCCCGGAAATGGAGCGTGCCTGGAACAACAAACAATACAAAGTCATGCTATTGCAGCCAGCCTCCTGCGGTTTCGGACTGAACCTTCAGGATGGCGGCGCCACCCTGATCTGGTACACGATGTACTGGAACCTGGAACAGTACGAACAGACCAACGCCCGGATCTACCGTCAGGGACAGAAATATCCCTGCGTGATCCACCATCTGTTGACCACAGGTACCATCGACTTCCGGACACTGTCTGCCCTTCAGAAAAAGGACGTCAGCCAGAAAAACCTGTTCGACACCATTGAAGCGACCATCAAAGAAATCAAAACACCATGACAGAAAGGAAAAACCAATGGAAATTCAGATCAAATGCCGTATTTACGATGACCACAGGAAAGAATGCAAGGAGGGGGATGCCATCCTGCTCCAGACAACAACCATGCCGGATCTGGCCGTAGCGATCATCAATGAAATTTCGGTACACAGCTTTACCGTTACGTTTGATGACAAACTCCTAGGCTTTGCAAAACAGAGAATCCGCCCGGATCAGGTACTTCACTGCGAATTGTATCATCGAAAATAAATACAAAAAAAGGACAGCCCCAAAAGGGTTGTCCTTTTTTACATCTACGAAACTAAAACTCAGCCCAAACCGGTGTTCGGGTTTGTAACCGTAGGCCCATTTTCCGGAAACAGAATTTTCTGACCCACACGCAGATTGTTTGCATTCGTGATATGATTGCAATCCGCAATCTCCGGTACGGTAAAACCTGTTTTCGCAGCCAGTTTCGACAACGTGTCACCGGATTTGATCAGATAATACGGCTGTCCCAATTCGTCCACTTGAATGAAATCCAACCCGTCCCACCAGTTTGTGGCTGTTGCGGGAGAGGGATCAGAGACGTTTGTTCCGCCATTCGCTGACTGTGAAGCTGCCACACGGGTACGCTCATCAATCACCGTTGTGGGATCATCTACAATCTCTCCGTTTTCATTTACGGGATTTCCATTTTCATCCCATGTGATGTGATTGGCCAACGCCCATTCCAGCTGCGGAGAAGACCAACTGTCTCCAGAACTGTCTGTTACAGCACCCTGCTGCTGACCTGTCGTATGTACCATTGGCGTCGTATAGGCCGTATCACCGAACGATACACCCTGTTCCGCCGCATAATCTTTTGTGGTCTGGGAACTGTTCAAATCAGCCATCATCTGAAGATACGCCATTTGATCCTGAAGAGCCGATGACTGAATTGCATTTACGGCAGAGTGAACGCCGGCAACAGACGATACAACCGTTGCAGCAACCAATCCAACACCAAGACAGATGACACCAACAGACTCATGACGACGTGAAGCTCCGGGTTCCCGGCCCTGAAATGCTTTGCTCTTCATGATATGCTCTCCTCCTGTCATACACAAAACTTTCTTCATAAACCAAAAAATATCCTGATTTATGTGTTGATTTATGAAGAAATTTCTGTTATAATTGTAGCAGACGAGATGAAAAAAATCAATAGTCAAACACAAGGAAATTCCAGAAAGAGGTGGTTCCCTTGAAACACAGGTAGTAGACACAAACCAAACCAATGTCGAAACAAAAAGTCAAAACAAAAGTCGAGCCAAAAAAGACGAACCTAAAAAGTAAAAAGTGAGGTATAACAACTATGGCAAACAGTATTTCCCCGTCTTCGTTACGACCGAACGTAACAATTATGGTATCCGGTACCATCGCATATTCTGAAATCACCCGTCTGATCGAAGGTGACCGCCTGATAGAGAGAGACAAACGTCTGGCAAGAGATGGACGTAAGCCGGTCGGAAAAGAACATACGGCCATCACCATCGAAAATCCGCAGGTTATTCCGAAAGTTCCCGGACAGCTGAGTCTGGAAGAGGAATACATCCAGAACAAGTTCTATACGAGCCATGCTGCGAATCATACCAGTACCCGGTACGCCATGATCAATAAATCCAAATTCCTGCCGAAAATTGCAGTAATTGATCAGAACAATCCAAACAACGCCGTTGAGATCGTTCCGGAAGGTGAACTGGCAAACGGATTGCAGGTTCGGCTGCTTCTGACCACCTATCAGGTGAAAAATTACGCATCCAGAGGTGTACGTCTGGATCAGGTCATCGTAATGGAACCGATTCGCTACTTCAGCCAGGACGATCTGAACAAGAAAATGGCGGATTACGGTATGACCTATACCGAGCTGACCAAAGAACAGAGAGAAGCCGCAGAACGCGCAAATCTTCAGAATATGGAAGCCGCCAACAGAGCGAAAGAACAGGCAGCCGCCGCGGAAGCACCTGCGGACAACGCTCCGGCACCCGCAACCGCAGCAAGCAATCCTTATGTAACCACTGGCGCAGCCGCATCGGCACAGACTGCTGCTCCCGCACATGCGCAGAACGCACCGCAGGGACAGGCATCCGCAGCTATGACGCCCCCGACACAACAGACACCGCCCTCTCCGTGGCAGTGTAGCGCATGCGGAAACACAAATCCCGCAAATACCGGATTCTGCGGCGTCTGCGGAACGAAAAAGCCGGATGCGACAACCACAACGAATCCCTTTGCAAACCAGCAGGGCGTGGTAAATACCGGATTGAACTTCGATCCGAACGAAAACCGCGACTATTGATTCATAGAACCGAAACAGCGAACCCAGAGGAACATCCTCTGGGTTCTGCCATACGGTTCATAGACACGTATTTTTCCAAAACACAAACACAACCAGCCATAGTTGTCTGCCGGGAAACCCGTTTCCGGATACACCGGAAACATCCAATACCATTGGGAGAGGTAGATCCTCTCCCTCTTTTTTTCTACAAAATACGAAATCAGGTGCGTTGTTGATCCAATACACTCAGCACCAACCGAAAACAAACCAAAGGAGACACCACATGATCTCAGAACGTATACAAAACCCCTATTACGCATCCTTTCGAAAACACTGGTTCATCGAACAGATCGCAAAAAACAAGCGATGGACGATTTCCAATCAACATAAAATGCCCCTGGATATGGACAAAGCCCGCACCCGTTTTACCATCGAAGGCGCGCCGGCTCCGGAACCTCCCTATCTGGAAAGTCTGGATGACGTCAACGACTTTATCCCCAATACAAAAACCTACACCTACTATCTGGACGGCCTGCTGGACGGATTCGTCATTTTAGACGTAGAACCGGACTGTCCGCAGGAGATCAAAGACAAACTGCTCTCCTGCGCTGCGCTGTACCGGGAAGTTTCCATGTCCGGACACGGCATCCACCTGGTCTTTCCGTATCCGAAAATTCTTTCCAACTACCCGGACGCCGCAGAAAAAATCGTCCTAAAACACAAACAGAAATGGTACGAAATTCTGGTTCAACATTACGTAACCTTTACCGGACATTTGCTTCCGGAACCGGATACCACAGATCCGACACTGTTTGAAACCATCGTAGAGGAACTGGCCAAGGAACAGGCGCCTTCCGTAAAACTGTCTACGTCCATTGAAACCATAGAGGACATGGAAAAAATCGAAGAACTGCCATGTTACTATTACATCTCCGATTTGGTAAAAAGCACCATACACCTGTGGCTGCGAAAAAACACCGTAAAAGATTATGGGAACGATTTTTCCCGTTTCGAATACGCAACCCTTCGTATCATCTACCAGGAAGCGAAAAACGTCGCGCATACATCCTTTGTACTCAAACAGCACGACTACACCGTAGAAGAACTGACCGTCATCGCCTACCAGATCGCAACCGCGGTATTAGACGCAAGGGAAAAACACAAACAGTTCCGCCGGGGACTCCCCTGGCTCTACTACACCGCACAGAACGCAGCCAGCTCCATCGAAGCATGGAGCAAACAGAAACAGAAAAAAGAAAAACAGAAAGGGGCCACCCATGCTTCCAACGAATGAACAGGCAAAAGAATGGCTGACCACACTCTTCGCGTCCTGGACGTTTCCCGGCGTATGGGTACTTTCCGGTATCCTGCTGTTTCTAGCAATCCTTGCGTTGATCTTTATGGAATGCCATTCCCGTAAAAAACCAAAGCAACGAAAGTACCTGTTTCTTCCAAAACTACTGTCCTTTGCGGCAATCTGTCTGGCAGGCTACAGCCTGCTGGCCAGTATAACCGCACTTCAGACAGCAAACGCCCATGGAGCAGACAAACCATATGCTTACAATATGTTACAGCTTTGGGACTGTATCGAACACTCACCGGAAGAAGAAACCGTACCTGACAAAAAAACCGGAACCATCCTGCTGTACTATCGTTTTGGATGTTCCGATTGTGAAACCATTTTTACGGAATTACAACAAGAAACGAATCAATATGACAACATCTACTGGGTATCCTCACGCAGCACACAAGGAAAAAAATTACGCAAAGACTATCCGGTCACTACCGTTCCGACGGGTGTCTACATACGGAGCAACGAAATGCCCCTGTCTTTGACACTCCATCGAGAAACAACGAACGGAACTGTACAACTGAATACAGAAAACCTTCAGATCTTGTTACACGCGATGGAAAACGGCATCTAAACAGAAAGGAGAATCCCACATGCCAAAACAGAAAGCACTCACGTTACAGGAAAACGTACAGTTCAATCACAACGAACAGCTGTACTACATTGACTTTGAAGAAGTCTACCAGTATCATCACAAGAACAACAAAACACAGAAAAAGTGCGGCATCAGCTTGACAGACGACGAAAAAGATGATTACATCTTCGACCTGAACGCCAGCCAGGAAACGTTCAACCAGTTTATCAACACCTTCCGAAGCGCCTTCGCGCAGAATTACAAAAGCTTTCAGCCCGTGGACGAATACCGCGGCAGAAACAAACAGCATATCATTCTGGCAAACAATATGTTTGAAATCGCCATTGAAAACAACGATTGGAGCTTTGCCGTCGAACTGCTGCGCAAGCCAGTAAAGAACAATTTACAGGATACGCTGTTCGAAACCTTCAAAACCGGACTGGAACATACCCTGAAAGGATTCTTCCAGACCATCTACATCCGTACCGGCAGCTGGTCCGTTGAACCTTTGACGAACACCGCACCCACACCCATGCCTGCCATGGCGGTCAACGAATAACAGAAAGGCAATCCTATGGAACAACTGACAGAAACCTACCGTCCGTCCGACTTCTCACAAATGGTCGGACAGGAACGGCTGGTCGGAACCAATGGTATCTTAACACAGATGCTACGCACCAAACAGCTTCGCTCCTGTATCTTTTACGGCCCGCCGGGCTGTGGAAAAACCACAGCCGCCCGGATCCTCGCAGCACAATCCGGGATGCCCTTTGTACAGTTAAACGCAACCACAGCGTCCACCAAAGATATCCAGGCGGTATCGGCAAAAGCAAAGGAAACACAGCAGACGTTTCTCTTATATCTGGATGAGATCCAGTATTTCAACAAAAAACAGCAGCAGACCCTGTTGTCCGACATTGAATCCGGCGCCATCATCCTGATCAGCGCCACCACGGACAACCCGTTCTTCTGTTGTATCGACGCATTGATTTCCCGTTGCACCATCCTGGAATTTCGACCGGTCACACCGCTTGAAATCCAGCAAAAACTTCAGGAAATCTGCCAGAAAGAACAATGCGCCATCACCAACGACGGCTTGCATTGCATCAGCGAAAACGCGGCTGGCGACATGCGCCGTGCCTTGAATCTGTTACAAACTGTACAGTCCACACAGATCGGTGCGTCTGCAATCACACGGGAGGACGTCCTTCGTACGCTCCCCTCCGTTCGTACCAGCCGGTTCGATCCTAACAGCGACATTCACTACAACCTCATCGCAGCGCTTCAGAAATCCATTCGAGGCAGTGATCCCAACGCAGCTGTGTTCTATCTGGCGCGTCTGTTGGAAGGTGGGGACATCCTCTCCCCCTGCAGGCGGCTTCTGGTCATCGCACACGAAGACATTGGTCTCGGAAACCCCGACGCCATCCCCTTCGTTCAGTCCTGCGTAGAAGCAGCACGTCAGCTGGGACTTCCGGAAGCGGCAAAACCGTTGACCAATGCGGTCATTTACCTCGCCATCTCTCCAAAATGCAGCACCTGCGAAACCACTTACAACGCAGCATTGCAGGACGTTCAAAACGGCTATGGAAATGTCGTACCGAAACACATCAACAAGGGCTGTCCAAAGGATTACAAATACCCGCACAACTATCCGCACCACTGGGTTCGTCAGCAGTATCTACCGGACGATCTTATCGGGCGCGTATATTACGTACCGGGTGATAACGAATTTGAACAGCGGATGGCTCGTTACTGGAGCCAGATCATTCATTAAGAAAGGAATCCCCATGAACTTATTCACTACACTGCTCATTCCCTTTGCGAACTGCTCTGCCGCACTGCGGCGGGCAATCATCGCAAATCCGGACGACAACAACCTCTCCATTTCCGTGTATACCTGGAACTACGGATATCTGATTGATGTACCAAATGATCCGGCATGGATTGCAAAATCCGATCCACTCATCCGACAGCTTCTGGAATATGCCCGATTGAAGAACGCAAGACAGATCCTTCTGGACAACGAAATGGATCTGGATCCGGAACTTCCGATCTTCGGTTCCCCGAACGCATTCCCATCCACAAAACTGATCAAGGCCCGTATCTACGTGGAAGGCTATGCAGAAACAACCATGCGTGTTCCCGTACACACAACCATGGAAGACGCAAAAGAGATCATCCAGAACAACCTGATAGACTTGAAACCACAGACCGAAATCCAAATTCTGGATGAAGAACCCACCATCGACGATGATGATCTGGACAATCCAAACGCCTGGTGCTTCTTACCGGACATCGCGAATACCGCCGATGAAAAACAGCAATCCAGCTTTTTGGAAAACCTTTGCGACATCTTTTTCGAACTGCTGCCGGATCTGACAAAAAACGACGAAACGATTCTAAAACGAAAGATCAAACAGTATCTTCAAAAAGACGTTATGCCCGGTCTGGATTGTCACCAGATTGCCTACGACATCTTAATAATCGCACTTACCATCTACCGGGAATACCATCAGGTAGACTGTGAAGCGACATTCACCGAAACCACGAAAAAACTGCAGGCACGAATCGAACAGCTCGTCTACTATTACGCAGGGAGGACAACCACATGAAAATGATTTATACCCCATCTGGCATCGCCGAATTAACCGACAAAGAAATTGCCGAACATCCATTCACTGATGTCAGCGGAAAAGCATTATTCTACCCGTTTCTGTACGACCAGTTTGCCGGCGGCTTAGACCGGATCGAATCCATCGACTGCCGGAAATTCTGTATCGCACAGAACATCCAGGACAGCTGGTATCGCTATGCCGAAGAACACAATATGGATACCACATCTCTCACCATGGCGCTTGCCATGTGCGGACCAAAGGTCAACAAAGACCTCCCGGACAATACCATTGAATTCGAACCGGGCTGGCTCACACCAAAAACGGTTGATACGACAGAATAAATCACAGAAAGGGAACACTATGAAATACATCATCGCAGGTCGGACCGGACGGGGAAAAGACCGTCTGATCCACCGCCTGACTACCGTTTACGGCTGGAAATTCGCAAAATCCAGCACAACTCGTCCCCGACGCTCCGAAACAGACAACAGCTATCACTTTCTGACCAAAGAACAGGCAGCTGCCATTCCGGAATCCGAAAAAATGTTTCGGACACAAATTGGCGAAAACGAATACTTCATGACCAAAGACGAACGGGACAATCACAACGCCTTCGTCCTGACACCAGACGGCATCGAACAACTGATCCAGGATCTTCCGGACGAATGCTTTTGTATCGTCTATCTGATGGCTGACACGGAAGCTGCTCGGGAACACGCCATCAAACGCGGTGACCCGGAGCTGGAAGCCAAACGCTTCGATGCACGCAGCAAAGACGAAGATGCCGTATTCTCCCAGTTTGAAAAAGACATCAAAGACAACAAGATCGACAACGAACGCGTCCTGGTCATTCGATTCACAAACAACTTCGAAGAATCATTCCTGGAAGATGCCGCTGCAACACTGAATCTGGCAGAACGATTCTTCCCCAACATCGAACAGATCATCATCGACCTGATTCGAACCGGCGCCATCAACACCGATAGCGACGGCGACCCGCAGGTACTGTTCGATGACGAACCGACAAGCATCACAAAAACACAGCTGGCACTGTACATGTACCGAAAAGTGTTAAACAAAGACTGGCCGTCCGTAACCGAACTGCTGCTCCGCTGGCTGACTCTGCCGGATCTGACCATTCATGCGGCGCCGACACCAAACCTGCTGCCAAACCGAAAAGCCATCATCCAGAAAACCCTGGAACATCCGCCTTTCAACGAAATCCTTCAGACGCACCCATCGCTTCAGGAACCGAATCTGGCCGAACACATCGACCAATGGATCGACGGACAACATGGTTTTCAGACCGGGCTTCAGGATTTGATCAACTGTTTCATCAGTGACTATCTGGTTCAAAAACTGAAAGGAGGTGCCTCATGAACGAACGTGTATACCTGTTTCACATCACCGCCACCTGGCAGGAACAGAAACAGACCTACAGCCGGGACTTTCTGGTCTGTGCCGAAGACAAAGATACCGCAGAAAAGATCGCAAAAAATCATGTACCGCTGCAGACCATCGGTACACCGGATCATCCGGAAAATCTCACCTTCCGTGTACGGAACCTGGGAACACCGCAGAACCGGAGAACCTACTTCAGTTCCATGATTTATACCGTAAACGGCACCGAAAAAGATCCGCATGCCGTCCAACAACGTTTAATCATGGCGTTTGCCATCCTCTGGGGCAAACAGTTCCAGGCAAAAACTGCGAAAAAACGGTTACTGCTGATGAACCGTACCGATCATCTGTACGAACTGTTCACCGCCTGGGCGAACGAATATACTACAACCAGCAACACGTCCATCGGCAGCTTCTTCAAAGAAAAACTGTCCGCCCTGACCAATACCAACGATCCCATCGTTGAGAATACCGACGCACCGGCTGTCATTCCGGACAAAACCGATGCCATAATCGAAGATGCGAAACGACAGGCGGATGAAATCATTAAAGCCGCCCGGGAACAGGCCAGTCAGATTATGGACACCATCCGGCCCCTGATGGAATTTTGTTCCAACGAAAACCTGGGAAAAATCCAGCAGAGCTTACAGGGAACACCCGCTTCGACTACAGACGCAACACCTGTTCCGGAACCGGAACCCAAACCGGAAAAAGACACAGTACCCGTCGAACCGTCACCGGTCGAAACAACAGACGAACCCGCATCCGAATCGGACGAAATCGAACCAAATGTAGACGCAATCTCCAATACAAACAATACAAACGATAACGAGACTACAGACAATACACCGAAACCTCCAGAAGAACCGGATGCACCGGACACAAACGTCCCAGAAACAACAACACCAGAATCGGAAACGCCCAAGCAGGAAGACGAATCAGAAGCCGAGACTGAAACCCCACCGGAAGAATCCGTTCCGGAAAACATCGAAACCGAAACGCCTTCTGAAGAAGCACCATCAGACGCAAACTCCGAACAGACGGCATCAGAAACCGAATCCGTCCCTGAAAAAAACCAGGAAAAACTTCCGGCAGACCATACCGAGCAGCCGGACGAATACGATGTTTCCGACATCTCCGACGAAGAATTGCTCAATTTTGCCAAACAGACTATCGTTATGGTAAACAACATGCCAAACAACGGATTGTTAATATTTCAAAGCATCATCAAAAAGAACCCGGGATCCAAACAGAAACATCGAAACACCCTGTTAAATCTCATGAAAAACGACATGCGCATGCCGCTCACCAACGAGAACGCATGGGAATGTTTCAAAAAGCTCCATCAGAAAGGAACTGCCGCCAATGAATGAAAATGAACTCTACGTTTACGTGCCGGAAACCAAACAGTTGATCTATATTTATGAAGGAACCGGCGATAACCTCACCAAAGAAGACCTTGCGGAAGGCTACGTAGATTACCTGAATTACAGCACCTACGATCTGGAATCCGGCATCAACGAAGCGGACGGAGGCATGCTGCTGCTGGGACAGCTGATATCCGAAAAATACCCAAACTTCGCCGACTGTCTGCCGGACATTCTGGACGATTTGTACGATAACCCGAACATGAAAGCCATGCTGCTTCCCATCGCATAACAACAGAAAGGAATCTATACTATGTCAAAAACCATCTGCACCAAACTGGAATGCTGCCCCGATCTTTTCTTTACCATGGATGACGACCCCAACTGTCATTCCGCAAACGACTATCTGGATAAATTCGCAGACATCCTGACCGAATTTCAGGAAACCCTGGAGGAAGATTTCAATAACATCGTGGATACCGTTGATCCGGACAGCATCGACGAAGAATATTACACCCGCTACGATGACTTCGATACCGTTCCGCTTCCGGAACAGAAAAAGCAAATTGCAGATTTCCTCCAGAAATACAACGTGAAACCGCACCTGTATTATGGTTACGACGATAACTACGGAAATCGAGGCTTATGCATCAAAGATGAATACGATGAACACTGCTGCCTGAACAACGAAATGATTAATGACCGTCTGATCGATGCGGCTTTTGTAAATTAAATCACGTCCTCCTCTGTATACCACATACAGAGGAGGACTTTTTATACATGTTGTACGGGTGCTTACCCGCAACTATTTACCTTTTGTCACACAAAGGAGAACCTACCATGATCCCTACCGATTTTTATTACACATATTTTATGCCAAACACGACCACAACCGAATTTCACAAAAACCTTGCAGTCTGGAAACAAATGTGCCAAACCGAAGCGTGCAATCGACTGACCAGACTGGCAGGAGCCATTCTGACGGACATTATCGACCAGCTGACACTGTACCGGCAGGATCCCAAGCTGGCAAGAGCCATTATGCCGGAAATCGACGACAAAATCAAAGAACTGGCAAGCTATCCGAATCCCATAACTTACGTACGTGAGTATGTCAACCGGGAACTGACCAGCAATCTGGATTTTTCCGGTAACAACGATATCTTATGGTACCCGCACGACCAGGGGATTCTGTTCCAGGCGTTCGGAATGGATATCGGGTCAGTCATCGAAGCAACCATGCGTCTGAAAAACAACAAGCTTCAGAAATGCGATTTATGGCCGGCGCCAAACACCATAGCGTCTGATCTTAAAAAACAGCCGGACTATCTGCAGAAAGAAAAAATCTGGTTCGCCATTGATACTCAGCAGGATATCGATGTCATCGGTATTGACATTGTACTCACAAACCAGAAGCAGCTTCAGAAATTACTCACAACCCTTTCTGATCATGACATCTGCTATAAAGTACGACCCCGAAACCGGCGCATCATGCATCTTGCCTCCGAACTGATCGCCAAAGATCTGATACAATATCAGAGAATCCAAACCTGTCACGCTGCCGCAACCCACACCAATCAGATCGAACAAAACGCCAAAACCGAAGAACTCCAGGTACAGATCCTGCGAAGAACCGTAGGAAAAGACCCCAAAATCGAAACCCGGCAGAAATATTACGAAAAGCTGCTGGATACAATCCTTCCGGAAATCTCAGAACTTACCGCTCAAAAACCCATGACCGATTGGTTGTCCGCAGACATGCCAAAATCTACGGCAACCGCGGACAACCCCTGAGACGCGCAAATCCGCCTCTATTTCGGATTTTATTACAAGATATGACCAATTTATCACCTAACACGAAAAACAGGCAGGAAACGGCAAATACGAGCCGCCCCTGCCTGACAAAAAGGAGGAACCTTATGAAAACAATTGTAATCACCATCGAACGTACTTCCCGTATTCAACAGACACTCCACATCACCGACGAAGAATACGACGCATTGATTTCCGATGCGACACTCCCCGCAGCATGTGACGAACTGGATTGTCAGCTGATGCCTGCCAACACATCCGAAAACATAGATTCGGAACGGGACTACTATGTAGAATCCGAGGACGGAACCGTTTTGATCGACTGGGACTAAACGCTTCAGCCAAGAACCCATTGAAGCACCGACCATAACCCCTGCCGGTAAACACCGAAGTACGCAATTACGACCAACAACGGAATACTGACCAACAAAACAAAATGTGCCTCCGACTGTTTTCCGGCATGATACAGCTTCCAGGTATGGCCAGGCGCCACAAACGCGCCACTGTCATACGCAATGTACCGCTGAAACGGATAGAAAAAACAAAGACCGGACGCAGAAAACGCATCACCGAGCAGATGCAAAGCAAACCCGAGCGGCATCAGCCGAAACCATGGATGCGCCAGACTTACCAAAAACATCAACAAAAGCGCCCAGACGCTATGCGTCCACGTTCGGTGTTTCAGCGGCAAATGCAGATGCGATCCAAGGATCGACGATTTCGAATCAATATCCGGAAGCAGCGTTCCAAACCAGAAGAACAAACTGCTGAAGAACAAAAACACAAGCGTTTGCTGTGCAAACGGCACATCCGTAAAACGAACCTGTTCCGGATAAAAATAATTCAAAACCGTACGCTGTACCTGATAGCCAAAGCCTTTCTCCCCAGGTGTATAAAACCCTAACCCTAAAAGGCTTAACACTGCGCCGCCGATCAGCGCATTAACCGTGACGTGATGTTTCCCCATCATTCGTCACCCTCACCCCTTTCTTCCTTTACTTCTCCCCTATACCTGATATCTTACCATAAACCAACACTTTTCTACAATCCTGTTTTCTGTTACAATAAAACTGTTACACACTACATAAAAATAAGGCACCCGTTTCTCCTGTCCAACGGGCGCCGAGTGATTTTATGCAGACACCGTTCTGTGAACATAGAAAAACAGTTGCATCTAATCAGAAACACAAACCGGTATCCGATACACAGGAGAAAGGAGACGATGCAAATGATGTACGCAAAGTTCAAACAGTTTTTTCAAACGCTTTGCCGCCTGACCACTTACCGGTGCGACTATCCAGACCCGACAGACTGTCCGCATTTTGACTCACGAACCGGCAGTTGCAACACAGACACAGTTCGATGCGCCTACCGCACCGATCGCTTCAAATCCAACAGAAAGGAAATCAAAAACACATGAAATTCAACAACACACTGTTAAACCTTGTACAGCATGACCTGGACAACAACCTGATTCCCATGTTACTGGGAGAACCCGGTATCGGTAAATCTTCCTGGGTAAAAGCCCTGGGTGTCCACATGCACACCAAAGTCTTCGTCCTTGCTGTCAACCAGCTGGCCGACAAAGCCGACCTGACCGGTTCCCGTCTGGTTCCGATCACCTTAAAAGATGGCTCCGTCACCTACGAGCAGGTCTTCTACCCACACAGCATCATCTCACAGGCCATCCGTTACGCAGAGGAAAATCCACAGGAAACGCCGATCCTGTTCATGGATGAGCTGAACCGTACCACACCGGATGTAACGTCCGAAGCACTGTCCATCCCGACCATGCGCTCCATCGGTAACTCCGAACTTCCGAAGAATTTAAAAGTCGTATGCGGCGGAAACGACAAAGGAAACATCACCTCGCTGGATGAAGCATCCATCTCTCGTTTCGTTCTCTACAAAGTAGAACCGGATCTGGATACCTTCCTGGGACTGGACGACAATCTGAACCCGTTCATCAAAAAGGTTCTGATGGGACATCCGGAATGCCTGTTCTGTAAGAGCGTTCGCCTGCTCAATACCCAGAGCGATGATGACGATGATAACGGCGAAGTAGATCTGGACGAAATCCTGGATGAAGGCGACGACATACAGCAGTTCACCACACCACGAACCATCACCGGTCTGAGCAACTGGTTGAACAGTTTCACCAACGATGAACTGAAAGGCATGCTGGCCATTACCAATATCGTAGACGGACAGGAAGTTTCCATCCTTCAGGAAGCACTGGAAGGACATACCGGAAAAACACAGTTTACCGCATTCCTGCTCAGTGAAATCGCAAGCGGCATCTCCTCCGTCAACAACCAGGCCAATGCGGTCACCGTTGGAAAACCCAACGTATACGACCAGCTGAAAGCCTTCCAGACCGTATCCGATCTGGACAACTTCGTAAAAACCATGACGGACAACGACAAGTCCGGTTGTCTGGTCTATGCCATCTACGAAAAGGCGGACAACAATAAGCTGATCAACACCCTGCTCAGCAATATGTCCAACATGACAAGCCTGCTGCCGGCAGATACCCGCGCATTGACCAATGCATACTTAAAAGACAGCCTGGACGACACCAATCTGAAAGTCTTCCTGGACAACCAGAGTCCGATCGCCAAAGGACTCTCCGTACTGATGACACTCGGCTAAAGGAGGCCCATACATGAAAATTTCCAACAATAAGCCCATACAGTTGGATCCGATCTATCATGACCCTGTTGGAAAGCCCATGGATTACCGGCAGCTGATCGAAGATGTGTTCGTAACTCCGATGCTCACACCGATGGTTACGAACACACCGGTAACCATCACACAGAATAGACGCCCCGTCACCAACGACCAGATCATCGATCTAATCGAAGCCTGCGGACAGGACGCCGTCAATCCCAGTGCAGAAACCATGGCCAAAGACCTGTTCCATCAGACGCTGACCTATTTCAACCCCCAGACCAATCTGGGCGCCAGTGAAATCTTTGTCGGACAGGCCGCAGCCAAAGAAAAAATGCTGGAACCGTCTGCCACCATCCGCTATACGCCGGGTGTAGACGTCATCCCGACCTGCCGGGAATTCCTGGCAGGCACCTGCTCCTACGAGACATTTTTCGCGTCGCTGGCGTTCTACGCGCGTCCGGAAGCATTGGGCTTTTACTTCGCAAACGAATCCGCGTTTGACAACTTCAAAGCATGGGTCGGAACCAAAATGAACGGGATCGGTCCGGCGCTGCCGATGGATACCAACAAAATGATGACCGATTTTCAGACCTTAACGCTGGACGGCCTGACCGAATCCCTGCTGCTGCGTGACAAAGACCATCCGGGTATTGACCCGAACTGCTTTCCACGGCTGATCGTATCCCTGCTGATGGAATACACCACCGTCGCAGGCCCCGGAGAATTCGGATGTCTTCCATTCTCCGTACCGGAGCTGTTCGTACCGAACAACCTGATCTTCGTCAACGTGGAAAAACATTCCCGGGCATCCACCAAAGCGGTCAAAGACGAATGGGAAATGATTGAGCAGTCCATCCATGGCAGCCCGATCATGATTTCCAACAACAAACTGAACAAGTTGACCGCCGCACAGCGAAACTTAAAACGAATTGCCGGTATGGCGTACAACGCAGGAATGGCAACCCAGCTGATCGATGCGCAGCGCGCAGCGAACATGCGGTTCTCGTCCAAACGTCCGACGACCGTTGACATGGCCCGCATCATCAAAAAGATGCTGAACAAAATGGCATTCGTCAACCGAAGCATGAACACCTTCCGTTCGGTCAAACACAGCTACGCAAAACCGAACCGGCGTGACCCGGACGATTTCAACAAACAGGGCAAAATCGTGAATACCCGGTACCTTCCGGATATTCATGTATATGTGGATACCTCCGGATCCATTTCCGAAGAAGACTACGAAGATGCGATCAAAGCCCTGATCAAAATGGCAAAGACGCTGAATATCGGTCTGTACTTTAACAGTTTCAGTACCGTACTTTCACAAACCACACGGCTTCACTTACAGGATCGTTCCCAGAAAGAAATTTACAGGGAAGTACAGCGACTACCGAAAGTCACAGGCGGAACGGATTATGAACAAATCTGGCATTTCATCAACCGTTCGAAAAAGCGTAGACGGGAATTATCCCTGATCATCACTGACTTCGAATGGTCGGCGCCCAGACGATTCATTCCGCATCCGAAAAACCTGTACTACATGCCCTGTACAACCATGAACTGGTCTACAATTCAGCGAAACGCCAAATACTTCGCAGAGTCCACCGCGCATAACGATCCGAACATTCGGAAACACATTTTGTTCTAACACACAAAACCGGACAGACCACCGTCTGTCCGGATCTACTTATCAGAAAGGAAACACATTATGGGATATTCCAATTTCACCGGCGGAGGAACCGGGGCAGGCGGAGGGATGCCTGGGGGAGCAGCCCCCGCGGCTCCGTCCATCGGCGGACCCGTGGATCCCACCGAACTGCTGATCAATTACAACCAGAAATTCGCAAACAGCGGACATATCCTATACCGGGACGCCATCGTGGAAGAAATCCTGGGTATCATGATCGGAAAGGATAAACCGAACGCCCTGCTGATCGGACCGGCTGGCACCGGTAAAACAAAAATCGTCGAAAACATTGCTTACCGGATTCAAAACAACGATCCGTTGATTCCTGCGCAGCTGTACGGCTACACCATCTACGAACTCCCGCTGAGCAACATCGTTGCCGGTTCGTCTTTTGTCGGACAGGTAGAAGAAAAGATCAAAGCCGTTCTGGACTTCATCTCCGATCCGAAAGAAAAAGCAATTCTGTTCATCGACGAAATCCATATGCTGGTTACATCCAGCGACCGCACATACAAAACCATCGCGCAGATCTTAAAACCTGCCATGGCCCGCGGCGACATTCGAACCATCGGCGCCACCACCACACAGGAAGGCAGCCGACTTCAGGATGACCCGGCATTCAACCGCCGGTTCTCCCGCGTCATCGTAGACGAATTGACCAAAACACAGACCGTAGAAGTATTAACCAATGCGTTACCGTCCTACTACGCACACTACAACAACAAAATCTCATTGGACGTTTCGCTGCTGCCGGACATCGTGGAACTTTCCGAAACATACAAAACAGCAGGTTCTCACCGTCCCGACACATCGCTGACACTGTTGGATCGTGCTATCGGCGAAGCCGTCATCAATCGAAAAAAGCAGGAAATCGCCGTAGCAAACGACCCGGTACTTTCCAGCGCATTGAAAAATAATCCGATCATTCCGATCACCCGCAAGCAGATCCGGGCAACTGCCATCCGACTGGCAACCGGAAACAATAAGCCGGAAAACCTGGACATTGACCATTTAAAGGAATCCTTATCGGTCATTCATGGACAGGATCAGATCCTGGAAAAACTGATTCGAAAGCTGCGAGAAAACGAACTGGAACTTTATCCAAAAGTACGCCCGATGACCATGCTGTTCATCGGCCCAAGCGGTGTCGGAAAAACCGAAGTGACAAAGATCATCGCAAAGGAAATTACCGGCATGCAGCCGATTATCCTGAACATGACAGAATACAACTCACCCGCCAGCCTGTCACGGATTATCGGAGCGCCTCCCGGATACGTCGGATACAATTCCGATGCAGAACTTCCGTTCGATATCCTGGAATCCAATCCATATCAGATTATCCTTCTGGATGAATTTGAAAAATGCGATCCTGCCGTAAAAACGCTATTCATGCAGGTCTTTGATGAAGGAATCTTAAAAGACAACAAAGGACGCACCATTGATTTCTCAAAGTCCATCATCATCGCGACCACCAACGCCGGACACACCACAACGAAAAAGCCGCTGGGCTTCTCGCCGTCGGAAAACAAACAGACGGAAACCGAGATCAACGAGCTGTCAGCACATTTCGACATTGCGCTGCTGAACCGTTTCGAAGAGCGTATCACCTTCCAGGAGATCAGCGAAGACACCTACCGTGACATTCTGATCGATACGTACGAACGGGAACGCACCCGGATTCTGTCCAGTAAGCCGCGCACGCAGCTGGAACCGCAGATTCCAAACGATCGTCTGGACAAGATGGTCAAAGACACGTACCGCGCCGAATTCGGCGCCAGACCGGCCAGACAGGCCATTCACGATTACATCATGGAGCAGGTACTGTAAGCCTGCTCCAGCCTAAACACAGAAAGGAAACACAAACATGCCTATTAACATTGCCGAACTGGACAAACTGACCACACAGGTAAGTGCTTACCAGCCGAAATTCTTCGACAACAAGCTGACCGGACGCGGCGGCAACACCACCGTCGGTCTGCTCAGCGAAAAGAACAATCCGACACACATCGACCCGGACGTGCTGACAGCGGACGCAAACGCTAAGATGTCCCGGAAAACCTACCAGAACGGTCTGACAAACGTCTGCCAGATTCCGGTAAACCCGATTCCCTGCGAAGCATGGGACTACATGGAATCCCTGACCGACCCGAATCTGGGTCGTATGGTAAAGATCGGAACCAGGAACAACACCACCCTGTATTTCGGCATGGAAATCAACGCCATGAAGATCGAAGAGACCGTAACGCCGCCGCAGAACGGCGTCGGACAGGCGACACGGGAAAAGAACTTTGTCACGAACTACCAGATCATGTTCCTGGCACAGAACAACCCGAACCGCACGACCTATAAAAAGCAGACGTCCATTCGTCTGTTCCCGACGCACAACAACCATTACTACATGTTCTACAGCGATAACCCGATTGCTGACATTCGCAGCAAACGAATTCTGTCCGACCTGATCTCCGATGGATTCACACTGGATCAGACCATTCTGTCCGATTATCTGAACAACTACGATCTGTACGATTCCGTATGCTATCGCAGCGAACAGTGGCAGACCCAGATGGACACCATCGTGGAACAGTACATGCAGAACATCCACAAACTCAGCGGAAACAAACCATCCACAAAAGGAAGCTACATGAGTCGGATCACCGAATATTACATGAGGTACCTGATGACCTACAGCATTCCGCTGAACCTGTACAAACACATTTACCAGTCCATCGCAAACCACATGTCTGCCGATGACGCGACAAACCTGTGCAAGCAGAACCTGAACCTGCTGCTGTCCGATACCTTACAGAATCTGGACAACCATAAAAACCTGATTCCGGCGCTGACACCGCCGAATCCGCCGACCAACCTGCCGGCAAGCGTACAGAAACTGTCCACCGAACAGTTCCAGGCTGTATCCTCCACAGAACCGCTGATTCTGGTACAAGCCGGAGCCGGTACCGGAAAAAGTACCCTGATCCTGGGTAGAATCGACTATCTGATCGCCTGCGGCGTCAACCCGGACGATATCACCGTACTGTCCTTTACCAACGCAGCCGCGGATCATATCCATGAGAAAAATCCGAACATCCACTCGATGACCATCGCCCGGATGATCCACGACATCTACAGCGAAAACTTCAGCGGACACGAACTGTCGTCCATTGATACCATCCTGAACTCTCTGGATATCTACTATCCGAAGCAGATGAGTACCAATAACCCGATTCCGTCGAACACGCTGGCACTGATCGACAGCTTCCGCCGTCACCTGATCAGCCTGCAGAAAAACGATAGCAACAGCTTCACTGAGATGAACAACTTCATCGAAAAGAATTACGATGAAATCATCAAGATCCTGGATACCATCCATCAGACGTCTCTGGAACTGGAAATCATCATCTGCTATCAGAAAATCGGACAGTTCAAAGAACCGGCCAGCGTTGCCAGCAAATACCTCATCATTGATGAGGTGCAGGACAACTCCATCTTCGAGTTTGTCTATACATTAAAATACATCGACAAACATCACGAATCGCTGTTCATCGTGGGCGACTGCTCGCAGACGCTCTATGAATTCCGGGCATCCAACCCCAGAGCGCTGAACATTCTGGAAGGTTCCGGCACATTTGCCACCTACCAGTTGAACATCAACTACCGCTCCAATCAGGATATCCTGGATTTCGCCAACATCCTGTTGGACAACATTGAAGCCAACCAGTACGCACACATCCGGCTGAACGCTAACTCCATGGTTCCAACCACCGAGCAGAGCTTCCTGGAACACGTACGGTTCAATTACCATCGGTTGAACAAACTGACCGAATTTTCCAATGCGCTCACATCCATGATGGCTTCTGAAATCAAGCCGTACATCGATGAGTGCCTGAAACGGAAAGAACAGGTCGCATTTCTGGCATTCACCAGAAACGACATCTTCAACATCAGCAAACATCTGGAAACCATGTACCCGGGACGCGTTATCGCAAACCTGATCCCGGACAAAACCCGAAACAATACGGTCTTCAGTCTGTTCATCCGAAAATTCTGGGATCGCGTGGTCTTCCTGCCAATCAAAAACATCTGGAAAAACATTGAACGGGAAATCGTTCAGAATGTCGATTATCTGGTTCCCAGATACAAAGATCCGATGCAGATTGCAGGGCCAATCTTAGCCGATTTCGAAGCACAGAACGGCGCACTAATCAAAAACTGGGAAAACCAGACCATCAACGGACAGATGACATCACAGAACCTGTTCCATCTGATCCGGGAAGCCATGCTTCAGTTCGAAATCCAGAAAAACGCCATCAAACAGGCGCTGGTATCCGCAAACAACAAAAACAAAAAGCAGGACTTCCAGCAAATGAATCCGGACTTCCTGCTCTCCACCATCCATTCCGCAAAAGGACTGGAATTCGACAACGTCGTCGTATTCATGCGGAACGAAAACAATATGGATGAAGAGAAAAAGCGGATGTACTACGTAGCGCTGACCCGCGCTATGAAAACCGAATACGTTATGGCGTACGATACCGTGGCTTCGCCTCAGATCGAAGCAAACTACGTTGCGGTGCTTCAGAAACTTCACGACTATGCGCCGGCACCGAACAGCCCGCTCAATCGTCTGACCAGCAACATCAGCAAACGCATCCAGATTTAACCCCGACAGGCGGAGCCATCCGCTCCGCCTGATCTCAATAGAAAGGAACGCAACACTTTGCCTACAGAACCCAAACACCGCAACTCCTCGTCCCGGCCCAAATACCCAAAGGTTCGTCGAGGCGATATCTTCTACATCTACGAAGACCCAAATGCACCAGCCATCGGATCCGAAGAATGGCCGGACCGTGCCGGTCTGGTTATTTCCGCAGACGCTCTCTGCCGCACCAGCCGTGTCCTGACCATCGTCTGGCTGACCACAACCAATCAGAAACTCTGTCCGTCTCATGTTACCGTACACTCCGGAAACCGCATCGCCACGGCGCTTTGCGAGCATCCGGAATCCGCGGACATCAGCCGGTTCGGAACCAAATACGGAACCATCTCAAAAAAAGAAATGGAAGAAGTTGAACAGGGGCTGCTCTACGGACACGGTATCAACGCAGGTACCAATCCCCAGGGCATCTTCCACAAATGGGAACGCTACGCGAAAAAATACCTGCTCCGCCCGGATACCAACCTGCCGGTCAACAACCGAAAACTCAGCCGTCCGCCGATTTTGAAATACACGTACCCCTACTCCATTACCATCACAAACACGAAGGAAGCCATCGCTGCAATTCAGAACATGTGCAGCGACTGCCCGCGCGCCTTAGATTGCAACGGTAACGACGCTGCCAAATGCCAAAGCATCAAACAGGACATCAAGACCGTATATCAGAACTACCAGCAACGCATCCAATCCATATAATACAAAAAATACAGCCTGTATGAACGATAGTATCAATACAGGCTGTATTTTTATCGCACATCCGCAAGACGCAGCGTCCCAAACGCAGGTTTTTCCAATTCCTCTTCCTCTGTATGCGTGATTTTATGTAAAGCATAGAATTGCTTCCGTGTTTTGTTACATACCGTATACTCCGGACGCTGAAACAACCCGTCAATATAAGCACAAACCTCAGAAAACTTCAAATCCTCGCCGCAAAACCATTCCGTTCCCGGAATCCGGTACGCCGCAAACGCCCAATGCGCCAACCGCTCCAACGTATACAAATACGTCGGCGAACTGACCGCAATCCGCACCAGCGCATTCCCTCCGGTATTACTCCCGGACAGCGACCGCAACCGCCGCATAATATTCTTTGTACGTCCAATCTTGATATTCCCCTGCGGCGCGTTTTCCAGAACGTACAGATACAGCTGACCATCTTCCAGAACCGGTAAATCCACCGCAGAAACCGAATCGTATACTTGCATGAGAAACCCCTCTTTCGTGTGAGAAAATCTGTATGAGAATATTATACTACAAATATCTACATAAATCAACATGTTTGAGAATTGTGTGAGAACCCCTACGGGTTCGACCGTAGAGAAATCGAAAGGAGATTTGTTATGTCTCAGAGAAAATTAAACATCAACGGCTTGTATCTGGAAGTGACCCGCAGATGCAATATGGATTGTGACCACTGTATGCGCGGAGACGCACAGAACAAAGATCTGGATATCCAAACGCTGCGTCCCTTCTTTCAAACAATCGAAACCATTGAAACCATCGGATTTACCGGCGGCGAACCCTCATTATGTCCGGAAAAACTACTGGAAACATTAGAAATCGTCAAAGAATATCACATCCCGGTATTCGCCATCGACGTCGTAACCAACGGAAAAACCGTACCAGATACCTTTCTCATGGCGTTGATACAATGGTATGCCTACTGTCTGAACTGCGGCGGCGAACCAGAATGCTCCGGGATCGCCTTATCCAAAGACGAATTTCATGATGACATTCCGAAAATCAACGAATACAAACTCCGCAGCCTGTCCTTTTTCCAGACCCACAAAATAGTCCACTATCTGGAACAGAATCGAAGCATCATCGATAAAGGACACGCAAGCGAACGGCTCTCCATCTATAAACTTCGACCCTATACCAGTGACGACCTCTACGTTACGGTTTCTGACGATACGATTGATCTGTACGACAACAACCTGCTGATCACGGTCAACAAAAACATCCTGCCGGATTGCGATTACGCCTACGACGAAGAGGACGAACTGGCTATTGGACGAGCCGACCAACCGGAAGCCTTTCTGGATTATTTACTCGAACAAGCCGAAAACGAATCCGCTTAAACCAACGCAAAAGGAGAACCATTCATGAACTACATCCAAACACTGTGCGACATCACAAACAAACTGCGCCGTTCCGGAGAAAACACCCAGGGTATGATACTGGACAGAATCATCGAAACCCGTTACCAACAACTGGAAGCAGCATACGACCCCGATACGTTTGCCATCGAAAACGAACAGTCACAGCAGCTTGCAAACACCAACAACCAAACCATTCGCAGCAAACAGGGTATGCTGCTTCGTCTGCGAGACGAAATCAAACAGACCGAACAAGCGCACCATGATCCTTCCCGTTCCAACCAAATCGACATATCCATTTATGATTTGCCAAGATTGTTCTATGACAATCACAAAAAACAAATAGGGATCGACCCGGACATCACAGAACTGTGTCAGAAAATCAGAACACCAGACGTCAGCTGCTACCTGACACCACAGGATCCCATGCAGCTTATTTCGAAACAAAAAGCCCACGCCTTACGGATTCTGTCAGAAAAACAGCCATACACGAAAAAATTTTCGGATAGAACCATCCAAAGCATGATCAATCTTCTGGAAGACCTTCGGATCCTGCAGGAAACCCGAAAAATCTTTCCCAACCTGGACACCACCCGGCAAACCGAACGGTTGCGGAACACCATCCAAAGTCATGCCTACGGGAACAATCACGTCTTACAGACCGAACTTCGCACCCTGGCGCCGGAACTTTATCCGGAATTGAAAATCGCACTGACGTATCCGGTCATCTCCCAGACTCGGAATCCCTACACCGGTCGGCCGGAAACAAAAATTTCCGGAAATCTTCTTCCGGATGACCGTACCATACGACACGTACAATTTTCCGGAACGTATGGTTCCCACATGTTCACAAAAGAAGAAGCAAGCCGTCTGCTGATCGGAGAAACCATCACAATCGAAAACACAACCATAACAGGAAAGATCAAAAACATCACAGGTCGTTTGGCCTACCAGACCTACAACAATCACACCTTCCTGGACTTTACGCAAATAACCTGAAACGCAAAGCAGCTCCGGACCAAACGCCATCTATACCGATTTTCAGACTCCCTCTGTGTGAGAAAACCCTGTGTGGAATTAATACTGATAAAAAGATGAGAAAGGAGAAACATATGGAAACAATGCATTTTTCCATTGAAGGTGGTTTTATCACAGACCTGGTCCGAACTTGGTTTTGGGAAGAACAGAAACCGATTCAGACCTGCATCGACCTGATCGCTTCCTGTGTATCAGGAGCATCGACAGAAGAAATCCAGCAAATATCCACAGCAATCCTGGAAGGTCGGAAGAAATTCACCGGCATAAACATATTCACTCTGGAAGATGACAATAAAAGGGTGCGTCCTTTACTGGATAAGATAAAACAGGAAGAGCGGGAACGGGGGATTCTGATGATCCGTCAGGAAATGCTGGCTGATTACCGGAAGTACATCGACCGCTGGGCGACGATAAAGACTTGTGACAGATTGACACTGGCGCAGAAAGGGATCTTAACCTTTGCAGACTGCCGGAACTGGTTTACCACATTCCCATCAAAGATCTTACCCGGCGAGCGGGAAGATATCCTGGTAACGGATCAAAGAAATCCAAACTGTAAGATTCCACTCTTTGATACCCCGACTATGGGCGGCCTGTGGCTAATCAATGATCCGGGCCTGGTCTACAACTGCTGTAAAGGTGACGTGGCACAGATCGGAAAACCAGATTTTTGGAAAGCTGTATATGAGGCGGTAAAAGACAATCCGGCTTTTGCGGATCGGAATGAACGATATTTGTTCTCCATCCGTCCAAAACCATCCTTTGAAGAACGGATGAAAGCTTTGATAAAAGCGCAGCCGGAGGGCAAAGGGGAACCGGAATACGGAACACCGAAATGGCTGGATTATAAATACCAGACCACGAAAGATGTTGAATACCGGATGATACCAGATGACCTGGAATACTGGGAAGGTCTGATCGCACCGAATGGAGACTTCTATTCATGTAAATTTGGAGGCCATAACCACAAAGCCTATAACCTGGTTATCTACTATCCAAACCGGTTTCCGAAACCACCGGAGACATTGGACGCATCCAATGCCCTGGATTTTATCCGGGAGCATGGCTGGTGTGCTACAAGATCTGTGGGAGGAGATCATATTTTAATGTCGGAACATCCAACAAGACGACAAATTGAAACTATGTTAGAGACCGCTGAAAAACACCAAGTAGCATCAAATATCATAAAAGATTTGATATCGTACTTATAGTACAGACCTGTTCCAGAAAAAATCAAATTTCTGGTAGGAGGAAATCTGGCAGAGCTTTATGACATGGAACCAGAGCTAGAACCGGATATTCTAGTACAAAGCCTTTCGAATAATCATCCGCAAGTTTGGCTTGTAAAGGCAGGAACAGGAATGGCGTTTGAGACTCCGTGTGAGCGCCGTATTGCCACTTTCCTGCCATTTTGATCATGAAATCAAACAAACATGCCATAACGATGAAAAACCGCGCATTTCGGCAAATACGGCTGCCTGAGACCATACAAAAAAAAGAGGACGCTTTATAAAGCGTCCTCTTTTTTTCTACAACTGCGTGAGATTTTTTTGTGTGAGACTTAAAAATACCTACGTTTGAGAAAAACCAACAACCCGATCGGCGGTATCACACAAAGCAGACACGCCGCAGGGAAACCAGACGAACCGGTAATTGGCAGCTGAAGCATCACATCGTTGGTGATCTGGTAGGTACAATCAAAGAAATACCAGACGCCGTCTACCAGTACACCCTTTGACGTATCCAGATGCGGAAACTCATCCAAACGATCGTCCGGTACGGATAACGGCAAATCCACCGTAATCGGTTCCGCAAGCAGCGTATAACCCTCCAGCGTCTCTGTTTCCCGGATCTCATACGATCCCCGGTTAAGATTCTCAAACACAATCGTACCGGAAGCATCCGTAGTCGCTTCGATCGATTCGCCTTCTTCCAGCAAATAATCCCCAGGTTGATCATTTGCGGCTTTCACAAAGGTCAACGTAAACGTCACCCCAGGAAGCGGCGTCGTTTCATCTGTGTCCAGCTTCTCAATCGTAACCGAGGATGTCTGGAATGCGTCTACCATGGTAATCGTCTGTAACGACTCCTGCTCCTGTACCATAAAGGTCACCGGTTCCGCCAGCAAATAGCCAAACGGCGCTTCCGTCTCCACCAACGTATAACTTTGACCCGCCAACAGTTCATCCTCCAGCTGATAAGCTTCCTCTGCCGAAGACACCCAGGTAAACAACGGGACTGCGCCATCCACAACCTTACCACCCACGACATCCGCACTGTCATACAATGCCAGATGCGCGTCCGCCAGCAACTTGCCGGCAGCATCCGTCTTTGCCAGCGCCACCTTCGTATGATGCACCAGTCCGGTATCCCAATACGTACTGGAAAAACGCGTATCCACCATATTCTCCAACAACGGCAACTCAATACCCGAAATAATATAATGCGATCCTTCGGTCACCGCATCGGAATCAACCGTTGGATCTTCACCGACCCGATCCTGCGTCAGATAGTACGCATCCACATCGCCGACCAGCGCCACATACGAACCGCCTTCCAGATACGAAAACGACCAGACCCCTTGCTCATCCGTTGCAATCGGCGCAAGTTCCTCTCCAAATACCGTATAAGCCGGATAATACGGCACATCATCAATCACAATCGCAGGCTTCGCGTCCGGATCAAACCCGGACGGCTCAGTTCGATACAAACGAACCTCCGCACCTTCGTACAATACTTCCGTCTCCTGACGGACACCGTCCCGGTCCGCATCCACCCAGACACAGCCGGAAATCTCACGGGATACCACCGCTGCGGATACCACATTACTGATGACCACAGCCGCCTGATTCGATGCGTTCTGATAGAACCGGTTTCCATATACATTTCCAGGCATCTGCGTCTTTCCATCTGCATCTTTCAGAAGCGTCCCATCCTCCGCAACCGGGGACAGATAGACATAAACATCCAGATACTCGTTTCCAAGCACCGTACCAAGAGACAGACCCACCGCAGTCGGATCCACAACATTCAGTCCGTCATACGTAAACGTTGCATCCGCGAACGTACCGGACAATTCCGTAAAACCGGAAAAACTTCCGGAAAGCACCGCATCCCGTACCGCATTTGTCCGGGCATCGCTGTCTTTCGACACATACGTATGCGTCTGCTCTTTCGCCGCCTGTGCCGTCCTGGATGCATGGCTGTAATCAATCACAACCCTTGTCAGACGATAACCTCCGGAAAAATCCGAACCCATGATATCGTCCGCATACGGAAGAATATCATACAAAACCGCTTCTTCCGCCGAACTGTCCGACAGATTGCTATAACGCAGCCGGTACCCGATCTCCTGCCCGGATTCCACCAGCGGCTGCAACACACGCTTCGTTACCGAAGATGCAGCCAGCTTAATCACCGAAATACTGGTCTCCGAATAATTACCATTCGCTGCAGACACCGCACGAATATCATTCTTTGACGTGATCTGCGACGAAACCAGAAGCATCTGGTTATTCACCACATCGTTCAACGTACCCTCTTCCCCGATAATCGTACCGAACACAATCGGATCCAGACCGTCTTTCACCAACACATCCGCAAACGTCCAGACGATCCGGGTCGTACCATCCGCGTTTTCAATCACATCATCCGGCGTCACACTCACACCGGTCTCCTCATAATGAAGATCCGCCGGAAGCGTCACCGATACCGTCACATCATCCCGAATATCCGAATCATAAATATCACTGTTGGTAGTATCCAACATAAACTGCGGCGTCACCACAAACGTAGCTCTTCGCTCACCCGCATCCAGATCATACACCGATTTCCTCCCGGCTTCCGTCTGGTCATTTACCTGAATACCAACACCCACCCGGTTCGAAATAATCAGAAGCGAATTTCCGCCCTGATAACCGTTTGTATGACCGGACACCAGCGTCCCGTCCTTATACACAGCTTTTCCATAATCCAGATACTGCGTATACGTTGGCTTCGGATAACCCTCATGATAACCTCCGGATGTCCATGTCGCATCTCCGTAACCGTAAGCCCCAATGCTTTCGTCATACGTCACCTGCGTATACGAAAAATCACAGGTATTCGTAGCATTCCAGGTACGCACCTCATTCGTCGTCATCGACACCGTACCGGATGGTACGTCTGATTTGATATGTACCAGCTGCCGGATCTCCAGACAACCACCGTCATTGTTTGGCAACAACTTACTGTCCCGAACCTCATACAGCACACCGACACAGGTATACCCGGCGGCATTCAGATCATCAATACTCTTAAAATAGATCAGCTGTTCCTCCTGGGTGACGTTCATCTCCGCATCGTCCACCCAGCCTGTTTTGTCCGGCTTCGCCGCAAACAGCGTCGTGATCGGACCGATCTCCGTTTCCGAATTGGAACGGTGCGCCGATACATACCTTGTCGTACCGGCAGGAATCTCAAAGGACTTGTCATCGAACTTCTGAAGAATATTCGTTGCCTGCATATAAGAGTCACCGGTAAAAATCATATGACCGCTGATCTGAACATCCTGACCCACATACGCATATGCATTTCCGGCATTCCACGGAACCGCAAGCACACCACCGGTTTTTGTATAAAAGAAATTTCGTTTGGAGTGCGTACCCTTTGGATACGTCGTCACCGTTGCGTTCCGAAGGTTATTCGAAGGATTCGCATCCGTCGTTACTGTATCTCCGGACAAGGACGTTGCTTTCAGATTCGATGCTTCCAAACCCACCACAATATTTTCAATCTCTTCAACATCCGACGGGAACTGACAGATCGTCTGGATGTAACCAATCGAAAAATAGCCGATATGCTCACCAATCGTACGATTCTGATCGCTGTTGTCACGATCCGGAAACACCAGGTTTTCCACATCGAATTGATAACCATTCAGTGTCACATGAATCAAGTTCGGATCCGTCCCGTCCTGTTCCAACACCATCGTTCCACCGTTATAACAACTGTACGATTTGTTGGAACCACTATTGAACGGCATATTCGTCTGCCAGTTCGTATAGCTGGCAATATCCTGACCAAGCGGCGTCATATCCCGTCCAAACGTACCCTTATGGGCCGTTCCGGTATTCATCCGATAATCCCAGAAAAACGGTTGATACAATTCTTCATACGACACATCCTGCCCGTTTTTCGATTCCGACATCCGCACATCAAACGTGATCGTCCCCTGCGGAATCTCAATCCCTTTCAAACCCTTCTGCGAATTATCGTTCAAAAGACTCAGCGACAACGAATAACCCTGCAGACGCCCATACATGTCCGAAGCATCATTTCTGGCACTGGATACCTGACCGGAAGCTGCGTTGTAGTAACCAAGAATATCCGCGCTGGTATTCCGGGAAACCGCAACGTCATATTTCGGCGCGGCACTGACCACAACATCATGCGTCACCGTTCGTTTCTCGGTATCGTCATTCCCTTCCATCCAGATCGTAAAGGACGGATGCAAGGAAAGACCATTCGGCGCCATCTTAACCTTCAAACCAACGGACAAGGTACCCGTACCGGGAATCGTATTGCCAGCTTCCGTATTCTGAAGCAACCGCCGTCCGGTCAGCACCTGCGATGCCACCGGTTTATTTTTGTTCCAGGTGGTACTTGTCGAACCGTCCTCATAGACATACGTCACCCGATGATCCAGACACCATTGCATCGTTTCTAAATTAAACGCCGCCACCGACGGATCACAGGGAAGCACAAACTCCACCATGACATACGCCGACTCAATACCCGTAATGCTGGAATCTTTAATCGCCGTCGTGTATTTCAGCGTATAATTAACAGAATCAAACGACCGTACAATGCCATTCTCTCCACTGCTGTCATTTCCACGATCGTCATTCTTATCAAATGGTTCCGTACCGTCAACCACTTCATCAATTTCATACGCCGAAACATAACACAGATTGTCCTCCGCAGATAAAACAACAATCTCATCCGATACGTTCGGTTCTTCCAACGTTTCAAATATCGGTTCCGTCAATGGTTCCGGCGTCCCGGTAATTTCCGGCACTTCCTCGGTTTCCGACCCCTTCCCTTCTGATTGGATTGTCAAATCAGAAACAGTCTCCGTTTCCGATGCAAACACAAACACGCCGTTCGAGCAAAGCATGACCAAACATAAGATCAAACTGACCCAAACCTTCAACCTGCGCCCCATACACACAACACTCCTTTCGCCATTCTACAAAATACTCTCATTTATCTTAACAAATTCCGACAGTTTTCGCAAGCATTATCCATAAAAAAGCAGACCTGTCATCCCGACAAGTCTGCCTTTCTACCAAAAACAAACCAAACATACCAGAAATGGTTTACTTAACATACCAGTTATCTTTCGTAACAATCACAATCAGCGTCTCCTCCGGATTCATTTCGCAATACTGCGGAATCCGAATCTGACACTCCCAATCATAAGAAACACCCGATCCATTCTGCCAACGATACAAACGAAGAGAAAAGCCGGAACCATACGGGATATGTATCCCAACAACCGGATACCATACCGGACCGGTATCCGGATCACAGAGATCCCGACGACCTTCTTTATCATTGAACACTAAACCACAAGCACCATCCACTCCGGACTTTCCGGATGATACCGGAAACACACCAACCCGCAGCCTCTGCTGCAGTTGTTGAATCAATTCCATAACACGAAGCGTACCCTCACTTACATACATAATTTCGCAATCGTCCTTTCTAATCTTTGTATCTTTATTATACTACAAACATCTACAAAGAACAACAAAGATGCAGATTGCATTTGATGTGTGAGAAAAAAAAACGCTGTCTGTAGGACTCGAACCCACATGCCGGAAAAACCGACTCCGGATTAGCACTCCGGCGCAATTACCATTTCTGCCAAGACAGCCAAACAGATCCGTCGGGATTCGAACCCGAATCCATGGTTTTGGAGACCACGATGCTAAACCATTACACCACAGATCTATGCGTGAGACAACGTGTGAGAAACCAGTAAGAGATTTTGTGTGAGTCTTTTGTAAGAGAACCTGTTTGAGACCCTAAATATCCTACATTGTTTGAGAATCTGTATGTGATTCCTTCGGTGTGTGACCTACCAACCCCACATTCATCCAACGCTGACGCCGTGTACAGGAATCGAACCTGTGAACGGTTTCCCGCCGACGGTTTTCAAGACCGCTCCCTCGACCAACCGGACACACGGCAAAAGAAAAACACCGCATCGAATCATCGACACGGTGTTTTTCTGACTAGGGAAATTAAAACAAGAGAAACCCCTTATGTAAGATCATCAGAAAAGAAAACAGCTTCGCATCGATCATTCACAGCACAACAAACAGACCAGTCACTCCAACTGGACGACACGCAACGCTGTGAACTTCTTACTACGAATCCGTTCTTATTCATAACGATTCTCCTTTCATACTCCATGGGTCAATTATAGCAAAACAACAATTGCTTGTCAATCACAAAAGGTATTCCAGATGACCGTCCGAAGATATCGCAAACGCCTGGTTCTGTTCGTCTACGGTCACAACCGTCCCGTACAGATCCACCAGCTGATTGATCGCCACCAGCTGCGTATCCTGCATCACCCAAAGGGACGCCGGAATCCGGATCTCGGTAATCTGGTCCAATGCCTGTCCCTCAAAATACGACACATCCGGCCACAATACCCCGGACGGCCAGACCGTCACACCTTCCGGAACATTCAACACACCCGCATACTGTAACGGAACCGCAGTAATCCAATTCATGTGCTTCGTGTACAGCACACCGTCCATTGCCGTATGATACCTGTTTGACGACTTTGTCTCATACCGTGTCACACCCGCATAGCCGTACACCGCCCCATTCAGTTCATTCGTTCGATTGTTAAACGCCCGATTCTGAAGATCCGTCAACAAATCACTGACACAAAGATCATCCGATAGCACAACCGTTTGTACCGACAGGTTACGGCTGAAAGACAGCTCTGCCAGAGATGTCACCGCATCCGGCATCTCATAGACGCCGTCAGGAAACACCTTTCCCCGGGGAATCGCAAGCAGCACCGACCCATCTTTCGTGTACAGACAATCATCCACCACCGAAAACGATTCCGAGGTGTCCGACACCACAAACCGGGAAAACTGATCATCCATTCCGACATCATAAAACAAATGCGTAACGCCTTCCGCACCAAGTCCAATCTGTGAAAGTCCATCCGGAAGCACAACTTCGGTGTTCTGAACTGCAGGACAATGATTATACGCAAAATTCCCCAGCGTCTGAAGATTGTCCGGAAGATCGATCGTCTCCAAAGACGAACACAGCTGAAAGGCTGCCGTTCCGATCGTTGTAATACCATCCGGCAGTGCAATCATTCGAAGATTCGTACACCCATTAAAACAAAAATCACATAACATTGTGATCGTATCCGGAAGCGTCACTGTTTCCACCTCCGTATGATTCTGAAACGCCGCTGCTCCAATGCCGACCACCGCGTACGACGTACCATCCAACACTACTTCTGACGGAATTACCACATCCGTTCCGTAAAGTCCCAAGTCCGACAGCCTAGAATCCGATAAAATCACCGTCTGGTCATCCTCGTCCAGATATTCCAAATCCCCACAGGAACAAATACACTCCTGATACACATGCGTATGCTGATCCTCCGCCCAGGTCGAAACCTCCGGGAGCGCCAGCAGCGAGGCCGCAAGCAGGCCCGCATAAACAAACGACATCATTGGTACTTTCACAACCTTTCGTAACAAACAAACCTTATAAATATACTACAAACAATACAATCTATATCACAAATATATAAATTACAGAAAGGAGTTCTTTCATGAGTACAAAAATTTACGACGCTTATTGCATCAAAATCCTCCCCTTTCCGGAATTTCACAAATGGATGAAACAAATCGAAGAACTATGCAAAAAAGCCATTGCTGAGGATCTAATCAAAAATACTGCGACTATCGCCTCCAAAATAATTGATCAGCAGATCATTCGAACCACAGACCTCAAACCATTCACAAAAGAATATCCAAAATGGCTGGAACACATTTACCGAACAGCAAAATATCATCCGGAAGAATTACTCCGCTGCTGGGAAGACAATGCGGATCACAAACGAAAATTATCCGGAAAACCCTACAACCTCCCGGTTGCACTTTTGGTAAAAAAGTTTCTAACAAACCAGGCAAAAACAAGCACAATCACAAACAGTTATACACCATTGGAAATCGAAAACCGGTTGCTCCTTTATTCGATTGACAACAAAACAATGATTATTCAGGGATTCGGATCACAAATCACCCGGATTTTAGAACAATTATACTTATCCGAATCTCCGGAACATCCGTTAAAAACTGCGGTCCAATTAAGAGAATTCCACTACCAGGACCAGACGGACCGACCGGATACCCTTTCCGAAAACGAATGGAATTACCGAAAAACCATTTACGACCAGATTGTGAACCTCACATGACTAAAGCCACGTGCTTCCGGCCGCTTTAAGCGGCAGACCAAATATCGGCGGATACGCCTGTTATTTAGATTTTGCACAGATATGTGCTTCTTCCATGCCGGATACGGCAGGTTTCCACA
>OLRY01000495.1_pt1 | contig 51092 bp, 42 predicted proteins | sample 1672541 | NCBI WGS metagenome assembly OLRY01 (sample SAMEA3136697, study PRJEB25190) | human gut metagenome | biome: human gut; feature: human-associated habitat; material: faeces | place: Austria | collected 2013 | reverse complement strand
TTGGGCGGTACTTTGTGTAAGATTGGCAGTCCATTATTAAGTTTTTTATTATGTTCCCTTTGTACACCGTTGCAAACGAAATACTTTGCTTCTTCCGGAATATCGTACTGGTATTTCGGAACGGTAGCCGTGCCGCGTGGCAGCCATGTGTTGCCGCCGTTAGCAATCAGACGATATACAACGGTGCAGGCTTCCTGCAGGGATACGCGATCATTCGGCCGCCACAGGCCATCACCGTAGCCATTGAAAAGCTGATAATGAATATCCGTCAGCACCGGCGTACCGGACGAACCAGACGAAACAACTTCAATCTCCGGCGAACGGCCCGAAGCCGAACCATTGTCACCCGTAGCCGCGGCAAGATTGGTGTACGTCTTGCCGCCCGCATCGGTCTTAAACTCAACCGTGATTTTCACCACGCGCTTTTCGTTCGGCGCAATGTCACCGAGTTCCAGAGTGAACACTTTGCTCCGGAAACTCCACTTGCTGTTCAGAACGCCATCCACATAGACGTTGTTCTTCAAAACCGGCGTTACCAGCGTGGTATCCAGCGTGTCTTTGAGAACAACCCGTTTCCACGTCTGGTTAGAATCGTTGCCAACCGTGATAGTGAATGTAGCACACTTGCGGTCTGCCGAAACGCCAGAACCCACGTTCACCACAGTTTTGTCAACCTCTTTGGTGACATAAAACGCGGTGGTGTCGTCCGGCTGTTCTGCCGTGTCTGGAATCGTTACGCCCTTATCTGTTGCCGTGCCATGACCGCTATCGCCATCAAGCGAAGCCGTGTTGCTAATCGTTGTACCAGCCGCACTTTCAAGCACCTGCACGTCAAAAGTGATTTCAGCCGATTCGCCCGGTTCGAGATCACCTACGAGCACAGACAGCGCATTGCCGCTCAAATGATACAGCGCGAACTCATTGTTGAGATACACGCCACCTACCAGCTTCACGCCAGTCGGGAGCGTATCATTCATTACGACATTCTTCCATGCAGCAGTTGCCTTATTGCCGTTCTTTGCGGTAATGGTGTAGGTGAAAGTATCGCCTACATTGGCAGTCGTGACGCTGGCAGTCTTGTTGACAATCGGAGCAGCTTCGCCCTCATCAATCTGAACGCCGCCGTCCGGCATGGGAGTAGTCTTGCCGTTATCATCGAGAATAGCAGTGTTTACGATAAACTTGCCCTGTGAACCATCATCGACGGTTACATCAAAGCTGAGTACCGTCTGAGCCCCTGCCGGAATCGCGTCCGGTGTGAAAGTGATTGTTTTCATCGTGGCATTGTACGAATAATTGACCGTTGCCGAACCATTCTCCTGTACATTGCCTGCAAAACTTACGCCGTCAGGCAAAACGTCAATCACTTTCATGTTCTCCCAATCAGCGGTAGCTGCTGCGCCGTTGTCCAGACGAATGGAGTAAGTGATCGTATCGCCAACTGCTGCGGTGGTCTTGTTTGCGGTCTTATTGCCCGCATGACCGTCTGCCTCACCATCTTCAATATCCACACCGTTATCTGTACCGCTCTTGTCCGGCGTATTGCTGCCGCTGACGAGGGCGGTATTTTCAATGTGCATACCGTAAGCGTCGCTGTTGACAGTCACATCAAAGCAAATCGCCTTGGTCTGGTTCGGCGCGATCTCACCGAGCGATACGGTCAGGTTCTTGCCGGTATTGTCGTACTGATATTCTGCGGAGTAGCCGTCTACGGTTACATTGCCGCGGAAGGTCAGTCCGTCCGGAATGGTATCGGTCATAACCGCGTCGCGGATATTCACATCCGCACCGGTCGCATTCGCTGCGTTTACGGTGTAGGTGATCGTATCGCCAACCTTGGCGGTGGTTTTGTCTGCGGACTTGGAAACGGTCAGCAGCGCGTCACCGTCCGCGATTGCTACACCATCGTCCTTGTCCTGCACCGGGTCTGCATTATCAGAGGTCAGCGTTGCAAGGTTCTGGATGGTGGTGTTGTACGCAGATTCGTTCACCGTTGCGGCGAAGCCGATGATCTGCTTTGCGTCCGGCTCGATAGTGCCGACATTGACGGTCAGCAGGCGGGTATTTTCATCGTAGGTATAATCGTTGGTATTCTTGCCGTTCAGCGTGACAGAGCCGTATTCAAAGGTCAGTCCAGCCGGAAGAACATCGGTGATAACGCCGTTCTCAACCGGAACAGTTGCAGTATCATCGTTCTTAACGGTCAGCGTGTACGCGATCTTATCGCCCACGCGGGCAGAGGACTTGTTTGCAGTCTTGTCGATCTGCGGCTTTGCCTTGCCGTCACCAACGGTTACGCCGTTGTCCTTGCCGCTGGTGTCCGGTGCATTGTCGGACTTCATCACAGCGGTATTGTAGATGGTCTTTCCGTATGCAGCGGTATTGACTACTGCAACGAAAGTTACCGCCGCGCTTTTCTCAATACCGAGATCACCGACCTTGACGGTCAGAACGCGGGACGCTTCATCGTAGCTGTAATCGTTGGTCAGCTTGCCGTTCAGCGTAACCGAGCCGTACTGAATATCCAGTCCGTTCGGAATGGTATCGGTCAGTACAGCGTCCTTGATCGCTACGCTTGCGAACTCGCCGTTTGCCAGCTTGATGGTGTAAGTCACTTTATCGCCAACATTGGCAGTGGACTTGTCCGCAGTCTTGGTGACTTCCGGCTTGGTCTTTCCGTCACCGATCTCAACGCCCTTGTCCTTGCCCTCGGTGTCCTTGATGTTATCGCCGGAGAGGACAGCGGTATTGTGTACAATCTTGCCGTAGGCCGACTTGTTGACGGTTACAGTGAAAGTTACGGTGCGTACCGCGTTCGGTTTCAGATTGCCGATAAACACAGTCAGCTTGCGGCTGGCGTTGTCATAGCTGTACGGATAGGACTTGCCATCGACCTGCACGCTGCCGTCTACGAAGTCAAATTCAGTCGAAATGGTATCTGCCATTTTAGCGTTTTCGATTTCGTAAACAGCACCGTCACCGTTACCGACTTTGACGGTGTAGGTGATCTTGTCATCGACATTCGCGGAGGACTTGTCCGCGGTCTTAATCACATACGGCGCGGTATCGCCTTTCTTGACATACACGCCATCGTCCTTATCCTCGTAAGAGTTGGTTTTCTTGCCGTCCGTGGCGGTCACATAACCGTTCGTGCCCTTGGCAACAGCGGTATTGTAAATCGTCTGATTGTACATATCACCGTTGATTTTTGCCTTGAAAGTGGCAATCACGGTCTTGCCAGCGGCAATATCACCGAGGCCCACGGTCAGAGTGCCGTTCTTTGCAGTGTGGGTAGCCGCTACATTGTTCACATACACGCTACCCTCAACGAAAGTCAGACCGGACGGAATGTTGTCAGTCAAAACAACGCTTTTCCATGCGGAACTTGCCTTTTTATCGTTTGACAGCTTGATCGTGTAAGTGATCTCATCGCCTACCTTAGCGTCCTTGACGCTTGCCGTCTTTTCGATGGACGGGAGAGCATCACCGGTGCTGTACTTATAAGTAATCGTGCGAATATAGCCGCGATACTCATACGCCGGAATGGATTTCGGCGCGGTTTCTGCCTTGCCCGCCGTAGTGACAGACTTTGCGATCTCCTTGCCGTTGGTATCTACGAATTTCTCGACAATGATATTGTACTTGCCATCGTTGTACTTCGCGTCATGCCATTCCTCTGCGGTATGGGATACCGTTGCTTCCATGAGGTCTGTATAACCCCAGAACGATTCTGCAAGATCGTTGTACGGATTTCGCACATTCAGTGCCTTTAGCTTTTCGCGGGTAACAGTGCGGTTAATCATGCTGTTTACCAGCGTTACGGTTTCGGTTCGGGTAATCTCCTTGTCGGGACGGAAAGTGCCGTCCGGGTATCCCTGAATCCAGCCTGCTTCGCTGGCAGCGTTGATATAGCTATATGCCCAGTGACCTTTCTCTACATCGGAGAAAACCTTGCCGCTGGTGTATTTGAGGTTCTGGAAACGAGCCGCCAGCGCAGCGAACTCGGCACGGCTGATCGGCGCGTTCGGCGCGAAAGTGTCCTTGGACTTACCCTCCAGCAGACCGATATTGTACAGCGTTTCGACCGGCTCATAGAACCAGTTCTTTGCGCTTACATCCTTGAAAGTGCTGTTTGACATACGGCGCGTGAAACTGGAATAATCGCCGTCATACAGGCGGTAGAAGATCATAGCGGCTTCGGCGCGGGTCAGATCACCGTTCGGGTGTACGCCCTTGTTGGGATAACCGATGATGTAGGTCAAGTCCTTATGCGAATACACATACTCAACACTTTCGGTATAATCCGCGTAGGTGTAGTTTGTGATCGTCTGCGGGGACTTTTCCTCGTGCGTGACGCTGTATGTCTGCTTTTGGACAATCTCCTTGCCGTTTTCTGCGTCAAGATATTTTGCCGTCACCGAGGACAGCGTACTTGCAGACTTCGCGCTGACGGCAAACGAACTTGGAATAACCGTTGCCGCCATCGCCAGCGACAATCCCGCTGAGGTGATTCGCTTTATAATCGACATTGTTTCACTCCATTTCCATTAAGCTCAACTGCCCCGGCAGCACACCATCCTGCAGCCACCAGTGCAGCACTTCTTCCCCGCTCTGCCAGACGAGCGATTGCCTGCTGTTCCTTATTCATTGCGCCCCATGAGTTTGAAGTAGGCTTTGGGACGTTTCGGCAGTTCTGTCCAGAAAATACAGCGGCCGTACAGATCGTGAACGAAACTCTCACGGCCTAAGTAAAGCTGTACGTCCATTTTGCCGTTCGGATACAGGCACAGAACCCGATGACCGCGCTCCGGCAGTATCTTATTTGCGTTTTTCCATTCCATAGATAACCTCCAAAAGCAAAACCGGAGGAATCCATGCGATTCTTCCGGTTTGTGATTATTCTGTTGTACGGATTTTTACACTATCATATATATCATCACCTCGCATTTCTCTGTCAGCCTATTCGTCCTCACCCCCGGCTGCCGGGAAACATCAGGCGGTCGGCAGCGTACCGACCTCACAGGCATTGCACCTATCTCGTTGTCCGATCTCATAGCCTGCGACGCTTTCAACGCTCGGACGGTGACTGATCGGGAGTATCATTATCATCTATGCGGGTCATCGCCTTGTCGGGAGCCGCCCGACAGTTCGCGACTTTACGCCGCAGCTCTCCGCACAGAATTTGTACCTGATGTTTGATGTTCAGTTGCCAAGGAGCAGTGAGAGAATATTTATCCCCTCACTGTACCCCCAAGAAAAACGCCTACTGAACACCCTGAAAATCAGAATTTTTCAAAATATTTTTTCAGATACTTCAAAATACGATTTCGGCGCTTAAGCATTGCAGTCTGCGTAATACCCAATTTTTGTGCATATTCTCGGGTCGAATAGCCGTCATAGTACAGCGCTTTAATCAGCTTTTTGTCACTTTCCGGCAGTGATTCAATAACTTTAGGCAACTCATCCAGCATTTTTGCTTCATGTTCTGCTTCTTCCTCAAGCAAGCAATATTCCTCCGCACTCAGTTCTGCGTTTTCCAACGTTTCGATATGTATACCATCCTCAATCGTGCGTTCCAGCGATATTTCGCTCTCTGCGGGAATATCCTCTCCGATATATCTTGCACGCCGGTCCATCTGCGAGTATATATCAAATATCTCGTCTGAAACCTCTACATCCTGTCCGAACACGGTGATGATGTTTGCAACTACGTTGCCGTCCTTATCTTTAATCCGCTTGTAGTTGCGGGTTTTCTGCCAGTTTTTCATTTTTAAGCTCCAATCTCAAAGTTTTTGTTTGAGATTGGAACTTATGGATAGCGGGCAATGCAGGCTTGCCAGGAATCTATAAAAGAGCGAAATACTCTGCGCTTTTTGATTTGAGGGCAAAAAAATAAAGCCTTCCGCATAGCTATTAAGCTATACAAATGGCTTTGCTTCATAAAACATTTTACAAATCAAAACGCTACTGACAACACCCTTGATTAGGATTACAGTAGCGTACTGATCAAATTTTACAGATTTGAATTTTTTATTTCAATATTTGTACATCCGCCTACATATTATCGCTCACGAAGGCATTCTGAAACTTCCGGCTGATACGATTCAAACAGACAAGTAGTGCCCACAGAAGCGGTTGCTGCAACAATTGCCAGTGCAGTAATAATCTGACCACCATGCACAATACACCAGTTGATATACCTTTCTTCATGTAGTACAAATGAGCACATTACCAAAATTACAATATTCAGAATTGCCGAAACGATCAATTCTAAACCGTACGCACAGATTTCCAATTGTTCATCCGATACAATAATTCCCTTCTTTTTGCGATAATTACAATAAGAATCGACAAACTTCTTCATAAAAATACTCTATTCTCGCTTATTCACTTCACTATACCTGATATTCCTTATTATATCGAGCCCTTGATATATTTCAATGTCCTTGCAGAGTTTAGTCCCGTTTTTGCAGTAATTAGTTGAAAAGATAGTACAACTATTATAAAATAATAGTATAAGTCGCTTCTAATTGGTATCTATACTACTTAAAATAATAGTATCGCTATACCTGAGGTGATTACAGATGATAGGTCTTGGAGAAATTATTCAAGTCAAACGTAAAGAGTTAGGATTGACGCAAGAACGTCTTGCTGAAAAAATCGGGAAAACCGCCGGATATATCGGCCAAATTGAACGCGGACTCAGTTATCCATCTTATCCGGTTTTATTACAGTTGATTGAAACATTAGAACTTGATGTACAATCTTTATTCTGCACATCAACACTCGAAGAAAGCGCAAAACTGAAGCAAGAATACGCACCACTCTATTCCAAACTCTCAAAGAAACAGCAACAATTAGCCCTTGGAATGTTAAAACTTATTTCGAGATGTGATTTTTAACAGGAGTATTTATGCGAATTGCAATTTGTGATGATGAAGATCAGGAACGACTCAATATCGAAGCATTAGTCAAGCGATATGCCCCCGAATTATCTATTGTCCTTTTTTCCTCAGCAGACGAACTGCTGGCAGCAGCAAAAACGACATTTTTCCCATTGATTTTTCTGGATATTGAAATGGATGATACAAATGGCTTTGATGCTGCAGAAGAACTTATGTCGGGGAGCTCACAGCCGCTTATTGTTTTTGTAACCAAGAGCACCGAATATACGATTCGTGGTTATGACGTGGCTTTTCATTATCTTGTAAAACCTCTTAATGAGGCAAAGTTCCACGAAGTTCTAAAGCGCGCTTTGCGTCTGATTATTCCGCAGTATTTTACATTCTCCTCGAACGGCGAATTGTATCGTATCCCTGTACAAGAAATTCTGTATTTCGAGTCTCGTAATTATATGCTTTTCGTTCATACACAGCAGCAGATTTACAAAGCTCGCTTGAGCCTGAAAGAGGTCGAACCCCAATTATCATCAGCCAATTTTCTTCGTATTCATGCCAGTTTCTTAATCAATCTGCATCATGTAATTCGCATAACAAAAGACGATATAGAAATGCAGGACCATCAACTCATCAAAATCAGTAGAAACCGAAAGAAAGATGTCATTGCAGCTTTTACAAAGTTTGCGAGGGAAAACATATGACTTTGCTAATTGAAGCCCTCAGTGGTGTATTAGACACCTTTCTACTCTATCTTTTTGCATCTGGATTTTACTCAAAATATCGCAGCACTAAATACAAAGGACATTTATACTTGCTTGTAGGTATTTTTATTATCGTGATGAGCTGTATCCCTATGCCGGGTATACTTCGTATCCTACTTAGCTGGAGCATTATCAGTGTATCAACATATGCGATTTTTGAATCCACTGTTCGCAAGGCACTTTTAACTTCAACAGCATTTATAACCCTCAGTGTGTTGGTTGACGTAATATGTGAATATCCTTTTTATCTCTCCGGCATTTCACGAACGGTTATCCTCGGACAGGGGTTAGCACGCTGCATATTTATCATCTTTGCAAAGCTGATAAACTTGCTGCTCATTCTTTTTATTGTCACACTGTTCGGCAAAAAAGGTTTACTCGATATTCCGTTCAAAGAATTGCTTCCGCTCACGACCTGCCAGCTCGTCAGTGTATTTATCTGCATTGTATCATTGGAATTGGTCGGAACTGTATCGCACTTTCTTTTAATATTATTAACACTTTCTATTGCCGGAATTTTGTACATCAACATTGTATTCTTCGTATATATGCGATCTATTCGTACAAATTACGAAAACGAGCAGCAGCGGCGTTTGGCTGAACAGCAACTCGAAACTCAGCTGTCTTATTACGAACAGATGAAATCCGCTAACGAACAAACGCGAAGCCTGTGGCATGATATAAAAAAGCAATTAACTGCTGTTACTGCATTAGTCAAGGACAGCGATGTATCACAAGCAGAGTTATATCTCGAAACCATTACCAAATCATTTAATTTGCTTAGCAAAATCGTTGATGTAGACCATCCGGTTATTAACGCAATTTTGAATGATGCACTGGGAAAATCCTCGCTTGCCGGTATTACTTTAAAAATCGACGTTTTTGTTTCCCCTCAGCTTGCCCTGTCCCCGCTGGTTTTAAGTGTTATTCTCGGAAATACATTGGATAACGCAATCCGTGCGTGCAGCGGTGTATCTGCCGATACGCCTAAAATCGTAAGTTTAACTTTAAGACAAAAGGACAGTATTCTGTATTACCGCATTTCCAATCCCTATGACCCAGAATTTTCTTCTAAGAAACGCGAGGGTATTCATGGTTATGGGCTGAAAAACGTCAGTTCCACAGTAGAACAAATCGGCGGCACAATACAAATCAATCAGGAGAATAATCAATATACTGTAGAGATTATTTTGAATTTGTAAAATCATGGACGACAGTTTTAAAAGCTGTCGTCCTTTCTTTGTGCATTTTACTGCACCAGACCTACCAAACTCTGCACTCCTATTGCGTGCTTTTCTGCACGATGTATAATACAGATACACAAATCGTTTAAGGAGGTAGTTCATATGAAAAAGCGTTTTCGCATCCCGATTATCGGCCTGATTTGCTGCCTGTTGCTGGGTACGATTGCTTTCGCAGTCAATGGCCGCAAGATCACTGCAACCTATGGAGGTATCACCATTTACCTGAACGGCCAGAAACAGGTAGCTACCGATGTAAATGGCAAGGTGGTAGAACCGTTGATCTATCAGGGTACGACTTATGTGCCGATACGTGCCGTCAGCGAATGGCTGGGTAAGACGGTTACATGGCAGGGCAGCACAAGTTCGGTTTTCATCAACGATTCTGTCTTTTCGGACAACGAAGTTGCAGCTGCTGAAAATGTAATCAGCGAGTTCTTTACACTGTTCGGCGATAAGCAATATCAGAAGATGGCTGCGTTGTGTACCGGCGATGCCGCAGGTTTTGATTACAGCTCCGGCGTATTCGGTATGAAAGAGGCAAAGTTGAAATCCTGCACCTATAACGGTGATTACTCCGCAAGAGAAAAGAAACTCGTTTTTGAGTGTTCTTTTGCAATGAAACCCGCCGCAAACTCGGTGTATGACCCTAATCAAACCAACACAACCTGCTTGATTTATGTCAAAAAAGTCGGCAGCCAGTTCTTGATTGATGAATTTGCAAGCGGTTTCTAAACCATCATTCATACACCAGATAATAAAAGGAAGAAATGGTTGTCACACCAACTCGGTGACAATCATCGAGAGTGCACTTGCATATGGAGGGATAAAATACGATGATGAATAAGTTTCAAAAAATGATGAGCGGCACACTCGCGGGCTGCCTGATAGCGTCCGCGCTGATGATGAGCGCAGGCGCAGCAAATGTGCAGACCTATATACCATCGGGTACGGTGCAGGCAGCTACACAGACTACAACACAGACCCGCACCGCCGTAAAAATCAATCCACAGAGCGCGGATATCTATGCAGAGGGCATTCCGGCTACCTTCCCGAGCGAGGACGGCAAGACGGTTTACACGGCGCTGAGCTACAACGGCTCGACCTACATGCCGCTGCGCACGGTTGGCCGCTGGATGGGTAAAAATATCTCGTGGGACAGTGCATCGCGCACGGTGTTCCTGTCCGGTACTACGGAAAAGTCCTATCCGTGTGCGGATGACGATGCGTACCACAAGGAAGGCGTGAAATATGTCGGTGCGACCGGTCATGCTACGCTCGATAAGGGCGTAAAGGTCCTCGTGGACGGCAAACAGCAGACCTTCAAAAACCAGAAGGGCGTGACCATTTATCCGCTGTTTTACCAGAATTCCATCTATCTGCCGCTGCGCAACATCGGTGAGCTGACCGGCATGGACGTAACGTGGTACAGTGCCAAGGCGGAGAATGACGTGAACGCCATCTTCCTGCGCATGCCGCTGAGTGACAGCAAGCGTGCCGAAATGGAAACCTACGCGACAAATCTCATGAAGCAGCTGCTTGATATGCGGACGGATACGCAGAAGATCAAGAATTGTGCGTCTGCGGTGAAAAACGGCGGCTATACCGACTATGTAGTTACCGATAAGGCAACCGCCATGGCGGCGCTGGACTCCATCAAGCGCAAAGCGCAGACCATCCGCAGCGGCATGACCGAGCAGGAGAATCCGATCCGCTACTACAACAGCAGCCTGATGAACGAACTGGATTTCCTCATCGATAACGCGGACGCCGTGATGGACCGCGTGAAGAACGGGCGGGTCGTGCTCGGCAGCAGCAATCCGGATACGAGCGTGGTCGATCAGACCGCTGTCATGTTCGGCGCTGATAATACTATGCTGGACTGCGAACGCATGGTTCGTATGCTGCGGCAGAACATGGATAGACTTTTTTAATGCAAACCAAGACCATAAAAAGCTGAGGATTACCTCAGCTTTTTATCTATCCGACAATTTTCCAATTCCCATCTACCAGTTTCAGCACAAGCTCAAACTGCGAAATCTGCGTCATTTTCATAACATTATCCAGTATTCTACTGTCACAGTTACCATTACAGTATCGCTATGCCTGTTCAACACTATGCTTTTAAGCTGGCTGACTATATATGTAAGCATAGAATCATTGCTAACATAGTAAGATAGTCCTTTAGGTTGCCGTCGGCTATAATATGAAAAAGATAATCAAGAAATCCATAACACGCAACGAATAATAATCAATATACCGTAGCGATTATTTTAAAAATGTAAAACAACAGACAACAGCTTTCCAAAACGCCATTCGTCATCTGTGCATTTTACTGCAAAAATCATACTGAACTCTGCATTTTCAGTACAAATTCCACTTTTAATGGTATAATGCAAATATGAAATAAACAATTTACATACTCGATTATCTTTCACAATAACTGTAAAGCATTTTATAGTCTTACCAGCTATATTTGAGTTAAATTATAATGGCTATTGCAGGAGAAAAGTAATGAAAAAGAACCTTGCCATTTCATGTATTCTATTAGCTGTAGTAACTATATTCAGTCTGTATTTTTATCAAGAGCGCGAAACCAAAAGTTTACCTGCTTCCATTGAACCATACACCGAAACCGCAGTAATCTTATCAGATTATATTGATTTTGAAAAAAGCATTTATATCGGTCACAAATCCGACCATGAGATATTATATAAAAATTACGCTGATAACTATATCAGGTCGGTTGACTTAAATACCCAAGAGCAACAGGAACTTATTAAATTGGACACGCAAACAAACGGCACCATGACAACCTTTGATTATAAGGATAATTGGTTTGTCTGGTCCGAGAGCCAAGACGCCGAACTGCGTGTAGGAAGTTCTATTGGTGAAAATTGGGCTGTATACGCGGCTGACCTGCGTACAGGAGAAATCATATTCGTAGACGGCGAAAACGATTTCTTCCCTAAAACACGGAATTTTGACCCGCACCCGTGGTCGCTTTCGGTAAATGGCAGCTTTGTTGTTTACGCCAGCTATACAGCTAATGAAGATGGTATTTACCCTGCAATAAAAATTTATGATTTGAACAATCATAAATTGGAAATTGCAGATACAGCAGATTCCATGCAAACCACTTTTGGTTCACCGTCTGTGAATGACAAAAATGTTGTTTATCTAAAATATGATTCTAATGGCAGTTCTCTTTGGACATATGACATAGAAAAACATAAACGTATGTGTATCGAGCCGCCCGAACCGTTGCAGGAAATATGCATCACAAACTCTTTTATCGTAGGCGTTTCAGAGTGGCAGCCGCAAAAATCAGAATCGTTATACTGTTATGACTTCGCTCATAAGAAATGGTCAAAACAGATAGACGCCACCACGAAATTATATCCAAACAATATTGACAGCACCTTAGAATTTGCTGAACTGCAATCTTCAAACGATTTTATAACATGGCGTCCGATTACTGGAAATGCACTTTATGTGTGGGATATAACAACCAATAAAGTATTGGATTTGTCCGAAAATGTTTCTGGGTTAATTGATTATGTATTATATCCTTTTGATGAAGATTATCTGGTTTGGTGTGAAACAAATACACAAACGCAAGAAACTAAGTATCCATGTATAAAAATATCAAGTTCATCATAAAATTTCTGCGCTCGCCACCGCGAGAATAGAAGGCTCGTCTCAGAATCGAAACATTCTGCGACGAGCCTTTTTCCTCTTCGGTATTCGATTTTCACACTTCGTTACTTGCTACTTTTCCCCGTACAAACGCATACATCACCCGACGATTTTCCAATTCTCATCCACCCGTTTCAGCGCAAGCTCAAACTGCGAAACCTGTGTCATTTTCGTAATGTTATCCAGATATTCCACCGCCACCGTTGCCGTTACGGTATCGCCGTCCTTGTTCAGCACCGTGCTTTTAAGCTGACTGAACGTGTAGTCCGCGCACTTTACCGGCGGCATAGAATCGCCGCTGACATAGTAGGACAGCTCTTTTTCCGTCGCTGTTGGGTACAGCGTGAAAAAAGTGGTCAGAAAGTCTGTAATATCCTCGCTCTCAGCCGCAGAAACTGTTCCGTCGGGTTCTGCGGCTTTTGGCGTGTAGTTAGATTTTGCAGGCTTGCCGGTGATCGTCGGCGCTTGCGTAATGACCATATCTCCATTATCGTCCTTGTGGACGGCTGTTTTGTACACGCTGGATACAGTGTCTTTTTTCTTGCCGTCCGAAATCATCTGCGCCACTGTGAACACGACTGCAAAATCGTTTTCACTGCCATTTTGCTCCACAGACCAAATCTGAATGTTCTGCACGGACGAAGAAACCGCAACGTCACTTTTCACGGTGTCAGCCGTTAAACGCTGCAAGTCCTCGGTCAGATAGCCAGTCAGCGCATCGGTACGCTGTGCCACAGAATCCTTGTTATTACTCCATGAATAGTACGTTTTCGCAAAGTTTCGTACAAACACTTCTACCCCGCTGGTATCCTCTACACGGCGCTCAACGATCTCCTTTTCGTGAACAGTATGGGTGTCAATCGCAGTAAAATTCTTATACACTGCAAACGCAAATCCGCAGACAAACAGCAGCCACATTGCAATTACAGCAGGTTTGCGGCTGTTCACCGTGTAAACGCGCAGTTTCTTTGATTTCTGCTGCTTTTCTTTCTTTTTCTGAAACATAATTCGTTCTCCTTTGTCTTATTTCTGTGCAACCACAGCGCCGCCCCAGCCCCAACCGCCGAAGCCATAGTAGGCCGTCCAGCCCTCTACGGTATCAATGACAGTGCCGCCGATGTTGGAAATAATCTGGCCGTTGCCAATGTAAATGCCGACGTGACCCGCATTTCGTCCGCAGGTGTCGTTCGTTCGGGACTGGTATACCGCCGGGTCATTGTAAACCATCGCACCGAGCGGAATATTCTTGCTGGACTTTCCGACCGTATACAGCGCACGATTTTTGCCCGCACAACAATGCCGGTCGATGGATACACCCGCTTTGCGGTAAACTTCTTCCGCCCATGCTTCACAATATCCGCCAGCAGCAGAAATGCCGTACTTTTCTGAATTTCGTGCCACCTCGACAATGCGATTCTGCGCGTCCGTTCCGAGCGCGTCACCGCCTGTAAGTGTCAGATATTGCTTTACCAACTTGACATAGAACATATTGCCGTAGTTATACCGCCAGCCGCCGTTGATTGGCGTGGAAATCTCGTTTTTATAGGTGACTTTTACGCCGCCGGAGTGCTGACGAGAAAACTCCTGTGCCAGCTCAAAAGTGTATCGCTTGCCGTTTTTCGCAACGAAGTCCAGGAAGCCACTGCCGTAATTGTAGGCTTGAATGATGGCGTCTATATCACAGCCAAGTTTGTCCGCCTTTGCGACCAGTTCAGTAAAATACTTGCAGCCCTGTTTGATACTGTCCTCTGTGCCGAGCGTATTCACCGGCAATCCGGCCGATTCCGAGGACTGCATAACGTCCTCCAGCTTGCCTTCGCTTTCCACCTGAATGATGGCAAGCAGGACATAAACATAATCGCTGATACCGTTTTGCCGCGCATATTTCTCTACCATAGGTTGGTGCGCGAGCACTTCCGGCGAGAGATTTACGCCGATGTACAAACCCGAACCACTTCCGCCGCTATCCTCATCCGAAGCGATAATCAGGAACATCGACAGAAGTAAAGCAATCAGCAGTCCGAAGCCCAGGGCACCTGCCATTGCCGCCTTTTTCATCACTTGCGCTCACCTCGGCTCTCCGAACACCGCTGTTTGCGCGTGATTTTTCCGGTTTTCCGCTGTTTGAACTCCGCACCAAAGGTTTCTTCGTCCAGTCCTTTGGGCATTGTATATCGTGTTTTCGGCTTGTCCGACACCATCGGACGTTCTGCCGGACGGTCCGGCTTGTAGTCTGCAACCACAGTCTGCGGCTTGTCCTTGACCGTCGGACGATCTTCCCGCTGTCTGGGTGTCGGTTCAATCCGTTCCGACCGAGGTCGATTCTGCGGTGCAGACGGCTTTTCCGGTTCGGTTTTCTGCTGTTTGGGGACAGTTGGGCGCTCCTTTGGTGCAACACGAGTGCTTTCCGTTCTGGGCTTCTCCGTATTACCCTCATTGCGTTCTCTTTTTCGCTGAGATAACTGCTCACGGCGGCTTGCAATGGTAGTTCTACGAGATTCCATCTGTGCAGCACGCGCTTCTCGACGTTTCTGCATGGTTTCTCGCACACTTTCCCGTGCAGATTCCACATTGCTGCGGACAGCATATTCCGCATTAGTCGGTGCGTCCTTGACCTTTTGCACGGTTTCCGCCGCCTTATCCCGCACGCGAGATGGCGTATCCGTAATCTTGCCTGCCGTTTCGCCTACCCTCTGACCAAGATTCTTCTTTTCCGGCTGAACGGTTTCACGGCTTGCACTTTCACGGTTAGCAGAGGTCGAAGCCGTCCTCTGGGTTCTTTGCACGGCACGGCGCTGCGCCGAACGCTTTCCCACTCCGACTCCTGCCGCAAACGGCAGTGCCTTGCGAACCGCCCTCGAGATCGTCCGGCGCGGCCGGTTTGTCATGGCTCGACCGACACGACCCGTGCCCTCATCACGCAAACCGATCATGCCGAGCAGTTTGTCGCGCTCCATATACACGCCCGCGAACACAATCACCTGCAGCAGCACGACCACCACGAACGGCTTGCCGTTCGCAATCGTGTAGGCCAGCGAGGACAGCACCAGAACAAACGTGGTCAGCAGCGTTGTTCCCACCCGCAGCATGATTGTGTTGAACAGCGAAATCACCGCTCTCCTGCTCGTGCCGGAGAACGCCGGAATCATGCTGATTAGCAGGCTCACCGGCAGAAACATGGCGCTGATGATAAACAAAATCTGCGATAGAAGCATACTGCCTGTCAGCATAATCGCAAACGCCGACACAATCAGATTAAAAATCAGAAAGAACACGGATAAACCAAACCGACTTGTTACCTCGGTTACAGTCAAATTGCCGTTATCGTAATCTTCCAGTTCCGACTTCACGACTTCTTCCCTATCTTTGCCGCGGTTTTCATCCGGCGAAGTGCCGAGCAGGCTGTTTACCCGTTCTTCTCCGATATTCTCCACATCCGAATCGCCAAACTGCATGATAAGCCACGGCTGCTTGACTTGGATACCGAACAAACAGTCCCGAATCGCAGAAACGCCCGTGTTCTCGCCTGCCGCGTCCGGCGCAAGAATTTTCGCGCTCACATCGACAATACCGTTGCTGATGTCGCTCGAAAACTCGTTGACACCGGTAATCGCTGACGGCGCATAAGCAATCAGCCCAACCGACACCACAAACACAACGCCGAAATTCAGCGCCGCATGAAACGCTTTTGTCGTTTCACGTTTGACCAGTCCAACATAGGTGCAGTACACACCGACCAGCAGCGTGACAATCGCCATCATGCCGGGAAACAGACCCGTGCTGTCCAATCCGCTGGCCGACACGCCCGCAATCAACTGAATGTTTTTACCAATCTCACTTGCAGCACTGCTGATGAAGTCCAAATCGTATGCCTGTTGAATCAGGTATCCCACGGCATTTGAAATGTACAAATTCAGCGTCCACAGGAAGTTCGTAAACAGGTAAATTGCGTACTGCGCCGTTTTCCCGATACCATCCAACCAGTTCCACGGCAGCCAATCCCACGAAGAATCAACATAAAAATCAAGCTGGTAGTTATCAATCGGATACTTGCTGAACTCGTGCGCCGTATCGATGGTTTCGTCCAACAGTCCGGCGGCGTGCGCCTGCACGGTGAACAAATTGAGAAAAAGAAAAGCCATCACAACCGTGATAAAGGCTGTAATGGCTAATTTCTGAACTTTTGAAGTATTTGTCACACGTTACACCTCATTCTCTGTAACCGGCGGGCGAGTATCAAACGCATGGAACAGATAATCGAACATGACATGGAACTTGATAACGCCGACACGACCGTACAGGTCTTGGAAAAGACACTGACCGTTTTCCAGATTGCGAAGCCGCTTCTGATTGTTTTCGTCCTCGGAATCCAGGCCAAAAAATTCAAGCGTTTTCTTGATCTCGTTAATATCCGTAGAGCGAAACGCGAACTTCATGCCGATGTTGTTCTTGATATTCTCGTCTGCCACATCACCAGCGTTCTGGGTGACAAAGTAAACGGCAGCATTCATCGAACGACCGGCGCGAACCAGCTTGTTTGCCAGCGTTTTGCCCTGTGCCACATTGAGGAACGCCCATGCTTCATCAAGTCCAACCATCTTGAAGATACTGCGGTCTGAATGAATGAAATCCAGTGCAAAGGTAGAAATGACGATCAGCATAGAGATTGACAGCATTTCGATGGTGGTATAGTCCGCAGGTGCGGTGTCCTTGTCCGGCAGAACAAGATCGGCAACCTGAATGATATTCAGCTGCTTTTCAAGGCTGATGGTCTGCCGTACCTTGCCATTTGAGAACAGCAGGTGCGCAAAGTCATAGTCCGTGAACGATTCAATGTGATCGGCAATCGCAAGCGCGGTTTCCGAACCATCGTCCCGCAGCGCATCAATGACACGGAGCAGTCCGCGCATTTCGCTGTTGGTCACGGCACGAACCGCACGGCGCAGGACAGGAAACAGTTTACCGTCACGCGAGGAAATGCCCGTAAGGAAAGTGAGTACATCCAGCGCAAGGCTTTCTGCGTCCTTGGTTTTCCGCATGATGATATACGGGTCAAGCATACCCTTGTTTTCCTCGTCCGAGGTCAGATTGACAATATTGATCTCGTCCGCGATCTCCGGCAGCTTCTCTTTCCAAAGCCCGCGTTCAGATTTCGGGTCAAGGATAAGAGCCTGTGCGCCGTTCAGAACAGCATAGTAAGTAAGCAGGTTAAACGACAGCGATTTACCGCCGCCCAGAGAGCCGAGGAACGCACCGGACAGCGCATTGGTGACAGAGCCTTTAACGCCTTGTGCCGCTTTGGCAGGCTGAACATAGACATTCTGGTCGGTATCGACATTATAGCCGAGATAGATACCATCGCGCTCACCGAGCATTTGCGTTGCGCCGAAGCCCAGACCGGCGAGAAAATCACTGGTGACATACTGCACATAGTCATTCATGTACCGCTTACTTGCCGGAATAAATTCGCTGTGCAGTCCCATCATATCACCGATCGGCCGAACCAGCTTGATACTTGCGTCATCGTAGAAATCGCGCACTTGGTTACAGCGGCGTTTGAGTTCTTCCACGTCCGGCGCGGTAACGCGCACCACATAGGACAGCTTGTACATGGATTCTTTGCTCTGGTCAAGAACACTTTCGAGTTCATCTACGCTGTCCAGTGCTTCTGCCACCTGATTGGTAGTTTCCGAGTTGTTTTCCCACGCATGGTTATCGAGGTCTTTCAGTTCCTTTTTCTTGTTGCGAACCGTGTGCAAAGCAGCTTTGTTTGTGATAATCTCAACATTCATGCTGGTATCAATGGAAAAATCAAACTGCTGTTCCTGATAGTAGAAAATCTCACTGGATGGGAAATCCAGTTCACCGACCACATCCGAAATCGTAAAGTACGCAACGTAGCTTTCCGAATCCTCGGACTTCATGTGTAAATACCGCTGTTTTTCCTCAATCAGACAACGGGCAGGCTTGATAAGATCGTACTTTTTAACCAGTGTATCACGCTTGCGTTTTTTAAGTGGCAGCGTAAACGCAAAATCTTCATAGGCCGTGCCGGTCCTGCCGTAGATATGCTCCAGCAGATAGCCGAAGTCATTCTTATTTAGCCGACGCACCTTGAAGCGGCGGGACAGCTTGTTTTCCATCAGCTTTTCCATGCGGGAATAGCGGCGGATTTCATCGTTCGGCATACTCACGAAATCACCCATGAAAGAACTGCTGATAGCGTTCATCGCATCGGATAGCACGTTTTTCACCTGTTTTCCTACATCTTTCACGGACAATTCCTTATCCGTCACGACCAGCTTAAAGCCGAGAAAGAAACGGTAATCGACCTGTGTATCACCGAGAGAAGCAACGAGATTTTCCGTCTGCTCGTCAATCTCGGCGCAAGCGATCTCTTTCAGCCGTCCGGTCACGCTTTTCTTGGAACGCTCCTGTGCGGCGCGGATACTGCTTTCTGTGCTAATCTGCAAAGCGTGAATCTTGCCATCACGGTTCTGCGCGATCAACTGCCGGAAAGCATCATGCACCGCGTCTTTCTGTTCCAGCGACAGGAACGAATAATTGAACGGAATCAGTTCGTAATAGGCAAAACACTCGCCCTCAATGTTCCAAACAAGGTTATTTTCAATATATTTAATCGGATACGGCACGGATAATCTCACTCCTCACTACGGTAATATCCGCGTTCTCGCGGTGCTTTTTCAGCCGGACAGGCTTTCCAGTAAAGGTGACTTTCGAGCGCAGCGCATAGGCAATCACCGAGCGCATGAAACTGTACGGTTTCTTGCCGTCAAAGGTCTTTTTGCTCATAAACCACGTCACGCCGAACGGAATACAGCACAAAATCAGCGGGTTATGAATAAACGCCAACGGCGGTACTTTACGGAACACGAATACCAGCACGCCGCTTGCCGCCAGCCAGAGCAGCTGGGTCACGGTGACAGGTGTCGGCAGTTTTGCGTCACCGAACGAGTATATTACCTGTTCTACTTTCCATACACTGCTGTAACTTCTTAGTTTTTTCAAATTGCAGCTCCTTTTTGTTTTTCTACATTACATAAAGAGTATAGGGGGAGAGGAACGAGTTCCAGCCGCAGGCGTCTTTCCTCTCCCCCTGCACGGTTGATGTATAACTCCCTGTCGGCAGTTACACACAGCCGTGCTTCACCCCCTCACCATTCTCGCAGCGGCCCTCCTTTTAGAGAACAGGATTCTGGTTCGTTACGAAATGTTCATACAGATTGCGTACATTTCCGTACTCCATGAGCAGCGTTTCAATATTTTTCTGCACACTTTCCGGCAATTCATCGACCATCTGACACAGGCAGTTCAGTTCTTCGATCATCATATCTTCGTCAATCTCGAACGGCAGTTCATAGTCACGGATAACGTAGTCCGGCTCCTGATCGGTCACGCCAATACGTTCTTCCAGCTCGTCATAGTCGATGGGCGGCGTGAACCACACACCGGGCTGCTCCATTTCGCGGGTTTTATCCCGCTTTTCGATGTAAACTCGCATTTCTATCATCATTTTCACCTCACCAGTTCAAATACGCCGTCTTTGGTTTCCACAAAATCGCCCTCCATCGAGAGGTCGCGCCCGTACTGCACACTGTCAAAATACCGTCGCAGGGTTTCATCTGAGATCAGCCCTTCGTCCAGCATCTGCTCCGCCACATCAGCCGTTGTATCACAGCCGCTCCACAGGATAATATCGTCCGCGTGCTCGCAGAAATCCTCCACACCGCTGTAATAACTGAGCAGCGAACCCATGTTATCCCGAATGTAGTCCGGCAGGTCCTCCACCATTTCGCACAGGCGGTTGATCTCCTCGATAGGCGTATACTCGCCGATCTCGAACGGCAGTTCAAAATCGTGGATGGCATATTCCTCGTACTGCTCATTCAGACCGATACGCTCTCTCACTTCGTCCATGTCGATAGGCGGTTCAAACCACGCGCCAACGAGTTCGCCCTCGTTATATTTGCCGAGATTGGCAATATAAACGCGCATCTCTTCCATAATTCCACCTCATTCCATAAGAAAAGGCTGACTTTTCAGCCAGCCTTACGCTCCAAGAATCTGATTGAACAGATTCAGCAGAACATCCTTAACACCTGCCGCGTTGAACACCAGACCAACCGACAGCATGGCCACCACAAGAAAGCCAATCAGTTTGGTAAACTCACGCTTAAAGCCGAGGTACAGGCCAATCACCACGATAGCAACCAGCACCAGCGGCTGGGCGTTCGACAGCAGCCAGTTATACAGATTTACGCCAAAATTCATTAGTTATCCTCCATCTGAATCATTTCATTAACCGTTCTCATCTTCTGCTGAATGATTTTGCGGTGCTTGTCCCGCAGTTCCGTGTTGTCCAGAATATCCTTTACATGGGACGTCCCGCACTTTTCATCAATCAGCATAAGCATTTTCGCCGTCGGCGCAACCTGATGAGAAAACCAGTTTAGTGTTCGTTCCAGCGTGTATGGTTCGGGTTCAGTCGTCAGTTTGAGCGTGTTCCGGTGCTTGCCGATAAAGGTTTCCCACATCGGGTTCAGCGGCCACTCCTCACGCGATTTGCCGCTTTCCTTATCCACAAAGCGCACATAGCGGTTGATAATGCCGAACGCCGTTTGTTCCGGATTCTCGTTCGACACAAGATCATACACGGCGTTGTCCGCACGCTCATTTTTCAGCCGGATTTCAAAGCGGTTCTGAATGTCCGCCTGTTCGAGCGGCGTACCGTTTTTCACAAGCTGCTCATACGCTTTCTCGTAAAGGCAAAAGTACAAATCGGACTGCATCGAGCCGATGTACAGCGTTGCGCCCATGTGGGCGCTGTCCTGCTCCTGCCGACTGACCAGTCCGCCCGAGCGAAACGCCCGAAAACTGCGGAACACCGAAACGCATTCCTCCTTACGGCATTTGCTGATGAGAAGCGGAATATCCAGCATACCCACCAAGTCATTCACTGCGAGGTCTACCCGTTTGAACACCACCTTTTCTTTCATACACTTACGGAAAAATTCGTACCAAGTCCGTTTTTGTCCGTCCAGATACGCTTCAAACTGCCGACAGCCTTTGCCGCGCAGTTCGAGCAGCACGCCCATTTCTTCCAGCGGTGAGGTCAGCACCATCACGTCACCAATCCGGTAAGTGCTCGTGTAGCCGTACATTCCACGCGGCTCCTGCACCAGATATTTCATTTTCAGCCGAAGTACATCTTCAATGACGTGCTTTACATCCATTGTTGGAAAGCGGATACGCACATAATCGAACAGCAGTGTCAGCGGCTCAGGGTGCAGCCGAATGAGCGCGTCTCTCAGCCGCTTGCGTACCTTTTGCGGCACGGATTGGTTTTCCTGCTCCAATCGGCGGTAATATTCCGTTGTCAGTCCGGCTTCAACTGCCATATCCTGTTCGGATATGCCAATTTGCATCCGTTTTGCCCGAAACTCCGTTATCCAAGTCCTGTTTTGCAATTTTACCTCCGTTTCCTGTTGATTTTGTTCAAAGTTTTGCGTAGTTCGCCTATCTTGTCCGATTTGTACCCCCCTGTTAGATAAAGGGGGTATCTATATTTCGGGCGCGGCTGTCGCCGCGCCCTCGGCACCGTTCCGTGCCGTCGGCTTACGCGCTGCACGCCGCCGCGTGGACGGCGCCAATGCGTATAGGACCGGTAGATAGCAAAAAGCACGCTCTAAAAAGCGTGCTTTTGTTGTATTTGTTAGCTGCTGTTGCCTGCCGCTGATTGACACCATAATTACACCAATGTTTGCGGTTCGTACACCTCTAAAACGATATGAAACTGCACGAACCAGAAAAAGAATGTTTTTCGCATTTTGTAATATGATTTTGAATTATTGATTGAAAAATGCGTTTTAGATGCATTTATAAGTTTCAGAATCCGTAAGATTGCTGAAATCGAAAATGATTCAAAATTCAGAGTAGGAAACCATACGGTTTCGCCCTTTGTTTGTTGAAAGCGGAGACGGCCGATCGGCTCCGACTCAGTAGCTGACGATCAATCCGCCGCGCTCAGCGTAGTAGCTGCAGAGCCCGCGGGTCGGCAGGATCTCGATGCTTGTATTTTCCCAGATATCCAGAATGCTGTTTTTCAGCGTCTGAGCCAGTGCGAGATTATCACAATGGCTGATCGCGACATTTCCGCCGATGAATCCGTGCTCCTTCATGGTGCTGACCAGCGTCTGCACGACCTTTTTTGCACCGCGCGCCTTGCTTTCAAAGGCGATCTTTCCCTCGTCACTGCCGCTGCCGATGCCCCAGATGCCGAGAGCCTTGGCGAGCATACCCGTCAGACGGTGGATGCGTCCGTTCTTGATCAGGTTGTCAAACGAGGAGAGCGCAAAGAGGATTTTGGTTTTCTGCAGAAAACCTCTGGCGTGCGCCGCAATATCGTCAAAGGAAAGGCCCTGACGGATCAGGTGCTCGATCTCCTTTACGCAGAGCAGAACCTCCGGTCCGGTGGATAAGGAGTCCAGAATGACGATCTTTTTATCCGGATCTTTCTCCAGCGCCATATCTCTTGCCGCAAGAGCGCTGTTCATGCTGCCTGACAGCTGCGAGGAAATGGTGATCGCGATTGCGCAGTCCGCCTGTTCAAACTGCGCCAGCCATGCGTCCGGCGTGGGGCAGGAGGTGTGGCCGGCCGAGCGTTCCTGCTCCATGGCGGAGAGCATTTCCAGCGTATCCAAATGCTCATCATCGACAAAATCCCGCTCTCCGATGCGGATGGTAAACGGCACACTGGTCAGCCGGATCCTTCCGTCCGGACTGGTGGAAGGGAGCAGATCACAGCTTGAATCCGTAATAATGTTCCAGTTCATATGGTTTTTCCTTTCGCTCTTACCGAAAAATTTCAGTGTTATCGTGGGGGAAAGCGCTCTCTCTCGCAGTCGGTCGATCTGCACCGCACACGGCAGCCGGCCTGTCCTGCACACTTTCCTTCATAAAATAGAAAATGCGGGATCTTGATGTTTTACTTATTATATAACAGAACGTGCATTTGATGAATAAAAAGTTTTACAGATGTTTGCAGATACCGGTATGACCGTCAGCGGGTCAGATATTGCAGGATCAGCACAAGGATCAGCATATGTACGGGATAAAAGGCATAGCAGGCATACTGGAACGGTTTGCTGTGATAGCCCTGCCGTCCGCGGTACAGCCAGATGGGGAGGAGCGCCAGAAGTGCAAGCCCCTGCTGACAGATCTCAAATTCCATGCCGAATATATGGACGGGATACAGCAGACCGCCCAGCAGCTGCACATTGACCCAGTAGAGGGCGAGAAGCTGTCCTGCCAGACACCACCACTTCCGTCCGCGGAAGCAGTAGAAGATAAAGATCGTCAGCACGCCGGTGCCGTAGTAGTCCACCATGCTCAGGGTGCCCAGCACTGTGCCGCTCAGCACAACGAGCAGGGCGGTGAGCAGATACAGCCATGTTTTTTGCTTTTTGCGCACGGTTTCCATCAGATGAATGCCCAGAAGACCGAGCAGCAGCGTCCAGATCACGTTCTGGTGCACCGGATAGAACCAGGTTCCGCCGTACATCAGGTCGAACGGCACTTCGGAGAGCACGGCAAACAGCGCAAGCCGCAGGGCGTATTTCCGGAAGCTGTGGGTGTGAAAATATCCTTCCACCGCCATGAATGCGAAGATGGGGAAGGCCAGCCGTCCGGCACACGTCAGCCAGTCCTGCGCGGGCAGGAGGGTCGCCCAGAGATGATCCATCAGCATCAGCACCATGGCGAGAATGTGAAGTGCCGCGGCGCTGAGGGAAAAACGGCCGGATGCGGGAGTGGACAGATTGTTGGTTGACATACGGGTGCTCCTTTATCTGAATCGTTCGGTAATCGGGAGGGGAGACACAGGAATGTGCTCTGCATTTATTATATACAGGAGAGCGGACGACCGCAATGCCGCAGCGATAAACTTTTTGTGAATATCCGCTTCTCGGCAAGGAGGACACAGCGTACAGACGGAAAACGCCCTGCCGACCGGTGCGGACAGGGCGAGAAACAGATTCCCGGCATAGCTTTGCAGCCATACCGGGAACGGTTGAGGGAATATGAAGATCAGAAAGTTACAACTCGCCGCACGCTTCGCGCTCTGCAAGTTCTTTCATGATAGCGGGATACTTTTTGTCGAGCTGATACAGCAGGCCGACGATCAGAACGCCGACAAAGATCAGCAGCGGGCCAAACATATAGATGTTGATGATCGAGTTGATTGCGGACTGCGACTGCACAACAGCGCTGCCGGTCGAGGAAATATAGCCGCACAGACTCATAATGCCTGCAATGCTGGCCTGTGCGATGCCGGTGCCCAGCTTGGTGCCGACCGAACCGCCTGCGAAGATGAAGCTCTCCTGACGGATGTGGTGCTTCCACTGGCCAAACTCGACAACGTCACCGATCATGCCGAATACAAAGGCACACAGCGGTGCTTCGCCGACGCCGCGCAGCATGGTGGTGAACAGGCACCAGCTGAAGCTGGTGGTGTTAAGGAAGAACAGACCCTGACTGATCAGTACAAGAACGGCACCTGCTACGATCATGTTGCGCTTGCCGAGCATATCGCGCAGCAGCGGACACAGGAAGGTGAATACGATCAGAACGATGGTTTCGGAAAGATACAGCGTGCTGTACATCCACGAGTCGTTATGGAACACATACTTGCAGTAGTACGGCAGAATCGTGCCGACAACAGCCTGATTGGTGCTCTGGAACATCCAGAGCAGCAGGACAGCCCAGAAATACTGATTGGTGACCAGCGCCTTGAGGCTGCGGCCAACCGGAATCTTTTCCTCCGAGCGGGCTGTGATGTGTACGGTTTCCTCGCACTTGACAAAGCAGGTGATGAGCAGCAAGAAAGCGATTGCGGCCCAGATGCTCATTACCTTGACCCAGGCAGCCTGATCGTTGCCGAACAGCTTGATCAGCGGCATGGTGCAGGTGACGGCAATGATACGGCCCATCGGGGACAGGCCCATGCGGAATACGGACAGCAGATCGCGCTCCTTGGAGTCGCGGGTCATCATGGCAGACAGCGAGCCGTACGGCAGATTGATCGCCGTGTAGCAGACGGTCGTGCAGAAGTTATAGGTGACAAAGATGTACAGGAACTGGATCGTGGCGTTGGTGTGCGGTACGCTGAACAGCAGGATCGCACTCAGCGCATACGGCAGCGACATCCACAGGATCCACGGACGGGACTGTCCCCATTTGGAATGGGTGCGGTCCACAATGAAGCCCATGACAACATCCGAGCCGCCGTCAAAGAAACGCGAGATCAGCATGACAAGACCTACGGTTGCGACGGAAACACCGGCATAGTCGGTATAGAACAGGGTCAGCAGCGTGGCGATCATGCCGTAGACAACGTTGCACGCTACGTCACCGCCGCCGTAAGCCAGGCGTGTCAGAATATTGATTTTTCCGTTTTCGGAAACAGGTCGTGTAGGCAGAACCGCCTCTGCCTGCATGGTTGGATTGGTTTTCACGAAACATTCTCTCCTTCTCTGGTTTCGCTTCCAATTTACAGCCGCTCCAATAAAATGCACCTGATCAAGCTGCGTTTTCCGGCCTGCTGCAAGCGGATAGGATTGTTTAGAGTGCAGTCCGCCTACTTTGCAGAGAACGTGCTTCGAAATTCACATCCTTGCAAGGCGCTGACCGCATCTGCTATAATATCACGAATTTACACGAATGGCAAGAAATTCTTGTATACTATATATAAAAAACTAAATATATTTTGTGCGATAGGTAAAATGAGTAGTTGATGATGCACAATTTATAATAAAATAAATAGGCGTAATAATCAAAAAAACGATGCAAACCGAGAACCGACGGACGTCGTTGCACGCAGTGCACGCTCCGCTCCGTATTTACCGGTTGGTATGCGGATAAGGAGCTGACCACCAAGATCAGCGATATCAAGATGATCGGCAACAAGACGGTCTACGCAGGCTGGAAGGCAGCCGGCATGCCGGATATGCTCAATGGCGATGATCATTTTGCGTACATTGTCGGCTACCCGGACAAGACGGTTCACCCGCAGAACGGCATCACCCGTGTTGCGGTGGCAACCATCTTCTTCCGCCTGCTGACTGACAAAGTCCGCGATGCAAACTCCACGCTGACGAATAATTATTCGGACATTTCGCGCGGAATCTGGTACGATCATGCAGTTTCTACGCTGAGCAAAATGGGTATTGTAAAGGGCGACAGCCACGGCAGGTTCGGCCCGAATGCACCGATCACTTGCGCAGAGGCAATGACCCTGATCGACCGCGTTCTGAACCGTCTCCCGGAAAGCAGAGATGACCTGCTCAACGGCATGATTCAGTGGAGTGACAATACGGACACCTCCAAGTGGTATTATCTGGTCGTACAGGAGGCTGCTAACAGCCACTATGACGACATTAAGAGCGACCATCATGAAAAGTGGACGAAACTCCGCGATACCCGTGACTGGACTCAGGTGGAGAAGTAAACGCTTCCCTTTCCGCTAACAGGTAAATACACTAACAACTTCATAAAAATCTGCTCTCTGATTTAGTTCAACTATCCAGCAAGTCAGGCCCTGCCATTCGGATACTTTTCGAGCGGTAGGGCCTGTCGTTTTGCGCATGAACCGCGCTTATCTATTCTAACCTTTTTACACTTTTTATTATTCATACTGCTATATTCAGGTCTGAACTACTCTGTTAAGGCATTTAAGAAGAAAATCATTCGTGCCGAAAAATGTAATTTATTTTTGATAAATGTTCACTATTCGACATTATTTTTTTACATTCCGATAACATAAAGATAATCTTAACACATTGGAGGTTATCTCTATGGATATGAAAAGACATCTTAAATCTGCACTGAAACAGATTGGCTTTGATAAGCCTCGCAAGGCTCAGATTATTCCGATGAATACGCTGGATGCTGAACAGGATGCAATTGTAATTGCTGCCACGGGTTCCGGCAAACAGGTCATCTATGAAACCGTTGGGCTTGCTCATTCCGACAAGCTTACGATTGTTATCGAGCCTTTGCTTGCGCTGATTTACAATCAGGTGCAGACGTTACAGGAGCATGACGTTTCTGCTGATTATATCGATATGACCCGCTCGAAAGAGGATATCGCTAAGATACTGAACAAGGTACGCAAAGGAAAACTGACTTTCCTCTATATCACTCCCGAACGACTGCAAAATCATGTGTTTATTGAAACTATGCAGCATTCGGATATTTTTATGATCGTGGCGGACGAGTGTCACTGCATTACGGAATGGGGTTATACGTTTCGTGATGCTTATCTGCATATCGGCAATTTTATCAACAAGCTGAAACGTAAGCCGGTTATCTGCGCCTGCTCTGCGACAATATCTGCTGACTCTTTGAATATCATTCGCGACAGTCTACACATGGATAAACCCGTTGTGCTCCGCAGTGATCTTCGACGCGATAATCTTATTCTTCTCAAGAAGGATGTTACCTGCAACAAGAAAACACTGGAGGAACGACTGGAATTCCGTATCAAGAAGCTCTGCAAGCTGATTGATAAGTATCACAAAAACGGTTCGGTGCTTATCTTTGCGCAGACTACGACTTATGTCGATACGCTATATAATATTTTAGAAGAAAAATATCCCGATGACGTGACACGCTATCATTCACGAGTTAAGCCGGAACGCCGCAAGAAACAGTTGCTGTTCGACTTCCTGCAAGGCAAAAGAAAGATTATGATTGCAACTTCAGCATTCAGTATGGGTATTGATGTTTCTGATATTGAACTTGTCGTACACTTCAACGCACCGATCAGCATGACGGATTACATTCAGCAGATTGGCCGAGCGGGACGCGACGGACGTAAGGTGCACTGCGTTCTTTTCTACGACCAGAACGGCGATGACGATTCCATTTCGAACAGCTTTATCAAGAAGGCGAAAAAGCAGTCACCCAAGGTTGCGAAAGTAATAAAGACAAAGCTGAGCCAGGTACACGATTTTATCCATAGCGACAGCTGCATGGTATGCGATATTCTCAAGTACCAAGGCCAGCATGAGACAAAAACCTGCAAGCGCTGCACGATATGTGCACAGAAACGGAGGAACAGCAAATGATTACGAATGAATCTGATATCCACACCTTTTCGTTGAAATTACAATGCAAATATTCCGAAATCCAGAATATTATCGAACAAAATGAGTGTATTCGTACCAACAAAGGGAAATTAGGGCTTTCGCCGTATTACCAGATGCCACAGTTCAAGGACATTGGTGTTGAGATACAGCTTGGTCAGTCCGTTTCGCATCCGTGCTGGCTGATATTGATTGTCAATCCATCTTCCCTGCTTGCCGGTACATATGAGCCAACCGCATTGTTTCAGGCTGACGAAGAGTCTGTTCGGTTGGTAAAGCACCGTCTGCGGAATATCCTTGATAAAATCGGCGTTGACCGGCGGCTCAAGGAGTTTAAGTTGTCGAGGTGTGATTTGACCTGCAATCTGTATTATGAACGCAAGGCGGATGTTCAAGATCGTTTGGATATTTTCAAGAAATCCTTTCCTATCCCCCATTACAACACGGTTAAGTTTGGAAAATACGCAAATTCCGATGAGCAATTCAAGGGAGCCAATAAGCATTCGTGGACGATTGAGAATAAGTCTAAAAGCTGTGCATTCTCGGTCTATGATAAATCCTATGAACTTGAAAAACGGCATGATATCAAGATTGATGAGCATATTCTGCGGCTGGAATTGCGGTTTGGACGATCGAAAATCACTAAACTGACCAAATCTATAGATTGGGAAAGCCAGCTTGTCGAGCTTGGCTCGCAGGTTGAAAAGCAGCAGCATAAGTTTCTGCATCGACTGCATATGACGCATTTTGACCCGATTTCGCTCCCCGAGCTGCTCGACCGTATTGATGCCTCCAAATATCGTGAAAAGACAAAGAAGAAACTCCGTCGCATCGCAAAAAAAGCGAACGGCTGCGTTTCGCTCGCAGCCGTTCAGAAGGATTGTAGGATTAGAAAATCGGAGTTTATTAAATTGTTGGGAAAGTTTGAGAAGATGGAGACAGGATGTATTTCATTCAAGTCATAAATCTATTTCTCATCAGCGCATGCAGGCAAATTTTCTCTTTTATCATCATTTATAATTTTCGTTCTAACGGCCTGTTGCAGGGTATTTGTGCCTGCTTAAACAGCATGATTTGACGTTCAATCGCCAACATTAGAATAAGTATACATGAATTAAAGTGAAATGTGCTTTCACCCATGTCAAGGAGGTTTTACCATGTCGAACGATGAAATTCTAACCGTCAAGGAGACGGCCGTCCTGCTCAAGACAACACGCCAGCAGGTCCGCAAGATGATTGCAAACGAAGAACTCCCTGCCGTGAAAGTCGGCAGGGAGTGGAGAGTGCTCAGAGCGGGAATTATGGAGTTTTTTGAGGAAAATCTGTGAAAATCCTTATCGTATCATACATCCATATATTTTCCGCATCAACACATCCAGATAAAGTTTTTCTTTCGCGCTGTAGAACATGATTTGATCCTGTGGAAGATGAAAAATTTGGCTGATATATTTTCGCTGATGTTCCAGATTGGCAATCTGAGCTGCCGTTCAGCGTAGCGTCGTTCTATCAGATGGCAGGCAGAGCCGGGCGCGACAGCAAACGCGCAAAGGCGCTGCTGCTCTGGAATGACGCCGATTTTCAGATGAACCTTGACATCATCTCAAATACGGATGAACGCGCGATCGATGCCGTAAATGAGCTGTATGCAATCTGTGAATCATCGGACGATCTGCATGACGCCGTAATCGGCTGTTTTGCGAAGGAGGGTGAGTGAAATGGAGTTTCGATATGGTATCCATACGATTGAATTATTTCACAGAGTGTCTAAGAAGGACTTCGACAAGGTGTTTCAGCATCTGAAAAGTCTGAATTTCGGTAAACTCTACCCGGACGCGACATATCATTCTGACAAAGGCATCGAGAAGTATATCTGCACCTCATACTGCGGTCAGGGCATCGTACTTTATCTGTACAAGCAGAAGCGCAGCAAGAACAAAGCGAGCAAAAATATCGCCTGTTCTATACGTTTTCGGCTCAATCCTCATACTTTGCTTCACGGAAAATATTCACCCAAGAAAGTGTTCACCGCGACGGAAAATCAGCTGAAAACGCTTGACAGAGAGATGACAGAACTGCTGTATGAAATCGGTCTGAACTGCGATTTTGAGCAGCTGACGCTTTCACGCGTTGATTGCTGTCTGGACTTCTTCCCCGAGTCGCAGAAATGGGTTGATGAGGCCCTGCGTGTCATTCGCCGCAGCCCATATATGAAGAAATACGAGCTGTGTACTTTCGGCAAGAAATTTCCCAATCATAAGAAAAAGAATGAACATTCGTGGCGGATTTGCTGCAAAACGACCACGCTGACGGTCTATGATAAGACGTTTCAGCTGATGGAGGAGGATTTGCTCGAGGACTACGATGCACCAATGCTGCGGTTTGAGGTGTCCCGCTCGGGCGCGAAGTTCAAGCGCGGACTGTCCGATGAAGTCAAGGGCAGCAACAGGAAAATCCTGCAAACGGTCATGGACGAGTCCGAGGACACCATCCGTTCTTATATGGAACTGCTGCACGCAGACCTGCCGTTTGTGCGGTATTCGGACTGTATGGCGAAGATTGAGACCGTGAAACATGCTTCAACTCGTACAAATATGCGGCTGCTTGTCGAAAAGCTGTCCGACTGCAAAAGCTATGCACAGGCTGTGAAAAACAGCGAGCTATCCGAAAGCCAGCTCCGCACTGTTCGCAAGCAGTTTGAAAAACTCGGCATTCAGCCAGCTACACTAAAGGATAAATCAGAAATCGAAGAATTGAAATTTGTCCTTGTTGGTCGATTGTAAAATGAAGTTGGACACCTAAGAAAAAATCCATAGTGATTTTCCCCACATGGTAGAATGAAGTTTGCACACAACTTCTTCCAAGGGAGGGCAATCACTATGGACTGCCAAGATTATATCACAGAATTGGTAGAACGCAAGAAGGGACAGCACTTACAGCGAGAGGAACGAGGAGCGATCCAGCAGCTCAAGAACGCAGGCTACACGAACAGAGCCATTGCCAGAGCAATCGGATGTTCACCAACCACCGTTGGAAACGAGCTAAAGCGCGGCACGCCGCCCCGAAAGAGCAGCCCGGATACTCGGCAAGGCGCGGAGAAGCGGCCTACAAGGCTAACAGAAAGCGTTCTCGGAAACCACACCGAATCTGTCACTGCACTCGCTTCATTCGCTGGATAATGGAACAGGTCAAAGAACACAAGTGGTCGTTGGATGCCTGCGTCGGATATGCTCGTCTGCACGGGCTGTTTTCAGCAGAGGAGATGGTCTGCACCCACACGCTTTACAATGAGGTCTGGGCGGGCAGCCTGGACTTGTCTGTGACAGAACTGCCCGAAGCCATGAAACGCAAGCAGCACAAGGACTCCAAGCCCCGTGAACACAAGAAGAACTTCGGCACAGACATTTCCCAGAGGTCTGAGATCGCGGCTCTGCGCATCGAGGAAGGTCATTGGGAAAGTGACACCGTGGTCGGCAAGAGGGCTGGCAAAGAGGCTGTTGTCCTCTCCCTGTTGGAGAAGACAACGGAGAACTATATTGCCATCCGGATTCCCGGCAAGGATGCAGACTCCGTTCTGAACGCCATGCAGTCACTCAGGGAAGAATTCGGAGACAAGTTCTCACAGGTCTTCAAGACCATTACCGTGGACAAGGCTCGGAGTTCTCCGGCTTCGCCCAGGTCGAGAACTGAGGCTGTGCAGTCTACTTTACGCATCCCTACACCTCGTGGGAACGTCCCCAAAACGAACGTCATAACGGGCTGTTTCGAGCCTTCGTTCCGAAGGGCGTGTCCATTGAGGCTTTCTCTGCCGAGTATATCTTGGCTGCAGCTGATGAATTAAATGGACGGCCTCGCAAGAAACTCGGCTACCGTACCCCGGAGGAACTGTTTGACGAGTTCCTCGACGCTCTGATTCACTTAGTTCTACCGTGCAGGTGTCCAACTTGTACTTGCAATTTGCGCCCTTAATTATCATAGAAGAATCTTATTTACAGAGTTTTTCTCACACACTCCCCATTGTCGTATAGGCGCACAGCTGTCTAATATGTGTCTAATAGATTGTATTTCCAAGCAAAAATTCCTCTGCAAAATAGATTTTCTACCAGAATATACCGATTTCCTGCTGGTTTTTTCTCGAATTTTTCAGTATTGATAATTGCGTTTTTCATCAAACCAACGCATATTCAGCACAAAAATCAAGTTTTATACTCGTTCTATTCATTTTGCAGCTGGTTATATGCACAAAAATCGTATCTTCAGGTGCTAGTGTTCGCAAGGACGTGGGGGTTCAAGTCCCCCCATCCGCACCAAGTTAAAGAGCTTCAAACTTACGTTTGAAGCTCTTTTTCTGTACTTTTTACGGTATTTAGTTTTATGATGTAATTCGTGAAAAACTGGTGTCTACCACGAGTGTCTACCAAAATCGCGGCGCTTCATTTTAGTGCTGATTTTATGAAGTCCAGTTTTTCTTAACTTAAGGCAACACCGCACAATTAAAGCTGCGGTTCCTTGCGCAGGCTCCGGTCGCGCTGCCGCTGATTTCACGGTAATACACAAAGTATTACCGCAAAACCACGCCTTGTCAGTCCGCAAAATTTACTCGTAAATCGCTCTTGTTCAATTATGCGGTATTGCCTTAATGATATTGGGATAAAATTTTGGGGGATCAAACTTTACTCAAAACGTCCCATTTGAATTGATGTTACAACCCCATCTTCGACTGTTACATAAAGTAAATAGTGTATCATTCCACCCCAGACCGAAGAGGGCGTACCATATAGATCAAGGTAACGCTCCTCGCTGTCTCCAACCCGCAGACCACGCACGGTTCTATGCCGCCAGAACAGATAGCGGCGTGTCAGCTCAATCTATATGCTGAAGTGTGACATACTAAAAAAATAAGGGCGCGTTGCAATAGGGGTGAATAGTTTATGTGTATCCGGTTTCCCTTAAAAACTGGTATTCTACCACATCGATAAAGTACTATCTTTGATTTTGTGAACGATATGTTTTCGGAGATATCCTGTATTGTTCTTTAAATCTCTTAGAGAAATAGCTCGTATTATTGAATCCAGTCAGATAACAGATGTCAGATATACTTTTTGAGGTGGTAATAAGTAGCTGAGATGCTTGAAATAGTCGAAACTGATTTACATATTCAATAGGGGTCGTTTTTGACAATTCAGAAAAGCAACGGAAGCATTCGCTCTTACTGATGTTTGCGGCTCCAGCAATCTCCGAAATTGAAATGGGTTGTGAATAGTTTTGGCGAATATAATTGAGCATGGCCTTCATGCGCTGTTCTCGTAGAAATTTGCTACTGTCTTCGGAGTCTAATGATGTCTTTGGAAATAGAGCTAATAAGTTACGCCATATCCCAATGATGTTTTCAAGTAAAAATAGTTCATAAGTAGCATGCGTGTTTTCGGTATAATATATTTTCTTCAGGAATTCGAGAATGACATGTCCCTCTTTCCGTTCGGGAGTAATGACGAGAGCGGATGGTTGGTGTGTCGTCAAGGGAAGTGTATATTTATCGCAATGAACGTTCTGCATGAGATTAATCAGAAACTGTGGCGATAAGATAATGTTATAACCGATTGTTCCTTCGGAAAGAGCTGTTATCATGTGTACTGCCTCTGGTGCAATGTAAATACCGCTTCCTCTTTCTACAATATATGTGTCGCCATTGACTCGGTATTCTGCGCTTCCTTTGAGAATGATTTGTAATTCAAATTCATCATGCCAGTGGCTGGGGAAACATTTGTCTGCAAAGGTATCGAAATAGTCGATGAATTCTGAAATTGGAAATGTTTGATTGGAATAGGTGAGTTCCTCTCGTATAGCGCGGTTAACGATGTTGTTCTCCAAGGTATATTCTCCTTTCGATTTAATTCAGAAATTGCGGATAGTATAAAAATAGTCTCTGGAAAAGTGCACAAAAGAGAAAAAGAAAAACTCTATTTAAGAACAGTTTTGCATATAAAAAGTTTCAAAAAACATCAAGGGCAAGAAAACGTTTGTGCAAAATGATTAATATATGTCGAAATGCGCTTGATTACAATAGTTGAAAAGCATAAAAGTATAACAATTGTCTCGGAACTTTGGGAGAGATTTGATATAATTTGAAACGAAAGTGGCTGAACATAGTGGCGTGATATAGTATGATTCCATTATAGAAGAGACGATAAGTAATTGCAAGGCAAAATAAAATGCGTAAGGAAAAGAAAGGAGATCGATGAATATTGAGGCGAAATAACTGTTTAGATAAACAGATAGTGCCGTGCTGTATCATACGCTGAGAGGATTGACGATTGCAAAAGTCACGTCTGTACCACGGTAATGTTCTTTGACAGAATTGTTGCATGTGAACAGATATGCGACTATATTCCCTGATGCGGCATCGCTGGCAATTCGTTTGGCAGCGATATAAGAAGACAAAGTCAATGGATTCAGATTTTGAATGAGAAAAGGGGCTATATGACAATGGACAATTCTATGGAGATGCGTCGTGCAAGAGAAGATCATATCGTCAGTTTACGCGAAAAGATCTGCTATGGCTTAGGCGATTCGGCATGTAACGTTGTATACGGTTTGTGCAGCACACTGCTCACATTCTTTTATACCGATTATGTAGGCATCAGCGCCGCGGTGGTTGGTATCATTTTTCTGATCACCCGCGTTTTCGACGGTGTTTCGGATATCATCATGGGTTTCATCACCGACCGAACAAAATCAAAATACGGTAAGGCAAGACCGTGGATCCTGTGGATGGCGGTGCCGTATGCGGTCACGTTTGTGGCACTGTTCTTTGTTCCGGCAAATGCCTCGGTGATGGTGCAGGCAATTTATATTTTCGTTACCTATAACCTTGTAAACACGGTCGTATATACCGCACTCAATCTTCCGTATTCCACTATGGCTTCGCTGATCACGCGTGATCAGAAATCCCGTACTTCCACGCAGGCGATTCGCATTTTCTGCGGCCCGATGGGCAAGATGGTGGTCACAGTTTCTACGCTTCCGCTGGTCAAGGCTCTCGGCAATACGCAGAAGAGCTGGATCATTGTTTCGGTGATTTTTGCAGTAATCGCGCTGGTTCTGCTGCTGGTCTGCTTCTTTAATATTGAAGAGCGCGTTGTTATTGAAGCTGCACAGAATAAGAAGGTTTCTGTCGGTGAAAACTTGAAGGCACTGTTCTCTAATCAGTACTGGGCGATCTGCCTTGGTCTGTGGGGCGTTATGGTTATGATGAGCACGGTCTCAGGTACCATTACGACTTATTACTGCAAATATATGCTCGGCAATGAAGCACTGTACAGCCCAATCTATGCAGCGGAACTGATCGCGCAGAGTATCGTTGTGCTGATCGTTCCTCATTTCGTAACCCGCTTTGGCAAGAGAAATTTGACACTTGCAGGTATCGTGCTCGTAATCGTAGCACAGTTTGTATGGATAACCAATCCTCTGAGCGTTACAGTGGCGATGACCAGCGCGGTTCTGCGCGGCATCGGTGTAGCTCCCCTGTGGGCATGTGTATTCCCCATGATTGCAGATTCCGCGGAATTTGGCCAGTGGAAGACTCACGTTCGTCAAGACGGCATGATTTTCAGTGCGGCTTCGGTTGGCTCCAAGCTGGGCGGCGGCTTGGCATCGGCGGGAATCGGTCTGTTAATGAATTCTGTCGGCTACAACGGTCTTGCAGCGACTCAGACTCCGGAAGCTATGTCGATGATCCGTTCGATCTGCATGTATGCGCCGATCGGTTTCTCGGTTATCATCGTGGTGCTTTGCCTGCTGTATAAGCTGGATAAGCTGTATCCGCAGGTCATCGCAGACCTCAAGGAACGCGACGCGCAGGGTATTCTGTAAGAAAATTGGCCGGAACACAACCGGACAATAGATGCGAGGCGGTACTACCTCTCCTGCCGCCTCGGCAAAAAACAAAAAGCAAAACAACAAGAGGTGTTAGTATGATTGACTTTGCAATCAATGTTGAAATGCTGTATCCCGGCATGGATATCTGTGAAAAGATCGAACGCGTCCACGCTGCCGGTTTTCAGGCCATTGAATTCTGGGGCTGGCAGGACAAGGATCTTGCAAAACTCAAGGCGACCTGTAAGCATCTGGGCGTCAAAGTGCGTGCCTTCAGCGGCACGGGCGACTGGTCGCTCTGCGACCGTGAGCACAGCGGTGAGTATATCGACTGGATCAAAAAAACCATCGAAGTCGCCAAGGATCTGGAGTGTGATACGCTGATCCTGTTCCCAAACCATTTCACGCCGAATGGCTGCGCCGATTTCCGGAGTAAATACAGCCATGAAGCAATGATAGCCAATATCACCGCCACCCTTACCCGCCTGGCGCCCGTGCTGGAGGCGGCGAATATGACCGTGCTGCTCGAGCCGATCTGCAACATTGGCAGCGACGGCGGTATGTCGGTCACTGATACCTCGGTCGGCGCCGATATCGTTCGCGCGGTTGGTTCGCCCAGCGTAAAGCTTTTGTGTGATGTGTTCCACATGCAGATGATGCACGGAAAACTCCTGCAGAACATCACGGATAATATGGACATCGTGCCATACGTACACATTGCGGATGCACCTGACCGTCATGAACCGGGTACTGGTGAAATCAACTTTGACTATCTGCTCCCGCAGCTCAAGGCGAACGGCTACGACAGTACGATCTGCTTTGAGTATGTCCCCGCCGGCGAAGCCGAGGAAGGCTTCCCTGCAATCAAGCGTCTGTGCGATATGCTCGCGTAAGAGCAATCCGAATACATTTACGACAATCCGAATTCATTTCAAATCATCATTAAAATTAAGGAGGACAATAGTATGTTTAAGGAACTGACTTATGGTATGGTAGGCGGCGACCTGAAGGCTTTAATTGGTGAATGTCACCGTAAAGCTCTGGGTCTGGATCCCCGTGCAAAGCTGGTATGCGGCTGCTTTTCCGCAATCGATGAGCTGAACGACGAGTGCGCAGAAGCATATCATGTGGATAAGTCCCGTGTGTACTATGATGCGGAAAAGATGGCAGAGGCTGAAGCAGGTAAGATCGACTTTGTTTCTATCTGCACGCCGAACTTCGTGCATTACTCTGCAGCCAAGACTTTTCTGGAGCATGGCATCAATGTAGTATGCGAAAAGCCCATGACCCTCACTGTGGAAGAAGCGGAAGACCTGGCGCGAATTGCCAAGGAAAAGAATCTGGTCTTTGCAGTGGACTACTGCTACTCCGGCTATGTAATGTGCAAGGTAATGAAGCAGATGATTGCCCGCGGCGATATTGGCAAGATCATTGCAGTCAACTCCAACTACATCGAGAACAGCTTCCTCGACCTGCTTGCCGAGAAGGAACAGGTCAACGGCCGCATTTGGCGAACTGACCCCAAGTACAGCGGCGTTTCCAACACCTGCGCGGATGATGGCACGCATGTGGAGCATCTGGTCAACTATGTCACCGGCCTGAAGGTTAAGCGCCTGCTGGCTACCGCTGATACCTTCGGCAAAAAGCTTGATCTGAATGATAATATTATTCTGGAATATGATAACGGCGCACATGGTGCATACTGGTTCACTCAGGTTGCCTGTGGCTGCCCCAATGAAATCGAGCTTCGAATCATGGGTACCGAGGGTTGCCTGGAGTGGCGTCAGACCCGTCCGGATGAAGTAGTCTATATCAAAAAGGGTGAAGCTCCCCGCACGCTCAACCGTGCCGGCGATGGTATTGATGTACCCGCAGGTAAACTGGCTCGTGTGCCGTTTGGTCACCCGGAGGGCTATTATATCGCAATCGCCAATATCTACCGCAGCGTAATCAGCACTATTCTTAAGATCAAGAACGGTGAGACGCCGACTGAGGAAGATCTGGACTTCCCGGATGTGGAAACCGGTGTAAGCGGTGTGAAATTCTTCCATGCCGTTATCGAGAGTGCACACAATAATTCCAAGTGGGTAGAGCTCGACTGAGGAAATTAACAGAATGGATTGCGGATGGAGCCGTGGAAAACGGTTCCATCCGCAGAACCGGTGTAAGGAGGAAAGTATAATGGCAAAGATGCAAAAAGCAATCGTTTATAAAGGTCCGGGCCATTTCGCGTATGAAGATCGTCCGATCCCTGAGATTCAGAATAAAAACGATGTCAAGATCAAGAGCTATGGCTGCTCCATCTGCGGCAGCGATATCAATATTTTCGCCGTCCCGCAGCGTCATCCATGCGCACCGGATATCATTTTCGGTCATGAGTTTTGCGGAGAGGTCGTTGAAGTCGGCGCAGATGTGACAAATCTGAAGCCGGGTGATAAGGTGGTTATTGATCCGCATGGACCTTGCGGGAAGTGCGATAATTGCCTTGCCGGTCTGCCGGAAGCTTGCCAAAATGTAAGCTGCTGCGGTGTTTGGACGGACGGCGGCCTGACGAACTATGTGGTGATGCCAGCGCAGTTCTGCTATAAGGTTGCGCCGGAAACTAAACCTGAGCTGATGGGTGTAGCAGAGCCGCTGGCTGGCTGCGGCTGCGCACTGGAAAAACTGAACGTACATGTAGGCGATACGGCATGTGTACTGGGAGCAGGCCCGATCGGTCTGATGTTTATTGCACTGCTCAAGGCAAACGGTTGCCGCAAGATCATTGTTTCCGAACCAATCGAGCACCGTCGCGAGCTGGCACTTAAGATTGGCGCGACCCGCGTAGTCAATCCGGATACAGAGGATCTGGTGAAGATCGTCAAGGAAGAGACCGATGGGTTGGGCGCCGACCACTGCGTCGAAGCGGTGGCTTCCATGCTGGCGGACTGTGTGCCGCTGGTGCGTCCGCACGGTAAGATTTTGCAGTTTGGACACGACGAACTGTCCCATCCGGAATTCCCGGTAGCGGAACTGCTCAAAAACGAGATTGAAGTATATGGCGGCTATCTCGGCAAGTATTATATGCGCAAGGTAGCGCAGATCATCGAATCGGGCATCCTGCCGCTGGATAAGATTGTGACCGATGTTATTCCGGCATCCCGTTATCAGGAAGCGCTCGATCTGGCAGCCAGCCGTCAGTGCGGAAAAGTGTTCGTCTCCATGGATCTGTAATTGAGGAGGAGAGCAAAAATGGCAAATAAAAACGAAATTTTGCGCCTGACAGAGTTGGCATATCAGGCACGGACAGACCTGTGCAAACTGTGCGGTGCGTATAGCGGCAGCATCCACATGGGCGGCGATATGTCCATGATTGATGTGCTGACAGCTCTGTTTCATCACACGATGCACGTTGGACCTGAACTGGTCGGTGACCCTGAACGCGACCGCTTTATCCTGAGTAAGGGACACGGCGCGGCATGCATGTATATCAGCATGGCGCAGAAGGGTTTCTTTGACTATAAAGAGATTTGCGATACCTATGGCAAGATTGGCAGCAAGTTTGGTCAGCATCCCTGCAAGACCCGGCTGCCGATGCTGGATGCTTCGACCGGTTCGCTGGGACATGGACTGCCGCTCGGAACGGGCATGGCAGCAGCCGCCAGACAGAAGGGCCAGAAGCACCGGGTATTCGTTGTGATGGGCGACGGCGAGACCTGTGAAGGCTCTGTTTGGGAGGCAGCGATGACTGCCCGCGCACAGCAGCTTGGCAACCTGGTCGCGATTGTAGACCGCAACTGCCAGTTTATGACCAGCTTTTCGGAGGAATCCATTGTTTTGGAGAATTACGCTGACAAGTGGCGTGCGTTCGGTTGGAACGTGATCGAGATTGCGGACGGCAACGATATGACGCAGGTGCTGGATGCGCTCGCAAAACTTCCGGAAAGCGATACGAAAACGCCGACTGTCGTGATCTCGCATACGATCAAGGGCAAGCAAATCTCCTTTATGGAGCGTCAGCTCAAGTGGCATGCCGGAAGTCTGAACGATGCCGATCTGGAGACTGCGCTGCATGATCTGGATGAATCCTTTGCCGCACAGAAGGAGGCACTGCAATGAAACAGTCATATACGATGGAGGAATTCAACTCCGCGCGCTCGGTTGTCGGTGACGCATTGTCCGCGCTGGGGAATAAGGACGAGCGGGTCTGGCTGCTGACGCCGGATATCGGCTTTGGCTGCAAGGGATTTCAGGCAGAACATCCCGACCGCTTTATTGATACAGGAATTGCTGAGCAGAACGTCGTTGGTGTGTCGGCTGGTCTGGCTTATGAAGGCAATATTCCGTATATCATCGGCATGATGCCGTTTATGAGCATGCGTGCGCTCGAGCAGGTGCGCACCGATGTCTGCTATCCGAACCTGCCGGTTCGTATCATTGCGAACTATTCCGGTCTGACCGGCAACGGCGGTTCCACTCACTATGCAATGGAGGATATGGCGCTGTATTCGTCGCTCGTGAATATGACCGTGTGTGCGGCATCCGATCCGGTACAGCTTCGTCAGATCATTGAGAAGAGCCTGGATTATCCGGGTCCGCTGTCCATCCGCATTGATCCGGGCAAGGAAAACCGTGTGCTGTATCCGGCGGATACGCAGTTTGAGATCGGTAAGGGCTTCATGGCGCGGGACGGTCAGGATATTACGGTTATCGCCTGCGGCGAAATGGTGGATTATGCGCTGCGTCTGCACGAATTGGCAGCGGACGCCGGCATCAGCGTGCGTGTGATCGATATGTTCACGGTAAAGCCGTTGGACGAGGAGATCGTATTGAAGGCTGCGGAGGAAACCGGCCGCCTGATCGTCTGGGAGGATCATCTGATGAAGAATGGTCTGGCGAGTGCGGTTGCCGATTTGCTGACCGACCATGGTGTGCAGCTCAAATCGTTTAAGCGCTTTGGCATTCCGCAGGTATATCCGGGCTTTGGCAGCGCTGAGGAACTGTATCACGAGTACGGCTACGATCTGGATGCGGTCTGGAAATATCTGAAGAGCCTGTTTTGACATGCGGGAAGGAGATCAAAAAATGGGCGTTTATCTGTGGAATACGTTCTGCCCGACGCTGTTCGGAACCGGTGCCTCGAAAGAGGCAGGAAACAAGGCAAAAGAGCTTGGAATGCATAAGGTCATGGTTTGTACCGAACATGCACTGTGTGAGTTTAAAGTTGCAACGCAGGTCATTGATGTGCTGAAGGAGGCCGGTCTGGAGGTCTTCGTTTTTGATAAATGCAGGGCAGATGCGCCGAGCGATATCTGCGACGAAGGCGCGGCTTATGTCCGCGAGCATGGCATTGACGGCATCGTTGCGGTTGGCGGCGGCAGCACGCTGGACACGGCAAAGGCCATCGGTATCATCATCAGTCAGAACGGCACGACCATTCGTGACTACTACGGTATCGGAGAAGCGGAGCATACGATGAAGCTCATCACGCTCAGCACAACATCCGGCACGGGAAGCGAAATCTCGCAGTGGGCGGTTATCGGCGACGTGGAGACAGGCGCGAAGGAGATGCCGATCTATAAGCCGGATCTGGCGATTGTTGACCCGGTTCTGACCTATTCGTTGCCGGCAGGTCCGACGGCTGCGACTGGTATGGACGTGCTTGCGCATTGTGTGGAAGCACTTACGAATCGAAATTACAATCCTTATGGATATATTTTTGGTAAAGAAGGCATCAAGCTCACGATGAAGTGGCTTCCTGTCGCGGTGAAGGAACCGAAAAATGCCGAGGCGCGTGAGCAGATGTCTCTGGCGGCGAATCTTGGCGGTATGGCGATCTCGGCATGCGGCTGTCAGATCGGCCACAGCTTCAGTCAAACCTTTGGTGCAAAGCATCATATTCCCCATGGTCTTGGATGTGCATGGGGCCTGCCGGGCGTGATGATGTACACGGCAAAATATGGTGAGCGCCGTAATCTTGAGGAAGTTGCAGACGCGATGGGTGTAGCGTATTCTGCGGATATGGATACCATGGAACTGGCGGAGATTCTGGCTGCGAAGGTAATTGATCTGATGAAGGAACTTCAGATCAAATCCATCAAGGACTCCGGATTTACGCTCGAAGATTGCCTGCTCTCGGCGGAAAGCTTTGCACACGACGGCGCGTTTGGCAACTCGCCCGGAGCGCCCGGTATGGATGAGGTCAAGGAATATATCGAATATACCTATCAGGCATATTAAAATCCATTTGAATAATCGTATGCGGCAGAGGGAAATTGCTGGATGTACGATGGAAAATGGACACGGAATACCCGTGTGGAAGGCGGAAAGACGATGATGTAAATATAAACGCTCATCGTTGCCGCTGTTCATAAAGTCTCCTCTCTATGAAGAAGGCGTCCCATACCCTGATTGGGACGCCTCTTTTCAAAGATATCTTTGTTAATTTTTTAACATCTATGCATTGGGGCATGTCGTGAATATACAGCCTGACAAATTTGAAAGGAAGGAAGTGCGGTTAATGCCTGAAAAACTAGCTGTATTGGTCCAAAACGAACTGAATTTAAATTTAAATGAAATTTTTAGTGATGCGGTGGAACGGGGTATCCAAATTCGTCATCTCCCTCTTTATCATACACAAGATGAAAAAGAAGTCATTCGCGCAGCACGTGACTGCAACTATGTTATTGCCGGTCGGGAACCATGGAATCTGAAAACATTGGCTGCCTGCTCAAAGGATCTGAAGCTGATTGTTCGCTTTGGTGCTGGTTATGATACCGTGGATTTGATGAGTGCGACGGAATTTGGAATCGCGGTAGCAAATGCGCCGGGTGCGAATGCAAGGGCAGTCGCAGAGCATACGTTGGCACTTATGATGTCGGTGTTACGAAATGTGACACGCTATGATAGAGAACTGCGTGCGGGTGGTGTCGTTTCGAAGATGTCGCAGACATTGGAGGGAACAGTCGCTTTGGTCGGCTTTGGAAACATCGGGCAAGAGGTTGCTCGGCTTTTACAGGTGTTTCCGGTGCGTGTCATTGCGTATGACCCGTATCCGAATTATGAAAAAGCGGCAGAACTTGGCGTAGAGATCGTATCAATGAATCAGGCGATCGAACAGGCCGATATTATCAGTCTGCATTTACCCGGAACAGAGGAAATGCGGGATTTTATTGATAGTAAAACGATTTCGCAGATGAAAGATGGCGTTTATATTATCAATACCAGCCGGGGAAGCGTACTTGATGAGCAAGCACTTGCAAAAGCTCTGAAAAACGGAAAGGTAGCCGGGGCTGGTTTAGATGCGTTCAAGATCGAACCGTTTGACCAGAATTCGATTCTGAAAAGACTGCCGAATGTGGTACTTACGCCGCATGCAGCCGCAGTGAGCACGCAGGGAGTCCGTGGGGTCTTTGAATCCTGTGCAAATACGCTGTCCTGTTTCCTGCGCGGACAACTAATCGCGAGTATTTTGAATCCGCAATATCGTTTTTATAGTCGTGAATATAAAGGAGCGTAAACTGATGAAAAAGGTAAAAGTGGGCGTTGTTGGATATGGCACAATCGGACAGCGTTTGGCAGACGGTGTAAGTCAGATGGGGGATATGGAACTGGTTGGTGTTGCGAACCGTACCCCGAATCTTGGTGTGCGTGCGCTCAAGGAAAAGGGAATGCCGTATGATTTGTATATGTCCGATCCCAAGTATGCGGATGCATATGCAGAAGCCGGTGTTCCGGTATGCGGTACCTTGGAGAACCTTGCAGAGCAGTGTGATATTCTGCTGGATGCAACTCCGGCTGGTGTGGGCGCAGAAAATAAGAAGCTGTTTGAAAAAATGGGAAAACCGTGTATTTTTCAGGGCGGCGAGAAGAACGATGTAGCAGATGTATTCTTCCACGGTTGTGCAAACTATGAAAAGGGACTGGGAAAGCAGTTCCTCAAGCTGACTTCGTGCAATACGACTGGCCTGATTCGTGCCGTGGATTGTCTGGATCGTAACTGCGGCGGTGTAGAGCGGGTTGCGATCACCATCATTCGCCGTGTAGCTGACCCTGGTGATTATCATCGCGGACTGACCAACGCACTGAAAATCGACAAGGCGCCGTCTCATCAGGCACTTGATCTTATGACGATTATGCCGCATATCGAAGCAACTGGTATTCTGGTACATACGCCGGTCACGCATGGACATATTATCACGGTTACCGTGCAGGGCAAGGATAAGATCACCAAGGAGCAGGCGCTGGAAGCATTTTTGAAGCACGATCGTATCCGTGTAGTACGCATCGCAGACGGTTTCCTCGGTAATGCTTCTATGTTCAAGTATGCGCGTGACCTTGGCAACCCGCGCGGCGATATGTATGAAATTGGACTGTGGGAAGAATCTATCGTAGAATACGGGGATCAGATTATGTTTGCCATCTATATTCCGCAGGAAGCAGTCACCATTCCGGAGACCCTTGACGGTGTGCGTGCTGCACTTGAGATGCAGGACACGATGGAAGAAGCAACCCGAAAGACCAACGAATATCTGGGGATGGCAAAATGGAAATAAAAATGAATGCATTGAAGGGTCTGGAGATTGCGCGAAAAAAAATATTATTTCGTCCAGACATCAATTCTCCGATTGACCCAGTGACAAAGAAAATCGTCAATGATAATCGATTGAAGAAAAATGCGGTGACGCTGAAATATATGCTGGAAAACGGTGCCGCGGTCGCCTTGATCGCGCATCAGGGGGATACGCAGGATTATCAGAACTTAATTCCTCTGATGGAGCATGCCCAAAAACTCACTGCGCTTACTGGACATCCGGTACATTATATCGATGATGTGTGTGGTCCGGCTGCCATTGAAGCAGTGAAAAAACTACCTGCCGGCGAAGCGATTATTCTGGGGAATCTGCGTTACTTGGGCGAAGAACTTTCTACATTTTCAAATTTTGTTAAGCTGTCCCCGGAGGAAATGCAGTCGGTTTGGCATGTCCGCAAACTGGCTCCGCTGTTTGATCTGTATGTCAATGATGCCTTTTCGGCGGCTCATCGCGGAGCACCGTCTATGGTTGCCTTTCCGCATGTGTTGCCCTCGGCAGCGGGCTTTCAGTTTTTTGATGAATATGCCGCATTGTCTCAGGTCAAGGACAATGCAGAGCATCCCAGCATGTTTGTGCTGGGCGGTGCAAAGATTTCCGATGCCTTTGGTATGATGGAAACTGTTCTCAGGAATGGAACGGCTGACAAGATTTTGACTACTGGTGTCACCGGTATCATCATGCATCTTGCCAATGGCGTGAAGTTCGGTGAACCGCAGATGAAGTTTCTGAGGGACCGCGATATGCTGAGCTTTGTAGAACCGGCAAAGAAATACTTGGCTGAGTTTTTTGATCGTTTTGTGCTGCCATGTGATTTGGCATATGAAAAAAATGGACAGCGCATCGAATGCGGTGTGGATGCATTACCGCAGGATGCACAGTTTATTGACATTGGTATGAAAACCGTTGCTGATTATCATGTATTGCTTGCTGGTGCAAAGACGATTTTTGCGAATGGTCCGGCAGGTATGTATGAAAAGGAAGGGTTTGAAGTTGGCACGCGCGGCATATGGCAGGCAATCGCAAACAGCCATGCTTATTCTGTCATCGGTGGTGGAGATACAGTTTCAAGTGCGACTAAGTTCATTGACATGACCCAAATCAGCTATGTCTGCACAGCAGGCGGCGCGATGGTTCGTTTTATGAGCGGTAAGAAACTGCCTCTTATTGAAGCAATGGAGCAGGCATACGAACGTCAAAAACTATGAAAGCTCTGAAGTGCTATACTAACGTTGTAACAGCAGTGGCTAGTAAGATATAATAAATCCAGTAGAGAAAAGAGGTAATTATCATGCCACAAAGCTACACACCTGAATTTAAGAAAAAAATAATGTTTCTGCTGTAACGCTGCGCACTACAGAGCATAACGTGTACGGTCTGCGCCATGTGTCGGAAATCTGGCGTGGCACCGAGTTGGGCTTTGATGATACGGGCATTTATAAGAAGCTTCAAGGACAGACAATCGATAGAATTACCTACTATTTGAATGATGGAACCGCCCGTTACATCAGTACCAATATTCCGGTGCACTACAGTTCCAGAGGTGCGTCCGTTTCTGTTGCAGACGCAGGAAACACTGCACTGGAAACGACGGTCACTACGGCAGACTTGCCGGATGGCTTTGTGCCGAGTTACGCCGTGACAAAGGGTGATGAGGATCTCAGTGCATTCAACTTCATGGTTGCCGATGGAAAACTAACTTGGGAAGGAACACCTGCTTTCGGCGTTTACACACTGACAGTCAGTGACGGTGGCGGAAAGTATGCGCCGGTTTCCACGACATTTGAACTGAAAACATCGGATGTCTATGCCAAATATGACGCAGAGAGGAAGGTTCTTGTCAAAGCGTCTGATGAAATTACAGACGAGCAGTTTACCGCCTATCTGAATGCAATTTCCGTGGTATCTGTTGACGGAACGGATTATGCGGCTTCCGGGAAAAACGCCGTTAAAATTATTCAGGACAACGGCGCGGTTGATATGACTGTGGCGCCTTTCAACAAGGGTGCTGGAGCGACGTACAGCATAGTTGTAAAAGCAACGGGCTATCAGGATCTGACGTTCAGCATCATAACGCCCAGAAAGAGTAGCAGCTCGTCCTCCAGTTCCACCACCACGACCAACACCGTTTCCGCGTCCACTGCGTCGAACGGTAAGGTAACGCTGGACAAGTCCACTGCCAAGAAGGGTGATACTGTAACCATCACCGTTACCCCGGACGCTGGTTACGAGCTCGGCAAGTTGACCGTAACCGATGCAAAGGGCAACACGATTGCCGTTTCCAAGAAGTTCGACAACCAGTACACGTTCACCATGCCTGACGGCAAGGTTACGGTCGTTCCGACCTTCACGAAGGTTGCAGACGAGAAGCCGTCTACCAACGGCTATGTTGATGTATCCTCCTACGCATGGTACAACGATGCAGTTCAGTACGTCGCTGACAAGGGCCTGATGAACGGCACCGGCGATAACAAGTTCTCCCCGAATGCGTCCACCACCCGCGGCATGCTGATGACCGTTCTCGCTCGCTACGCGGGCGCGGACACCACCGGCGGCGCTACCTGGTACGAGAAGGGCATGAACTGGGCGAAGGCCAAGGGCGTATCCGATGGCACGAAACCGAATGCCGACATCACCCGTGAGCAGCTTGTCACCATGCTGTATCGCTACGCCGGTTCTCCGGCTGCAAACGGTTCGCTGGATAGCTTCTCCGATGCCGCAAGCGTCAGCAGCTACGCTGTAAACGCAATGCAGTGGGCGGTTGCGAACGGCATCGTGAACGGCTCCAACGGCAAACTGAACCCGCAGAACAACGCAACCCGCGCACAGGTTGCCGCAATCCTCATGCGTTTCTGCGAAATGAGCAAGTAAACCTCATACAGACAAAAAGTACAGCCGAAGCTGTGCTTTTTCTGTTTCTCCCCCATTTCGATCTATATATTATATCAGTAGAAGCTCCTGGGATATTCTCAGGAGCTTACTTTTTGTCAAAAAGGAGGAAGCGAAAATGTTCAACAATCAAAAATTCCTGACGCGCGGCGTGATGGCTGAGATTCCATCGTGGCTGACAAACCTCATGTGGCACATGGTGCTCACGATGGAGGTCGAAGAGAAAGATTACCTGCAGGTATTCAAGCTGACAAAAACGCCGACCGGTCAGCATATCGTCCACGAGCAGGAGCAGCCGCCATACCATTATGAACTCGATGTACCGTGTGACGATGCAGTAAACGCGAAGGTGTTTGTCATCGACGATTTGACGTATTCTACTATGCTGCTTGCCGAAGAATATTGATATTAACCAAATGAAATGGAGGAACAGATAATGAGCGAAACAAGAATTTGTGCAAATTGCGGCGAAGAGCATCCGATTGACCAGATGTTTGAAGTGGAGGGTGATTGGCTCTGCGAGGACTGTGCAGATCGCCTGACCGTGATCTGTGACCACTGTGCCGAGCGAGTCTACGAGGAAAACGCCGTCGAGGACGATACGCACACGCTTTGCGACCACTGCTTTGATGAATACTACGTCCGCTGCGAGGACTGCAACCGCATTATTCACCGCGACCGCACCTATTGGGACAATGATGACAACGCCTACTGCGCATCCTGCTGGGATGAGCACTGCGAGGTCATCCACGAATACAGCTACACGCCTGATCTCGTGTTCCATGGCAAGGGTCTGCGTCATTTCGGCGTGGAACTCGAAATCGATGACGGCGGCACGGTGAACAGCAATGCGCAGAAGCTGCTCGACATCGCCAACAAGGATGCCGAAAATCTCTACATCAAGACGGACGGCAGTCTGGATGAAGGCTTGGAGCTCGTTACACACCCGATGACGCTCGAATATCACCTGAACGAAATGCCATGGGCGGAAGTTCTCCGTAAAGCTCAGAGCATGGGGTATCTGAGCCATGCCGCCGGAACCTGCGGGCTTCACGTACATATTTCTCGCTTGGCATTCGGCTGTACTTACGAGCAGCAGGAGGCCGCGATTGCCCGCTTGCTGTACTTTGTCGAAAAGTTCTGGGCAGAGCTATTACGGTTCAGCCGCCGCACCCAGTCCCAGATGAACCGTTGGGCAGCACGGTATGGCATTCGCCTCACGCCGTCCGAGCAGATGAGCCATGCAAAGAATTCCTGCGCCGGACGTTATACGGCGGTCAACCTTACGAACCCGGATACCGTTGAAATCCGAATGTTCCGCGGCACTCTCAAGCTGAATACCCTCAAAGCCACCTTGCAGATGGTAAATCATCTGGTCGAGGTGGCCATTTCTATGTCCGATACCGTTGTACAGGAGCTTAGCTGGTTTGATTTTCTGGATGATGTCACTGAGCCGGAGCTTATTCAGTATTTGAAGGAGCGTCGTCTTTACGTTAACGAACCTGTATCTGCAAGCGAGGAGGAGTAATATGTGCAGTTTATTCGGTTTAATCGACTTTAAGGAGTGCCTGAGTACCCATACGAAAAACAAAATCCTGAACACTCTCGCAAGAGAGTGCCAAGTTCGCGGTACGGACGCGACAGGTATTGCCTACAGCTTCAACGGCCGTCTGCGCATTTATAAGCGCCCCCTTCCCGCTCGAAAAATGAAGATTCACATTCCACACGGTGTGAACGCGGTCATGGGTCATACCCGTATGACCACACAGGGCAACGCGCAGTTCAACCAGAATAATCATCCGTTTCTCGGCAAAGTTGACGGCAGCAGCTTTGCTCTCGCGCATAATGGCGTTCTCTGGAATGACAAAGAACTCCGTATGGAAGAAAATCTCCCGATGACAAGTGTTGAAACGGACAGCTACGTTGCCGTACAGCTTCTTGAACAGCAGAAAACCCTCGACTTCGACAGCCTACAAGCTATGGCTGAAAAGGTCGAGGGTTCCTTTGTCTTTACGGTTCTAGATAAGGACAACTCCATCTGGTTCGTGGTCGGAGACAATCCGCTTTGCGTGATGTTCTATGGTGGCTTCTTGATTTACGCTTCCACTCAGGAAATACTCTGCAAAACCATCAAGAAGCTGAGACTAAAAGCGCCCACCGATATTCTGGAGCCAAAGGAGGGCGAGATTTTGAGAATCGACCGAGCAGGCCGTATCACTACCGGGGCATTTGCGCCGAGAACCAGCTATGAGCATTGGTGGCGGCGTTATTCTCCATATTACCGCGACTGCTGCACAGATACACCCGTGAACTACGATGACTTATTCAGCGTTGCAAAAGCCTTTGGTGTCTCTGCTGATGAGGTGCAGGCACTCTTGGATTACGGCTGCTCCGAGGAAGAAATCGAGGAAATGCTGTATGATCCTACTCTGTTGCACGAAATGACCGGAGAACTGCTCTACGCGTATTAAGGAAAGGAGATGTTGCTTATGATTCCGCTCGGTCCAATCTTCCAAGCCGTTGGCGCTGTTGTTGATTTAATCATTGAAGCTGTCGAAAACTTTTCTGACAACTGAAACGAGGTGAAAGTTTGAACCCAGGCAAAATCATTCTCGGCGTGCTGACCATTATCGGTCTGCTGGCTGACATCATCGACGATGATTGAACACAAAAATACCGACTCATCAAGAGCCGGTATTTTTTGAGCGTGTCGTTAGGGTATACCCATCTGAAACAACGAAAAACTATGTCAATAGGGTCGTTTTCAGGCTTTTGCAATATGTCAGAATGTGCGGCGATCCTATTGACATAAATGAGTTTCAAAGGTATTTCGCATTGATCTTATGCAGGCAATCCTGTAAAGTTGTGCTGCCGTTATAGATAGCAAGGCACATTGCCCGTATTTCATCGGTCATCTCCAGTCCTTCCATGCGGCAGGACATAGCAATGTTATTAAGAATTTCGGTAATCTTAGTCTGTTGTATATTCAGCATAGTAA
>OLRY01000492.1_pt1 | contig 51304 bp, 50 predicted proteins | sample 1672541 | NCBI WGS metagenome assembly OLRY01 (sample SAMEA3136697, study PRJEB25190) | human gut metagenome | biome: human gut; feature: human-associated habitat; material: faeces | place: Austria | collected 2013 | reverse complement strand
CCTTGTCCTGGATCTTCTGGCCGTGCTCGTCGGTGCCGGTCAGGAACATGACGTCATAGCCCTGCATCCGCTTGAAGCGTGCCAGTGCGTCGCAGGCGACAGTGGTATAGCTGTGGCCGATGTGCAGCTTGTCGCTGGGGTAGTAGATGGGAGTGGTAATGTAGAATGTCTTGTGCTCACTCATAGGTTGATACTCTTCCTTTCCTGATTTGGCGGGGGACGAAAAAAGCCCTCATCCTGCCGGACTGAGCCGGACAAGGACGAGAGCTTGTAACTTTCGTGGTACCACCTTGCTTCGCCGCACCCTTGCAGGCACAGCCTTTTGCCGGGCCAAAAAGCACGGCGCAGCGCGGTAACGGGCGCACCCGTCGCAGGCTCAATTTTCACCTGCGCAGCTCCGAGACCATCTTCGGCATCGCGCGGCCTGCCCGGTTCCATCCTTCGGGCTTTCTGTCAGGCGCAGACGGTGCGTACTCTTCTCTTCACAGCCAATTTACATTGTTATGTCTATAATACGCAAAAACGGTGGGTTTGTCAACATTAAATCTCGTAATCCAGACAGAACCGTGCCTTGGTGTAGGGCCGTACCTTGCTGTCGGCCACAGCCACATGGGCGGGATGGACGGAGTAGCCCTTGAGGGCCTCGGCGCTTTCAAAGGTGGTGTCCAGCATCAGGTCGGCGGTGGAAGAGGGGAGACCGTTGATGTTGACATGCACTTCCACAAGGCCCGGAATTTTGCCTGCCAGACCTTCCAGCCCTTCCTTGATGCCTGCCTTGACGGCGGCTTTTTCGGCATCGGACAGCTCGTCCTTCAGCTGCCACAGGATCACATGCTTGACCATAATAAAAAAACCTCCTGCGTTTTTTCTCATTGTAGCAGGGTGAGAAAAAATCCGCAAGAGGAAAGCTGTAAAGTATTATTGGGGTGCGAACAGCAACACCACCAGAAGCACGGCACAGAGCACCGAAACTACGATGCCCTCCAGCCGGGTCAATTTGATGTACGCTTCCGTTGGTTCGGTCTGTGTATACCGTCCACGGTCATGCAGGGCAATGGCATCCTCCGGCTGCAGCGCCATAAAAATGCCGAACCCGATGCCGAAAAGTGCGGTTAAGATCGCACAGATGACTTCCATAGCAACCTCTCACTTTTTGTTTTTGTCGTCCCTGCTCAGAGTATAGCACAGATGTGAAATCAGCAGGATAACGCAGAACACGAGTGCCGCCACCATCAAAATGGAATTCAGCGGCTCGACCTTTGGCAGAAAAATGTTGACCAGATAGAGTGCACCGCAAAGGATCGAAGCAATGCCGTAAAATTTGCGGAAGTGCTTCTTTTCGTCCTCACTGCTCCATCCGGTGCCGGTGCCATTGTACAGATCCCGGATGCCGCGGTATAAAAACAGCACACCCAGCGCGGCGTTCAGCCAATCCCAGTCCGAAAGATTCAAATTCATGGTGGCCCCTTTCCGGCTGTCAATCCGCACTATGGTTCCAGCTTTCGTAAGCGACAAGATAAAGAAGGTCTCCCACGATGGCGATGCCGAAGATGATACGGTAAATCAGCGATGTGACAGGTGTGAAGGCTAAGATCAGAAAGGCGATGCTGTTGAGCATGTAAAACACGCCGTTCTTTTTCTGCCAGAAGGCGCGGTACTCCGGGTCACGGTGATACTGGTTGAACGGCAGATCGAGGAACGGGTCTTTGCCTTGAAGATCCCGAATGCCGGAGATGAACCAGATAACGGTCAGCACAAGATTAAGCAGAGTGGAAACCGAAACGAACGACTCCATGAAATGAACCTCCCATCTTTTTCCACAGTATACCACAGAAAAGTGCAAAAACAAAGGACGGTATTCAACCTTCCTGCGTAAAATTTGCACAAATCGGGTGTTGACTATTGGTAAAAACAGCACAAAATAAAACCAGCCGGACGAGGCGGTTGCAAGCCCTCGTCCGGCTGGATACTTACTTCTTCGGAGTCATAAGCCTCTTCTCCTTGGGGTTCCTCATTTTCGGAGTAAACGTTTCATAGGGTGACTCTCCTTAGAAACTACTGGAAACTGAGAATCTATTTCAAGGGGACTGATTACTTAGTACATTGGATTGACCCTTCTCTTAACTGATGGAGTGCGGCACCGAGATTCTAAAGATGAATTTCATATTACCACATTCTTTCGAGTTAGATTCGCTAGGGGCAAACTACTTAGTACATTGGTAGAACTCCTTTTTTGCTATTCAAATAATGTTCTCCGTACAAAAGATACCTTCATAGGAATCATCTCCGGCGGATCTATTTGAATCGCTGGGGGTTAAGTTTATCGACAGGTTGTCGTGTAATCGCATTTTTGATGCTCAAGACTGGCTCATTTTTGTTGTGTTTTTATACGGGGGAAACATCCCGTTTGTGGTGAGCCTCTATTTTGCTTCTCAGCGAATCCCGACAGCCTGTCCCTGCTGTGCGGGTTCCATATCGACCATCGGTCTCGCTCCTTTCTGCTTCAAGTCAGCGGGATTAGCTCTCTCTTGAGCTTCTGCTGTACTTCTCTGGTTTCTGGCTTTATTATACATATTCCTGATTGATTTGTCTATTCGCAGAGTGCACAAGGATAGAAATATAAAATTGTGCAGTTCTTGAAAAACAGCAGATGGAACGTGCAAAATGCCGCTTTCTGTGCGGTGTGCCCGGGCAATCGGGCCCTTTGGGGAGGAACTCTGTGCCCTGCAGGGAGGCTGCCGGGAGAGTCACAGCAAAGCTGCCCAGAAGTTCCGGGCCGTTTGTGGAGGATTTTGCGCAAAACGGGAGAAAGTGTCCACAGGGTATTATGCGTCAGATCGATTTGTGCTAAAATAGCACCAATGAATGGTAGTCGCCGCCGCCCCGCGAGATGAAAGTTTCGCGGGGCGGTTTTTTTGCGGCAAAAATTTAGACACAAAAGAAATGGAGAATCAAAATGCCTAAAACTTTACCGGAACGTATCTTCTTTACCATTGTCATGGCTGCAATTATGGTCTATGGCATGATCGTTTACAATGTGGCGCTGAACACAGGCGGTGTCACCAATGCCACCTTTGTTATGGCTCTGCACGAGATGCCGATCATGGTTCCCATTGCCTGCGTGCTGGAATTTTTCGTGGTGGAGAAACTGGCCACCGGATTGGCGTTTATGTTCATGCGGCCCACAGATCGTCCGCAGTTCATCACCTATGCCATCTCGCTGATGATCGTGTGCATCATGTGCCCGGTGATGAGCCTGATCGCAACGGTGCTGTTTAAAGAACCCGGCTTTGGCACTTGGGTGCATACATGGGGCTGCAATATGCCCATGGCCCTGTGCTGGCAGATGCTGTACTGCGGGCCGCTTGCCCGTGCCATCTTCCGGCTGGTGTTCCGCCGGGGCGAAAAGCAGACGGACTGACAGATTTTAGATATGCAATTATAATAAATATGTATAGGAGCGGGTGTAATACCAGACGAGACACCTATACGAATTTTATATATCGGGCATATAAAGTATGTACAATGGGGCATTTTTGATGGAAATATTTCCCGGAATGCCCTGAAAAAGCCATCGAAACCTAAGAATTAGCTAAGAAATTTGTGAAAAAAGTACATGTGAAGAGCGTTTTGTTAGACAAGATGCACAACTTTTTTAATATATCAATGCAGTAGAATCACCTAAAATGTAGAATGTGCACAAAGCTACTTGCCAATTTTCGTCAATCGTACTATCATACACAACGAAAAAAGACGAAGTGACCCGTGCAGGAGGGAGGGTGTGACCGGACAAAGCCGAACGCCTTCCTTACTTTTTTCACAAAGCTGCGCCTTTTCTTCGAGCGATAAGAAGGACGCTGCGCCGCCGGGGCGGTGCGGCGGTCTTACCCCCGGAACCCTATTCTTCAGGAAGGAGGAAAAACAATTGAATAATCTGACCAAAGCATTGATGGAAGAGCTGACCGTCGAATACGTCAAGGTCGGCCCGCTGCAGATCCCGGAATCCGTGGTCATCAGCTGGGTGATCCTGGCCATCGTCACCATCGGCTCGATCCTGCTTACCAGAAACCTGAAGGTGGACCATATCAGCAAGCGTCAGGCCGTGCTGGAAATGGCCTACCTCGCAGGCACTAATTTCTTTGAAGGTCTGCTGGGCGAAAAGGGCAGGCGCTATGTGCCTTACCTGATGACCGTGGCCATCTACATCGCCTTCAGCAACCTGATCGGCGTGTTCGGTGTCAAGCCCCCCACGAAGGATCTGGACGTGACCGCAGCGCTGGCGCTGATGAGCATTGTGCTGATCGAGGGTGCCGGCATCCGTGCACGCGGCGGCGTTGGCTTCTTCAAGAGTCTGGCTGCCCCCACTCCGGTCATGACCCCTATGAACATCCTCGAGATCGCCATTCGCCCCACCAGCCTGTGCATGCGACTGTTCGGCAACGTGCTGGGCGCATTCGTCATCATGGAGCTGATCAAGCTCGTGGTGCCCGTGTTCGTCCCGGCGGTGTTCAGCCTGTATTTTGACCTGTTCGACGGTCTGATCCAGACCTACGTGTTCGTGTTCCTGACTTCGCTGTTCATGAAAGAGACCATGGGCGGAGAAGACTGATCCATTGATATTTACTGAATTTAAAAGGAGATTATTACTATGAATGGTTTGATTGCTCTGGGCGCTGGCATTGCAGCGCTGACCGGCATTGGCGGCGGTATCGGCATCGGCATCGCAACGGGTAAGGCAACGGAGGCAATCTCCCGTCAGCCCGAGGCATCCGGCAAGATCCAGACCAACCTGCTGCTGGGCGCTGCTCTGGCAGAAGGTACTGCAATTTTCGGCTTCGTCGTTGCACTGCTGATCATCCTGTTCCTGGGTCAGTAACGGAGGCGCAGACGAATGCTGAAGTTGGATATTAACCTGCTGTGGACCGTCGTGAACGTCCTCGTCATGTATGCGGTGCTGCGCAAGTTCCTGTTCAAGCCTGTTCAGGACGTGATCGCAAAGCGCCAGCAGATGGTGGACGCAAACCTGGCCGATGCGGAGACCTCCAAGAAGGAAGCCGCAGAGACCATGAACGCCGCACAGGAAAAACTGCGCAATGTGGACAATGAGGCCGCTGCCCGCCGCGAAGCCTACGAAAAGCAGGCTGAGGTCGAAAAGCAGCAGCTGCTGGCAGATGCCCGCAAGCAGGCAGACGCCATCGTGGCAGCCGGCAAGGCAAGCGCCGAGGCCGAACGCCAGAGCAAGCTGCGGGAAGCCGATGCCCAGACCACGGCACTGGCCCGTGCGATGTGCGAGAAGCTGCTGGCCCGCAATCTGACCGCCCAGGACGACGCACGTCTGCTGGACGATTTGCTGGAGAAAGCAGGTGCAGGCAATGGCAACTGAATTCAGTCGTGAATTTTTTGCGGACAACCGCATCGTCAAGGCCGAGCTGCGCAGCGCCCGCAAGCCCCGGGAAGAGGAGCTGAACCGGATCCGCGCCGAGGTACGCAAGCTGTATGATGCCACCGAGGTCATTCTGAACGTGACGGTGGACGAGAGCCTGCTGTCCGGCTATGTCCTGCAGGTGGGCGACCGTGTGTTCGATAACTCCGGCCGTCATCAGCTGGACAAGATGATGGAGGGCAAGCCCTCGCTGGCTACCCTCAAGACCCGCATTGAGGACTACAAGCCCGCCGAGACCTCTGCCGAGGGCGGTGTGGTCATCTCCTCTGCCGACGGCATCGTGCACGTCGAGGGCATGAACCGCGCCGTGTACGGCGAGATCGTCACCTTCGACAACGGTGCCAAGGGTATGGTGGAGAGCGTAGACCCCGAACAGCTGGGCATCATGCTGTTCGACGGAGCTGAGACCGTCGGTGTGGGCACTATGGTGACCCGCAGCGGCAAGCGTGCCGGCATCCCGGTGGGCGATGCCTTCCTGGGCCGTGTCATCAGCCCGCTGGGCGAGCCCATCGATGGCAAGGGCCCCATTGAAGCTGTGGGCTACAACCCCATCGAAAAGCAGGCCCCCGGCATTCTGGAACGTCAGAGCGTGGATACCCCGCTCCACACCGGCATCCTCGCCATCGATTCCATGTTCCCCATCGGCCGCGGCCAGCGTGAGCTGATCATCGGCGACCGCCAGACCGGCAAGACCTCCATCGCCACGGACGCCATCCTGAACCAGAAAAACACCGGTGTGCTGTGCATTTATGTGGCCATCGGCCAGAAGGCTTCTTCCATTGCCCGCGTGGCAGGCGATCTGCAGAAGCACGGTGCCATGAGCTACACCACCATCGTGGCGGCTACTGCTTCGGATTCCGCTCCCCTGCAGTACATCGCACCCTATGCCGGCACCGCACTGGCCGAGTACTTCATGAGTCAGGGCAAGAGCGTGCTGATCGTTTACGACGATCTGTCCAAGCATGCAGTGGCCTACCGTGCCATTTCTCTGCTGCTGCGCCGCTCTCCGGGCCGTGAGGCTTACCCCGGCGATGTGTTCTATCTGCACTCCCGTCTGCTGGAGCGCTCCTGCCGGATGCGCGACGATCTGGGCGGCGGTTCCATCACCGCACTGCCTATCGTAGAGACGCAGGCAGGCGACGTTTCGGCCTACATCCCCACCAATGTCATTTCCATCACCGATGGTCAGATCTTCCTCGAGAGCGCCCTGTTCAATGCAGGCAACCGCCCGGCCGTCAATGTGGGTCTGTCGGTGTCCCGTGTGGGCGGCGCTGCCCAGACCAAGGCCATGAAAAAGGCCAACGCCAACCTGCGTATCGAGCTGGCACAGTACAAGGATATGGAGTCCTTTGCACAGTTCAGCTCGGATCTGGACGCGGAGACCCGCCGCCAGCTGGATCACGGCAAGGCTCTGATGGAAATGCTCAAGCAGCCGCTGTATCAGCCCAAGTCCGACGCCGAGCAGGTGGTCACGCTGGTGCTGGCTTCCCACGGCGTGCTGGACGAACTGCCCACTGCCGAGCTGCGCGCCAAAACTTCCGCATTTGTGCGTCAGTTCCGCGCGGATGTGTCCGGTACGATGGATAAGATCACCGCCACCGGCAAGCTGGAACCTGAAATGGTCGATGCCATCCTGAACGCCTGGAAAGCTTATGCGGGAGGCGACAGCCATGCCGTCCAGTAAGCTGCTGAAGGAGCGCATCGAGAGCATTCAGGACACCATGAAGATCACGAACGCCATGTACCTGATCTCCTCGTCCAAGCTGCGCAAGGCACGTAAGAACTACCAGAATGTATCGCCCTACTTCAACCGTATGCGCGATACCATTTCCCGCGTGGTGCCCCACCTGCCGGAAGAGCCGGTGCATCCGTTCTTCCACGAGCGTAATATCGCAAACCCCAAGCGGGCCTACATTGTGCTGACGGCAGATAAGGGCATGGCAGGCGCTTACAACCAGAACATCATCAAGTTCCTCAAGGAAAATGCGGATGAGAACGACCGGTTCTATGTGATCGGCCAGACCGGCTACCGCGCCCTGTACCACAAGGACCCGCGGCTGGTGGAGGATTTCCACTACGGTGCCACGGAGCCTACGCTGCAGCGTGCCCGCGATATCACGATGGACGCCATCGATGATTTCAAGACCGGCAAGCTGGATGAGATCTATCTCATCTATACCCGCATCGAGAATGCATTGACCAGCGAGCCCACCATGGTGCGTCTGCTGCCGCTGGACCGCGCCCATCTGCAGCCTGCCCCCAAGGGTCTGGGCGATCCGAAGGGCGATGTGGAGATGTTCCCGTCTGCATGGACGGTGTTTGAACAAATCGCGCCCATTTATATGCACGGCATGATCTTTGGTGCCATGACCGAGAGCTTCTGCGCAGAGCAGAGCGCCCGCATGACTGCCATGGATTCCGCCACCAAGAACGCCAACGATATGATCCGTGAGCTGCAGCTGGAGTACAACCGCACCCGTCAGGGCTCCATTACACAGGAGATCACCGAAATCATCGGCGGTGCGGCTGCCGTGCAGAACCGGGCGGAATAAAACGTATTTACAAATTAGTATAGAGGCAATCGTATGATACAGGGAACTATTATTCGCGTAGCCGGCCCTGTGGTGGACGTGCAGTTCACCGCAGGCAAGCTGCCTGCCCTGCAGGAAGCGCTTACCGTGACCGCCGAGGGCACCGAGCGCACGATGGAAGTGACACAGCATGTCAACGAGACCACTGTGCGCTGCATCATGCTTTCCGCCAGCGAGGGTCTGGGCAAGGGCATGACCGTGACCGCTACCGGCCACGGCCTGACCGCACCGGTGGGCGAAGCCACGCTGGGCCGCATGTTCGACCCGCTGGGCAGACCCATCGACGGCAAGGGCTCTGTGGATGATGTGCCGCATTGGCCCATCCACCGCAAGGCCCCCAGCTTTGCAGAGCAGAAGCCCGCGACCGAGATCCTGGAGACCGGCATCAAGGTCATCGACCTGCTGGCCCCCTATGCAAAGGGCGGCAAGATCGGTCTGTTCGGCGGTGCAGGCGTCGGCAAGACCGTGCTGATCCAGGAACTGATCCATAACGTGGCCACCGAGCACGGCGGCTACTCCATCTTCACCGGCGTCGGCGAGCGCTCCCGCGAGGGCTGCGACCTTTGGGGCGAGATGAACGAGTCCGGTGTTCTGAATAAGACCGCACTGGTCTTTGGTCAGATGAACGAGCCCCCAGGAGCACGTATGCGTGTTGCCGAGACCGGCCTGACCATGGCAGAGTACTTCCGTGAGGAGACCCACAAGGACGTGCTGCTGTTCATTGATAACATCTTCCGTTTCGTGCAGGCAGGCTCCGAGGTGTCCGCTCTGATGGGCCGTATGCCTTCTGCTGTGGGCTACCAGCCCACTCTGGCCAACGAGCTGGGCGCTCTGCAGGAGCGCATCACCTCCACCAAGGAAGGCTCCATCACCTCTGTGCAGGCCGTCTACGTCCCCGCCGACGACCTGACCGACCCGGCCCCCGCCACCACCTTTGCACATCTGGATGCCACTACCGTGCTGTCCCGTAAGATCGTGGAGCAGGGCATTTACCCGGCCGTGGACCCGCTGGCATCCACCTCCCGCATTCTGGAAGCGGATATTGTGGGCGAGGAGCACTATCGCGTGGCCCGCAAGGTGCAGTCCATTCTGCAGCGCTATCAGGAACTGCAGGACATCATCGCCATTCTGGGCATGGACGAGCTGGACGAGAACGACAAGCTCACCGTTGCCCGCGCCCGCAAGCTGCAGAAGTTCCTGTCCCAGCCCTTTGCTGTGGCCGAGAACTTTACCGGCCTGAAGGGCAAGTATGTGCCGCTGCAGGATACCGTGCGCGGCTTTGCCGCCATTGTGGACGGCGAGGCCGATGATCTGCCGGAGTGGGCTTTCTTCAACGTTGGTACGCTGGAAGATGCCCGCCAGAAGGCAGCGGAAAAGCTGGCTGAGGAAAAGGGCGGTGCCGTCTGATGAACAAGTTCATGCTGAACATCACTGCGTCCAGCGGTGAGTACTATCAGGGCGATTGCGAAGACCTTGTGCTGCCCATCAGCGATGGCGTGTACGGCATACAGGCCGGACACAGCCCGGTGCTGGTGGCCATCCACATGGGCATCCTGCACTTTGAGGTGAACGGTGAAAGCCAGGACATCCTGGTAGGCGATGGCATTGCCGAGGTGACGCCTGCCTACGTGATGGTGCTGGTGGACAGCGCCGAGCGTCCGGAGGATATCGACAAGAACCGTGCCGAGGCTGCCCGCATCCGTGCCGAGGAGCGTTTGCAGCATCAGCAGAGCATGCATGAATATTATCAGAGCAAGATCGCGCTCGACCGTGCGATGCAGCGCCTGCAGGCCGCTGCAAAGTACCGGCGCTGAGAATGAGCCGCATCTGCCAGGACCAGATCTGAAAAAAGAGCATCATTTGTATCCGGTGAGGGTGCAAAGTGATGCTCTTTTTTGTTTCAGGCTGTTCCATGGAACGCAGCTTTCGTGTATAATAAAGTCAATGCAACCCCGCGTGTTGTGCGGGAAAGGAGGAGGTTTTCCATGATCCAATTCGGCCTGCGTCTGCATGACGCGGAAAAGCTGCCCGTTGAACAGGTGCTGCCGCTGGTGCGCCAGAAAGGCTTTACCTGCGCCCATGTGGCTCTGAGCAAATCCTTCAAGGAGCTGCCCTGCACCCCCAGCGCCCTGACCCCCGGCTATGCGCTGTATCTGCGGCATCTGTTTGAGAAAAACGGCATCGACATTGCCGTGCTGGGCAACTACCTGAACCTTGCCCACCCGGATGCGGATGCCCTGCACGCCATTCAGGAAAAATACTATGCCCATATCCGCTTTGCAAGTCTGCTGGGCTGCGGCATGGTGGGCACCGAGACCGGTGCGCCCAACGCGGAGTACAAATTCTGTCCGGAGTGCCGCAGCGACGAAGCCCTTGCTACTTTTATCCGGAACTTCAAGCCGGTGGTGCGCTGTGCCGAGCAGTACGGCGTGACCATTGCCATTGAGCCGGTGGTCAAGCACATCGTGTACGATGCCAGACGCGCCCGCACCGTGCTGGACGAGATCGGCAGCCCGAACCTGCAGATCCTGTTCGACCCCGTCAACCTGCTGAACATGGAAAATGTGGACCGCCGCGAGGAAGTGTTCGCCGAGGCCATCGAGCTTCTGGGCAAGGACATTGCCATGATCCACTTCAAGGATTTCCTGCGCAAGGATGCGGGCGGCCAGCTGGCTGCTACGGGTGCAGGGCAGGGAGGCATGGAGGACTACCGCACCATCCTGCGCTTTGCAAAGCAGGAAAAGCCCTATATCTTTGCAACGCTGGAGAATACCACCCCGGAAAACGCGGTGGAATGCCTGAACTACCTGAAAAAGCAGTACGACGAGTGCTGAACACTTTATAACAAGAAAAACATCTGCAAGCTTTGCCCGGAATGGGGCAGCTTGCAGATGTTTTTTGTATCAGATGAAGTTTATGGTTCAGCCTTTTACAAATTGCAATTAAGAAGTAGTTTCGCTGAAAATGCCCAGAACGAAAGCGGAGGACATTAAGATCATTCCAGATTCAGCTTATGCTCCATCAGCCAGCGGGTCAGCAGAAAGTATCCTGCGGCAAAGGCAATGCTGACCGCCAGCCCGAACAGGGTGGTGAACGCACTGGGCGCAGCGATGGAGATGTCCACGCCGCCAAGGGTGGGATCGGAAACAGCCTGCAGCATGTCGGCACTGCTGACACCGGAGCTCAGCCAGTTCTGCAGGAAGGACAGCAGGAAAAATGCCAGAATACCGGCCGGGACCATGTGCTTTTTGAACTGGTGGCCGATCATGCATGCGGCATAGATGCACAGGATGCTGGACACCAGTGCCACCAGCCCGTTCAGCGTTTCAAAGATCAGCCAGAGCCACCCGGAGCTGCCGGTCATGCGGAAGATCTCTCGGAAGATCTCTACCACTTTCTGCCACAGCTCCGGCAGCTGCTGCAGGGCCGCGCTGTTCAGAGACAGAGCCAGCAGCATCACCGCAAAGGAGAAAATACCCACGATGCTGCTGCAAAGCATCCAAACTACGCTGGAGATCAGCTTGGAAAGGATGAGCTGGCTTTCCGTCACCGGCAGGGTGTGCATCAGGTAGCCTTCGCGGCCCAGCAGATTGCGGGTGAAGCGGGTGACAATGGTCATCACGGACACCACTGCCACCGCAACGGCTACGACCATGTAGGCGAACAGCAGAAGAGATGCAAAGTTGTCCTTGGAAGAGCTGCGCAGGGAAAAGCCGCTCAGCACTGCCAGCGCAACAAGGGCCAGATACAGCCCGCCGTAGGTGCGGCCGGTGGCCTTGAATTCATATTTTAACAGCTGTTTCAGCATTTGAATACCTCCCGGAAATATGCATCCACGCTCATGCCCTCGGTCTCGCGCAGCTCTTCGGCATTGCGGTGGGCGAACACCCGGCCATCCTTCAAAAAGACGGCTTCGTCCAGAATGGGCTCGATATCGCCGATGAGGTGGGTGGAAAGAATGACGGTCGCATCCCGGCTGTAGTTGTTCAGGATGGTGCTCAGGATATAGTCCCGGGCGGCAGGGTCCACGCCGCCAATGGGCTCATCCAGCAGATAGAGCTTTGCGGCGCGGCTCATGGCAAGGATCAGCTGCACCTTTTCCTTGCTGCCCTTGGAGAGGGTCTTGAGCCGTGCCTTCGGTTCCAGTTCCAGCCGGGCCAGCATTTCGTTTGCCTTAGCGGGGTCAAAATCGGCATAAAATTCGTGGAACATTTCCACCAGCTGCTCCACACGCATCCAGTCCGGCAGCCAGTCAGCGTCCGGCAGATAGGACACGATGGCTTTGGTGTCCGGCCCGGGGGTCATGCCGGCGATCCGGATGCTGCCTGCACTGGGCTGCAGCAGACCGTTCGCCAGCTTGATGAGGGTGGTCTTGCCGCTGCCGTTGGGGCCAAGCAGCCCCACGATGCGGCCAAAGCCGATGTGCAGGTCTACATTTTCCAGTGCGGTCTTATCCTTCTGGTAGCACTTGGTCAGTGCTTCACAGCTCAAAAGTTCATTCATTGAGGTCCTCCTTTGCGTCCCAGTGTTCCAAAAGCGCGGCTGCCTGTGCGGGACTATAGCCGATGCCGCGCATCTTTTCCAGAAAATCCGACGCCAGCGTCCGGGCGGTGTCGGCGCGAAGCTGTTCGATCAATGCAGTATCCTCCGTAACATAGCGGCCTGCAGTGCGTTCGGTGCGCACCAGTCCTTCCGTCTCCAGCTGGGCAAGGGCCCGCTGCATCGTGTTTGGGTTCACCCCGGCGGCTGCGGCCAGATCACGCACCGAATCCAGATGCCCGCCCGGCGGGTAGGTGCCGGCCAGGATCCGGGCCTTCAGCCGTTCCACAAGCTGTGCATAGATCGGGCGGCTGGCATCAAACTGTTCGCCCATGGTATCATCTCCTTGTCTTGTTGTATTAAGCGCTTGATACAATAATACACGATTTGCTCTGTTTGTCAAGGGGAAAAAGAAAAAACACCATAAAACTGTGGGAAATTTGAAAAAGTGCCCATAAAACACTGCACATTGATAAAAATTTACAATAAATTCAAACAATTTCACATTGCAAAGCTTTTGACAATGTGCTATGCTGAAAAACAGAGAGCTCCGCCCGGAAAGCGGCGGAAAAGAGATTTGGAGGAAAAATAACTATGGCTGACCGCATCGTTCTGAATACCATCTCCTACCATGGCCACGGTGCCATTGAGAACATCGTTCCCGAACTGACCGCCCGCGGCTACAAGAAGGCATTCGTCTGCTCTGACCCCGACCTGATCAAGTTCGGCGTCACCAAGAAGGTCACCGATCTGCTGGATGCTGCAAACTTTGCCTATGCTGTTTACAGCGAGATCAAGCCCAACCCCACCATCGCCAACGTGCAGGACGGCGTGGCCGCTTTCAAGGCTGCTGAAGCTGACTGCATCGTGACCATCGGCGGCGGCTCCTCCATGGATACCGCAAAGGCCATCGGCATCATCATCAACAACCCCGAGTTTGCGGATGTCCGCTCTCTGGAAGGTGTTGCTCCCACCAAGAAGCACGCTGTGTTCACCATCGCTGTTCCCACCACTGCCGGCACTGCTGCCGAGGTCACCATCAACTACGTCATCACCGATGTGGAGAAGAAGCGCAAGTTCGTCTGCGTGGATACCAACGATATCCCCGAGATCGCCGTGGTTGACCCCGATATGATGTCCTCCATGCCCAAGGGCCTGACCGCCGCCACCGGCATGGACGCTCTGACCCACGCCATCGAGGGCTACATCACCAAGGGCCACTGTGTCATCTCCGATATGTTCCATCTGGAAGCCATCAAGCTCATCAGCCAGAGCCTGCGCGGCGCAGTGCAGAACACCCCGGAAGGCCGCGAGGGCATGGCTCTGGGCCAGTACATCGCCGGCATGGGCTTCTCCAATGTGGGTCTGGGCATCGTCCACTCCATGGCACACGGCCTGTCCGCTCTGTACGACACCCCGCACGGTGTGGCCTGCGCCATCCTGCTGCCGGTGGGTCTGGAGTACAACAAGTCCGTTGCCGGTGAGCGCTACCGCGCCGTGGGCAAGGCCATGGGCGTTGTGGGCATCGATGAGATGAACGATGTGGAAGCCGCCGATGCCACCATCGCCGCCGTCAAGCAGCTGAGCGCAGACGTGGGCATCCCCACAAATCTGCACGGCATCCTGAAGGAAGAGGATATCCAGTTCCTCGCCGAGTCCGCATTTGCAGATGCCTGCCGTCCCGGCAACCCCCGCGATACCAGCGTGGAGGAGATCGTAGAGCTGTATAAGAGCCAGCTGTGATTCCGCTCTGTAAATTCAAGCTGTAATTTTGAGCCCTGCTGTCCTTCGGGATGGCAGGGCCTTTTTCTAAGATGTATCTGAAAACAAAGCAACAGACTGGATCTTCGTCTTTTCAGAGATGCCCGGAGAGCCTGCCGCGTCGCAGAGTGACAAAATTTCTGCACGGCTCTTGTACACAGCGCCCAAAACAGGTACAATCAATGCAGTAAGAAAAAACTGGAAGCGAAAGGAACCTTATGACGCTGAACTTCTATACTCTGGGTGTTATTTATCTAGTATATTCCTTTCTGGGCTGGGTGGCTGAGACGGTAGTCGCGACCATCCGGGGCGGAAGGTTTGCCAACCGCGGTGCGGCGGCAGGCCCGTTCTGCTTTATCTACGGTACCACCGGCGTGCTGCTGGCCGTGAGTTTCGGCGACCTGCGCACCGAGCCGGTCTACCTGTTCTTTGCCTGTATGATGGCGGCAACGGTGATGGAATGGATCACCGCCAAGCTGCTGGAACGCCTGCACCGCCGCAAGTGGTGGGACTATTCCGGCAAAAAATTCAATCTGAACGGCTATGTGTGCCTGCAGTATTCGCTGCTGTGGGGTGCACTGGGCACGGCAAGTGTGCTGTGGGGCAATAATGTGTTGCTGCAGCTGTGCGCGCATATCCCTGTCTGGCTGCTGCGCCCGGCAGTATGGGTCTCGCTGACGGTGGCGGTGCTGGACCAGATCGGTTCGGCGGTGCTGGTGCAGCAGTATGCGGCCCGGCACCCGATGCTGGAGCAGCTCAACCAGAGACTGGGGGAGCGGTCGGACACGCTGCGCCGCAGGATCGCGCTTTACATTGAAAAACGCATCCAGTATGCTTACCCGGCTGCGGCCCGGCAGGAGCAGACTGCGCTCCGGAAGGGGGAAAAGAACTTCCTCAGCGTGTCCGACCTGCTGTGGCTGTTCGTGATCGGCGCGTTTCTGGGCGACATGGTGGAGACGGTGTTCTGCCGCGTGACCGCCGGGGTCTGGATGAGCCGCTCCAGTCTGGTCTGGGGGCCGTTCAGCGTGGTGTGGGGTCTGGCGCTGGTGCTGGCAACGGTGCTGCTGCGTCAGGAAAAGGACCGGAGCGACCGCTACCTGTTCGCCTTCGGCACCGTCATGGGCGGTGTGTACGAATACGTGTGCAGCGCCGTCACCGAGCTGCTGTTCGGCACCGTGTTCTGGGACTACAGCAAGTTCAAGTTCAATCTGGGCGGGCGCATCAACCTGCTGTACTGCTTTTTCTGGGGCATTGCGGCGGTGATATGGATGCGCTACGGCTATCCGCTGGTGCTCAGAGGCATGAAGAAGGTGCGCAGCCGCGTCCGCCCATGGATGACCGTCCTGCTGGCCGTATTCATGGCGGTGAACATGCTCACCAGTGCGCTGGCGCTGGCCCGGTACGATGCCCGCACCAGCGGTGAAGGCCCCAAGAACAGCATCGATATGCTGCTGGATGCGCATTTTGACGATGCCCGCATGGAGCGTATTTATCCCAACGCGAAGAAAGTAGCCAAGGCCGGATGAAATTTCAACGCTCCTCTTGCACTTTGGTGCAAAAACCGGTATAATATTTTTCGGATAAAAGGGAGTAAAGGGCGCTCGTTTTGCAAAAACGGTGCGCTGTGGCGCAGCGACATCCCGGCAGAAATGCCCGCTGTGTCACCGGAAGCTTGAGACTTTTATTACACTTTCCCGTTTTTGGGCAGGATGTAATAAAGGCCTCTTTTTTATTGCTGCTCTGCCAAAAACAAAAGGAGAAAACTATGCTCATTCCTGTTTTGCTGTTCATCGTGGGCCTGCTGTGCCTCATCAAGGGCGGTGACTGGTTCGTGGATGGTGCCACGGGCATTGCCCGCCGCTTCCATGTGCCGGAGCTGCTCATCGGTGCCACCGTGGTGTCCATCGGCACCACCCTGCCGGAGGTGATGGTCTCCACCACCTCGGCCTTTACCGGCCACGGCGAGATCGCCTACGGCAACGCCATCGGTTCGATCATCTGCAATGCATCGCTCATTGCGGCCCTCACCATTGCGGTAAAGCCGGGCAAGGTAGACCCCAAGAGCCTGCGCACGCCGGTGCTGTTCTTCTTTGTGGCAGCGGCCTTCTATGCCGGTGTGGCCTACACCACCGGCTACTTCTCCCGCCCGGTGGGCCTGATCCTTCTGGCCATGTTCGCAGCGTATATCATCTGCAACGTGATGGCCATGAAGAACGCCCCCGCCCCGGAAGAAGAGGAAGAACCGGAAGAAAATGCATCCTTTGCCAAGGAGCTGGGCCTGCTGGCCGTGGGCGCTGTGCTCATTGCCGTGGGTGCCAACCTGCTGGTGGACAACGGCACCCTGATCGCACAGGCACTGGGCGTGCCGGAGTCGGTGATCGCGCTCACCTTCGTGGCACTGGGCACCTCGCTGCCGGAGCTGGTAACGGCCATCACCTCACTGGCAAAGGGCCACGGTGCACTTTCGCTGGGCAATGTCATTGGTGCAAACGTGTTCAATCTGGTGCTGGTGAGCGGTGTTTCCGCAGTGGTGGCACCCTTTAGCATCCCGCAGAACTCCCTGCTCTTCGGCCACAATGCATCGCTGGTGCTGGAGTTCCCGGTCATGTTCGCCGTGATGCTGCTGCTCACCCTGCCCGCTCTCTTCAAGGGCAAGCTGAGCCGCCCGCAGGGCATTGCGCTGCTGTGCATCTACGCGGCATTCTGTGTGGTGCAGTTCACCATCTGATAAAACAGCAAAAGGCCGACGCAGCACTGCGTCGGCCTTTTGCCGTTTTAAGGGTTATTTTTTCAAATGGGAATCCCAGCCGGAAGAGGTGATGACCTGCTGATCCGGTGTGCACCACATGGCTTCCACGCCGTCCAGACTTTCCACGATCTTCATCCCGTCCTCCAGCGGCTGGCAGAACAGGCCGGTGGTCAGGCAGTCGGCAAGGCCGGAGTCGCTGCACAGCACGGTCACGCCGTTAAAGTAGGCGGCGGGGAACAGGGTGTCCGGGTCGATCAGGTGGTGGTAGCGCTTGCCGTCCACCACGTAGTAGCGCTGGTAGTCGCCGCTGGTCACAAGGGCCATATCGCTCATGTTGATGGCACCGTCCAGCATGGAATCCGAGGTGTATACATCCGAAGAGCTCCATGGGTTTTCCACGCCGCCGGTCCACTGGCTGCCGTCCGGTTTTACACCAATGGCGCGCAGATTGCCGCCCACGCTCACCAGAGCGCTGGTCAGGCCGCGGGCCTCGGCAGCCTGACACACCATTTCCACGGCGTAGCCCTTGCCCACGCTGCCCACATCCAGCAGCATTTCCGGGTCGGCCAGATAAACGGTCTTGGCATCCGCGTCGATGATCACGTTGTTGATATCACAGTGCTGGGCGGCTGCTTCCAGCTCTTCCATGGTGGGCAGCTTGTTGTCGGCATCCGTCTCGGCGGCTTCGGCAGCTTCGCGGTAATTGTGCCAGATATTCAGCACGCTGCCCATGGCAATGTTCAGCTTGCCGTTGGTGGTCTGGTACATCTGGTCGGCCAGCTCCAGCATGGAGAGGATGCGGTCGTCCACCTCCACCGGAGCGCTGCCGGCATTGTCGTTGATGGTCTTGACGTTGGTCACGCCGGGGTAATCGTTGTAGATATCATACAGCTGGTTATAGGTAATAAGGTCTGCGTGCAGGGCATCCATCTGGGTGTTGAATTCTTCCTCGCTCTCGCAGTAGGCGATCACCTGCGTTACGGTATCGAACACATCATAAAAAACGGTGGAATAGCGGGTAAGCTCTTTCTTTTTGGAGGCACAGCCTGCCAGCAGGCTCAGGCAGAGCACCCCGGCCAGCAGGGCGCTGACGAAACGTTTTGCGCGGGTCTTCATACGGTGTGGTTCTCCTTTGCGGCGGTAAAGGCGGCGTGCTCCTCCTGCAGGTGGGCCAGCAGATCGCCGAACACCCAGCTGCGGTTGGAGGGAGTCACAACGGCCTTGAGCGGAATGGTGACCTGTGCCTGCTTCATCAGATCCAGCAGGGTGTCCACATCCTTCTCCTTGAAGTTAGCCAGAACCACTGCCGGCGGGTAGGCACCCGGTTCCAGCACCAGCGTGCGGGCGGCCTTGGTCTCCACCTCGCCCAGCAGCTGGGCCACGGTCTTGCCCGCATCGGCAGGGGAGACGAGCAGCACCTTCATGCCAAAGGCAGGAGCCATGCCTTCCAGCTTGCCGCGGTCGGCGGGGGAAAGGTTCCAGCCCAGAATCAGCGGGACACCGGCGTTCTGGTTGCGTGCGATATGTGCTTTCATAAAAAAACCTCATTTCAGGGTGGATTGCAAATACACTATAGTATAACACAAATACGCAAAAAATGGAATGCCGGGGGGGGGCGGTACTACCGGGAGAAGTTTCGGAAAATTTCGAGCAAAGGCAACAAAAATTAGAAGAAATTACAAGGCAAATTTCAGTGCAGGTGAAGATTGTATGCAGAAAATAGAGGTGCTATACTAAAAATGCGAGACATAAGTCTCAGAAATTTAACAGAAAGCAGAGGTTTTGAGGATGAAAAAACAGAAGATGCGGCTCATCAGTGCAGTGCTTGCGGCATGCATGATGACATCTGTCCTTCCGGTCAATGCACTTGCTCTGGGGGGGGGTACGCCTGAAAATGGCGTAACTGCGCAGGAAGATACCGCAGCCAAAACGATCCCGACTACAGGCATGACCATCACCGAAGGCGGCAATTACGAGATCCCGGAGGGGACTTATACTCGTCCAATCGAGATCAATGTAACCGATACGACACAGCCGGTGAATATTGCCATTAAAGGTAAGGTTACAGCTACAGACAAATGTGACCCTTTCTTTAATATCAAAAAAGCGGGAATTGTAAACATCGAAAATGAAGGTAACTATGAAGTTGACTGTACAACGCGCCCGAGTCACTTCATGTTCATAAGTTATTCTGGGGCACAGGTAACGGTAACGAACGGTAAATACAAGGGCTCCGGTGGAACACACCTGATGATGAACTTCAGCGGTTCTTTGACTCTGAATAATATTACAGCACAAACTGAAAGCAGCTATGCAATAACGAGTGCCGGTACAGTCATCATTAACGGAGGTACTTATACGCGCAGTGGTCCAATTAGTTCCAGTACAGAAAATGGAGCAATCGGAAACGGCGGCGGTACGATGGAACTGCACGATGTTACGGTGAACTCGTGTCAAGTTGCAGTCACAAATTCTAACGGTGAGTTAACGATTGATGGCGGCAACTATACATCAGATAATGGATTTAATTGTATCCGCAATGAATCTGCTGGTCTTAAAATTGATCGTGGTGCTTTTGATGGAAGGAGTGCCAGCTGCATCCAAAACAGCTGGGGCCGTGTGGAGATCAACGGCGGCACCATTACCTCGGATGCCGACTGCACCATCAAAAACCGCGGTAGCCTGCGCATGAACGGCGGCACGGTGGCTACCTCGAATGCGGAAGGCACGGTCATTGACTGCACCGGCAATTTCGGCGATACGTGGATCAACGGCGGCACCATCAAGGGCGGAAAAGACGGCATCCGTCTGGTGGACCTTGGCAGTTCCGAAGTGACCCTGAAGAACGCGGCCTTTGAGAACAACACCCAAAGCAATATCCATCTGGGTGCCGGTCAGAAGATCAACATCAAAAAGACCTTTACCGGTACGGCAACGATCCTGACCGACGATCCAAGCCGCGGCCGTCATATCACGCTGGAAAACGAGGATCTCAGCTATCAGAACAAGCTGAAACTCGTCAGCAAGAATTCCGGCTACATCATCGGCTATAAGCGCGATGCCAACGGCGTGGAATACCGCTATCTGGCAGATGCCAACGGCAGCATCGTCAACGCTGTAAATGCGAAGGCAACCGCTGACCTCGGTGCCGGGGAGCAGGAGCTGGATACTACCACCGTTGTGCCGGAAAACACCCTCGTGACCGTGACGGCAAACCTCCCGGAGGGCGCAGAGGGCGCAGAGTTCCTCGGCTGGAGCGCCGTGCGTGACGATGGCAAAGAGCTGGACTGGACTCCGGCTAGGGACGACCCCCAGACCATCACCTTTACAATGCCCGACTGCAATGTGACCGTCGAAGCGCTGTATCAGGGTGGAAATGGTGACATCGACAACCCGAGCGGCGGCGGCAGCAGCGATGCGGTGGCCGGCATTGCGGCTGTTGCGCTGACCGGTGCAGCCGTGTGGAGCATTTACGAAACCGGAACCGGCATCTATCGCGTGCTGAATATGCCCGGCGTCCCCATGCCCTCCAACCGCGCCGGTCTGGCGACCCTGATCTGGGAAAAGGCCGGCTGCCCGGAACCGCAGACGGTGAAGAGCTTCAGCGACATCGATGATGCCGACCTTCATCTGCGGCAGGCTGCCAGCTGGATGGAAGAGCAGGGTCTGATGGACGATGTGAAGGAAAACGAGTTCCGCCCCTATCGCTATGTGACCAAGCTCCAAACCTGCCTTGTCTGGGATAAGGCCAAGGAAAAGAGCCTGATCTCCTGAAAAAGTAGATCATTCTTGTAACAACCCCGGGGTGACCGCAAGCGCCCCGGGGTTGCTTTTTTCACAGGAAAAGGGGCAGAACCGGAAGATGCCGTTTATATCCACGAACCCTCCCGTGAAAAAGCAAACAAGCCAGACCCGCAGGTCTGGCTTGTTTGCAATATCAAAAATATTCTTTCCGCTGAATATATCCAGAGCGAAGCGGAGGATCTTTCAAATCATCAGTTCAGCTTCTTGCCAAAGAACTCCACTTCTTTGCCAATGAACTGCATCAGCTCATCGAACTGGTCGGGGGTCAGGCTCTGGGCACCATCGCACTTTGCCTTGGCGGGGTTGTTGTGCACCTCGATCATCAGGCCGTCGGCACCGGCAGCAACAGCGGCCTTTGCCAGATCCGGCACCATCCATGCGTGGCCGCAGGCATGGCTGGGGTCCACAATAACGGGCAGGTGGGTCATCTTGTGCAGCATCACCACACCGGCAAGGTCGAGGGTGTTGCGCATGCTGGTCTCAAAGGTGCGGATGCCGCGCTCGCAGAGGATGACGTTCTCGTTGCCCTCAGCCATGATGTACTCGGCGCTCATCACGAACTCTTCCAGCGTATTGGCAAGGCCGCGCTTGAGCAGCACCGGCTTCTTCTGACGGCCGACGGCCTTGAGCAGCTCAAAGTTCTGCATGTTGCGGGCACCCACCTGAATGAGGTCTACATTCTCGAACAGGGGCAGGTGCTCGGTGTTCATGATCTCGGTCACGATGGGAGCACCGGTGGCGCGGCGTGCCAGCTTGAGCAGGTCGAGGCCCTCGCTGCGCATACCCTGAAAGGAGTAGGGCGAGGTGCGGGGCTTGAATGCGCCGCCGCGCAGCAGGGAAGCACCCGCAGCCTTCACGCGCTGTGCGCAGTAGGTGATCTGCTCTTCGCTCTCAATGCTGCAGGGGCCTGCAATGACCGCAAAGTTTCCGCCGCCGATCTTTACGCCGTCCACATCGATCACGCTGTCGTCCGGGTGGAACTTGCGGTTGGCCTTCTTATAAGGCTCGGTCACGCGGCGGCAGGTCTCCACCACCGGGTTTGCCAGCACCCAGCTCTCGGCCACGGCCTTGGTGTCGCCGATCAGGCCCAGAATGTGGCTCTCACTGCCCTTGGAATCGTTGATCTGCAGGCCCATATCCTGCAGTTCGTGGCAGAACTCGCGTACCTGTACCTCAGGTGCGTTCTGTTTGAGTACGATGATCATAGTGCTTTGTCTCCTTTGCCTTATCGTGTGAAACGGCGAGGGAGACCGGCTCCTTTGCCGCAGCTTGCAGTGTCAAACTTCAGGGTTCTGAAGTGTGTGACGCTATGATATCACTTCAGGAAACTGAAGTCAAGAGAATTTTGAATTTTTTTGAAGAAAGTGGTAGAATGGGGGCAGGAAAAGGAAAAGCAGGCTCGCCCTCTCAGCTTCGCTTGCGCTCAGCAGCTCCCCCAAAGGGGGAGCCCTTGGCAAAAACGGAAACTTTGCGTGGATTGCCAAAGCCTCTCACTTTGGGAGAGGTGGCATTGCGTTAGCAATGACGGAGAGGGCGAGGACGCTGACCCAATGCCATCATACTTAAGAATAGAACCAGCTAAATATAAAGGGGAATACTACAATGGGAAAAGAAGCAAAAACCAATGCCATGCGCATTCTGGAGCGCGAGAAGGTGCCCTACACCGCCCACGAGTACGCTCATGAAGAGGGCGTTGCCGTGGCAGGTGTGGATGTGGCAGGCAGCATGGGCGAAGACCCTGCCTGCGTGTATAAGACGCTGGTGACGCAGGGCAATAGCAAAAACTATTTTGTGTTCGTCATTCCGGTGGCGGCAGAGCTGGATCTGAAAGCCGCTGCCCGCAGTGTGGGCGAAAAAAGCGTTGCCATGATCCATGTGGCCGATATCAACAAGGTCACCGGCTATGTGCGCGGTGGCTGCAGCCCGGTAGGCATGAAAAAGCAGTATAAGACTGTGTTCGATGAGAGCGTGCTGACGCAGGAGAAGGTCTATGTCTCCGGCGGGCGCATCGGCACGCAGGTGTGCTGTGCCCCGGCGGACCTCATCCGTGCTGCACGGGCAATTACAGCAAAAATTATTTTTTAAAAAAGTCCGTCTATTGTACAAAAAGTTAACGCATCCTATTTACATAAAATATACTTAAACTATAAGTCATACTTAAAAAGAAAAACAATGTCGAAACTGCACAAAACTTTTGAAAGTTTTTTGACGGCATGAAAACACAAGGTAGAATTTGTGGGAACACTCTTTTCAAAGATGTTTTTTTGCCGTAAACTGTATGTAGTACAGGGACGGCGGCCCGCAGAAAGGGCTTTTCCGCCGCCTGAAAACGCAAGCACAAGGAACTGCGGAGGAGAACTTCAATGATGAAGATGCTGCCGGGTCTCATGGGTCGAAACAACATTCGGGCATGTCAGGGGCATCGTGCAACTTTGTGCAAAGCGTCGGGAGAGCATACGCAGAATTAAAGGCCGTGGTACGGGTGTACCGCAGCCTTTTTTGTTTGTCGGTTGAGAAAGAGAGGTTTGGATATGGTTCGTAAAGTGGCTGTGATCATGGGTTCTGACAGCGATTGGCCGGTGGTAAAGGGCGCATGTGCCCAGCTGAAAGCGCTGGACATCCCTTTTGAGGCGCACATCCTTTCGGCACACCGCACCCCTGCCGGGGCAGCGGAGTTTGCCAAAAGCGCCCGTGCCAACGGCTTCGGCGTGATCCTGTGCGCAGCAGGCATGGCAGCACATCTGGCGGGTGCCTTTGCTGCCAACACCACCCTGCCGGTGATCGGCATTCCCATGAAGGGCGGTGCCATGGACGGCATGGATGCCCTGCTTGCCACGGTGCAGATGCCCAGCGGCATCCCGGTGGCAACGGTGGCTCTGAACGGTGCCAAGAACGCCGCATGGCTGGCTGCGGAAATTCTGGCTTTGAGCGACGACGCTCTGGCCGAAAAGCTGGCAGCAGAGCGCACCGCCATGGCCGCACAGATCGCTGCCAAAGAGGAAAAGCTGCAGGCTGAGATCGCCCAGCTGTAAAGGAGAACCAATGTCTGATTTTGCATATCCGCTGCACGAAGAATGCGGCGTTTTCGGCATTTACGACCGTGCCGGTACCGAGGATGTGGCCGCTGCGGCCTACTCGGCTCTGTATGCCCTGCAGCACCGTGGTCAGGAGAGCTGCGGCATCGCCGTGAACGATGATGGCGTGATCAACGGCCACCGCGACCTCGGCCTTGTGAACGAGGTGTTCACCCCGGCGGTGCTGGCAAGTCTGGCAAACCCCAATGCGCACATGGCTACCGGTCACGTGCGCTACGCCACGGCAGGCAGCCGCGTGCGGGCCAACGCACAACCCATGATCGTGCGCCATGGCCGCGGCACCATGGCACTGTGCCACAACGGCAACCTGACCAATGCCATCGAGCTGCGCCGCCAGCTGGAAAATGAAGGTGCCATCTTCCACGGCTCCTCCGATACCGAGGTGATCTGCTACCTGATCACCCGCAACCGCCTGCGCATGGGCAGCATCGAGACGGCCATCAGCAAGACGATGGATGTGCTGGAAGGTGCCTACAGTCTGGTGATCATGTCGGCCACCAAGCTGATCGCCGTGCGTGACCCCCGCGGCTATCGGCCCCTGTGCATCGGCACCCTGCCCGGCGGCGGCTACGTGTTTGCCAGCGAGAGCTGTGCGCTGGATGCCGCTGGCGCCACTCTGCTGCGGGACGTGGAGCCCGGCGAGATCGTGGTGGCAGACGCAAAAACCGGTGAGCTGCGCAGCATCAAGGATCATTGCGGTCGGCCGGACACCCAGATGTGCGTGTTCGAGTTCATCTATTTCTCCCGCCCGGACAGCATCATCGAGGGCAGCTCGGTGCACGAGGCCCGCAAGCAGGCCGGCCGGTTCCTTGCACAGGAACACCCCGTGGAAGCGGACGTGGTCATCGGCGTGCCGGATTCCGGTCTGGATGCAGCTCTCGGCTACTCGCAGGAGAGCGGCATCCCCTATGGCATCGGCTTTATTAAGAATAAGTACATCGGCCGCACCTTTATTCAGGGCAGCCAGAAGCAGCGCGAGAACAGCGTGCGCATCAAGCTGAACGTTATTTCCAGCACGGTCAAGGGCAAGCGCGTGGTGCTGGTGGATGACTCCATCGTGCGCGGCACCACCTCTGCCCGCATCATCAAGCTGCTGCGGGATGCCGGTGCCACCGAGGTGCACTTTATGGTGTCGGCACCGCCGTTCAAGTACCCCTGCTACTTCGGCACTGACATCCCGGATCAGAAACTGCTGGTGGCCACCGGCCGCACGGTCGAGCAGATCAATGAAGTGATTGGGGCCGATACGCTGGGCTACCTTTCCACTGAGCATGTTGTCCAGCTTACAAAGAACGCAAAATGCGGATTCTGCACCGCCTGCTTTACCGGCGAATATGCCGTGAAGCCGGACGAGGTGCTTTCCACCGATATTCACGAACGCCACCTGAACGACCGTCCCAAGGACGAGAAAAAGTTAGGAGAGTAAGACCATGGAAAAAAGCTATTCTGAAAGCTATGCAGCCGCCGGTGTGGATATCACCGCCGGTTATCGCTCTGTTGAACTGATGAAGCAGTATGTGGCCCGCACCATGAACGAGCACTGCATTGGCGGTCTGGGCGGCTTTGGTGGCCTGTTTGAGCTGGACTGCACCGGCTACAAGCACCCGGTGCTGATCTCCGGCACCGACGGCGTGGGCACCAAGCTGAAAATTGCCATGATCATGGACAAGCACGATACCATCGGCATCGACTGCGTGGCTATGTGCGTGAACGATGTCATCTGCGCCGGTGCAAAGCCGCTGGTGTTCCTGGATTACATCGCCTGCGGCCGCAACATTCCCGAGAAGATCGCAGAGATCGTCAAGGGCGTGGCCGAGGGCTGCGTGCAGGCCGACTGCTCTCTGGTGGGCGGCGAGACTGCCGAGCACCCGGGCATGATGCCGGAGGAGGAGTACGATCTGGCCGGTTTCACCGTGGGTGTCGTGGATAAGGAAAAGATCCTGAGCAATGAGACCATGGCAGCCGGTGATGTGATTCTTGCCCTGCCTTCCACCGGTGTGCACTCCAACGGTTTCTCGCTGGTGCGCAAGATCTTTGACATTGACGCAAACCCCGATGTGCTGCACACTGCCCCTGCAGAGCTGGGCGGCAAGACGCTGGGCGAGGCCTTGCTGGCTCCCACCAAGATCTACGTAAAGCCTGTGCTCAAGGTGCTGGAAGAGGTGGATGTGAAGGGCATTTCCCACATCACCGGCGGCGGCTTCTACGAGAACATCCCCCGCAGCCTGAAAAAGGGCTGCTGCGCACGCATCAACAAGGCAGATGTCCGCACCCCGGCTCTGTTCCAGCTGATGCAGAAGACCGGCAATATCTCCGAGCACGATATGTTCAACACCTTCAACATGGGCGTTGGCATGGTGCTCACCGTCCCCGCAGAGCAGGCCGACAAGGCGCTGGACATCCTGCACGCAAACGGCGAGCCGGGAGCTTACCGTCTGGGCGTCATTGCAGAAGGTGAGGGCGTGGAGCTGTGCTGAACATTGCAGTTTTAGTCTCCGGCGGCGGCACCAACCTGCAGGCTCTGCTGGACAGCGAAGCCCGAGGCGAGAACCCCAACGGCAGGATCACCCTTGTGGTGGCCTCCAAGCCCGGTGTCTATGCGCTGGAACGGGCCGCAAAGGCCGGTGTGGAAGGCTGCGTGGTGCGCCGCAAGGATTACGCCAGTAGTGAGGATTTTGACGCTGCTCTGCTGAAAACGTTGAAAGACCACAACATCGATCTGGTGGTGCTGGCAGGCTTTCTGTCCGTGCTGGGGCCCAGTGTCATTGAAGCGTATCCCCGCCGCATCCTGAATGTGCACCCGGCACTCATCCCGTCTTTCTGCGGGCCTGGCATGTACGGTCTGCGTCCGCATGAGGCGGCTCTGGCCCGGGGTTGCAAGGTGACCGGTGCCACCGTCCACTTCGTGAACGAAGAGTGCGACGGCGGGCCCATCCTGCTGCAGAAGGCCGTGGACATCCTGCCCGGCGACACCCCCGAGGTGCTGCAGAAGCGTGTGATGGAGCAGGCCGAGTGGAAGCTGCTGCCCAAGGCCGTGGCTATGGTGTGCAGCGGAGAAATTGAGTGAAAACTCCTTCCGTCACGCCTGACGGCGTGCCACCTCCCTCAAGGAGGGAGGCAAGGCTCCCTCTCCGAGGGGGCTGTCGCCGCAGGCGACTGGGGGAGTTCCGTAATAGGAGAATTTGACATGGAAAAGATCAACCTGAACGAGTATCTGGCATCCAACGAGTATCCCGGCCGCGGCATTGCTGTGGCAATGGCTCCGGATGGCCGCCAGATGTTCATTGGCTACTTTATCATGGGCCGCAGCGAGAACAGCCGCAACCGCGTGTTTGACCCCGTGCCCGAGCGCGGCGGCATCTGCACCATCGCAGCGGACCCCGCAAAGCTGGAGGACCCCAGCCTCATTATTTACAATCCGGTGCTGACGCTGGGCAAGACCCATATCGTGACCAACGGCGACCAGACCGATACCATTTATGACCTGATGAGTCAGGGCAAGAGCTTTGCCGATGCCCTGCGCACCCGCACCTTTGAGCCGGACGGCCCCAACTACACCCCCCGCATCTCCGCTGTGGTGTACGCCGACGGCAGCTATCAGATGAGCATTCTCAAGTCTGCGGACGGCAATGGCGACAGCGTGCAGCGCTATTTCTTTGATTACCCGCAGCCCGTTGCAGGCGAGGGCCATTTCATCAGCACCTACAAGCACAACGGAAATCCCATCCCCAGCTTTGAGGGTGAGCCGCTGCGCTTTGCCTGCCCCCGCACCATCGGCGATTTTGCACAGGGTCTGTGGAGCAGCCTGAACCCGGACAACAAGGTGAGCCTGTTTGCCCGGGTCATTGATCTGGACTCCGGCGAGACCGGCGACATGATCTTTAACAAGTACGATGCCGTGTGCAGCGATCTGGACGACCCCGAGGAGCCGGAGCTGCTGCCCGAAGAGCTGGAACTGCTCAAAAAGCTTGACGCAGAGGAAAAACAGGACTAAAACAATAGAGAAATAAGGAGGATGCACCAATGAACGAACTGGCACTGAAGTACGGCTGCAACCCCAACCAGAAGCCCAGCCGCATTTATATGGAAGATGGCTCTGACCTGCCGGTCACTGTGCTGAACGGCAAGCCCGGCTACATCAATTTTCTGGACGCGCTCAACTCCATCCAGCTGGTCAAGGAGCTGAAAGCTGCCTGTGGTCTGCCCGCAGCAGCTTCCTTCAAGCACGTTTCCCCGGCAGGCGCAGCGCTGGGGCTGCCCCTGACCGATGTGGAACGCAAAATGTACCACATTGCCCCGGATATGGAGCTGTCGCCGCTGGCAAATGCCTATGCCCGTGCACGCGGTGCGGACCGCATGTCCTCCTTTGGCGACTGGATCGCCCTTTCGGACATCTGCGATGTGCCCACCGCAAAGCTGATCCAGCACGAGGTGTCCGACGGCATCATCGCCCCGGGCTACGAGCCGGAGGCACTGGCTATCCTGTCCGGCAAGAAAAAGGGCAACTACAATGTGGTCGCCATCGACCCGGCCTACAAGCCCGCTCCCATCGAGCACAAGCAGGTGTACGGCATCACCTTTGAGCAGGGCCGCAACGAGCTGGTCATCAACGCCGACACCATGCTGAACAACTGGGTCACCGAGAACAAGGACGTGACCGAGGAGCAGAAGCGTGATCTGGTCATTGCACTCATCACCCTGAAGTATACTCAGTCCAACAGCGTGTGCTACACCTATCATGGACAGACCATCGGTGTGGGCGCAGGCCAGCAGAGCCGCATCCACTGCACCCGTCTGGCAGGCCAGAAGGCCGACAACTGGCAGCTGCGCCACATGGATAAGGTGCTCAACCTGCCCTTCCGCGACGATGTGGCAAAGCCCAACCGCGACAACGCCATTGATGTTTACATCGGCGATACGCCCGAGGATGTGATCGGCGACGATGTGTGGGCCGAGACCTTTACCGAGCAGCCCGCCCCGCTGACCGCTGAGGAAAAGAAGGAATATCTGAGCAAAGTAACCGGTGTGTGCCTTGGCTCGGATGCCTTCTTCCCCTTCGGCGACAACATCGAGCGTGCCCGCCGCTCCGGCGTGACCGCCATCGTGCAGCCCGGCGGCTCCATCCGCGACCAGCAGGTCATTGACACCTGCAACAAGTACGGCATTGCAATGGCCTTCTGCGGCCTGCGGCTGTTCCATCACTAAGAGAAGGTGTAAAAATGAGCAAAAAAATTCTGGTAGTGGGCGGCGGCGGCCGTGAGCACGCCATCATCAAGGCACTGAAAAAAAGCCCTGACTGCGGCGAGATCTGGTGCGCACCCGGCAACGGCGGCATCAGCTATGACGCAAAGTGCAAAAACATCAAGTCTACCGATGTGGACACCATGGTGGGCTTTGCCGTAGAAGAAAAGTTCGATTACGTTGTGGTGGCGCAGGACGATCCGCTGGCTCTGGGCATGGTGGATGCGCTGGCAGCAGTGGGCATCCCGGCCTTTGGCCCGGATAAGGCCGCTGCCCGCATCGAAGCCTCCAAGGTGTTCTCCAAGGACCTGATGAAGAAATACGGCATCCCCACCGCAAAGTACGAGACCTTTGACGACCCCGCCAAGGTCATGGAGTACATCAAGGCCGAGGGCAAGTACCCGGTGGTCATCAAGGCCGACGGTCTGGCACTGGGCAAGGGCGTGCTCATCTGCGAGAACGAGCAGCAGGCTGCGGACGGCGTGAAGGAGATCATGCTGGATAAGAAATTCGGTGCATCCGGCAACCATGTGGTGGTGGAGGAATTCCTCACCGGCCCCGAGGTCAGTGTGCTGAGCTTTACGGACGGCAAGGTGGTCAAGCCCATGGTGTCCAGCATGGACCACAAGCGTGCCAACGACCACGACACCGGCCTGAACACCGGCGGCATGGGCACCATTGCTCCCAACCCCTACTACACCCCGGAAGTGGCCGCTGAGTGCATGGAGAAAATTTTCCTGCCCACCATCAAGGCCATGAACGCCGAGGGCTGCCCCTTCAAGGGCTGCCTCTACTTCGGCCTGATGCTCACCCCGGACGGCCCGAAGGTCATCGAGTACAACTGCCGCTTTGGTGACCCCGAAACGCAGGTGGTGCTGCCCCTGCTGGAAGGCGACCTGCTGCACATCATGCAGGCCTGCACCAACGGCACGCTGGAAAACGAGGAGGTCAAGTTCTCGGACGGTGCTGCCGCCTGCGTCATTCTGGCTTCCGGCGGCTACCCGGTGGCTTACGAGAAGGGCAAGCCCATCACAGGCCTTGTGGACGGCCAGCTGCCCGGCGAGGAGAATGTGACGGTCTATCACTCCGGCACCGCCATCACCGAGGACGGCACCCTTGTCACGGCCGGCGGCCGTGTGCTGGGTGTCACCGCCACCGGCCCGCGGCTGACCAATGCGCTGAGCCATGCCTATGAGGCGGCAGAGAAGATCAGCTTTGAAAAGCTGCACAAGCGCAGCGATATCGGCCTGCGCGCCCTGAAGGCACTGGCAGAGAAGCAGTAAGAAAGAAAACCCTCTCAGTCGCCTGGCGGCGGCAGCTCCCCCGAAGGGGGAGCTTTATGCGGGAAAATGGGCAAGCCGATGCTTTCCATCGAACGCGGTACTTTCCGCCAGCAGAAAAAGCTCCCCCTTTCGGGGGAGCTGGCACGGCGTAAGCCGTGACTGAGAGGGTCGGTTCAAAGAAAACAAAGGGGGAACCTACCCAATGGTCTATCGTATTTATGTGGAAAAAAAGCCCGGCTTTGATGTGGAAGCCACCGGCCTGAAAAATGAGCTAACCAGCCTGCTGGGCATCCAGTCGCTTACCGGTCTGCGTCTGCTGAACCGCTACGATGTGGAAGGCATCGACGAAGAACTGTTCAACCAGTGTGCAAACACCGTGTTCAGTGAGCCGCCGGTGGATAACACCTATGCCGAGCTGCCCGCCAGCGACGGCGTGTCCTTTGCAGTGGAGTATCTGCCCGGCCAGTTCGACCAGCGCGCCGACTCCGCTGCTGAGTGCATCCAGCTCATCAGTCAGGGCGAGCGCCCGCTGGTGCGCTCTGCCCGCGTCTATCTGCTGGAAGGCACCCTGACCGACGAGCAGGTGGCCGAGATCAAGAAATACGTCATCAACCCGGTGGAGGCCCGCGAGGCTTCGCTGGACACCAAGCAGACCCTGAAAATGGAGTACCCCGTGCCCGCCCCGGTCAAGGTGCTGGAGGGCTTCAACCAGCTGGACGAAGAGCAGCTGAAAAAGTTCATTGCGGACAACGGCCTTGCCATGGATCTTGGCGATATCGAGTTCTGCCAGAAGTATTTCCGCTCGGAGCACCGCGACCCCACCATCACCGAGATCAAGATGATCGACACCTACTGGTCCGATCACTGCCGCCACACCACCTTCGGCACCATTCTGGACGATGTGCAGATCGACGATGCCGTGGTGCAGAAGGCCTTTGACCGCTACATGGCCATGCGCGCCGATCTGGGCCGCGAGAACAAGCCCCGCTGCATGATGGACCTTGCCACCATCGGCGCCAAGGAGCTGAAGAAGCAGGGCATCCTGAAAAATCTGGACGAGTCCGACGAGATCAACGCCTGCACCGTCAAAATCAAGTGCGATGTGAACGGCAAGGACGAGGACTGGCTGTTCCTGTTCAAGAATGAGACCCACAACCACCCCACTGAGATCGAGCCCTTCGGCGGTGCGGCTACCTGCATCGGCGGTGCCATCCGTGACCCGCTGTCTGGCCGCAGCTACGTCTATCAGGCCATGCGCGTCACCGGCGCAGGCGACCCGCTCAAGCCGGTCAGCGAGACTCTGCCCGGCAAGCTGCCCCAGCGCAAGCTGGTGACCACCGCAGCTGCAGGCTATTCCTCCTATGGCAACCAGATCGGCCTTGCTACCGGTCAGGTGGACGAGATCTATCACCCCGGCTATGTGGCAAAGCGCATGGAGATCGGTGCCGTTGTAGGCGCTACCCCCGCTTCCCACGTCCGCCGCGAGTGCCCCGCCCCCGGCGATGTCATCGTTCTGCTGGGCGGCCGCACCGGCCGTGATGGTGTGGGCGGTGCTACTGGTTCTTCCAAGGCCCACAAGCTGGACAGCCTTGAGCACTGCGGTGCCGAGGTGCAGAAGGGCAACGCTCCCATCGAGCGCAAGCTGCAGCGCCTGTTCCGCCGCGAGGATGCCTGCAGGATGATCAAGCGCTGCAACGACTTTGGTGCAGGCGGTGTGTCCGTTGCCATCGGTGAGCTGGCCGACGGCCTGTACATCGACCTGAACAAGGTCACCAAGAAGTACGAGGGTCTGGACGGCACCGAGCTGGCCATCAGCGAGAGCCAGGAGCGCATGGCTGTGGCGCTGGCCCCCGAGGACGTGGACAAGTTCATTGCTCTCGCCAACGAAGAGAACCTTGAGGCCACTCCGGTGGCAAAGGTGACGGCTGAGCCCCGCCTGAACATGGTGTGGAACGGCATGTCCATCGTGAACATCAGCCGCGAGTTCCTGAACTCCAACGGTGCCGAGAAGCACCAGAAGGTCCATGTGGAAAAGGCCACGGTCTGGCAGCCCCAGTGGGAGGGCCTGACCTTCAGCCAGAAGATGAAGAACATGGTGGGCGATTTGAACATCTGCAGCAAGAAGGGCCTGTCTGAGCGGTTCGACTCCACCATTGGTGCCGCCACCGTGCTCATGCCCTTTGGCGGTGCCTATCAGCTGACCCCGCAGAACGCCATGGTGGCAAAGCTGCCGGTGGACGGCGAGACCAGCACCTGCTCCGGCATGGCATGGGGCTTCAACCCCTTCCTGATGAGCGCAGACCAGTACAAGGGCGCTCAGATGGCTGTCATCGAGAGCGTTACCAAGCTGGTGGCCTCCGGCTTCCGCTATGAGGATGCTTACCTCACCTTCCAGGAATATTTCGAGCGTCTGGGCACCGCCCCGGAGCGCTGGGGCAAGCCGCTGGCCGCTCTGCTGGGTGCACTGGATGCTCAGATGGGTCTGGGCATTGCATCCATCGGCGGCAAGGACAGTATGTCCGGCTCCTTTGAAAAGCTGGATGTGCCTCCCACGCTGGTCTCCTTTGCAACCGCCATTGGCAAGGCAAACAAGGTGGTCTCCACCGAATTCAAGAAGCCGGAGAGCACGGTGGTGCTGGTACGGCCCATCATCGACCCCGAGACCGGCTGCCCCAACTTCTTCTCCCTGAAGGCCAACTACAAGATCGTGGAGGACATGATCGAAGAGGGCATGGTGGCATCCGCCTGCTCTGTGGGCTACGGCGGCATTGCCGAGGCTCTGTTCAAGATGGGCCTTGGCAACCACATCGGCTTCAAGATGCGTGCGGATAAGACCACCCATGAGATGTTCCAGCCCATGTACGGCTCCATCGTTCTGGAAATGGTGTCCGATTCGCCCGCCGGTGAGATCCTGGGCGAGACCACCAAGGAATACGTCTTTGAAGCCTGCGGCGAAAAGCTGGATATGGCCCAGCTGCAGGAGATCTGGGAAGGCAAGCTGGAGCCGGTGTACCCCTACCGTAAGGCAGGCCCCACCGTGGAAAAGATCAACGGCAAGCTGACTGCACCCGCCGCACCCAAGATCGGTGTGGCAAAGCCCAAGGTCATCATTCCGGTGTTCCCGGGCACCAACTGCGAGTACGACACCGCCAAGGCCTTTGCCCGCGCCGGTGCCGACCCGGAGATCCTGGTCATCCGCAACCTGACCCCCGCCGACGTGGCCGAGAGCTGCAAGGCACTGGTCAAGGCCATCGATAACAGCCAGATCGTCATGCTACCCGGCGGCTTCTCCGGCGGCGACGAGCCGGACGGCAGCGCAAAGTTCATTGCCTCCTTCTTCCGCAACCCGGAAGTCACCGAGGCGGTGCGCCGTCTGCTGCAGCAGCGCGATGGCCTGATGCTGGGCATCTGCAACGGCTTCCAGGCTCTCATCAAGCTGGGTCTGGTCCCCTACGGCGATATCCGCCCCATCACTCCCTATGACCCCACCCTGACCTTCAACACCATTGGCCGCCACCAGAGCATGCTGGTGCGCACCCGCATTGCATCCACCGGCAGCCCGTGGCTGTCCAAGTGCGAGGTGGGCGAACAGTTCACCGTTGCCATCAGCCATGGCGAGGGCCGTTTCGTGGCTCCGCAGGAGGTGCTGGACACCCTCATGAAGAATGGTCAGATCTCCACCCAGTATGTGGACATCGAGGGCAACCCCACCATGGACCAGCGCTATAACCCCAACGGCTCTGTGCTGGCGATCGAAGGCATCACCAGCCCGGATGGTCGTGTGTTCGGCAAGATGGGCCACTCGGAGCGCAGCGGCGAGTACCTGTACAAGAACGTTACCGGTGACAAATATCAGCCGATCTTTGAGGGCGGCGTGGACTATTTCAAGATTTGATGGTAGAATAGAGAAAAACCCTCTCCGTCACGCCTGCGGCGTGCCACCTCCCCCGAAAAAGGGGGAGGCTTTCTGGTGCTGACCGGCAGAGCGCAAAAAGCTCCCCCCTCGGGGGAGCTGGCGAGCAAAGCGAGACTGAGAGGGTTATTTTCAGGAGGAAACAATCAATGTCTCAGCATGATCGTTATATCAGCCCCTTTTCCACCCGCTATTCCTCGGACGAGATGCAGTATATCTTCTCGGACGATAACAAGTTCCGCACATGGCGTCGCCTGTGGGTGGCGCTGGCCCGGGCCGAAATGGAGCAGGGCCTGACCAACATCACCCCCGATATGGTGGCTGAACTGGAAGCCCATGTGGACGATATCAACTATGAAGTGGCCATCGAGCGCGAAAAGCTGGTGCGCCACGACGTGATGAGCCATGTGTACGCCTACGGCCAGCAATGCCCCAAGGCTGCCGGCATCATCCATCTGGGTGCCACCAGCTGCTATGTGGGCGACAACACCGACATCATCGTGATGCGTCAGGGTCTGGAACTGGTGCGCAAAAAGCTGATCGGTGTGTTGGCAAAGCTGGGCCGCTTCGCCGAGGAATACAAGGACATGCCCTGCATGGCCTACACTCACTGCCAGCCCGCTCAGCCCACCACCGTGGGCAAGCGCGCCACCCTGTGGGCCAACGAGCTGGTGATGGACCTGCAGGAGATCGACCACCGTCTTGCTGTTCTGCAGCTGCGCGGTGTCAAGGGTACCACCGGCACGCAGGCTTCCTTTATGGAGCTGTTCAAGGGCGATGCCGATAAGATCCGCGCCGTGGATGCTTCCATCGCCAAGGAGATGGGCTTTGCGCCCGAAGCGGTCATCCCCGTGTCCGGCCAGACCTACAGCCGCAAGGTGGATGCCTTCATCCTGAACGCCCTTGCCGGCATTGGCCAGAGCTGCATGAAGTTTGCCACCGACCTGCGTCTGCTGGCTAACTTCAAGGAGATGGAAGAGCCGTTTGAAAAGAACCAGATCGGTTCCTCCGCCATGCCTTACAAGCGCAACCCCATGCGCTGCGAGCGTATCTGCGCACTGAGCCGCTACCTGATGGTGGATGTGCTGAACCCCAGCTTCACCACCGGCACCCAGTGGTTTGAGCGCACACTGGACGACAGCGCCAACAAGCGTGTCGCCATGGCTGAGGGCTTCCTTGCCACCGACGCTATCCTGAACATCATGCTCAACGTCACCGACGGTATCGTGGTGTATCCCAAGGTGGTGCGCAGCCGTCTGATGGCAGAGCTGCCCTTCATGGCCAGCGAGAACATCATGATGCAGGCTGTGGAAAAGGGCGGCAACCGTCAGGAGCTGCACGAGCGTCTGCGCCAGCACGCCATCGCCGCCGGCAAGCAGGTCAAGGAAGAGGGCCTGCCCAACGATATGGTGGACCGTATTGCTGCCGACCCTGCCTTTGGCCTGACCCGCGAGGAGATCGTGGCGGGCCTTGTGCCGGAGAACTTTGTGGGCCGTGCACCGCAGCAGGTGGAGGAGTTCATCGCCAATGTACTCAAGCCCATCTTCGATGCCAACCCCGACGCCGTGGAGCAGCACGCATCTTTGAGTGTTTGATTTTAAATGCTCTCCGCTTACGCTCTGAGCATAAACAGCGGAAGTTACAGTTTGTTTTGCAAGAAGGAGAAGCCTGCGGGCTTCTCCTTCTTGCTTTTTCACGAAAAGGGCCGGAAAAAAAACTCCTTCAGCTGCACTTCGTGCGTCAGCCGTTCCCCTTTTTGTCACCTTTCGGTGACATCTTCCCCCGACCGGGGGAAGTCTTTCTCAAAGAGGGAGCCTCTGACGAAGAGGAAGAGTTTACCGTACGGCCAAAGCCTCCCTAATAAAGGAAGGTGGCATTGCGCAGCGATGACGGAAGGAGTTCTCTTGCGCAAATCATTTTATCATGTTACACTAAAACTCCAAACCTATGTAAAAGGAGAACCGCGTATGCGATTGGATAAATACTTAGCCGAGACGGCCCAGTGCACCCGCAGCGAAGCTAAGGCGCTGCTTTCCAAAGGGCGGGTGCAGGTGAACGGTGCTGTCTGCAAAAAAGGAGACACCCAGCTCAGGGAAACCGATACGGTGGCTGTGGATGGCAGGGCGCTCAGCTATCAGCAGTTCGTGTACATCATGCTCAACAAGCCCGAGGGCGTGGTGAGCGCTTCCACCGACAAGCGCGACACCACCGTGGTGGATCTGGTGGGGGATGCCTATCCCCGGCGGCAGCTGTTCCCGGCGGGAAGGCTGGACAAGACCAGCACCGGCTTTGTGCTGCTGACCGATGACGGCACCTTTGCCCACGACATCCTTGCTCCAAAGCGCCACGTCTCCAAGACCTACACTGTGGTGTTGGACACGCCGCTGACCGAGCAGATGCGCACCGGCTTTGCGGCGGGCGTGACCCTTGCCGACGGCACAGCACTTTCGCCTGCGGAGGTGACGGCCCTTTCGGCCGATGGCTGCACTGTGCGGGTGGTGCTCAAGCAGGGCGTATACCACCAGATCAAGCGGATGTTCGGCGTGTACGGCGCAGGCGTGAACGGCCTGCACCGGGATGCCATCGGCGGCCTTGCACTCGACCCGGCCCTTGCACCGGGCCAGTGGCGGGAGCTTTCTGCCGAAGAAGTGTCAAAAATTTCCAGCTGACAGGGTCGGCTTTTCACCCGAATTTCAAAAAAGCAACACATTTTTCCGGTAGAATAGGGGGCAGAACCACGCAAAAAGGCACTTTTTTGGTTCAGAATGGCCCCTGAAGATAATATTCACAAGAAAAAACTATCTTTTTTGTTGAAATATGTTGCAAAAGTAAATTCTTTTGTGTAAAATATAAAATGTAATGCAGCTAAATTGTTAAAAATCACGACCGGCTGCCGCTGCGGTTTGCACAAACGAGGAAAAGGGGTATCCATTATGGCCAATAGAGTATTTCAAAGCGTGATCTACCAGATGAAAGACGCGATCAACCGGGTGGTCGGCGTGGTGGATGAGACCGGCGCTGTTATTTCCTGCTCGGAGCTGAACCTGATCGGCGAGGTGCGCGAGGGTTTCATGGCGGAGCGTCTGACCGCAGGCGACCGCTTTGTGCGCGATGGCTACACCTATCAGCAGTTCTCCAGCGCCAAGCATAATGATTATGCAGTATTCGTGGAAGGCGTGGACGAGACGGCTGGTCAGTTTGCCGCCATGCTGTCCATCAGCCTGCAGAGCATCAAGCAGTACCACGACGAAAAGTTTGATAAGTCCAACTTTATCAAGAATGTGGTGCTGGATAACATCCTGCCCGGCGATATCTATGCCAAGGCCCGTGAGCTGCACTTTGCCACCGATGTTTCCCGCGTGGTGTTCATCGTGCGTGTTACCAGCGGCGGCGATATCTCCGCCTACGATGTGGTCAGCAGCCTGTTCCCCGACAAGCAGAAAGACTTTGTGTTCAATATCAGCGAGACGGATACCGTGCTGGTCAAGGAGATCCGCAAGGGCATCGACCGCACCGATATGGAAAAGCTGGCTGCCAGCATCGTGGATACCCTGTCCGGCGAGCATTACATCAAGGCTGTGGTGGGCATCGGCACCCCCATCTCCAACGTGAAGGATCTGGCTACCTCCTTTAAGGAAGCGCAGATCGCCATGGAAGTGAGCAAGGTGTTCGACACCGAAAAGCAGATCATCCGCTACGATAATCTGGGCATTGCACGCCTGATCTATCAGCTGCCCACCACCGTGTGCGAGATGTTCCTGCGCGAGGTGTTCAAGCAGGGCAGCATCGAAAGCCTGGATCAGGAGACCCTGTTCACCATCCAGCGCTTCTTCGAGAATAACCTGAATGTGTCTGAAACCAGCCGCGGCCTGTTTGTGCACCGCAACACGCTGGTGTATCGTCTGGAAAAGATCAAAAAGCTGACTGGCCTGGATCTGCGTGAGTTCGACGATGCTATCGTCTTTAAGGTAGCACTGATGGTCAAGAAGTACCTGTCCAACAATCCGGCCAAATACTAATAAGCTGCAGGCTCTGCCTGCAGTGCAGAACCGGCCGCTCGAAACCGATGCTGGCCGGTTCTTTTTGCTGTGAAAACAGATTTTAATGTCAGGAGCTAATATTACCCTATGATCGATTTAGAACACGTTTCCAAGGAATATAAACGGGGCGGACCGCTGGCACTGGACGATATCAACCTCCATGTGGACGACGGCGAGTTCGTGTTCCTGCTGGGCCATTCCGGCGCAGGCAAATCCACCCTGCTCAAGCTGCTGCTGCGCGAAGAGCTGCCCAGTGAGGGCAAGGTGACCGTGCTGGGCAAGGATGTTGCCAGCCTGCACCGCCATCAGGTGCCGTATCTGCGCCGTCAGATGGGCATTATCTTTCAGGATTTCCGGCTGATCCCCACCATGACTGTGTACGAGAACATCGCCTTTGCCATGCATGTGACCAACGTCAAGAGCCGGGAGATCAGCGACCGTGTGGAGTACATGCTGGAGCTGGTGCATCTGGAGGATAAGGCCAAGGCCTATCCGGACACCCTTTCCGGCGGTGAACAGCAGCGCGTGGCTGTGGCCCGCGCCCTTGCCCACGGCCCCAAGCTGGTCATTGCGGACGAGCCCACCGGCAACATCGACCCGGAATTGAGCCTGGAAATGATGGAGCTGCTGGAGCGGGTGAGCGAAACGGGCATCACCGTGGTGGTCGTTACCCATGAGCATGAGCTGGTGCGCCAGTTCCACCAGCGCGTCGTCACCCTGAAAAAGGGCCGCATCATTTCGGATGTGCCTGCCGACAAGGAAGCCATCCGCGCACGCGCAGAGCGCAAAGAACGCCTGTTCGAGACCGAGCTGGAACCTGCTGACACCGCAGAAAAGGAGGCGGCCACCGTATGATGAGACCTTCTACCTTCTTTTTTCTGATCCGGCGCGGCATCCGCAATCTGGGCAAGCACTGGGCCATGACCTTTGTGTGCATCCTGTCCCTCAGTGTCTGTATGACCCTGAACACCTTTGCAAGCCTTGCCGAGGTGAACGTGGACAGCATGGTGAACTATCTGGGCAGCCAGAACGAGACCGTGGTCTATCTGGACCCGGAGTGTGATGATGCCACTGCGCAGGCCGTGGGCGAAAAGCTGGCGGCAATGCCCGGCGTGACCAATGTGCAGTTCGTCTCCAAGCAGGACGTGCTGAACACCTACCGCAATTACATGGAAGATTACTCCTCCCTGTGGGATGAGTTTGAAAATGACAACCCCTTCAAGGCCAACTACCGCGTTTCCATCGCGGATCTGAGCCAGATGGAGAGCATGAGCAAGCAGATGCAGGCCATTCAGGGCGTGTACAGCGTTACCGCCCCGGTGGAAATGACCAACGTCTTTGTGCAGGTGCAGCGCTCTGTTACCAAAGTGGGCCGCGGCATCGTGCTGGTGCTGATGGTCGTCAGCATCATCACGGTGGGCAGCACCATCCGCCTGAGCGTGTTTGCGCGCCGCCGCGAAATTGAGATCATGAAGTACGTGGGTGCCACCAACGGCTTGGTCACTCTGCCCTTCGTTGTGGAAGGTCTGGCCATGGGCCTGATCTCCGGCGTGCTCACTGCAGCGATCAGTCTGGGCGGCTACTCCTACATGGTGCAGGCCTCCGACGGTCTGGGCGGCGTGTGGGAAATGATCATGGGTCAGGCACTGGTGCCGGTGAGCGCCGTCTGGTCCACTATCATCCCGTACAGCCTCATCGGCGGTGCCGTTGTGGGTGGTCTGGGCAGTATGTTCTCCATCCGCAAGCACCTGAACGTGTGATCGAAAGGAGCCGCACATGAAAAAAGCACTTCATGCAAAGCCCTTCCGGCTGCAGATGCCCGGCCATACGCCGCGCCATGCACGGCCGGAGCCTGCCCGCAGCAAGCTGCTGCGCGGCGTGAGTCTGTGCCTGGCGGCGGTATGCCTTGCGGCAAGCGTCAGCTTCCAGCCGGCCACGGCAGCCACCAGCATGGCCAGCCTGCAGAACAAGCTGAACAGCCTTTCCAAATCCATCGACCAGCACAAGAAGGAGCTTTCGGACGCAAAGAAAAAGGAAGCTGCTGCAAAAGCGCTGGAAAGTGAGCTGAAGGAGCGCGTGGGGGTCATTCAGGATCAGATCAGCGTGCTGAGCACCCAGATCGCTGCTGTGCAGAATAACATTGGCCAGACCGAGCAGAAGATTACCGCCAAGGAAGGCGAGATCACCCAGAAGCAAGCCGAGATCGACAGCCAGTGGGGCGATTTTAAAAAGCACATGGCTGCCATGCAGGAGCTGCGCGACGGCGGCAGCGTGGCCATGCTGAGCGCAGTGAACGACCTGTATGAGCTGCTCACCTTCAACGAGGTCATGCAGGATATCTCCATCAAAGATACCGAGATCATGGACAACATGAAGGCGGCTAAGTCCGAACTGGAAGCGGACAAGGTGGAGCTGGAGGCCCAGCGCAAGGAACTGCAGAGCCAGAAGGCGGAGCTGGATACCCAGAACTACCAGATGAAGGCAAAGCAGAGCGAGCTGAACAGCAGCATTTCTGCGGCGCAGCTTTCTGCACAGGATGCCCAGAAGGCCCAGCAGACGGCACAGGCCGCTATTGAATCGGACGAGCTGAACTATGAGGCCGTCAAGAAAGAGATCCAAAAGCTGATCGCGGCCGCTGCATCCAGTAAGCCGCAGTTGAGCTTTACCGGCTTTGCCTGCCCGCTGAAGAGCTATACCCGCGTTTCCAGCGAGTACGGCTGGCGTAAGAATCCGGTGTCCGGTGTCAACAGGCTGCATGCCGGCATTGATCTGGCGGCCCCGGGCGGTACGCCTATCTATGCAGCCGCCAGTGGCTATGTGCAGGTGGCAGGCTGGTCCAGCGGCGGCTATGGCAACTACGTCATCATCTATCACGGCAGCATGTCGGACGGCAACGCCTACAGCACCCTGTACGGCCACATGAGGTCGGTCGCCACCAGCGCAGGCAAGTATGTCAAGCAGGGCGAGTTGATCGGCTACGTTGGCTCTACCGGCAACTCTACCGGCAACCACCTGCATCTGGAGGTCTGGAAGGGCGGCAAAAAGGCCAATGCGGTCAATCCGCGCGGTTATATCCCGTTCCCGCACAACTGAGTGTGTTTATAAGGAGTCTGGTATTCTATGAACGAACAAAAACACAAGCGCTGGCTGCGTATCGGCTGCCTTGTTCTGGCAGGCGTGTTTGCACTCTCGCTGCTGAGCAGTGTGATCATGATGCTGCTGTATTAACAGGGAGGGGCAAGCATGAACCGTAAAATCTCTGTGGGCATGGCTGTCACCATTGTGATCCTTGCCATGACCGTGACCTTTTCCATTACCATGCTCATTGCCATGCGTCTGTTTGACAGCACGGTGAGCAGCGTGAAGGAAAAGGAGAGCATGTACAACAAAGTGGCCGAGGTGGACCGCTATGTGCGCAGCAACGACTACTACACCATTGATGAAACGGTGCTGTACGACCGCCTGACCGCAGGCTACCTGCTGGGCACCGGCGACAAGTACGCCCGATACTACACCGCCAACGCCTACACCGAGCTGATGAACCAGCAGAGCGGCAAGGTGATGGGCATTGGCGTGGAACTTGGCATGGACCAGACCGGCTATGCCAGAGTGACCAGGGTGTATGAGGACTCGCCTGCGCAGGAAGCCGGTATCGTGGTGGGCGATTACATCACTGCTATTGACGGCACCGATGTGAAGAGCCTTTCCGGGGTGGATGCCGTGCAGTCCCGCCTGCAGGGCGAAGCCGGCACCATCGTCAATGTTACATGGCTCGACAGCAAGGCTGCTTCCCGGACGACGGACCTGACCCACTCCGGCTACACCAGCACCACCGTGGACTACCAGATGCTGGACAGCGTGGGTTACATCAAGATCCGCCAGTTCGACGGCAGCACGCCCAGCGAGCTGGACTATGCCATCCGGTCTCTCACTACCAGCGGTGCCCAGAGCCTTGTGTTCGACCTGCGCGATAACGGCGGCGGCGTGTTGGATGACGCCATCAGCTGCATCGACCTGATCGCCCCGGAAGGCACTGTGGCCTATGCCGAGGATAAGAACGGAAACCGTACAATCATTGGCAGCAGCGACGATGAAAGCAAGGTGGAGCTGCCCATCGTCTGTCTGGTCAACGGCAACACCGCCAGCGCAGCAGAGCTGTTTGCTGCCAGCCTGCGCACTATGAACGGCGCACGTCTGGTGGGCGCCACCACCATGGGCAAGGGAACCATCCAGAGCAGCCCGCAGCGCCTTTCGGATGGCAGCGCCGTGAGCATCACGGTGGCAAAGCTCATCTGCGGCGACGGCTCCTGCTTTGATGGCACCGGCCTGAGCGTGGATGTGGAGCGTGCCCTCAGTGCCGAAGAGACCACGAATTTCTACGCTTATACCCCCGAGGATGACCCGCAGATCCAGCGTGCGGTCAGCGCAGCACAGCAGCTGAGCGGTACCACGACTCTGGGCGGTGTCAACGAAGCAGCTTCTTCGGCTGCTGCTTCCGAAGAAGCCGACAGCGCTGCCACTGAGCCGGAGAACGCTTCCTCTGAGGAAACGGCTTCCTCCACCGAAGCAGCATCCAGCGCAGAATAAAGGGTAAAACCGGCAGAAATGCTGCATGGGCTTCTTTTTGCAAAAAGGAACCCGGTTGATTGCGGTGCTGTTTGCCGTACGCATGTTCCTTTCTTGAAACGGCTTTTGATCGCGCCCGTAGGGCGCGGTGATGCTGCCTGCCGTATCGATTCCTCACGTGAAAAAGGCGTTTTGGAGCGCCCCGCAGCGCTCCCGTTTACCGTACTGATCCCTTCTCGTGAAAATGCAACCCAGCCAGACCCGCAGGTCTGGCTGGGTTGCCATATTATAATAATATTTCCGCTGAATATGCCCAAAGCGACGCGGAGGGCATTCAAATCGTACTATGAAAAAGGATGGAATCTATGCCCGAACTGACCGACCTCTCGGTGATCCGCGCCCTGTGTGAAAAATACGATTTTGCACTCTCCAAGGGTTTTGGACAGAACTTTATCATCAACCCGGGTCTGCCGCCCAAGATCGTGGATGCCAGCGGCGTGGATAAGCGCTATGGTGTCATTGAGATCGGCCCCGGCATCGGTGTGCTGACCCGGGAACTGGCAAAGCGCGCCGCCAAGGTGGTGTCCATTGAAGTGGACGAACGCCTGCCGCCGCTGCTGGCCGAAACGATGGCCGGAGTGGACAATTTTAAGCTGGTATTACAGGATGTACTGAAAGTTGACCTGAAGGCTCTTATTGCGGAAGAGTTCCCCGGTATGCCGGTGGCTGTGTGCGCCAACCTGCCCTACTACATCACCAGTCCCATTGTCATGAAGCTGCTGGGCGACCGCCTGCCCATTGAAAGCCTGACCGTCATGGTACAGAAGGAAGCTGCCGACCGTCTGGCTGCTGCGCCCGGCACCCGTGCATCCAGCGCCATCAGCTGCGCGGTGAGCTACTATGCCACCTCCAAAATGATGTTCACCGCTGCGCCCGGCAGTTTTTACCCGGCCCCCAAGGTGACCAGCGCCGTGGTGCGCATGGAGATCCGTCCGCAGCCCGCTGTGCAGGTGGAGGACGAAGAAGGCTATTTTGCGCTGGTGCGTGCCGCCTTCGGACAGCGCCGCAAAACGGCTGCAAACGCCATTGCCAGCGGCCTGGGGATGCCCAAGGACGCGGTGACAGCCGCCATTGAAGCCGCCGGTTTTGATGCCCGCATCCGCCCGGAAGCCCTCACACTGGAGGATTTTGCAAAGATCCAGCAGGCCCTTGCCCGCTGAAGCAGCCCGCTGCTCAAAAAAGAATACAACAGACTTTGAACCCCATAGGAGCCGTCCGCGGTTCCTGTGGGTTTTTTATGATAATAGAATCGAATGGTTCGATTTTATTATCGATGTATTGCGTTGAAAATTCCTGGTATCAAAACGTGATACAACAGAAAAGAATGCTAAAAGCAGACGAAAGCATGAACTGATGGCAATGGCACCTCATTTGTTAAACGGTATAGTATACTGTTTGAGGAATGGGTTGTTTTTTTTTGCGCGCCAAGAAGATATTGACAAGCCGCGCGTTTTTTGGTATTCTATCAAAAGACCGCTTGGTCCATGCTGGTGTGGCGCAATGGCAGCGCAACTGATTTGTAATCAGTGGGTTGCAGGTTCAACTCCTGTCACCAGCTCCAAAAAATAACGCATAGACGATGAAAGCAATTCGCCTATGCGTTATTTTTTTGTGAAAAAGTGATGTAAAATGACCTGAAACGGTGTGATAAACTACCAAATAAGCTACCACGAAACTCCGCTCAGTCTTCCTCGTTTTCACGTTCTTCAAAAAGGCTTTCAGCTTTTTTCATCTCATCGGTGAGAAATTTCTGACGGTGAGCAACGTAATATCTTGCAGTGGTGGAAAAATTTGTGTGTCCCATAATCTTTTTTGTTGCAGTAGGTGCCACATTTGCTTCAACGAGAAGGGTAGTTGCAGTGCGGCGCAAGGCGTGGGGAGTAATGCGGTCTCTAATCGGAGTGTCAGCTTGGTTTATTCCAAGATCAAGCATCAGCTTACGGAAAGAATGCTCAACATTGTTTTTGTCCTTTTTGTTTCCGCTTTCAGTGGGAAGAAGATATTTTTCTCCGATGCTCAGCAACATCCATTCTGCAAGAATATTCTTGATCGGGTTTAAGATAGGAATAAAGCGCCCCTTTCCAGCAGCAGTCTTTTCGCCACCGGTCAGATTGCCGTTTTCTAAATCAACATTATCTCTAGGCAAAGAAAGAAGCTCGTCAATTCTCATTCCGGTGTATAAAAGAACCATTGCGATCTGCGCCGTTAAGTGCATTCCGTTTCTAGGATCGTCTGCAACGGCTCGGATTTTAGCTGTCTCATCCGGCGTAAGAATCCTTTCTTTTGGGCCGGGTGCTGGCGGCAGCTCTAACCCATCAGCATAGTTTTGGTTGATAATATCTTGCTTCATGGCATATATGCATAACTGCCGAAATAAACCTTTTTGCTTTTCGCATAGGCTTCTGGATTTCCCGTCTGCGGAAAGTTCATCGATAACTTTTTGATAATCTTCCGTTTTAAGAGTGCGTACTTCGACGTTCCAAAGTTTTTCAGCTTTGCTGTAAGCTCTTACATACCCGTCTTTTGTATCCTCACCGATGCTACTAAAGTGCGTAGCGCTCCATCTTCCGTAGATCTCCGCAAAAGTGGATTTTAAGCGCTCTGCAGGTGTCCTCTGAGCATTGTAAGTATCCAGGGCCTGAATGGCTTCCCCGGGAGATGCATAGTGTCCAAGAACTGTTTTGCCTCCATCCTCCGATGGAACAACGGCAACGTACGGTTTGCTTCTATTTCCGTCAGCCTTTTTATACACGCTGCCGCTGCCCTTTGGACGGCGGCGCTTTTTTCTTTGCTGCGGGGCGGCTTCCGGCTGCTTCTTCCCGCACCACGGACAAAAAGAAGCACCATCCGGAATCTCCTTCCGGCAGCATGGTCTCACGCATTTCATGGCTTACTCCTTTTTCTGCCCGATATATCCGAATGCGCCATTTTCAGCAGCGGCCCTTCCGGCCTTGTAGTTGATCTTCAGGTCGTCAATGGGAGGGTGCGGAGCGTCCGGGCATGGGTCTAATCCCATGCTCTGGGCAAAGTTGTATTGGTCGATGATTGTTCCGCATATGCTGACCCGGTTATTGAGCGGGCAGTGCAAATTTGCAGCTATCTCCGATATGACAGCAGGCGGGCTGCTGCCGTGACTGCCTTTCAGTATGAAGAGAAGCAGCCTTTTTGTCAGCGGCGGCAGTTTTACCACGATACGGCGCAACTCCGCGTTTAGCTCATCGTCCGCCTTGCCGTCATCCGGCACTTTGTACAGATCCGGGTGGGTCATCTCCATGAACACCGTGATGGGCGACACCCCACACGCCGTGCACCAGTCCATGATCTCGTCACTGTCCGGGCTGGTGCATCCTTTTTCCCAGCTCTGCACGGTGCGCTCTCCTTTTTCGATGCGCCTTGCAATCTCTGCTTGGCTCAGGCCAGCAGACACCCGCGTTTTTGCAAGTGCCTTTCCGATTTGGCTCGCTGTAAAATAACTCATACTTTCACCCCCATAAAGCCAGTGTGTTTTTAACAAAAAATGGCGCAGAAAAAATCCGCGCCATTCGACAAATTTTATCCGTATTTTATTTTCCAACGGCGCATGGTAAAATCTGGATTATAAATCGTAGATGTGCACAAAAGAAAGGAGAAAATAAAATGGATTTTGAGCAAAGAAACGGCAAAGAAGTTGAAATGACCATCATCGACGGAATGCCAGCCAGCATCCTGACCGGCACCGACCGCACACCTGCACCCTGGGAGGAATGAGTTATGAAAAAGCTGTCACACTTTCGCACCCATGCCCGTGCCCTGCTGGCCTGCTATTTGGATATGACCCCGGAGCAGCAGCGCCTTGCTCGCGCTTACATTCAACATAAGGCCCTGCCGGAGGTGCAAGCCCTGCGTAACGCAGCCGGTACGCCCGGCGGTGCGCTGGCTGCTGATCTGCTGCAAAATTTGCAACAACCTTGCAACCACGAATAATATCGCGCATATTTTGCACGTTGCTCGCACAAAACGCGCGTATTTAGCAAAAGGTCGGCGTAAATTTCAGCGATTCAGCGCAAATACTAAATTTTTCGCGCATTTTTGCGTGATTAAACGCGCTTGACGCGATACAATCAATGGTTGTATAATGCAGTTGTGAACGAGTTACAAGCCCAATAGTTGAGCTTTCTTTGCGTTGTACTCCGCTTCCGTGATGGCCCCCATATCCAGTAGCTGCTTAAACTTCAAAAGTTCATCGGCGGAGCTGGGGGCAGCCGGAGCGGTGCCCCGCGGCTGTTCTGGAGAGCCTTTGCAACTCTTGAGAAACGCAGTCATTCCGCCGGGATAAATCGTTGTCGGTAAGTTGCTTTCGCCTAGTGGAAGCGCAAAGTGGATAGACACGCTCTCTTTACTGCGACCCTTGCGGGTCTCTGTTTTAGCGGTGGCAGCGCCCACGATCGCACCCACAGGCCCGGCAACGGTTGCACCGATCACGGCACGGGCAATGCCACCCTTTGTCTCTGTCACCGTCAGATTGTCAGGCGCGTCAGATTCATAACCGGCGACTTCATCAAAGCTGTAGATCATGCGAGGGCCTTTATCACCACTGCGGTGTCCAATGCAAAACAGCCGGTTGGGGTTGTCAATCGACACAAAGAGCGCGTCACCATCATAGATGGAATCGGTTTCTTTGAAAATCTTCCGACGCTGTTCCAGTGTAGCCCAGTAGTCCGCAAGGGCAGCTGTCGGTTGCTTTGCTGCCCGGATGCCCAATTTTGAAAAGAGAAAGTTACTGCACCCGGCACAGATCGGACCGTCCGCACTCTTCTCGCGGTTCAGCAGACCCAACTTGCCACCGCAGACAGGACAGGCATTTGCCATAATAAGCACCTCACACATACAAAAAATAGGCAGCCAACCAGCTGCCGAAAAGCTAAATTATCAAGGAAAATGCCAAAGGGGGAAAATAAAGTGCAGGAAAATAGCACAAAGCTTGCAAAATGTGATACAATGGAAGAAAAGTGCCGCCTCAAAGCTTTATTTTCTTCTCTGTCGGCACAGGAAAAACAAGAGGTTCTTTCCTATGCGGAAAGCCTGCTCAACAGCAGAAAGGAGTAAATCTGTGGATAAGTACGAGATTGAACTGGGCCGGTACAAAACCAGAATTTTTGCTCTTCTGGCAACGGAAGCGTCCGGCCTGCCCGGAATCAAAAGCGAAGAGTGCGCAAATTGCGACCATCGGTGTTCTCTTGAAATCGGGTGTTACTGCTTCAACTATGGATGCGGAAAGGGTAAGACCACGGAAGAGCTGCACGAAGCATTTGACCGAGTTTGTGATACCCTTAAAATTTCTGACCGAAGATGGTCACCAGCAAATCCAATGCGGCCTGAAGTATTTGATTCTCCCGATCTGCTCGAAGTTCTTGAAGATAGGCTTCTCCAGCTAGCGGAAGAGAATAAATGTACTCACTGGGAAGGAAACCACCCACCCCGTCAGGAATGTACTCTTTGCGGCGCTCATCAATCAGACCACGGCCCTTCAAGTTCTGAATGTACCGATTCTGGCCGTTGAAACTGAAATCCTCGCCGGAAATGAGACAGACTTCGTGCTGGTTCATTTTCCCGTTGTGCTTCTCCATATATAATAGGAACGCAAGGCTCGTTTTTGTCCAAAAACTCAGCCATTGGGGTTTTCCTTCCTCTTTGCAACCTTAAATTCCATATACTCCAGCAGATCTGCACGGTCTGCATCGGTCATCTGACTTAGCAGCGCATCAAACCTTGCATCCAGCTCGCTCCCTTCACTGGGGGCGGGCTTTTCTTTTTGCTCTTCGCCCATAAGCTCTTCGACCGTGACACCAAAGTAGTCGGCAAGCTTTTGCTTTGTAACCGCAGAAGGCTTTTTGCCGTTTTTCCATCCACTGGCAGCCGCGTTAGAAAGGCCAATTTCTTTTGATACCGCAGTTGGGGATTTGTCGTGAGCAACACACAGCTTTATATAGTTGTCGTAAAAAGTGCTCATAAAAGCAGCTCCTTTTTCGTGCATCCATACAAAGGTTAGTAAAGTTAGTGCAAAATGTTGACAACTAACTTTGCTAGCTGTATAATGCTCTTGTCAGTTGAAATAGTTAACAAAATACAAAACCCAAGCGGGTCGCACCGCCTAAGTTTTTTACTATGTGTCTGCAACTACATAGTAACACACTTTGTAAACTTTTTCAACTGGTATTTGACACGGCGATAAGAAAAAATCTGCCTGCGGTTGTTTCACAGACAGACTTTTCACCGATTTGTCACCAGAACGCACTTGCACCCCGGCGGTAATGCAAACATGCGCGTTTGCACGTCTTTTGCGCCATGCGCGGCGCAAAAGTAACGCCCGGGCTGCAAAAACAACTTGCAGGGCTATGGGTACGCCGCTTCCTTTGGCGGGTCGGCACCGCCTTGTAAGCCCTAGCGCTTCACGCACTTGCTCGTGTCTGGAACTGGCTGGCTCAAAAGTTGGGTCAATGAAATCACCTTCCTTTTGAATCAGTTTAACTAGGAGCCTTGAACAGTATAGCAAATCGGTGCGCCGCTGTCAATTATGTTTCAACTTACATTTTGAAGGAGGTGTGAAAGTGCCTGAAAAATGGACAGGCCGTTTAGTAGGCCGGATGCACAACAACCAGATTACAGTAGACGACGTAGCAAAGCATCTTGGATTTTCGAGAAGCTACTGTTCACTGATTTTGAACAGCAAGCGCAACCCTCCCGGCATTCGGGAAAAGATGGAAACTGCCGTCAGTGAGATCATCAAGGAAAAGGAGGACAAAACGGCATGAGCGAATTAAACAATCTCATCCCCATTAGCTACGACAACCCGGAGCGCCCCACGGTGAGCGGCCGGGAGCTGCACGAGTTTCTCAAGATTGAGACACCATACGCCAAATGGTTCTGCCGGATGGTAGAAGGTGGATTTTTCACCGAGGGCGAGGACTTTGCAACGGTGGACAAAAATGTCCTCCGTGCAGATGGCACCCAGATGCCGCAGATTCAGCACGACCACCAGCTCACCATCCCGATGGCCAAAGAGCTCTGCATGATCCAGCGCAACGAGCGTGGCAAGCAGGCCCGGCAGTATTTCTTGGCCGTGGAGGCGCAGTGGAATAGTCCGGAGGCGGTAATGCGCCGTGCGGTGCTTATCGCCCAGAAGCAGAACGACCAGCTCAAGGCCGCAAACCGCCAGCTTCTGGCAGAGAACAGCGACCTGAAGCCAGATGCAGAGTATGCCCGGGCGGTGTGCGTGGGCAAGAACTGCCGCACCACTACCACCCTTGCCAAGGATTACGGCCTGAGCGCCGAGAAACTCAACAGCATCCTTCACGGCCTGAAGATCCAGTACAAGACCAGCGACGGCCAGTGGGTGCTATACGCAAAGTATAGCGGAAAAGGTTACACCAAAAACCGCAAATCCACGCCGTTCCAGCACAAGAGCACCGGCGAGTGGGACACCAAGAACACTACCGTATGGACGGAAGCCGGACAGCGGTTTATCTATGAGCAGCTCAAGGCCATTGGCCTGACGCCTAGCATCGACCACAAAGAGAATGTGGAACAGATCACGTTTGAAAGGGGTGAGTAACATGACGATGGACCGTCTCGTGTGCGCCTGCTACAACGTTTTTCCGGTCGTAACGAAAATCAAGGTCATGGACAACCACGGCAAGGAACTGTATCTCGGTGTTTGGAGCTACGGCGCTATCAAGGATTTTGGTGATCTGACCGTTTTGTATTTCAAGATCGACGAGATCAATAAAAACGGCGTCGCAAAGACGCTGACCGCATGGACGATAAAGGAGGACACCACCCATGAGTGAAAAGATCATCGCATATAAGGCCATGGACAAAAATATGCAGTGCCGTGGCAAGCAGTACGAGGTGGGCAAGACCTACCACGAGGACAAGGCCGACTGCTGCCACGCTGGTATGCACGCTTGCGAGAACCCGCTGGATGTGCTGCACTACTACCCGTTGAAGGATAGCCCGCGCTTTTTTGAGGTCGAGTGCGGCGGGAACGTGGATAAAAGCGGAGAGGACAGTAAACTAGCCTGCACTGAGCTTACGGTGAAAGGTGAGGTGAATTTTGCAGGGCTGGTAAAAGCTACGGTGAATGCCGTTTTTAATCGGGTGAAGGGCAAAGAACCTTTTTCCAGCGGACGTTGCAGCACGGCGGGTTCCAGCGGACGTTGCAGCACGGCGGGTTCCAGCGG
>OLRY01000460.1_pt1 | contig 53465 bp, 51 predicted proteins | sample 1672541 | NCBI WGS metagenome assembly OLRY01 (sample SAMEA3136697, study PRJEB25190) | human gut metagenome | biome: human gut; feature: human-associated habitat; material: faeces | place: Austria | collected 2013 | reverse complement strand
ATTAATAATTAGCGAGCAGATGAAGGAGTGATAAGAAAAATGTTAGTGTTGTTTTTTCTGGTCTGGATCATTTTCAATGGAGCGATTACCGCTGAGATCGTTGTGTTCGGCGCGGTGATTGCTCTTTTCGTGTTTGCTTTTATCTGTAAATTTATGGATTACAGCATACATAAGGAAATCATCCTGTACAAAAAGAGCGGTTATTTTCTATGGTACATAGGGACGCTGATCGTGGAGATCGTCCGCGCAAACATTGCCGTCATCCATCTGATCCTGTCGCAGCGGGAGATCGTGGAGCCGGTGATGGTCACATTCCGGACAAGCCTGAGATCGCGGGCGGCGCGTGTGATACTTGCAAATTCCATCACTCTGACGCCGGGAACGATCACCGTATCTCTGCAGGAGGACCGCCTGGTGGTGCATTGTCTTGACAAGAGCCTGGCGGAAGGGATGGAGGATTCCGTTTTCGTGAAAATGCTGGAGAAGTTAGAAAGGACGGGTGAGTGATATGGCTTTGATGCAGGCGTATGCATGGGTGTTCGACATTGCGCTGATCGTTCTTGCGGTCATGGCGGTGCTCTGTCTGATCCGCGCGATCATCGGACCGACGATCGCCGACCGTCTTGTGGCGGTAAATATGCTGGGCACGATGGTTATGGTAATTATTTCCATCCTTGCCCTGCGGTTAAATGAGGGATATCTGGTGGATATCTGTCTGATCTATGCGATGATCAGCTTCCTGGCGGTCGTCGTGCTGACGAAGGTCTATACCGGCGTTTACCTGGAGCGGCGCGACCACGGCAGAAGGCTCAGGGAAATGGAAGAAAAAGAAGAGCAGAGTGCAGAAGGGGAGGAAGAGCATGGAAATTCTTAAATGGACACAGTTTATTCTCGGCACCGGGATGCTGCTTCTCGGACTGTTCACGTTTGTTGTACAGATCCTCGGCGTGTTTAAATTCAAGTACGTGCTGAACCGGATGCACGCCGCGGCGATGGGCGATACCCTTGGCATCGGCATCTCGCTGATCGGTCTGATGATTCTTTCCGGGTTCAACTTTACCACTCTGAAGATGGGACTGGTGGTCGTATTTCTGTGGTGCGCATCTCCGGTATCCTCGCATCTGATCTCCAGGCTGGAGGCGACCACAAACCCGCACCTGGACAATTACTGCGAGGTTTCCGACGAGATAAAGGAATACCTTGAGGAAGAAAATAACGAGGCAAAGGAGGAAGTGTGATGCAGATTTTTCAGTACATATTGCTTGGCTTTCTGATCGTCTGCGCGATCTCGGTGAGCTTTTCCAAAAGCCTCCTGAATTCCATCCTGATCTACATGTCCTACAGTCTGATCATGTCGATCATCTGGATCCTGCTGGAATCCCCGGATCTTGCGATCACCGAGGCGGCTGTGGGAGCAGGCGTCACCAGTCTTTTGTTTTTTGTGACATTGAAGAAAATCCACGCGATGGGAGAGGAGGACGATAAGGAAGATGAGTAAGAAGATTTCCGAGGAAGAATACAAAAAACGGCTCCTGGTCCGTATGCGCGGGTGGATCAGCGGCGAGAAGGATCCCTACCTTGACAACGTTGAGATCGTGCCGCAGCAGGAGTACATACCGAATGAAAAGAAATTACGGCGCTACCGGAGGGATCACGACAAGGTGATCGACAGGGTGTACGATACCGAGCACAACCCGATCTACCGTTTTTTCCAGCGCTTTTACAGGGCGGCGGCGCTGATCTGCTGTCTGCTTCTGATCACGATCATGCTGGTCGAGGTGTCCTACCTTCCGCCTGTGGGAAGCGATCATAACCCGACCAACAATGAGGTGGCGGCGAAGTACATTGAGGACGGTCTGCAGGACACCGGGGCGGTCAACATCGTCACCGGCATGATCCTCGACTACCGTGCATTCGATACCTTCGGCGAATCAAACGTGCTGTTTATCGCGACCTGCACGGTGCTGATCCTGCTGCGCAACGATAAGAAGAAGGGCAGGGAGAGCGCGGAGGAGGAAGAAAAACGCGACAGCTTTTATGAGCCGAAGAACGACACCATCCTGCAGGGCATCGCTTCCGTGCTGGTGCCGATCATCGTTATTTTCGGCATCTACGTGATCTTAAACGGACATCTGTCTCCGGGCGGCGGCTTTTCCGGCGGCGCGATCATCGGCGCCGGCCTGATCCTCTACCTAAACGCCTTTGGTTTTAAAAAGACAGAACGGTTCTTTACGGAGAAAACCTACAAGTGGGTGAGTTTTTCGGCGCTGACCTTTTACTGTCTGGTCAAAAGCTACTCCTTCTACACCGGCGCGCACCATCTGGAGAGCGGGATCCCGCTCGGCACACCGGGCGCGATTTTGAGCAGCGGACTGATCATGCCTTTAAATATCTGCGTGGGACTGGTCGTCGCCTGCACGATGTACGCATTCTTTGCACTGTTTCGTAAGGGAGGTTTTTAGCATGATCGGTTCAAACTTTATGGCAAATATGGGAGAGGAGATCGCGATGATCCTGTTCGGGATCGGATTCGCAAACCTGCTCCTTCAGAAAAATCTGATCAAGAAGATCATCGGTCTGAATATCATGGACACGGCGGTGTACCTGTTTCTCGCGGAAAAGGGCTATATTTCCGGACGCGTGGCTCCGATCGTAGTGAACGGCGTGCAGGAGGTCGAGGCGTATATCAACCCGATCCCCAGCGGCCTTGTGCTGACGGGCATCGTGGTATCCGTCTCCGTCACGGCGCTGATGCTTTCTCTGACGGTGCGGCTTTATAAGCGCTATCACACGCTGGATCTGGATGAGATTTCCTCCCGGCTGAAAAAGGAGGGACTGTGATGGCGTTTGTACAGAATGTCCCCTTCTTTTCTATCATGATCTCCATGTTTTCCGGTATAATATCCTCTGTTCTGCCCGGAAAATATGCAAAGTGGCTGAACACGGCGGTGATCACGGTTATCGGGGTGATGTCGGCGTGGCTTCTGGGCTACATGATAGAGGTGGGCGGAAGCTATACCTTTATGATGGGACACTTCCCGGCTCCCTGGGGCAACGAGATCCGCGCGGGCGCGCTGGAGGCGGCGATGGCGCTCGCCTTCTGCATGGTTATGCTGCTCTCGATGCTCGGCGGCAGAAAAAAGCTGGAAGATGAGGTGGAAAAGAGCAAGCACAACATTTACTATATCCTGACGGACCTTCTTTTAAGCTCCCTGCTGGCGCTGGTCTACACAAACGACCTGTTTACGGCGTATGTGTTTGTCGAGATCAACACGATCTCCGCCTGCGGTCTGATCATGATCCGCCAGAACGGAAGAACGATCGAGGCGGCGGTGCGCTACATGATCATGAGTCTTTTAGGCTCCGGACTGCTGCTCATGGGCATCTGTATGCTTTATGACCTGACCGGGCATCTGCTGATGTCCAACATCAAAGAGCAGGTGGAGACAATCATGGCAGCGGGAACCTACCGCATCCCGATGATCATCACCATCGGTCTGATCACGGTCGGTCTTTCCATCAAGAGCGCCCTGTTCCCGTTCCATTCCTGGCTGCCGGACGCCTACGGCTACTCGACAGTTTCCTCGGCGGCGATGCTGTCCAGCCTGGTGTCCAAGGGATATATTTTCCTGCTGATCAAGATATTCTACCGTGTGATCGGCTTTGACATTATCTGCGAAAGCAAGATTCTGAACGTGCTGTTTGTGTTCGGCCTCTGCGGCATGATCTTCGGCTCCGTGAGCGCGATCATGGAAAAGGACATCCGCAGGATGATCGCCTTTTCGTCGGTGGCGCAGATCGGCTATATCTACATGGGCTTTGGACTTGGAACAACAGAAGGTATGGTGGCAAGCATCTTTCATATCCTGGCGCACTCCGCCACGAAGTCGCTGCTGTTTATCTCGGCGATCGGGCTTACGGATGTGTCGGCGGGCAGCCGCAGCTTCTTCGCGCTGACGGGCGCGGGCTACCGTAACAAGATCGCGGGCGTCGGCTTCACGGTCGGCTCGCTCTCGATGGTCGGTGTGCCGATCTTTGCCGGGTTTGTGAGCAAGCTTCTGTTCGCGGAGGCGGCGGTGCTGCATCCGACCATGAAGATGCTGCCGACGCTGATCGTTCTGGCGATCAGTACGATCTTAAATGCGATTTATTTCTTAAAGACGGTTATCCGCATCTACGTGCCGGAAAAGAAGAGTGTGATAAAGGAAAAAGGCTATACGACCGTCACCATGGGCCAGCAGAAGCTTTACACGTTTACGATCGTGCTGTTCGTGATGCTGAATATGGCGCTCGGTATGATGTCGGAGCCGATCCTGCACATCATAGAGACCGGGCTTTCAAATTTTGCGTAAGAGGAAAGGAGAGGACAAATGAATCATTCTATCTGGATCGTTATCGCGGTATTTTTTCCGATCCTCTGCGGCGCGGCGGTACTGATTCTGCCGGTTTTCAGGGAACGCGCAAGACTTATCCGCATGACGGGCATCGCCCTTGCGGTCACGGCGGCGCTGGCGATGCTGGTGATTTTTGGCGGCGAAAAGGAATTACTGCTGCTGCAATTTGGAGATAACCTAAAAATTTTCTTCCGTGTGGACGCGCTCGGCAGGCTGTACGCGGTGATCGTGTCGCTTGTGTGGGTGCTTGCCGGGGTATTTTCCTTCGAGTACATGAAACACGAGCAGGAGGAAAAGCGCTATTTTGGTTTTTATCTGATCGTGTACGGGGTGCTTCTCGCGCTGGCGTTCTCCGGCAATCTGATCACGTTTTATGTATTTTATGAGATCATGACGCTGACGTCGCTCCCGCTTGTGCTGCACACAAGGACGCGGGAGGCGCTGATGGCGGGAATGAAGTACCTGTTTTATTCTCTCTGCGGCGCATACATGGTGCTGCTTGGTATCTACTTTATGAACCAGTATGCCGTGACACTTGATTTTACCGCAGGAGGCTCGCTCGACATGACGCGGGTGGTCGGTCATGAGGGTATGCTGCTGGTGATCGCGTTCTTTATGATCCTTGGCTTCGGCGTGAAGGCGGGTATGTTTCCGATGCACGCCTGGCTGCCGACTGCGCATCCGGTGGCGCCTGCTCCGGCGAGCGCGGTGCTGTCCGGTCTGATCGTAAAGGCGGGCGTTATCGGCGTGATCCGCACCGTATTTTATGTGATCGGTCCGGACTTTCTGCGCGGCACCTGGGTGCAGACGACGTGGCTGGTGCTGACGCTGATCACGGTATTTATGGGCTCCATGCTTGCTTACCGTGAGAAGCTTTTAAAGAAGAGGCTCGCCTACTCGACCGTCAGCCAGGCGTCCTACATCCTGTTCGGGCTTGCGCTGCTGCAGCCGAAGGCGATGACGGGATCGCTCCTGCATATTGTGTTTCATGCGATCATCAAGTCCTGCCTGTTCCTCTCCGCCGGAGCGATCATCTACCGCACCGGAAGGACGCGGGTGGATGAGCTGACGGGCATCGGCAAGGAGATGCCGGTGACGATCTGGTGCTATACGTTTGCATCTCTGGCGCTGATCGGTATTCCGCCTGCAAGCGGCTTTATCAGCAAATGGTATCTGGCGACCGGCTCCCTGGAATCGGGCATTTCCGTATTTTCCTGGCTCGGCCCGGTAGTGCTGCTTGTCAGCGCGCTGCTGACGGCAGGATACCTTCTGCCAATTACCATCAAAGGTTTTTTGCCGGGAGCGGACTACGATTATAAGTCTCTGAAAAAACTGGAACCGGTAAAGACAATGACGATTCCACTGGCGATCCTTGCCGCGCTTGCGGTGCTTCTGGGCGTGTTCCCGAACCCGCTGACGGCGTATCTTTCCGGGATCGTCAGTGCGGTGCTGTAAGGAGGGCGGCGGAATATGAGTGAATACTGGATTTTAGCTGCAATTTTGCTGCCGATCATCGGCGGCGCTCTGACGCCGCTGCTTCCGTTTAAAAAGCGGAAGGGAATGATGGTATATCTGGAGCTTCTTATGCTTGCGACCTCGGCGATCGTGCTGTACCTGGTGGCGCACGGCCCGACGGAGGTTTTTGAGGTGATCTATTTTGTGCGCGATCTGTCCATTTCCTTCAAGATCGACGGCATGTCGATGGTGTTCGCAGGTCTGGTGGCGGTGCTGTGGCCGCTGGCGATGCTGTACTCCTTTGAGTATATGGAGCATGAGGGGCACGAGAAGATATTTTTCATGTTTTACAGTATGACCTACGGCATAACGCTTGGCATTGCGTTTGCGTCCGATATGCTCAGCATGTATTTCTTTTACGAGATGCTGACGCTGGTGACGGTGCCGCTGGTGATGCACACCTTAAAGCGGGAGGCGATCCTCGCGAGCCGCAAGTATCTTTACTATTCCCTGGGCGGGGCGGCGTTCGCGCTCCTCGGACTGGTCTTTTTGATCGTATACGGGGATACGGTGGAGTTTGTGATGGGCGGCGTATTAAACCTCGAAAAAATCGGCGATAAGACGAACACGCTGCTGCTGATTTATTTGCTTGCGTTTATGGGTTTTGGCGTTAAGGCGGCAATCTGGCCTTTAAGCTCCTGGCTTCCGAGCGCGGGCGTTGCGCCAACGCCGGTCACGGCGCTGCTTCACGCGGTTGCCGTCGTGAAGGCGGGTGTGTTTGCGATCATCCGATTGACATACTACAGCTTTGGCACGGACTTTTTGCGCGGTACCTGGGTGCAGGCAGTCGTGATGGGCTTTGCGATGTTTTCCATCGTGTACGGCTGCAGCCGTGCCGTCAAGGAGACGCACATCAAGCGGCGTCTCGCCTACTCGACGGTAAGCAACCTGTCCTACATCATTTTCGGCGCCACCATTATGACTCCGTGGGGGATGACGGGCGCGCTGGCGCATATGGTCTGCCACGCCTTTATGAAGATCTGCTCCTTCCTGTGCGCCGGTGCTTTTATGCACCAGACGGGCAAGAGCTACATCTATGAGATGAACGGCATGGGCAGAAAAATGCCGGTCGTGTTCGGCTGCTTTACTGTCTCCGCGCTCGGACTGATGGGCGTGCCGGGACTGGCAGGCTTTGTCAGCAAGTGGAATCTGGCGGGGGCGGCAGTGGAGAGCGGCAATGTGCAGGCGTATTTTGGTATCGGCTGCCTGCTGATCTCCGCGCTTCTGACGGCAATCTATATGATGTCGATCGTCATCCGGGCGTTTTTCCCGGGCAGGGATTTCGATGATTCTGCAATTGCGTCCGTGAAGGATCCGACCTGGAAAATGTGTCTGCCGCTCATCTGCTTTGCGGCGGGCGTGATCGTGCTCGGTCTGTTTTCCTCGCCGCTGATCGCCTTTTTCCAGGACGTTGCGGCGGGTATCTATTAGAAAGGAGGGAACGCAAAAATGGAAAACAATTTCTTTTTACTGGCGGTTATCGTATTTTTTCCGATGCTTGGAGCGGGCGTATCCTTCCTGGTGGGAAGAAAAGATAAGACGCTGCGCGACCGGGCGGCGGGCTGCGTTACGATCGCAGAGTTTCTGCTTGTGCTCCTTCTGCTTATCATAAAGGGGGCAGACGGGGCGGGCTTTACGGTTCCGGGCGTCTGCGGCATGGGACTTTCCTTTGAGACGGAGGGCTTCCGCGCAGTATACGGCGCGATCGCGGCGTTTATGTGGATGGCGACGACGCTGTTCAGCGCGCAGTATTTTGCGCACTACAGCAATCGGAACCGCTATTACCTGTTCCTGCTGGTGACGCTTGGGGCAACCGAGGGAATCTTCTTCTCGGCGGATCTTTATACGACCTTTGTGTTCTTTGAGGTGATGTCCCTTGCTTCTTACGTGTGGGTAGCGCAGGACGAGAGAGAGGAGTCCCTGCGCGCGGCTGCGACCTACCTTGCCGTGGCGGTGATCGGCGGTCTGGTGATGCTGATGGGCTTGTTCCTCCTGTATAACCAGGTCGGCACCTTAAAGATCAGCGAGCTTCACGACGCCTGCGAGGGCAAAAATGTGTACGTGGCGGCGGGGTGTCTGTTCTTTGGCTTTGCGGCGAAGGCGGGCGCTTTTCCCTTACATATCTGGCTTCCGAAAGCGCATCCGGTCGCTCCGGCTCCGGCGAGCGCGCTGCTCTCCGGTATCCTGACGAAAACCGGTATGTTCGGTATTCTGGTGATCAGCTGCAAGATCCTGCTGCACGACTGGAAGTGGGGAACCTTCGTATTGATCATCGGCACGCTCACGATGGTGGTCGGTGCCATGCTCGCACTGTTCTCCGTTGATTTCAAGCGCACGCTGGCGTGCTCGTCGGTGTCGCAGATCGGCTTTATCCTGGTGGGCGTCGGGATGCAGGGACTGCTCGCAGAAGAAAACGCCCTTGCGGTGCGCGGGAGCATTCTTCACATGGTGAACCATTCGCTTTTCAAGCTGGTGCTTTTTATGGTGGCGGGCGTCATCTTTATGAACCTGCATAAATTAAACTTAAACGAAATCCGCGGCTTTGGCAGAAAGAAGCCGCTGCTCGCGGCAATTTATCTTTCCGGAGCGCTCGGCATCGGCGGCATTCCGCTGTTTTCTGGCTATATCAGCAAGACGCTTATCCACGAGAGCATTGTGGAGTATATGGAGGCGCTCAAAGAGGGCGCGCTGGCGCAGGGCTTTTTTGGCGTCAGCGATATGAAGATCATCGAGTGGCTGTTCCTTATCAGCGGGGGACTTACCGTGGCGTATATGTGCAAGCTGTTCTTTGCGGTGTTCGTTGAGAAAAACAACGACGCGGCAGTGCAGAAAAAGTACGACAGCATGTGCGGAAGGTATATGAATAAGGTGAGCGCGGCAGCAATCGGCGTTCCGGCGCTGCTGTTTCCTCTGATGGGCGCGTTTCCGCATCTGACGATGGATAAGATCGCTGATATGGCGCAGAGTTTTTGCGGGCTTGCGGAAAATCCGCACACGGTGGCATATTTCAGTCTGACAAATTTAAAGGGAGGACTGATCTCCATCACGATCGGCGTGTTGATCTATGTGCTTATCGTGCGCACCTGGATGATTGTAAAGCAGCCGGACGGCAGCACCGTTTACGTGAACCGCTGGCCGCGCGTGCTGGATCTGGAGGATTATGTGTACCGCCCGATCCTGCTGACGGCGATCCCGGCGGTGTGCGGCGGCGTCTGCACGGTGCTCGATCACGCGGTAGATTTTCTCGCAAAAATCCTTCCGATAGCCGGAAGTGTGGAGGCTGGCTTTTTCGATACGATCACGGACGGCGTGATCGTGTTCCTGCGAAAGACCATCTACCAGGACAGTCCGCAGCCGCATGAGCTGGAGGAGGGCAATGCGCTGACGCATGTGTGCGGGCGCATCGTCAACCGGATCGTCGGGCTGCTCAATCTGACCGTATGGCGCAGGCATCCGAAGAAGAAAGATTATGAGCACAGCTTCGCGCTCGCCTACGAGAGCTTTAAGGAGAATACCGGCATCATCGGCCGAAGCCTTTCCTACGGACTGATCCTGTTCTGCCTGGGGCTTTGCGGAACGCTGATCTACCTGCTGGTTTCCATGCTGATGCATTAAATTATAAAATTATTTTTAGAATAGCTTGCTTATATTTCGAAAAAATGTTACTATAATATCACTATTGTTAATCACTAAAGGAGGTAAAGAATCATGAAAAAGAAACTCATGGCAGCAGTGCTTGCAGGTGCAATGTTACTGTCTGCTACAGCATGCGGCGCGAAGGAAACGGCTACAGAGGCGGAAACCTCCAGCGTTGTGCAGAATGAAACAGAAACGACAACTTCCGGCGAGACCTACAGAATTGCGATGGTTACAGACTCCGGTGATATCACAGACCAGTCCTTCAACCAAACGACCTACGAGGCATGCAAGGCATTTGCAGAGGAAAACGGCGTAGACTTCAACTACTATAAACCGGGCGGAGATTCCGATGCGGACCGTATCGCTGCAGTTGACCAGGCGTGCGCAGAGGGCTACAACATCATCGTGCTTCCGGGCTATCTGTTCGGAGCTACCTTAAGAGAAGAATCCCCGGCTTATCCGGATGTGAAATTTGTGGCGCTCGATATGTCTGAGGCAGACCTTCGCGGCGATCAGACGGATGTCGATCTCTCTGAGGTTTATAATGTAGAAAATACCTACTGCGCAATTTACCAGGAAGAGCTTCCGGGCTACATGGCAGGCTATGCGGCAGTAAAGATGGGTTATAAGCATCTCGGCTTCCTCGGCGGTATGTCCGTACCGGCAGTTATCCGCTATGGCTTCGGCTACGTGCAGGGTGCAAATGCAGCGGCTGTAGAGATGGGCATCGAGGATGAGGTTACGATCGAATACGCATACGGCGGACAGTTCTACGGCGACGCTGATATCACAGCAGCGATGGATACCTGGTATTCCACCAACGGCGTAGAAGTAGTATTTGCATGCGGCGGCGGCATCTATACCTCCGCAGCAGAGGCAGCGGCAAAGGTTGGCGGCAAGCTGATCGGTGTTGACTCCGATCAGGCTCCGGTCATCGACGCATACGGCGAAGGCATGACCATCACTTCCGCAATGAAGGGTCTTGCTCCGACGGTAAACACACTGCTTTCCGCGATCGTTCTGGAAGGAACATGGGATCAGTATGTCGGCAAGATCGACAACCTTGGTCTGGTATCCGAGAATCCGGAAGATAACTACGTACAGCTCCCGCTTGAGAGCACGCAGTGGTGCGACACCTTCACAGAGGACGACTACAGAGCGCTGGTAGCTTCTATGGTAGCAGGCGATATTACGGTTGACAACAACACCGAGACCATGCCGGAGACAGCGATCACTGTAAACGACCTTGGAAACATCAAATAAAATTTTTATCTGAAAAGATAAGAGGGGCATTGCAATGCGGCAGAATTTGCCGCAGAGCAGTGCCCTTTTTGCTAAATTGCATAATGTTATCATTATTTTTTCTTTGAATTCTGTAGAATATATGGTAGAATAAAAATATATGCGAGAGAGAAAGAAAGGGGGAAGGTGACATTGGAAAATTATGCTGTCGAGATGCTTGGCATTACGAAACGCTTTCCGGGCATCATAGCAAATGATAATATCACCCTTCAGCTAAAAAAAGGTGAGATCCATGCACTCCTTGGAGAGAACGGCGCAGGAAAATCCACGCTGATGAGCGTGCTTTTCGGGTTGTATCAGCCGGAGGAGGGCGAGATCCGCAAGGATGGAAAAAAGGTGGAGATCCGGGACCCGAATGATGCGAACGCTCTGGGAATCGGTATGGTGCATCAGCACTTTAAGCTGGTGGAGTGTTTCAGCGTCCTGGACAATATCATCCTTGGCGTGGAGACGACGAAGGGAGGTTTCCTGCAGAAGGAGGAGGCAAAGAAAAAGGTGATGGCGCTGTCTGAGAAATACGGTCTGCAGGTAGATCCGGACGCGCTGATCGAGGATATCACAGTCGGGATGCAGCAGCGCACAGAGATTTTAAAGATGCTGTACCGCGACAATGAAATACTGATCTTCGACGAGCCGACGGCAGTGCTTACGCCGCAGGAGATCCAGGAGCTGATGGCGATCATGAAGAGTCTGGCGGCGGAGGGAAAGAGTATTCTGTTTATCACGCACAAGCTGGCGGAGATCATGCAGGTTTCCGACCGCTGTACCGTTCTCAGAAAAGGAAAATACGTGGGCACCGTTGAGACAAAGAATACCACGCCGGAAAAGCTGTCCGCGATGATGGTTGGAAGAGACGTTAATTTTGCCGTAGAGAAAAAGGACGCGAAGCCGGGCGAGGTGGTGCTCGATATCCAGGGCATGACGGTGGCGTCGAAGCGTCACAAAAACAATGCGGTGAACAATGTCAGTATGCAGGTGCGCCGCGGCGAGATCGTCTGCATAGCTGGAATTGACGGAAACGGCCAGACGGAATTTGTCTATGGCCTGTCCGGGCTGGAGCCTTTAAAATCCGGTACGATCAGGCTGTGCGGCGAGGATATCACCCATGCGCCTATCCGGAAGCGTTCTGTCATGGGCATGAGCCACATTCCGGAGGACCGCCACAAACACGGGCTGGTGCTTGATTACACACTGGAAAACAATATGGTGCTGCAGCGCTATTTTGAGCCGCAGTTTACCAATAAAGCGGGATTTTTGAAGAAAAAGGATATCCGTGCCTACGCGGAGCGTCTGATTGAGCAGTACGACGTGCGTTCCGGGCAGGGACCGGTCACGCTGGCGCGCTCCATGTCTGGCGGCAATCAGCAGAAGGCGATCATTGCCCGTGAGATCGACAAAAACCCGGAGCTTCTGATCGCAGTGCAGCCGACGAGAGGTCTGGATGTCGGCGCGATCGAGTATATCCACAGTCAGCTTGTGGCGCAGCGCGATGCCGGAAAGGGCGTGCTTCTCATCAGCCTGGAGCTGGACGAGGTTATGAACGTGTCCGACCGCATTCTTGTAATGTATGAGGGTGAGATCGTCGGAGAGTTTGATCCGAAGAAGGTTACGGTAGAGGAGCTTGGCCTTTATATGGCGGGCGCAAAGAAGGGAGGCAGCACAAATGAATAAAAAAGAAAAGAGGAGCCTCCTGCGCAACGGTGCGTTCCAGTCTCTGTTAGCTTCGCTGGCCTGTATCCTGATCGGTCTTCTGGTCGGTTATATCGTACTGCTGCTGATCAATCCGGCAGGCGCGGGCAAAGCGATCATTTCTATTTTGAAGAACTTTATGTATTATCCGACGCAGGTGAAGGCGCTGCAGTATTTCGGAACGACGCTGGTAAAGACGGCGCCGCTGCTTCTGTGCTCGCTTTCCGTGCTGTTTGCCTATAAGGTGGGACTTTTCAACATCGGCGCGGCGGGACAGTACGTGGCGGGCGCGGGCGCATGTCTCTACTGTGCGCTGGCATGGAATCTTCCATGGTATGTCTGCATTCTGGCGGCGGTGGCCGTTGGCGCTGCGCTGGCAGCAATTTCCGGTCTTTTAAAGGCATACTGCAATGTAAACGAGGTAATTTCCTGTATCATGCTGAACTGGATCTCTCTGTATGTGGTGAATATGCTGCTCTCCACGGTGAAGGATCCATCAAGCCCGTACTCTGAGGCGCTGACCTCCAAAAATCCGGGCGCGATGATTCCGTCCATGGGGCTTTCGGCGCTTTTTGCCAACAACAAATACGTGACGATCGCGCTTCCACTGGCGGTGGTGGTGGCGATTCTGGTGTGGGTGCTTCTGGAAAAAACGAAGCTCGGCTATGAGCTGAAGGCGACGGGCTTAAACAAGCAGGCCGCGAAATACTGCGGTATGCGCGAGAAGTACAATATCATTCTTACGATGGCGATTTCCGGCGCGCTTGCGGGAATGGGCGCTGCGTTCTTCTATCTGACCGGCGTGGAGCAGTGGGCGGTTACGCAGACGAGTGTTCCGGGCATGGGCTTTAACGGAATCGCGGCGGCATTTTTGGGAGGACTGCATCCGATCGGAGCGATTTTCTCCTCCTACTTTATCCAGCATATTACCAGCGGCGGCGCATACGTGGATAAGTCGATGTACTGCTCACAGATCTCGGATCTGATCTCGGCGCTGATCATTTACCTCTGCGGCTTTGTATTTTTCTTCAAGCTCTGGCTGAACCGGCTTCTCGATAAGCGGGATGAAAAACGCGCGGCGCAGATGCAGAAAGGGGGCGAAGCATAATGCTGCTTTTGATTCAATACACATTAATATTTGCTTCCGTTCTGATCCTGGTGGCGCTCGGCGGATGCTTTTCTGAGCACAGCGGTGTGATCAATATCGGATTAGAGGGTATCATGGTTATGGGAGCGCTCGGCGGCGCGCTGGTGCTGAAATTCGTTCCGGCGACCGTTCCGGCGATTGTTATGATCGTGCTCGTCATCGTGGCGGCGGTTGCGCTTGGTATGCTGTATTCCCTGCTTCTGGCAGTGGCAGCGATTAATTTCAAGGCGGACCAGACGCTGGTCGGCACGGCGCTGAACCTTCTCGGCACGGCAGCGGCGGTTGTTATCGTGCGTGCGATCAATATGGCGGAGAGCGCTGATAACGTATCCTCTACCATCACCTATATTGAGAGTAAGAAGGCGTTCCTGGTGCGCATCGGCGGATTTGAATTTAACTGGTTCATGCTGATCGCGCTGGTTGCGCTGGTGGCATCCTATATCGTACTTTATAAAACGAAATTCGGACTTCGCCTGCAGGCGTGCGGCGAGCATCCGCAGGCGGCGGACTCCGTCGGCATCAACGTGTATAAAATGCGTTATGCGGGCGTGCTGATCTCCGGTATGCTCGGCGGTCTTGGCGGCATTGTGTACATCACGGCGGGTGTGAGCGAATGGAAATTTGAAAACGGCGTGGCGGGCTTCGGCTTCCTGGCGCTTGCAGTAATGATCTTCGGTCAGTGGAAGCCGGTAAACATCGGTTTCGCAGCGCTTCTGTTCGGTCTGTTCCGTGCGCTGTCCAACGTATACACCGGATTCCCGGCACTGGTAGCGTTAAAGCTGCCGAGTACCATCTACAATATGCTGCCGTACATCATCTCCCTGGTAGTGCTTGCGTTTACCTCCGGCAAGTCGCGCGCGCCGAAGGCGGAGGGTATTCCGTACGATAAAGGACAGCGGTAGGAGGGATGATGATCCCGCGAGGGTCAACATAATCTGTATAAATGCATAGAAAAAGGAGACACTAACGTCAAATGGCGCGGTCTCCTTTTTTTCGTGAGCAATGAGCCAGGTGCGGCAAAGGCGAAAAGGACAGGGGCGACGCGCGGAAAAGAGGTGCAGAATCATGAATCAGATGATGGGAAAGCAGAGCATACAGTTTGAAAGAGCGCCGCATATCATTGGCTCGTCCTCTGTGGTGGGAAAGAAGGAGGGCGAGGGTCCGCTTGCAAAAGCGTTCGACCTGATCTGCAATGATGACCGCTTCGGAGAGGATAACTGGGAGAAAGCGGAGAGTACCATGCAGAACGAGGCGATGAAGACGGCGCTGCAGCACGCAAAGCTTCTCCCAGTGCAGGTGCGCTATCTGTTTGGCGGCGATCTCCTGGGGCAGCTCATCGCCACGTCCTTTGGCATGGAAAATCTGGATATCCCGCTGTTTGGGCTTTACGGCGCCTGCTCCACCTGCGGGGAATCGTTGTCGCTCGCGGCGATGACGGTGGCGGGCGGCTATGCCGATTATGCGGCGGCGATCACGTCAAGCCACTTTGGAAGCGCGGAAAAGCAGTTTCGCTTTCCGCTCGGCTACGGTAACCAGCGGCCGCTGGCGGCGACCTGGACGGTGACGGGCAGCGGAGCGTTTATCCTGGCGGAAAAGGGCGGTCACGCGCGCATCACCGGCATCACGACGGGAAAGGTCGTCGATTTTGGCGTGAAGGATTCCTTGAATATGGGCGCGTGCATGGCGCCGGCGGCGTGCGACACCATCTATCAGAATCTGATGGATTTTAATCGCCAGCCGGGGGATTACGATAAGATCATTACCGGCGATCTGGGATATGTGGGACAGACGATCCTGGTCGATCTTCTGAAGGAAAAGGGTTTTGACATCGCAAAGCAGCACATGGACTGCGGAATTGAGATCTACGACCGCGAGACGCAGGATACGCATTCGGGTGGAAGCGGATGCGGCTGCTCGGCGGTGACGCTCGCGGCGATGATCCTTCCGAAGATCTGCAAGGGCGTCTGGAAGCGCGTGCTGTTCGTGCCGACCGGAGCGCTGCTCTCGACGGTGAGCTTCAACGAGGGGCAGAGCGTGCCGGGGATCGCGCATGGGGTCGTGATCGAGCACTGTTGATACTAAAAAATCAGGGGGAAATACGATGGAATATATCACTGCATTCTGGGTTGGAGGACTGATCTGCGCGCTGGTGCAGATCCTTTTGGAGAAAACAAAGCTGATGCCGGGGCGCGTCATGGTGATCCTGGTGGTGACGGGGACGATCCTGGGAGCGCTCGGTATTTATAAGCCCTTCCAGGAATTTGCCGGGGCGGGGGCGAGCGTGCCGCTTCTTGGTTTCGGAAACGTGATCTGGGAGGGCATGAAGGAAGCAATCGACAAGGAGGGCTTTATCGGACTGTTTAAGGGCGGATTTACAGCAGGAGCCGCCGGGATCGGGGCGGCACTGATCTTTTCCTATATCGCAAGCCTGCTCTGTCAGCCGAAGATGAAGAAATGACGCTGGGAAAGAATTACGAAATCAGCGCTTCTTTCTTTAAATAATCGCAGATGAATGTAAGGGCGGCGCCGACCAGCGCCGCTTTTTCTCCGTGATAGCCTTTGTGAATCTGAAAATCAACGGTTCGAAAGGTAGTGTAAGAGAGTACGCTGTTTTTCACATACTGCAGATCTTCCAGCGAAAAATACTTTGCCAGCAGCCCGCCGATAATGATATCGGAGCCCGTTACCATGCGCAGATTATCGATCAGCAGGGCGAGTTCCTGCAGATAACTGTGCCAGATCTGGATAGCCTTAATGTTTCCGATACGTACATTCTGAAAAAAAGCGTGGAAATTTTCTGCTGCACCGCGCAGCAGGCTGTTCGCGGAGCAGTAGGCATCCGCGCATCCGCGTTTTCCGCAGTAGCAGAGATTGCCGTTTGGATGGAGCGTCATATGCTCGACGGTTCCGCTGCTGAGCTGCGGGGTGTGCAGCACGCCGTCATGCAGGATGACCGCAGAGCCGAGATGCGGATTGAGCGACAGATAAATAGCGTTCTCCAGTGATGAATCGTGCCAGTGCTCCGCGATCGCGGCTGCTTCCGCATCGTGGATCAGCGTGAGCGGGCAGGAAAAACAGCGGGCGAAGTCGGAGCGGGAAAATGCATTGCTGTTTAAGATTTTTCCGTACAGAATATGCTCGCCGTCCGCGGCGACGATCCCCTGGATGGTCACGGCGATGCCAAGGATATCCTGCGGGTCACGTTCCAGGGAATTTATAAAGCGGTTGATCCATCCGCCGAAAAGAGAAAAATACGCCTCATTCGTCAGAAAGCTGATCTCCAGAGTGTCGTTTTTGAGGATTTCCCCGCGCAGGTTTACTGCCGCCACGTTGAGCCGTTCTGCCAAAACCTCCACGCCGATGGCAATTTTGGCGTTGGCATTGAATTTGTACAGAACAGCCGGACGACCGCCGGTGGCGGTCTGCACAGAGCCACGGTAAATTTTGTTTGCGGCCAGCAGTGTATTCAGATTCTGCGAGATGGTGGGAAGGCTGAAATTCAGCTCGCGGGAGATCATATCCTTGGAGACGCCGTCGCTTTCGTAAATCATTTTGTAGACCATGCTGCAGTTCAGTTTTCGGATTTCGGTGGTGGTAATGCTCATAAGAGCCTCCTCTATTTTAAAAAAATCGGGACTGTTTTTTTACAAAATGGCGGATCACATTAGTAAAAATACATAAATAAATGCGTCGTTTCGCCGATTGCAATTTCAGATATCTATGATATAGTACTATTATAGAAAAGATTTTTATAAAAGTAAATAATAAAATATGGTAAGGAGACGGGAAAATGAAGGGAACATTTTTTGTCGGGGCCGATCAGCCTCAGAAATTTGAAGTGCGCGAAATGAATTTTGCGCCGCTGAAGCCGCACGAGGTGCTGGTGAAAAACATGTCCGCGGGAATCTGCGGAACAGATGTACATATTTATCACGGGGAGAAGGGCTCGGCGGAGGTGGTGCCGCCGGTGGTCCTTGGTCACGAATACGCCGGGATCGTGGTGGAAACAGGAGAAGCGGTAACGGGTGTTTCCGTCGGAGATCATGTGACGCTGGACCCCAACATCTACTGCGGAACATGCAGACCGTGCCGCATGGGAAAAAAGCAGAATTGTAAGCACCTGTTTGCTCTGGGCGTGAATGTGAACGGCGGTTTTGCGGAATACTCTGTAGTGCCGGATACGCAGTGCTTTCTGCTGAAAAAGGAGATTCCTTTTGACGTGGGCGCGATGACGGAGCCGCTTGCCTGCGCGATCCATGGCATTGACCGCTGCAATATCCAGCAGGGACAGAGCGTGCTGGTAATTGGAGGCGGCACGATCGGGCTTCTGATCGTCCAGCTTGCAAAATTAAAGGGCGCTTCGCCGATCATCCTGAGCGAGCCGATCAAGATGCGCCGAAAGATCGGCCTCTCTGTAGGCGCGGATGCCGTGATCGATCCGCTGCACGAGGATGTGGCGGAGACGGTGCAGAAGCTCACCGGGGAGGACGGCGCGGATGTGGTGATCGAGTGCGTGGGCAAGACGTTTGCCGTACAGCAGGCGATCGACGCAGCCGGTCCGGGCGCGATGGTTATGCTGTTCAGTGTTCCGGCGGTCGATGCGACCATTCCGCTGCCGTTGTTCGATATGTACAAAAAAGAGCTGACGATTGGCGGCTCCATGATCAATCCCGATACCCATCAGCGTGCGGTCAATCTGATCAACGCACAGCGCCTGGAAATTGAGAAGCTGATCACGCACAGCTACGATCTCTATCATCTGGACGACGCGATCCATATGCAGATGAGCAGCGAGTCCATCAAGGTGGTGGTACATCCGCATGACGGAGAGAAAAAGTAATTTTCAAAATCGCTTGACGTATGACCGGAAACTGGGTATAATATCTCTAGTGCAATAAAAAATACCCACAGTTGTATTATGCACAATCTACAACTGGAGGGAGGTTAGGTGTGAGACTATGTCAAATGTAATCGTTAAAGAAAACGAGACTTTGGACAGCGCATTACGCCGTTTCAAAAGAAACTGCGCGAAAGCTGGCATTCAGCAGGAGATTCGTAAGAGAGAGCATTACGAGAAGCCGAGTGTAAGACGTAAAAAGAAGTCCGAAGCAGCTCGCAAACGTAAATTTAACTAATGTGCAGAAAATAAATTCCCGGTCGTAAGACCGGGAATTTTGTGTTATTTCCGTGAGCAACGAGCCAGGTATCCGCACATGTGCGGATATTTGGCGACTGCCGCGAGGGTGAAGCCAGTTCTGTTGGCTTGAGACGCAACAAACAATGTGATCCGTGGACGCCGGAAAAAGGTTGCCAAATCTGCGAACTGCGGTATGCTATACTGCCTTATATAAAAAAGATTTTTAGAAAAGGAGGAACATTATGAGGCAAAAGCATTGCAGCATGTACCGGCGGCTTTTTCTTCTGGCAGGCTGTCTGACGCTTAACGTATTCTTTTTCCCTTCAGGGGAAGCGGGCAGTACCGTAAAAGCAGAGGAAGAGCAGCAGGAAACAACTACGGCGGATGAAGCGTCGGAAGAGACACAGGAAACAGCCGCGGCAGATGGAACAGAGGATGACTGGGTCTGGATGGAGGGCGAGCCGGGCAGCACGTATATGCTCCCGCTTGGCGGGATGGCTTTTAAGATGCCGGGAGAGTTTGGATTCTGGGTTTATGAGGGAGAATCCATTTTTGCCGCATCGGGGATGATAGATGACCTGTCACTGTTCTTTTTCGGCGTTCCAGAAAAAAATTACTGCGAAAATGAAGAGGACGCGATAACCGGAAATCTGGATGATCTTTCGGAAGAAGAGCAGAAGCGCTTTCTGGAAAAAATTACAGCACAGTCGGAATCCATTGGAGGAGAGATCTTGCCGCTGGGCAACTATACGTTTGTATCCGATGCCGCTTATTCAGAGGAAAACCAGTTTCTTATGCAGTCGCTGATTACTGTCGTGGACGGTGTCCGCTATACGATAGCAGGCGCAACGGAAAACCGGGGTATGGATGAACAGGATCTGCAGATTCTGCTGGCGTTTGCCAGTCTTCTGGAGGAGGCATAGCTTATGAAAAAAACATTAAAAAAGGCGATGGCACTGATGCTGTGCCTGTCTGTAGCAGCCAGCTCTGTGGCGGCAGCGGAAATTACAGCTCCTGCTGTCGCGGATACAGCGGATGTTTATCAGACGCAGGATGATGGAAAGATAAATAATCAGAAAACCGATGAGAAAGAAACGGAAAGTGAGAGCGAAACAGGCACTGTGACAGGTTCTGGCGGCGTTACGGTAATCACACCGCCGTCATCCGAGCCGGAGACGGAGCCGCAGAAGCCGTCGGAACCGGAAACGGATACGCCGCCGTCATCTGAGCCGGAGACGGAGCCGCAGAAGCCGTCGGAGCCTGAAACGGACACGCCGCCGTCGTCTGAGCCGGAGACAGAGCCGCAGAAGCCGTCGGAGCCGGAAACGGATACGCCGCCGTCGTCTGAACCGGAGACGGAGCCGCAGAAGCCGTCCGAGCCGGAAACAGATACGCCGCCGTCATCTGAACCGGAGACGGAAACAGAGCCGCCCCAGGTTGCGCCTACAGGGCAATGGTTGCCGTCCGGTTCAACGTACGTGTATATAATATCATCTAATTTAGCATATGCACTGGTCTGGGGGGACTGGAACAGACGAGGGGTATATCATGTGAATCAGAAGGCTGTACCGAATGAATTAGAACCGGGAAAATGGGCATTTGAAATCAATAAGCAGTCCTTTGATTGCGATTACTGGCAATATAAACAAAAGATGGGTTATTATCCGCCATATCCACCGGAGCATGCTCATTTTTATGAAGGTGTTCCCGACCCCTATGAGCCGGAAACGGAACCTGACACAGAAGAACCATATCCTCCGGAAACAGAAATGCCGGAGCCATCCACGGAACCGACCTCAGAGTTCCCAACGGAACCGACCACGGAGCCGTCCACGGACCCGTCTACCGAGCCGGTTACCGAACCTCCCACGGAATCCGAACCGGACAGTGAAACGGAATCTGAGACCGAAACAGAAAAGGTGAATAAGGAAAAGCTGCAGGAGCTGCTGCAGGAGGCTGCGAAGATTGCTTCCGAACATATGAATAATCCGGTGGAGGAGCTTACAGATGCAAGCTTTAAGGAACTGGTTCTGGCAGGCTCCAACGCTTCCGGCGTTTATAAAGAGGGTTCCTCTACACAGGAAGAGGTAGATGCTGCCGCCAACTGGCTGGAGCTTGCAATTAGGACGCGGCAGCTTTTACGGACGATCAGCGCGCAGAAACTGAAGGCTACGCTTGACAGTCTGCAGACAGAGGTGGATATGGTTAATTATACCATTCGGAAGGGAATGCCAATAAAATATGCTTCCGCCGCATGGGAGCAGTTTGCGGATCTTTTTGAGGCAACGCAGTATTTTTATGAGCAGCATTGCGCCGGAAACGGCAATTACGTGGAGGCAAAAGTAATCGATGCAACGCACAGTAAGCTGATTTCCTCGTATGTTGCGCTTCAGCGGAAGACAACGGGCAGCAGCGGGAAAAAGGACACAGGCTCGAAAAAAAATACATCATCCGATGAGCTTCTGGATAATCTTCAGGATACATTGGAGACGATAAACAAAGGCGAATACCAGGAGACTGCTCTGGAGATCCTGCTGACAGCGCTTGAATCAGAAAAGAAGGTGAGCAGTGAATTTGCAGCCGGGCTCAGGAAGCTTATGGGGGTACTTAACTTTGCAAAGCTGATGAAGGACTCCAACGATGCGTATGATGCGCATGTCCCATACGAAGTAAATCCAAAGCTGTATGATTGGGTAAATGAGCATCTTATTCCAACGGAGGTTGTACCGGGAACAACAGAGAATCTTAATACAATAATGAAAGGGCTGGAAAATAAGTCAAGGCAGTCAAAGGACATAATGAAAACATTCGACTCCGAAGGAGAAATAAAATTGCCGGAATACGCCATAGGAGATGCGTCCAGAGAATATATAAATAATAATTAGTATATCCGATATCGTAAGCAGGAGGGAGCGATTGCTCCCTCCTGTCTGTTATTGCCATGCATACGACAAAAACGTCCGGTGGACGTTTTTTCGTATCGCTTATGAAGGATGCTTGCAGCGCAAAATCCGGCAGAGCATAGATTCATCCTGGCAATTTTGAGATAACATGAACCAGCATCTGTGTGCTGCGCTCCTCGCCGGTCTGTCTGCTGCGGATCCGCGCGGTGAGCGTCGCCGTTCCCTGGCGCAGCCCATGTACGCGGCCGCGGTCATCTACCGAAGCGATCTCGGGATGGTCGCTGCTCCAGCTTACCTCCAGAACCGGGTCCAGGTCGCATACCTGCGCGTCCACCACCAGCTTCCCGCCGAGAATATCGGAAAAGTTTTCCACATATTCCTGGTTTTGCTGTGTGATCAGATTCTGCTGCCAGTAGTTTTCATCAAAAAACAGCAGATGGGAACCGAGCAGCTCCGTCATCTCATAGCTGTTTCCGGCTCCGTCCACCAGTGTGCAGCCGGTCACTTCAAGGAGCACATTGCTTTCGCTGTAATTAAAATTCTGCATGATCACGCCAACATATTCCAGAGGAAACTCCTCCGTATCCTGGAACGGCAGCTCCGTGTGCAGCCTGTTATCCTCAGTATAGAAAAAATCATAGGTAAGCCCGGCGTTCTGCCAGCCCCTTTTATCGCCCTTTCCGTTATAAAAGCTGAAAAAGGAGTAGGTGTCGAGCGCGTCGGTCGTGTCCCGCTCGTATGTAAAGTCTTTCAGCAGAATGCGCACAGCGGTATCGCCCTGCACCTGCACCTCCATGATATTATCCTTCAGCGGGTAGCGGACGTTCTGCTGCGTGAGGATCACGGAATCGTCCGTTTCCAGCGGGTACTGTGTCAGATCCAGAACCGTGTCCTCTTTCGGTGGCTGGTTCAGAAAAACAGCTGCGGCAGTACCGGCCAGGACAACTGCGCCGGCAAGCGAAGCAAGAAGGATTTTTCGTTTCCGCTTCTGCCCGGCTGCAGCCGGTATTCTGCTGTTTTGACCCTCCGGCACAACTTCTACGGCAATGCGTCTCGTTCCGTTTAGAATTTCCAGAAGCTCCTGCGTATCCTTTAAAAGCTCTTCTGTGTTCTGGTATCTCTGGTCCGGAAGCACGTGCATTCCTTTTGAAAGAATCCGGTTCACCTGCATGGCGGCCACTTCCTTTTCGTGAAGAAGCAGTCTGGAATATGGGGAGATAATTTCCGGTTCGCGTTTCAGCTCCATATCCTGTGGACGCTCTCCGTCCATAAGAATGCAGTAAAAAATGCAGCAGACGGAATATAAATCCGTCCACGGACCGAGCTCGTCTGTTTTCTGCAGCAGGATCTCGGGAGCCATGTAGCCTTCCTTTCCGGGATAGTAAGAAAGGCGGAACAATTCTTCTTTGTCGCTGCCTTTTTCTATACAGCAGACGCTGTTAAAATCCAGAAGAAGAATCTCAGAAGGGAAGCTCTCATCCTGTGTGTCAAGAAGAAAGATGTTTTCCGGACTGAGGTCCATATGCAGAAAACCATGCGAGTGAAAAATCCGCAGCGCATACAGAATATTCTGAATGCACAGAACGGCGTCTGTCAGAGAGGGAAAGCCCTTTTTTTGCTTTAACACATCTCCGAGTGTCTGTCCCTTCCGCGCAGAAAAGACGGTATACAGCGTTTGGTTTTGCTCAAAAGAATCCAGATTCTGCGCAATATTCCGGTCGGCGTCCATACCGAGAATCAGGTGAACCTGGTTTCCGGACAGATAGCTGTTTTTATGAAATTCAAACAGCTTTTCTGCGTCGGCTTTTACATGAAGCTGCATCTGTTCATCCCGTGTGATGCCTCCGTCAGGCGTGTAAGGATAAAGCTCCTTGATCAATACGGTATGGATATGCTCCGACATCAGAGTATCCTGATAAGACGCCTGGTAAACCATTGAGTTGGCGCCGGAACTGATAAATTTTTCGATTTTATAAGTTTGTCTGCCTCCGTGAAGCTGGTAACCTTCCGGAAGCGCCTGCCGTTTATCCATTGCAATTTTCCTGCCTGTACACTAAACGTCCCCACGTTTCCTTATTTTCCGGTTCATATAGCTGACGTATCATCTGAACCATTCTGTCGCTGATAGAGTCCTCCTCGTCCTCTGAACGGATTGCTGAAATGACGAGACTGTCAAAGGGATTGTGCGGATTCAGAAGCGGAAACCCGCATTCAGACAGCATCAGATCAATTCTCCGGCAATGCTCCCGCGCATAATTCTCCGGAGAGCACATAGTCTCTCCGTCGGTAGCCAGATAGAGAAGCAGCAATGTCTTCCGGTCAACATCTCTTTTTCGGCTGTACATTTCATAGATCGTCCTGGAAGAAGGCCAGGATTTCTTAATGGTTTTCTGCAGCCTGGTGTATTCTTTGGTATCTCTGGCATAGGGTACGTCCATGCGGAGATATTCTTCCACCACCTGCCGGAGCGTATATTTCTTTTCATCCAGAAAACTGTTATCTTCCGAGGCGGGAGAGATGAGACAGTCTATCATCTGTTTAAATTTCCGGTAAGCCGTATTGTGACAGCACCCGAACCGACCGCGGTTTTTCTGAAGAAATAATGCCAGTTCCTGCTCTGTTGCTACATTGCGGAAACTATTCTGGAAAAAAGAAGTCAGGTAGCCTGTTTTTTCCGATCTTCCGTATTTGAGAATGTATTCGCGGTATTCTGCTGTGGTAGCAGGGAGCTTCTGATCCCACACACGGGTCAGAAGGGCGCGCGCTTCCGGATAATCCATCCCGCTGCGCAGAGCGAACAGATAAACCAGCTCTCTGGGATTGCGGTAGTGAATACTGCTTTCCGCAGTTATTCCCAGAAGACGGTTTGCATCTGCCTCATTGGCATGCAGCGCGAAGCAGATCTTGAAAAACTCTTCTCTGTTTGCCGGAAGATTCCTGTCTGCCAGCCAGTTGCTGATCTTCCGGGAGATTTTCTCCCGGTCTGTTGAGGGATTGTATTCACAGAATTTGTCCGTCAGCTGGTTTTTCAAAGGCTGACTGCCTTGCCAGATTTCTTTTAACAGCTCAGAAAACTTCCGGGATTCCGGCTGCGCCGGATTATTAAAACAAGTGTATCCTGCATCGCTCATAGATAGAACCTTTCATAGCGTAGATCATGCTGTAATAAAAATACTTTACCATGAGTTTTTAACAAATTCAATAAGCATCCTGATGAATAAAAGATTATAGCATTTTGAGACTATTCTTTGTGGCAACTTTTTTCCGTAAAATTGCCATACCTTTTTTTAAATCACCGGTTGACAAATGCACTTTAGCGTGCTAAAATCCATTATATCAATAGGAACAAACCGTTGAGAAAGAGTAGTAGGCATTTCGATGAAATCACAGAGAGCCGCAGGCGGTGGGATTGCGGTATGGAATGATTTGCTGAATGGACTTTTGAGGGCAGCCTGAAATAAGAAGTATAGAGTAGGCGCTGTCGGGAACCGAACCCGTTATCAATCAGGAGTGTATGAAAGTACATGCGAAAGTGGACGTTTACGTTAAGTTGAGTGGTACCGCGATAATAATTCAGATTATTACCGTCTCAGGCAAGAAATTGTTTGAGGCGGTTTTTTTTCGCAAAAGTATTCGGCCGCGTAAATCCCGGTATGGAAAGGCAACAAAAAATTTAAATATAAAGGAGAGTAAAATTATGAAAAGAAAAGTATTGGTAAGCACAGCAGCAACACTGACAGCAGCGGTTATGATGGCAGGAAGTGCGATGGCGCAGGACTACAAGGTAGGCATCATCCAGTTTGTGGACGACGCTTCTTTAAATCAGATTGAGAAAGCGATCGAGACGCGTCTGGATGAGATTTCCGCGGAGGGCGAGGATCAGTTTATTTATGACGGTTATGTGTTTAACGGGCAGGCGGATGCGACGACACTGAACCAGATCGCAACGCAGCTTATTGCGGATGAGGTGGATGTGATCGTGCCGATCGCAACCCCGGCGGCGCAGATCGTGCAGACTGCCACAGAGGATAATCAGATCCCGGTGGTATTTTCCGCGGTATCCGATCCGGTGGGCGCAGGACTTGCCGAGACAATGGAAGCTCCGGGAGCAAACATCACCGGCACCAGCGATTCCTTAAATACGGCGGCGATCCTGGATCTGATGTTTGTGGCAAATCCGGATATCAAGTCCGTAGGACTTTTGTACAGCCAGTCCGAGGATTCCTCCAAACAGCCGATTGCGGACGCAAAGGCATATCTGGAGGAAAAGGGCATAGAGGTAGTAGAGAAGACCGGTACGAACAACACTGAGGTTTCACAGGCGGCGGACGCACTGATCGCAGCGGGCGTTGACGCGGTATTTACACCAACCGACAACACTGTTATGACGGCTGAGCTTGCAATTTATGAGAAATTTATTGACGCGGGCATTCCGCACTATGCAGGCGCAGATTCCTTCGCACTGAACGGCGCGTTCTGCGGATACGGCGTAGACTATGAAAACCTTGGCACGGCAACGGCGGATATGGTTGTGGAAATCTTAAAGGGCGCTGATCCGGCAGCGACTCCGGTGCTCACCTTTGACAATGGTATCGCGACTGTGAACACCGAAACAGCAGAGGCGCTCGGGCTTGACTACAGCGGATTTGCAGAAAAATGCACAGCTGTTGTGGAAACCGTTACCGCAGAGGAATTTGAGTAAGGAGAAGAAATATTATGGGATCACTGTTATCGCTTCCGGTCATTATCAGCGCGCTGGAGCTTGGCTTCATCTACGCGCTGGTAGCGCTGGCGCTCTTTCTGAGCTACTCCATTTTAAATATCGCGGATCTGTCGACGGACGGCTGCTTCACGCTTGGCTGTGCAGTCGGCGCGCAGATCGCGATCATGGGGCATCCGATCCTCGCGCTTTTTGCGGCGATGGCGGCGGGCGTCTGCTCCGGCTATATTACGGCGTCGCTGCAGACGAAGCTCGGTGTGGAGCCGATCCTTGCCGGGATCATCGTTAATACGGGGCTGTACACGGTCAATCTCGCCGTGATGGGCTTTTCGTCAAATCTGTCGCTTTTTAAGTGCGAAACCATTTTCAGCCTCTTTAAGGACGTGTTCGGAACGACCTGGTATAAGCTGATCACAGCGATCATTGTGGTTGTCATTGTCTGCCTGCTTCTGGCGTGGTTTCTGGGAACGCGGCTGGGGCTCTCCATCCGCGCCACCGGAGACAATGCCGATATGGTAAAAGCCTCCAGCATCAATCCTGGCTTTACGATTACCGTCGGGCTTTGCGTTTCCAGCGCGATGACCGCGCTTTCGGGCTGCCTGATCGGACAGTATCAGAAATCCTGCGATATCAACCTCGGAACCGGCATGGTCACGATCGCGCTTGCCAGCCTTATCATCGGCGAGACGCTGATCGGAAAGGGCACCATGTTTAAGAGGATCGTCGGCGTTATCCTTGGAAGCTGCCTGTACCGCTTTGCGATTGCGATCGCTCTGCGCCTGCATATTCCGGCGGAATGCTTAAAGCTTGTCTCGGCAGTGATCGTTGCGATTGCGATCGCTTCTCCGTATATAAAGAACCAGGTCGCTTTTCAGAAGCGGAAAATGGCGGCGATGTCTGCGAGAAAGGGAGGCGGCAGCAAATGTTAAAACTGACAAATGTAAAAAAGACCTTTAACGCAGGCACGGTGAATGAAAAGGTGGCACTCTCGGACGTCACCCTTACCGTGGAAAACGGAGAGTTTGCCACGATCATCGGCAGCAACGGCGCCGGGAAATCAACACTCTTTAACTGTATCGCCGGGAGCTTTTACGTGGATGAGGGAAGCGTGGAGCTGGATGACCGCGATATCACTTATGTTCCGGACTACAAACGCGCGACGGAGATCGGCAGGCTGTTCCAGGATCCGATGCGCGGAACGGCGCCGCATATGACGATCGAGGAAAATCTGGCGCTCGCTTATCTGCGCGCGTCCAAAAGCGGAAAAGGCTCCGCATTCTCCCGTATCAGCAAGGGACAGCGCGATTATTTCCGGGAGCGGCTTTCTCTGCTCGGCATGGGGCTTGAGGACCGCATGAAGCAGCCGGTGGGTCTGCTCTCCGGCGGACAGCGTCAGGCGCTCACGCTTCTGATGGCGGCGACCCTGGTTCCGCCGAAAATCCTGCTTCTTGACGAGCACACCGCGGCGCTCGATCCGGCGACGGCGGAGAAGGTGCTGGAGCTGACGAGAAGCATTGTGGAAGAAAACAATCTCGCCTGCCTGATGATCACGCACAACATGCACTCCGCGCTCCAGATGGGCAACCGCACGCTGATGATGGACGGCGGCAGAATCGTTCTGGATATCAGCGGCGAGGAGCGAAAAGGGCTGACCGTGGACGGCCTGCTGGAGAAATTCTCCGCCGGGGCGGGCAAGGCGCTGGATAACGACCGGATTTTGTTTTCAAAGTAAGGGAATCTTCTCTTGACGTGCTTCTGTGAAAATGATAAAATCAGTAACAGGCACTAAATCGTGTGCTGCGTAAAATACAAAAATACAAAATATTGATTCAGAAGAGCGTTTGGAGAGATATTTATGAGATATCACAATATCACAAAGGATGACATGTTAAACGGCGACGGGCTTCGTGTTGTGCTCTGGGTGGCGGGCTGCGCGCACTGCTGTCCGCAGTGCCAGAATCCGATCACCTGGGATCCGGACGGAGGGCTTTTGTTCGATGACGCGGCGAAGCAGGAGCTGTTTGAGCAGCTGGAGCAGCCGTATATTTCCGGCATCACGTTCAGCGGCGGCGATCCGATGTATCCTACGAACCAGCTGGATATCGAGGCTCTGGCAAAGGAGATCAAAGAAAAGTTTCCGGATAAGACGATCTGGCTGTACACCGGCGGGCTGTGGGAGGAAGTACGCAGAAGTCCGGTCATGCGCTATGTGGACGTGCTGGTGGACGGCGAATTTGAGGTAGATAAGCTGGATAAGCAGCTCCACTGGAAGGGCAGCTCTAATCAGCGTGTGATCGATGTACCAAAGTCGCTGGCGTCGGGCAGCGTTGTATTGCACTGTGAGTAAAGGAGCGCCGGAAATGGAAAAAATACAGATTAAATATTTTACGGACAAAATTGAGCCGCTCACCTATGTCGACGGAAAGTCAGACTGGATCGACCTGCGTGCAGCGGAGGAGATTGTGCTGAAGGCGGGTGAGTTTAAGCTGATCCCGCTTGGCGTTGCCATGCGTCTGCCGAAGGGGTACGAGGCGCATGTGGTGCCGCGCAGCTCCACCTTCAAAAACTATGGGATTATACAGACGAACCACTTCGGTGTGATCGACGAAACCTACAGCGGCGACAATGACCAGTGGTTTATGCCGGTGTACGCGGTGCGCGATACGCAGATCCATGTAAACGACCGCATCTGCCAGTTCCGTATCATGGAGCATCAGCCGACCATTGTGTTTGAGCAGGTGGAAAAGCTGGACAGTACAGACCGCGGAGGTTTTGGAAGTACCGGCAAAGCATAGAAAAGAGAGTATACCGTTGCCTGTTTCGGGCAGCGGTTTTGTTGGTGTATAAATGACAAAAAATTAACGCACAGGATATGGGATAGTGAGGGCACTTTATGGAGCACAGGACCGGTCTGGAGGACCGCTATGTACTGAAAAATAATAAGCGGCTGCGCTGCGGCTACACGACAGGCACCTGCGCTGCGGCTGCGGCAAAGGCGGCTGCCTTTATGCTGTTTCTAAAGAAGGATATCCGGGAAATCGAGCTGACCGTGCCGGAGGGGACGTGCCTGCATCTTGCGGTGGAGGAAATCTGCCGGGAGCCGGAAGCGGTATCCTGTGCGGTGCGCAAGGACGGCGGGGATGACCCCGACGTTACGCATGGTCTTCTGATTTTTGCCAGGGTAAGGAAAAGCGACGCGGACGGCGTACAGATCAGCGGCGGACGAGGTGTGGGCATTGTCACGAAGAAGGGCTTGTGGCAGCCTGTCGGGGAGGCGGCGATCAACCGGGTTCCGCGGGAAATGATCACCCGCGCGGTGGAGGAGGTCTGCGAGGAGCTGGAGCAGCCCTGCCGGATAGCGGTGGAAATTTCGGCTCCCGGCGGGGAGGAGATCGCGCAGCGCACCTTTAATCCGCGGCTTGGCATAGAGGGCGGCATTTCCATTCTGGGCACCAGCGGCATTGTGGTGCCGATGAGCGAGGAGGCGCTGATCGCCAGCATCCGTCTGGAGATGGAGATGAAGCGGGCGGCGGGCAGAGAGTATCTTCTGATCACGCCAGGCAATTACGGCGAGGATTTTTTGCGCGAGGGGATGAAAATTGACACATCAGACAGCATGAAATGCAGCAACTACGTGGGCGAGACGCTGGACAGTGCGGTGGCGCTTGGTTTCCGGGGCATTTTGTTTGTGGCGCACATCGGAAAATTTATCAAGGTATCCGGCGGCATCATGAATACGCACTCGCGCTCGGCGGACTGCCGTGCGGAGCTGATGGCGGCGCAGGCGCTGCGCGCAGGGGCGGATCCGGAAACTGTGCGGCGGATTTTGGATACGATCACTACAGAGGAAGCGCTTGACATTTTAAAAGAAAAAAATCTGGCCGCGCAGACGATGAGGGAAATCCTGCCGCGCATCCGTTACTATCTGCAGCATCGCTGCGGGGGCGCGCTGAAAACGGAGGCAGTGCTCTTCTCAAACCAGCATGGCTATCTCGGTGAAACCGAAGGAGCGCAGGAACTGCTCCGGCAGTTTCGCGCGGCGGACAGATAAAATACAAAAATGAGCAGGAGGAAATATGCAGGGAATATTATATGGAGTGGGAATCGGACCGGGAGACCCGGAGCTGCTGACTTTAAAGGCAGCGCGTATTATCCGGGAAGCGGATGTGATCGCTGTTCCGGGGACGAAAAAAGAGGAGACGGTCGCCTGGCAGATCACGGTGCAGGCAGTGCCTGAGATCACTGAAAAAGAATGCCTGGAGATCCATATGCCGATGACGAAGGAGAAGACGGCTCTGAAAGAGAGCCACGACGCAGCGGCAAAGCAGGTGGCGGCAGTATTAAAAACAGAAAAAAATGTGGCGTTTCTGACGCTCGGAGACCCCAGCGTGTACTCCACTTATCTTTATGTGCACAAGAGAATCCTCGCGATGGGATACCGCGCGGAGATGGTGAGCGGGATCCCTTCATTCTGTGCGGCTGCGGCGCGTATGAACATCGGGCTGGTGGAAAAAGCGGAGCCGCTTCATGTTATCCCGGCTTCCTATCAGATAGAGGACGCCTTAAAGCTTCCGGGCACGAAGGTGCTTATGAAGGCAGGCAAAAAGATGCAGGAGGTGAAAAAACAGCTCCTGCAGATGGAAAATACGGAAACATTGATGATTGAAAATTGCGGGATGCCGGGAGAAAAGCTGTACCGCGGCGCAGAGGAGATTCCGGAGACGGCGGGGTACTATTCACTGATTATAGTAAAGGAGAAGGAATGAGATGGTAAATTTTGTAGGCGCAGGACCGGGGGCACCGGATCTTATCACGGTGCGTGGACAGAAGCTGCTCTCGGAGGCAGATGTGATTATTTATGCGGGCTCGCTTGTGAACCCGCAGCTCCTTTCCTATGCAAAGGAGGGCTGCAGGATTTATAACAGTGCGACGATGACACTGGAAGAGGTGCTTGAGGTGATGTATGCGGCGGAGGCAGAGGGGCAGATGACGGTCCGCCTTCACACCGGCGACCCCTGCCTGTACGGTGCGATCCGCGAGCAGATGGATGCGCTCGATGAAAAGGGCATTGCTTACACGGATTGTCCGGGCGTCAGCTCGTTCTGCGGGGCGGCTGCCGCGCTCAACCTGGAGTACACGCTTCCGGACGTATCGCAGAGCGTGATCATCACGCGCATGGCGGGCAGAACGCCGGTGCCAAAGAAGGAAGAAATCGCATCGCTTGCGGCGCATCAGGCAACTATGGTGGTATTTTTAAGTACCGGTATGCTGGAAAAGCTCTCGGAGCGGCTGATCGCGGGCGGTTATACGGCGGACACGCCGGCGGCGATCGTCTACAAGGCGACCTGGGAGGATGAGAAAACCTTTGTCTGCACGGTGGGGACGCTGGCGGAGACGGCAAAGAAAAATAATATCACCAAGACGGCGCTGATGATTATCGGCGATGTGGTCAGCCACAGTCATTATAACCGCTCCGAGCTTTACAACCCGGCATTTACGACGGAATTCCGGGAGGCAAGCAAATGAAGCTCGCAAGCGTCAGCTTTACCGGGCGCGGGAGCCGTCTGAACGCGGCGGTCACGGAGCTGCTGTCAAGGCAGGGCTATGACTGCGCAGGCTACGCAATGCCGAGATATGCAGAAAAACACGGACTTGCGGCGCTGGATATTCCTTTAAAAGAGTGGACCGGGCAGATGTTTTCTTCTGTGGACGCGATTCTGTTTATCGGAGCGACAGGGATTGCCGTGCGCAGCATAGCGCCGTTCCTGGAGCACAAGACGAAGGATCCGGCGGTGGTTGTGATGGATGAGAAGGGGGTTTTTGTCATTTCTCTGCTCTCCGGGCATATCGGGGGCGCCAATGAGCTTGCCGGTACGCTCGCCAATCTGACGGGTGCGATCCCGGTCATCACGACGGCGACCGACGTGAACGGACGCTTCGCAGTGGACGTGTTTGCGAAAAAGAATCGCCTGTATATCACGAATATGCACTACGCGAAGGAGATTTCGGCGGACGTGCTGGATGAGAAAAAAATCGGCTTTTACAGCGATTTTCCAGTGATCGGCAGCATCCCGGAGGAAATTGAGGTCTGGGAGGAACAGAAGGTTTTTGCGGGGACGAACGGCATCTGCGTAAGCCTTGCGGAGGATAAAAAGCCCTACAGGCAGACCTTAAATCTGATTCCGCGGATCATAAGCCTTGGCGTCGGCTGCAAAAAAGGCACGCCGGCGGAAAAGCTTGAGGAAAAGGTGCTGGAGGCATTGCAGACATGCGGGATCTCCATGCACAGCATTGAGCGGATCGCCAGTATTTCCCTGAAGGCGCAGGAGCCGGGATTGCTGGCACTTGCTGATAAATACCATCTGCCGCTTGTCACCTATGATGCAGAGGAGCTGCAGAGGGCGGAAGGAGATTTTTCGGATTCCGCTTTTGTGAGATCCGTCACCGGCGTGGACAATGTCTGCGAGCGCAGCGCAGTTTTGGCGTCGGGAAACGGACAGATATTATTGAAAAAAACAGCGGGGGACGGCGTGACGGTTGCCGCCGCCGTCCGGGATTGGAGTGTGGATTTTGAGTAAGATATATGTGGTCGGGATCGGTCCGGGGCAGTATGAGCAGATGACGATGCGCGCTGCGGATGCGCTGCGGGCGTGCGATACCATTGTGGGATATACGGTGTATGTGGAGCTTGTGAGAGAGCATTTTGTGGACAAGGAGTTTCTGACGACGCCGATGCGAAAGGAAGCAGAGCGCTGCCGCCTGGCCTTTGAGGAAGCGAAAAAGGGGAAAAATGTTGCGATGATCTGCAGCGGGGACGCCGGGGTATACGGCATGTCCGGGCTGATGCTGGAGATCGGCACTGCTTTCCCGGAAATTGAGGTGGAGGTGATCCCGGGCGTCACGGCGGCGACCGGCGGAGCGGCGGTGCTTGGCGCACCGCTGATCCACGATTTCGCACTTGTCAGCCTGAGCGACCTTTTGACGCCCTGGGAGAAAATTGAAAAAAGGCTCCTGCTGGCGTCCGAGGCGGATTTTGTGATCTGTCTCTACAATCCGTCCAGCAAAAAGCGGGCGGACTATCTGCAGAAGGCATGCGATCTGATGCTGCATTACAAAGCGCCGGAGACGGTCTGCGGTATCGTCAGCAATATCGGAAGAGACGGGGAAGCGTGCCGCGTGCTGCCGCTTTTGGAGCTTCGCGATACGCAGGTCGATATGTTCACCACCGTTTTTGTCGGCAACTCCCAGACAAAGGAAATTGACGGCAGAATGGTGACGCCGAGAGGATACCGGAATGTATAATATACTTATTTTTGCGGGAACGACAGAGGGGCGCGAGCTGGCGGAGTATTTAAGCCGCCAGGAGATACAGACGCATGTCTGCGTGGCGACGGAGTACGGCGGACAGCTCCTGGGAGAGGATGCGTATCGCACGGTCCATGCGGGCAGGCTGACGGCGGACGCGATGTGCGCGCTGATGGAGGAACTGGCGGAAGGAACGGCGGGCGGCCTGCTCGTTGTAGATGCGACTCATCCGTATGCGGCGGAGGTGTCGGCAAATATTCTGGCGGCGTGCAAGGTAAGCGGCGCAAAGTACATCCGTCTGCTGCGGGAGAGCAGCGAGGCGGCAGGCGGTAATCTGACTGTGGTCGATTCCGTGCAGGAGGCTGTAGAGTTTTTAAAGGGAACCGAAGGAAATATCCTTGTGACGACCGGAAGCAAGGAGCTGGCAAAATTTACGGAGCTGCCGGATTTCGCAGAACGCGTATTTGCGCGGGTGCTCTCGACACCGGAGGTTGCCGCGGCGTGCGCAGAGCTCGGGTTTACCGGAAAGCATCTGATCTGTATGCAGGGACCGTTCTGTGAGGATTTAAATGCGGCGATGCTGCGGCAGTTTGATGCGAAATGGATGGTCACAAAGGAATCTGGCAAAGCAGGCGGCTTTGAGGAAAAGATCCGTGCGGCGCAAAAGGCTGGCGCACATGTGGTGCTGATCGGACGCCCTCCGGAGGAGGAAGGGCTGACGCCTTTTAAGGTCCGCGCGTATCTGATGAAAAAGCTGCAGGCAAAGCCGAAACGTCAGATCTCGATCGTCGGGATCGGTATGGGCGCGAAGGACGGCATGACGGCAGAGGCAAAAAAGGTATGCCTGGAGGCGGAGCTGCTGGTCGGGGCGAAGCGGATGATGGAGAGCTTTGGCGACCTTTCGAAGGCGCAGTTTGTGTCTTATCAGCCGCAGGAAATCCGGGAATATGTGGAGGCTCACCCGGAATTTGAAAAAATAGCGCTGCTGCAGTCGGGCGACGTCGGCTTTTACAGCGGAGCGAAGAATTTATATGAGATATTTGCACAGGAAGAACCGACGGTTTATCCGGGCATTTCCTCGGTTGTGTATCTTTGTGCAAAGCTGCATATTCCCTGGGAGGATGTGAAGCTTATCAGTCTGCACGGCAGATACGCAAACGCGATCGCGGCGGTAAAGCGGCACAAAAAGGTATTTGCGCTGGTCGGAAAGGGCGAGAGCCTGCGGCAGCTTATGGAGAAGCTGACGTATTACGGCATGGCGGACGTGCAGGTGACGGTAGGCGAGGATCTTTCCTATCTCGGTGAAAAAATCTTTACGGCGACGGCGGGCGAACTGGCGCAGGAAACATTTCGCGATCTCTGCGTGGTGCTGATAGAAAATGAGAAAGCGCATCCGGTCGTCACGCATGGAATTGCGGATGAGGAATTTCTGCGCGATGCTGTGCCGATGACGAAGTGCGAGGTGCGCAGCATCTCCCTGTCGAAGCTGCGGCTTTATGCGGATTCCATTGTCTATGACGTGGGGGCGGGCACCGGTTCCGTTTCCATTGAAGCGGCGCTGCAGGCAGCGGACGGACAGGTGTATGCGATCGAGAAGAAGCCGGAAGCGGCAGCGCTGATTCTGGCAAATCAGCAAAAATTTGCAGTCGACAATCTGACGGTGATCACCGGTTCTGCGCCGGAGGCGCTAAAGAACCTTCCCGCGCCGACGCATGTGTTTATCGGCGGTTCTTCCGGAAATATGCGGGAAATCCTGGAGGCGGTTCTTAATAAAAATCCGTCTGTGCGCATTGTCGTAAACTGCATAGCGCTGGAGACGGTGGCGGAGGCGCTGGAGTGCCTGAAAACGCTGCCGGTGACGGATACGGAGATCGTGACTGTTTCCGCTGCGCGTGCAAAAGAAGTTGGAAGGTACCACATGATGATGGGGCAGAATCCGGTCTATATCATATCCTGCAGCGGAGAGGCTGATGCGGCGGGAGAGACTTTGTAAATGCAGATGATTTTGCCGGGGAACAAAAAGGCAGGTATATATTATGGAAGAAATTCAGAAAAAATATCCGCGCTTTCTTCTGACGGCGGGAGCGAGCGGGAGCGGAAAGACGCTGATCACCTGCGGACTGTTGCAGGCGCTGAAAAACCGCGGACTGACGGCTGCCTCCTTTAAGTGCGGTCCCGATTACATCGATCCGATGTTCCACGAAAAGGTGCTGAAAACGAAGGCGCGCAATCTGGACACTTTTTTCACCGGGGAGGAAATGACGCGGTACCTGTTTGCGAAAAATGCTGCCGGGGCGGATATTTCGGTCATGGAGGGCGTGATGGGCTATTACGACGGGCTTGGCGGTATTTCCGATACGGCGAGCGCCTACGATCTCGCGCGCGTGACCGGAACGCCTGCGGTGCTGATCGTGAATACCAGGGGCATGAGCCTGTCGGTGCTCGCGTATATCAAGGGCTTTCTGGAATACCGGAGGGACAGCCGGATCTGCGGCGTAATTTTAAATCAGATGTCCGCGGGACTTTACCCGGAGATCAGTTCGCGTATTGAAGCGGAGCTTGGGGTGCGCGTGTACGGTTATGTCCCGAAGGTAACGGACTGTCTGATCGAGAGCCGCCACCTTGGTCTGGTTCTGCCGGACGAGGTGGAACGCCTGGAGGAGAAGCTGCAGAAGCTGGCGCGGGTGCTGGAGGAAAGCCTTGATATCGAAGGGCTTCTGAAGCTGGCGGAAGCGGCGGGACTGCTGCCGGGCGGAAAGCTGCAGTATTCCGGAAATGTGCAGCTTTCCGGGAATTTTCCGGGAAATTCCGCCACGATCGCTGTGGCGCGCGACGAGGCGTTTTGCTTTATTTATGAGGATAATCTGCAGCTTCTGCGGGAGTGCGGCGCGAGAATTGTTGAATTTTCCCCGATACACGACCGGCATATTCCGGCGGAGGCGGACGGGCTGCTTTTGTATGGAGGCTATCCGGAGCTGTATGCCAGAGAGCTCTCCGCCAATACGACGATGCTTGCGGATGTCCGCGGCAAAATAGCCGGGGGAATGCCCTGCATGGCGGAGTGCGGCGGCTTCATGTATCTGCACCGCACGATGGAGGACATGGAGAAAAGAAAGTGGCGGATGGCTGGCGTGATCGACGCGGAAGCCTATCGCACGGAAAAGCTGACGCGCTTCGGCTATGTCGAGCTGGAGGCGGCTGACGCCTTGGAGAAAATCCGCGGTCATGAGTTTCACTATTTTGACAGCACGGACAATGGCGAAGGCTTTCTGGCGCGCAAGCCGCTGCGCAAACGGAGCTGGCGGTGTATGCACAGGACGGACACGCTTTTGGCGGGCTTTCCGCACCTGTATTACTATTCCAACCCGAAGCTCGCGGAGGAGTTTGTAAAAAAGTGTGCCGGGTATCATGCCGGCCGCAATTTGGAAGATCCCGGCGCAGTGCAGGGAAAATGAGAAGCAAGAGAGGTATAAGGCGATGAAATTATCACTGCTGGCGCTGGTCGTCGGCTTTTTGCTGGATCTGCTGCTTGGCGATCCGGCATGGATTTACCACCCTATCCGTCTGATCGGGAATCTGATCGCTGTGCTGGAGGCGGCGCTGCGAAGGGTATTTAAAGTGATACCGGCGGAAACGGGGCGCAATCCGAAAATCGTCCGCTTTAAGGGAAAAGCAAAGGAACAGGCGCGCCTGGAGGAAAAATTTCACAAACGGGAATTTGCGGCCGGAACGCTGCTTGCGGTGCTGGTGGTTTTTATTTCGGCGGGCATTCCGCTCCTCCTTCTGCTTGCAGCGCAGTGGGTCCATCCGTATCTGCGCCTTGCGCTGGAGAGCCTGCTCTGCTGGCAGCTTCTGGCGACGAAATCCCTAAAGGATGAGAGCATGAAGGTATACCGGAAGCTGGCGGATAACGATCTGGAGGGAAGCCGGAAGGCAGTTTCGATGATCGTCGGACGCGATACAGAAAATTTGGATGCGTCGGGCGTGACAAAGGCGGCAGTGGAGACGGTGGCGGAAAATACCTCGGACGGGGTGATCGCCCCGATGTTTTACATGGCGATTGGCGGCGCTGTGCTTGGATTTTTTTACAAGGCAATTAACACCATGGATTCCATGCTCGGCTATAAAAATGAGCGCTATCTTTATTTTGGCAGATTTGCGGCAAAGCTGGATGATGTCGCCAATTTTCTTCCGGCGCGTCTTTCCGCCCTGTTTATGATCGCGGCATCCTTCCTGCTTGGGATGGATGGCAAAAATGCCTGGCGGATTTTCCGGCGGGACCGCCTGCGCCATGTAAGTCCGAATTCGGCACAGACGGAAGCGGTGATGGCGGGTGCGCTCGACGTGCAGCTTGCCGGGGACGCCTGGTATTTTGGCGTGCTTCATATAAAAGAAACCATCGGCGACGACCTCCGTCCCATCGAGCCGGAGGATATTGTGCGCGCGAACCGTCTGCTTTACGCGACGGCTGTGCTGGCGCTGCTTGTGTTGGCGGCGGTAAAAGGTATCTTTTTGTAAGCGCAAAGTGGCAAAAGAGAGGCGCTGCCGGCCGGGTATCCAGCAAAATACAGAGAAATGAGGAAATGGTACTATGCAAAAGCATCAGCACGGCGGCGATATTTACACAACGTCCTGCCGCATCGACTTTTCAGCAAATTTAAATCCGCTTGGAATGCCGGAGCGGGTGAAAGAGGCAGCCTGCGAGGGAGTACGGCGCTCCGTCAATTACCCGGATGTGCGCTGCAGTGCGCTTCGCAGTGCGCTCTCGGAAAAAGAACAGATAGCGATGGAGCAGATTATCTGCGGGAACGGTGCGGCGGAGCTGATCTTTTTGTTGGCAGTGGCAGAGAAGCCGCAAAGGGCGCTGCTGGTTTCACCCGGATTTGCGGAATACGGACAGGCGCTGGAGGCGTATGGATGTGACATTTGCTATTACGATCTGCGTGAGGAAAACGGTTTTTCGGTCGGAGAGGATTATATTACTTATTTGACAAGTGATCCCGATATTATTTTTCTCTGCAATCCGAATAATCCGACGGGCGTACAGATGCCGCGTGCGCTTCTTAAGCGTATTATTGGCGTGTGCAGGGAGCGCGGTATCCGCATGGTTCTGGATGTCTGCTTTCTTGATTTTCTGGAGCATCCGCAGGAGAGCGATTTTAATGCGGTCATCAGGGAAAATCCGCAGCTTTTTCTCTTAAAGGCGTTCACGAAAACATATGCGATGGCAGGGCTGCGTTTAGGGTATGGGCTTTGTGCGGACGAGGCGCTGCTTGCGCGCATGGAGCAGCTCCGTCAGCCCTGGAGCGTTTCGATCCCGGCGCAGATGGCAGGTGTGGCGGCGCTGCAGGAGACGGATTACGTTTCCAGAGCAAGGACACTGGTTCAAAAAGAACGGCGGTGGCTGTGCGAAAAGCTGACAGAGCTTGGCTTTACCGTGTATGATTCGCGCGCAAATTTCCTGTTTTTTAAGGGCGCAGAGGGACTGGCGGAAAAATGCCGGGCGCAGGGAATCCTTATCCGGGACTGCGCAAACTACCGGGGACTTTGCAGCGGATATTACCGGATCGCTGTGCGCACGCACGCTGAAAATGAAGAATTAATACGGGCGATCAGAAAGAGCTGCGATCCGGTGAAGGATCGGAAGTGACAGGGAGGGTATTTATGGCAAAAGCAATTATGGTGCAGGGCACGATGTCAAATGTTGGAAAAAGCCTTCTGACGGCGGGGCTCTGCAGGATCTTTAAACAGGACGGCTACCGGGTCGCGCCGTTTAAGTCGCAGAATATGGCGCTGAATTCCTACATCACGGAGGAAGGGCTGGAGATGGGGCGCGCACAGGTGATGCAGGCGGAGGCGGCAGGCATCGCGCCGTCCGTCAGCATGAACCCGATTCTTCTGAAGCCGACAAACGATGTGGGCTCGCAGGTGATCGTAAACGGTGAGGTGATCGGGAATATGAAGGCGCGGGAATACTTTGCTTATAAGAAAAAGCTGATTCCCGACGTGATGAAAGCGTTTGATAAGCTGTCCGGGGAGTACGATATTATTGTGATCGAGGGCGCGGGCAGCCCGGCGGAGATTAATCTGAAATCGGACGATATTGTGAATATGGGGATGGCAAAGCTGGCGAAGGCGCCGGTGCTTCTCGTCGGAGATATCGACCGCGGCGGTGTGTTTGCCCAGCTCATCGGGACAGTTATGCTGCTCGATGAGGATGAGCGGGCGATGGTCAAAGGGCTGATCATCAATAAATTTCGCGGAGATAAGACGATCCTGGATCCTGGCATCGGGATGATTGAGGAGCGTGCCGGGATTCCGGTCGTAGGAGTTGCGCCGTACCTGCATATCCAGGTGGAGGACGAGGACAGTCTGACAGAGCGTTTCGCAGGGAAACAGGAAGTCGGACTGATCGATATTGCAGTCATCCGCCTGCCGCGTATTTCCAATTTCACGGATTTCAATCCTTTTGAGAATATGGAGGGCGTCTCTCTGCGCTATGTCGGAAATGTTTCAGAGCTGAAAAACCCGGATATGATCATCCTTCCCGGCACCAAAAGCACGATGGAGGATCTGCGCTGGCTGCGCCAGAGCGGTCTGGAGGCGGCGGTGCTGAAGGCCGCGGCAGCCGGCAAGGTGATTTTCGGCGTCTGCGGCGGCTATCAGATGATGGGTGAGAGCTTAAGCGATCCCCAGGGAGTAGAGGGCGGAGGCACGATGCGCGGTATGGGGCTGCTTCCCATGGAGACTGTGTTTGCGGACGAGAAGACGCGCACGCGGGTGAACGGCGCTTTTGAACATGTGGATGGCATCCTCGCCGGGCTTTCCGGGGAGCCGCTTTCCGGTTACGAGATCCATATGGGCGTAACGTCACCAGGAGAAGACTGCCGCAGCCTTACCAGAATCAGGAATTACGCGGCGGGACAGTGCTCTGCACAAAATATGCAGAATCAAAAAGAAGCTTTTGCCGGAGAGGAAAAGCCGGACGGAGCCTGCCGCGGCAATGTGTACGGCACTTACGTGCACGGCATTTTTGACCGGGAGAATGTGGCGAAGGGCGTCGTGACGGCGCTCGGAAAAGCGAAGGGACTGGACGTCTCAGAGATTACGGCGGTGGATTTTGCGGCATTTAAGGAGAGCCAGTATGATATTCTGGCATCAGAACTGCGGAAACATCTCGATATGAAAAAAATATATGAAATTCTGGAGGAGGGCATCGCATGAAGGTAGAGCTGGAAAATGTAAAACCGATGGAGATCGAGCGGCGGAGCTTTGAGATCATTACGGCGGAGCTAAAAAGAGAGCTGCCGGAGGATACCGCGCCGATCATTAAGCGCTGTATCCACACAAGCGCCGATTTTGATTACGCCGATAACCTCTGCTTTTCAGAGCATGTCGTGGAAAAAGCACTGGCAGCGCTGAAGGCGGGAGCCTGCATCGTGACTGACACGCAGATGGCGAAATCGGGCATTAATAAAAAAGCACTTGCCAAATTCGGCGGAGAGGTTTATTGTTTTATGTCGGACGAGGACGTGGCGCAGACGGCGCGGGAGAACGGGACCACGCGCGCCACAGCCAGCATGGATAAGGCGGCTGCGCTTGAAAAGCCGCTGATTTTTGCGATCGGCAACGCTCCGACGGCGCTGGTGCGCCTTTACGAGCTGATAGAGGAGAAAAAAATAGCGCCCAGGCTGATCATTGGCGTTCCGGTCGGCTTTGTAAACGTGGTGCAGTCGAAGGAGCTGATTATGCAGACAGATGTCCCCTATATTGTGGCGAGGGGCAGAAAAGGGGGCAGCAACATTGCCGCCTGCATCTGCAATGCGCTGCTTTATATGGCAGGCGGTCGCTGACATCAGGTCAGGACTTTGCATTCACTGCGACGCGCAGCTAGTCCTGTGGGCAAAGTCCGTAAGAAAGTGATACAGGTGTGAGCAAATCCCATTCGCGGAGCGAATTTTAAATGGATTTGCGAATGTTACTGTGAACGACGTGAACAGTAACCATTGTTCATAAACCCTCAGAAAATTTTAAGGCCAGTTTAATGAAATTCAAAGCAGGATATGGTATACTACGTCTGTGACACGTATTTACTTACAATAAGGGGGATGAACAGATGAAGAGGACAAAAGCGATTCTGGCGGCAGCACTGGCGGGAAGCATGGCGATCTCAGCGGCATTTCCGGCGATGGCACAGGAAGATGGCGGGGCGACGCTGGTAGATCTGTTTTATACATATTCCAAAGACAATATGATCGTGGAGTATTATGACAGCAATTATCTCACGGAGTCAGGGAAGCTTCAGAAGAAAAGCTACGACGGCTTTCTGGCGCTCTCTCAGACGGATCTCGACTGGGACGGCACAGAGGAGCTGCTGGCAATCCGCCTGAAACCGGCGGCAGATGAGAACGGGGATACGATAAACACACTGATCGCAGAGGTTTATCAGAGAAAGGACAACACACTGCAGCGCAGCGCGCAGTATACGCTGGCGGAGGATATTCTGGCATACGACGGAGCGCAGATCGATGTGTTTGCGGTAGACGGGGAGAGCGGGCAGTTTCTCTGCTGTGAGGCGAGAGACTCGGCGACGCTGCTTGCGGACGGCGTCACCTGGAGTATGCGCGCAGCCGGGTATGACGGGGAAAGCTTTTATGAGGTGTCAAACGTATCGATGGCCGGCAGCGCCTTTTCTGCGGAGGACACCGAAGCGGCGCGCACCGCGATGAACGCGGTCGGGCTGTATCCGCAGGATCTGATCTGGGCTTCCGCTGCGGAGCAGTGCGGGCTGGGACTGATCTGTACAGTCAGGCGCTATCACACGTCTGAATATGAGAACATCCGAGCGGCGCTCGATGCGGGGCAGGCGCAGCAGTACGGCGAGACCTGGTTTAAAAATTATATGAATCCGGACCGGGAAAATAAATTCGCCAAAGAATTTGCCGTCAAGCTTACGGAAAGCGCGGGGCAGGCGCAGACCGCCCAGACGGACGGCGTACATTATAGCTTTGACGGGGATTATGTGATCCCGGACAGCGACAGCCGCTATATTACGGAGGAAGATTTAAGCAGTCTTTCCGCAGACGAGATCCTGCTTGCGCGCAATGAAATTTATGCGAAGCACGGGCGGATCTTTAACAATGCGGCGCTCGATGAATATTTCCGCAGCAAGAGCTGGTATCAGCCGACGGTGGCGGGCAGCGACTTTACGGACAGCTACGCGGCTTCCGTGTTTAATGACTGCGAGATTGCGAATATCTCGACAATGGTAAAATACGAAAAAGCGCACGGTCTGAACGGATACTAAAATGATCCGGCGGATCGGCGCAGGAGTGAGAGGTTATGGAGAAACAGCAGACAAAGGCGATTCTGGTTGTCAGCTTTGGCACCAGCCATGCGGACGCCAGGGAGAAAAATATAGACCGGATCGAGGCGGATATCAGCGCGGCATTTCCGGAGTACCGCATTTACCGCGCGTGGACCAGTAAAATGATATTGAAAAAACTAAAGATCCGGGACGGTATCGTGATCGACACGGTAAGGGAGGCGATGGAGCGGATGGCGGCGGACGGCATCCGCGAGGTGATCGTCCAGCCGACGCATGTGATAAACGGTATTGAGAATGACCGGATGCTTGCGGATGTGCGCGCATATGAAGAACAGTTTGACACGGTACGGACAGGCACGCCGCTGCTCACGACAGAGCAGGACAGCCGGGAGGCGATCGCGGCGCTGGGACAGGAGTGGAACGCATTGCCGGAGAATGAGGCTCTGGTGCTGATGGGGCACGGGACGGAGCACTATGCGAACACGGTGTATGCCGCGCTGGACTATATGATGAAGGATATGGGCTATGCAAATATGTTCCTCGGCACGGTGGAGGCGTATCCGACGCTGGAGGCGCTGATCCGCCAACTGAAAAAAGCAGCTCCAAAGAAGGTGCATCTCGCCCCGTTTATGATCGTAGCGGGAGATCATGCGAAAAACGATATGGCAGGCGGGGAGGAAGATTCCTGGGCAAGCCGGTTTATGCAGGAGGGCTTTGCGGTCGAGTGTCATCTGAAGGGGCTTGGCGAATACCCGCTTATCCGGGAAATGTTTGCGCGCCATGTGAGGGAAGCGAAATGAGCATATATATGGCAGGCATCGACCATACAAAAGCGCCGCTTGACGTGCGCTCCGTATTTTCCTTTACGAAAAAGAGCATGGCGAAGGCGATGGAGAAGTGGAAGGAGATTCCGGGATTTTCAGGCTGTGTGATGATCGTCACCTGCAACCGCATGGAGCTTTGGGCGAGTGTGCAGGAGGGGACGGAGCCGGATCTGTTTGAGCTTCTCTGCCGGGAAAAAGGAGTGGACGCAGGCCAGTACCGCAGATATGCCGTTCTGCGGGAAGGGCGCGAGGCGGTAAACCATCTGTTTGAGTTGTCCTGCGGTCTTCAGTCCCGTATTCTTGGGGAGGATCAGATCATCACGCAGGTGAAGGACGCACTCGCGTTTGCCAGGGAGCAGTATGCGGCGGACAATGTGCTGGAGGTCCTGTTCCGTATGGCGGTAACTGCCGGAAAGAAGGTAAAGACGGAGGTACTGCTTTCCAAAAAGGACAGCTCTGTCATCCACCGGGCGGCAGAGGTCTTAAAAGAAGAAGGGTACTGTTTTGCGGGCAGGAAGTGCATGGTGATCGGAAACGGCGAGATGGGAAAGCTTTCCGCAAATGTATTCCGGGACGAGGGAGCCGACGTCACGGTCACAGTGCGCAGCTACCGAAGCGGTATCGTCGATATTCCAAAGGGCTGTAAGCGCATTGATTATGCGGAGCGCATGACGATCCTGGGACAGTGCGATTATGTGATCAGTGCGACGGCAAGCCCGAACTATACGCTGCGCAGGGAAGAGGTGCGTGCGGCGCTTCAAAAACCGGTGATCATGATCGACCTGGCGGTGCCGCGGGATATTGAGCCTTCGGTTGGAGAACTGCCGGGCGTTACGCTTTATGACATCGACCATTTTGACGCCGGACACATCAGTGCGCAGACGCAGGCGGATATCGCGCGTGCAAAGGAAATTTTAAAGGAGCAGATCACAGAATTCTTCGACTGGTACGAGGGCAGGGATGTGGTCGAAAAGATCCAGGACGTTAAGGCGGCGTTTGTGGAGGATTTTCACCTGCGCACCCAGAAAAAGACGCGGGAGCTGGGCGTAAGCCTGCAGACGGAGAACGCGCAGGCGCTGCAGGAATACCAGGAGTATATTGAGACGGCGGCCGCAAAGACCATCAACAAGATGATGTTCGGACTGCGCAGAAGCATAAGCGACCGGGCGTTCCGGGAATGTATGGAGGCATTGGAAGGTTTATATGAAAAAGACGATTATCATCGGCAGCCGGGAGAGTAAGCTTGCCGTTATCCAGGCGGAGATGGTGAAGCAGGCAATCGAGCGGGAAAATCCCGGGCTGTCTGTTTCCATACTGACGATGAAGACGACGGGCGATAAAATTCTGGACCGCACGCTGGATAAGGTGGGCGGCAAGGGATTGTTCGTGAAGGAGCTGGACCGGGCGCTTCTGGAAAAAAGGAGCGATCTTTCCGTACATAGTCTGAAGGATGTCCCGATGGAGATCTCGGATGATCTTCCGCTGCTTGCGTTTTCTGAGCGGGCGGATGTGCGGGATGTGCTGGTGCTGCCGGAGGGCGCACGGGAGATCGATTTTTCAAAACCAATCGGCTGTTCGAGCAGCCGCCGGATCCTGCAGCTAAAGGAGCTGTATCCGCAGGCGGATTTTCGCCCGGTGCGCGGAAACGTGCTCACCAGGCTGCAAAAGCTGGATGGCGGGGAATATAGCGCGCTTGTCCTGGCGGCTGCCGGTCTTATGCGGCTGGGGCTTGCGGCGCGCATCAGCCGCTATTTTTCTCCGGAGGAGATCATTCCTGCCGCCGGACAGGGCATTCTTGCCGTGCAGGGCAGGGCAGGGGAGGACTACGGGTATCTGGAGGCAGTCTCGGATACAGAGGCGCGGGATGCGGCGCTCTGTGAGCGCGCTTTTGTGCGGGCGCTTGGCGGAGGCTGCAGCTCGCCGACGGCGGCGTATGCCCGGATAGAGGGCGGGCGGATTTTTCTGACCGGTCTTTACTGTGAGGAGAGCAGCGCAAGATGGCGCAGGGGAAGCGTAAGCGGAGCGCGCACAGAAGCAGTAAAGATCGGTCAGAGGCTTGCCGAATGTCTTTTTCAGAGCGTCTGCTCATCAGAGGCAGAAAAAGGCGGGCGTCTTGCGGATATTTGTTTGGAAGGAAAGGAACCATAGTATGCAGGGAAAAGTATATCTTGTCGGGGCCGGTCCCTCTGATCCCGGTCTGTTTACGAGAAGAGGCGAGGAGATTTTAAAGCGTGCGGAGGTCGTTGTTTACGACGCCCTCGTCGGGCAGGGCGTGCTTGGCATGATCCCGCGGGAGGCGAAGCTGATCAATGTGGGAAAGCGCGCGAGTCATCATACGATGAAGCAGGAGGAGATCAACCGTGTGCTTGTCCGGGAAGCAAAAGCAGGCAGGCTTGTTGTGCGCCTGAAGGGCGGCGATCCTTTTCTCTTCGGCAGAGGCGGCGAGGAGCTGGAGCTTCTGGTGAAAGAGCAGATCCCCTTCGAGGTGGTGCCGGGCGTGACGTCGGCGCTCTCCGTTCCGGCATACTGCGGGATCCCGGTCACGCACCGGGACTACTGCTCTTCTTTGCATATTGTCACCGGGCATAAGCGCGCGGAAAAAGAGTACGACATAGATTTTGAGGCGCTGGTGCGCATCGGCGGGACGCTTGTGTTTCTGATGGGAGTTACCGCCCTGGAGGATATCTGCGAAGGGCTTCTCGCGGCGGGGATGCGCGCGGATATGCCGGCGGCGGTCCTGCAAAAGGGAACGACGGCGGCGCAGAAAAAGATTGTTGCCACCGTCGCTGACCTGGCGGAGGAAGTGAGAAGACAGGGCGTTGAGACGCCGGCGATCATTGTGGTCGGAGAGGTGTGCGGCCTGGCGGAAGCATTTTCCTGGCAGGAGAAAAAACCGCTGTTCGGAAAGAAAATCCTTGTCACAAGACCGCGGGAGCTGATCTCAGAGATGGCCGCAAGACTGCGGGAGCAGGGGGCGGAGGTGCTGGAGCTGCCGGCGATCCGCATTGCGCCGCGGGAATGTGCGGGAGAAATACAGGATGCGCTGGAGCATCTGTCCGCCTTCGACTGGCTGGCGTTTACCAGTCCCTCCGGGGTGCGGGTATTCTTTGAGGACATGAAGAAATGCCGCATGGACGTCCGGCGTCTGGCGTCCCTGAAGCTTGCCGTCCTCGGAAGCGGTACGAAAAAGGAGCTGGAAAAATACGGCTGCTATGCGGATCTGATGCCGCAGCAGGCATATGCAGAGGAGCTTGGAAGAGCGCTTGCAAAGGAATGCCGGGGCGGTGAAAAAATACTTCTGTTCCGTGCAGCAGCGGGAAGCACGGAGCTTGTAGAGGAGCTGAAAAAGACGCCGGGCATAACGGCAGTGGATCTGGCGGCATACGATACGGTCTATGAGATGTCGCCGCTGATCGATGTGCGTGCGGAATTTGAAAACGGGCAGATCGACTATGCGGTATTTACGAGCGCGTCGACAGTGAAGGGTTTTAAAGAGAGTGTTCCGGGGCTGGATTTTGCAAAGGTGCGTGCAGTCTGCATCGGCAGAAAGACAAGAGCCGCCGCAGAGGAGCTTGGCATGGAGACCTTTATGGCAGAGGAGCCGTCCATGGAAGCGGTCGTGCGGCTGGTGGAGGAGCTTGCACGCGGAAAAAGAAAGGAAGCGTTGTAATGGAGTTGAGAAAGCGTCCGCGCAGACTGCGCGGCGGGGAGAATCTGCGCAGGATGGTGCGGGAGACACGGATGGATAAAGCGTCTTTAGTATATCCGATGTTTGTGATAGATGGAGAGAACATCAAAGAAGAAATTCCCTCTATGGAGGGACAGTATCGCTACAGCGTCGACCGCATGGGCGAGTGCCTGCAGGAGCTGCTTGAGGCAGGGGTGACGTCTGTGATGCTGTTTGGCATTCCGGCGGTGAAGGATGAGGTGGGAAGCCAGGCGTATGCCGCCGACGGTATCGTGCAGCGCGCTCTGCGCTACGCAAAAGAACATTTCCCGCAGATGTACCTGATCACGGACGTCTGCATGTGCGAGTATACCTCGCACGGACACTGCGGCGTGCTTTGTGGACATGATGTTGAGAATGATAAAACGCTGGAGCTGCTTGCAAAGACCGCGCTCTCCCATGTGCAGGCGGGGGCGGATATGGTGGCGCCGTCCGATATGATGGATGGGCGCGTGCTTGCGATCCGCAATACGCTGGATGAGCACGGCTTTACGAATATTCCGATCATGTCCTATGCGGTGAAATATGCGTCTGCATTTTACGGGCCGTTCCGCGATGCGGCAGGCTCGGCGCCGTCCTTCGGGGACCGCAAGACCTACCAGATGGATTTCCACAACAGCCGCGAGGGTATTAAGGAAGCGCTGCTGGACGAGGAAGAGGGAGCGGATATCATCATGGTGAAGCCGGCGATGTCGTACCTGGACATGGTGGCAAAGGTAAAGGAAGCGGTGCATACGCCGGTTGCCTCCTACAGTGTGAGCGGCGAGTACGCGATGGTTAAGGCGGCTGCGAAGCTGGACTGGATCGACGAGGAGCGCGTGATCTGCGAGATGGCGGCGGCGGCTTACCGCGCGGGCAGCGATATTTATATCACGTATTTTGCAAAAGAGCTTGCAAAGTATATGGACGAAGGGAGAATCGGCTGATGACAAGATCAGAGCAGCTTTTTCAGGAGGCGGTCACGCTGATGCCTGGCGGGGTGAACAGCCCGGTGCGCGCATTCGGAAGCGTGCGGGAGACGCCGCGCTTTATCGAGCGCGCGGACGGCGCATATATGACAGATGCGGACGGCAATACCTATATTGACTTTGTCGGTTCCTGGGGACCGATGATTCTGGGGCATAATCACCCGGAGGTATTAAAAAGCGTCACGGAGACGGCGGCGAAGGGACTGAGCTTCGGCGCGGCGACGGAAAATGAAGTAAAGATGGCACGGCTGATCTCGGAGATGGTTCCCTCTATCGAGATGGTGCGCATGGTAAACTCCGGCACGGAGGCGGTGATGAGTGCACTCAGGGCGGCGCGCGGCTTTACAGGCAGAAATAAAATCGTGAAATTTATGGGATGCTATCATGGTCATACCGACGCGATGCTGGTGAAGGCAGGCTCCGGTGTCATGACGGCGGGCGTGCCGGACAGTGCGGGCGTACCGGCGGGCTGTACGCAGGATACGCTGTCGGCGGTATACAACGATCTGGAGAGCGTGCGTGCATTGTTTGAGAGCTGCGGGGAGGAAATCGCCGCAGTGATCGTGGAGCCGGTCGGCGCTAATATGGGCGTTGTGCCCCCGGTGGAGGGGTTTCTGCAGGGACTGCGCGCGCTCTGCGACAGGTACGGCAGCCTTCTTATTTTTGACGAGGTGATCACCGGATTTCGATTAAGCGCAGGCGGAGCGCAGGAGTACTTCGGCATAAAGCCGGATCTGACTACCTTTGGAAAAATCATCGGAGCCGGGATGCCGGTGGGCGCGTACGGCGGCAGACGGGAAATCATGGAGATGGTTTCGCCCGTCGGAAGAGTTTACCAGGCGGGTACCTTAAGCGGCAATCCGGTGGCGATGGCGGCAGGGCTTGCGCAGCTTAACATTCTGCGGAATACGCCCGGCTTCTATGAAGAGCTGAATGCAAAGGGCGACTGGTTCTACGGGGAGCTTGGAAAGATCCTGACGCATTATGGTGTGCCGCACTGTCTGAATCATATCGGCTCGCTCGGCTGCGTGTTCTTTACCGGGGAGAAGGTGCACGACTATGCTTCGGCAAAGACGGCGGATACAGAGAGCTATGGCAGGTATTTTGCATATATGCTGAATCATGGTGTATATTTTGCACCATCGCAGTTTGAGGCAATGTTCCTCTCGGCTGCACATACCCGCAAGAAGGAGCTGGCGGATACCATGCAGAGGGCTGAGGATTATGTTAAAGAAAATTACTGAGATCATTCTGGTGCCGGTCACGATACTGTTTCTCATCTCAGCAGCCGTGTACCTGACGCTGGCGTGCAGACCGCTGTATTATTTTGATATACAGCATTTAAAGATTGCGGAGGAATCGGGTTATTCCGAGAAGGAGATCCGGGAAAACTATGATGCGCTGATCGACTACAACCTCTCGCCGCGGCAGGAAAAACTGGAATTTCCGACGCTGCCGATGTCCAGGGAGGGGGAGATCCATTTTGGCGAGGTGAAGGTGATCTTTCAGCTCTTTTTGCGGATACTGGCAGTCACTGCGCCGCTGGTGGCGGCAGCCGTCATTGTTTTCTGCGTGAAAAAATGGAAATTGACGTTTCTGAAATGGGCAGGACTTCTGACGCCGCTTCTTGTCGCGGTGCTTGCGATACTGATCGCCGTGGACTGGGATCGTGCGTTTGTACTTTTCCATGAGCTGGTTTTTGCAAATGATTACTGGTTGTTCGATTCGGCGACGGATCCGGTGATCACCATTCTTCCGGACACCTATTTCCTGCACTGCGCAGTGCTGATCCTGGCGCTGATCCTGATCGGCTCGGCAGTCTGCGTGGCCCTTTCCAGGGTGCAGTCCCTGCGCGGATATTCCGGGATCGTAAAAGAAAAGCATAATGCGCAAAGTGCGCGGAAAAGGAGAGAAAAATGAAAAGACTTTATAAATCGGCAGACGATAAGATGATCTGCGGCGTATGCGGCGGGATCGCAAGATATTTTAATATCGACTCGACGCTGGTCCGGCTGATCTTCGCGATTTTCGGACTCACCGGCGGCAGCGGGGTGCTTGCTTACATTATCGCGGTGATCATTATCCCGTCGGAGCCGTAGAGGATTTTAAAAAAAGATGTATAAGCGGCGGAAAATGGACGATACTCCTTAAAGAAAACAGGAAAGGGGTATGGTTTTTATGCCGAAAAGCAAGAAAAAAATTGATCTGGAGAATATGGAACCGGAGGAAAAGCTGAAGTATGAGATTGCGGATGAGCTGGGACTTTTAGACCGTGTGCTGCAGGACGGCTGGCGGTCGCTGTCCGCAAAGGAGACGGGGCGCATCGGCGGTCTTATTACAAAGCGCAGACGGGAAGAAAAAGTATAGGGATTACATGAAAAATCTGATACAGGATCTGAAAAATAACGATTTCAAAAATATTTATCTTCTCTTCGGGGAGGAGGACTATCTGAAAAAGCAGTATAAGCACCGTCTGCAGACGGCGCTCATCTCCCCGGAGGATACCGTAAATCTGAACTGCTACGAGGGGAAAAACATTTCTGTGAACGAGCTGATCGACCAGGCGGAGACGCTGCCGTTCTTTGCTGAGCGGAGGCTTCTTGTCATTCAGGACAGCGGGTTCTTTAAGAGCGCCAGCGCGCAGCTCGCACAGTATCTTGAGAATGTTCCGCCCACCACGTATTTTCTTTTCGTGGAGGATGAGGTGGACAAGCGGCAGAAGCTCTACAAGGCGGTGAAGAGCCACGGCAGGATCGTGGAATTTAAGAAGCAGACGGAGGATACGCTGTCGCGCTGGATCCTGGGGATTTTAAAAAAGGAAAACAAGAATATTACGCGCAGGGCGATGGATCTGTTTCTGGAAAAGACCGGAACGGATATGAACAATATCAGCACGGAGCTGGAAAAGCTGCTCTGCTACACCATCGACAAAGATGTGATCATGCCGGAGGACGTCGAGGAAATCTGCACGACGCAGACTGTCAACAAAATTTTTGAGATGGTGAACGCCGTTTCCGCCGGAAATAACCGCAGGGCGCTTGATCTGTACTACGATCTGCTGGCGTTAAAGGAACCGCCTATGAGGATACTGTTTCTTGTGACCCGGCAGTTCAACCAGCTTCTTCAGGTGAAGGGGCTGCGAAGCCACGGCTACGATGCGGACAGCATTGCGGAAAGGCTGGGAATGCAGCGGTTTGTCGCCCAGGGCTGCGTGCGGCAGTCGGAGCGGTTTTCTGAGGCGCAGCTAAAGCAGCTTGTCACGCAGTGCGTGGAGACGGAGGAAGCGGTCAAGACCGGCAATTTAAATGAAAAACTCGGCGTGGAGCTGATCCTCGCGAAAAAATCATAGACGGAAAAAGGGAAAAGCACTAAAAAGGGAGTTCTCACATAGACTAATAGAAACCCCTTTGAGGTGCTTTTTTATGAAGTCTTTTCCAAAGCCGCTTACTCCCGAAGAAGAAGCCCTGTTTCTTCAGAAATATAAGGAGGGCGACCTGGAAGCGAAAAAAATTTTGATTGAGCGGAATCTGCGGCTGGTGGCGCATGTGGCAAAAAAGTATCAGAAGCAGGGGGAGGATGGGGAGGACCTGATCGCGGTTGGAACCATCGGGCTGATAAAGGCGATCTCTACCTTTGATCACGCCAAGACCAACAAGCTGGCAACCTACGCTGCCCGATGCGTGGAAAACGAGCTTTTGATGCTGTTTCGCTCACGAAAAAAGATTGCGCGCGAGGTATCGTTAAATGAACCGATCGGAACCGACAAGGAGGGAAATGAGATCCATCTGCTCGACATCGTGGAGGGCGGCGGGGAGGATATCGCGGAACAGTACAACCGGAAAGAGGACGCGGTGCGGCTGTACTGTTATCTGGATTCGGAATTAAAAGAGCAGGAAAAACAGGTGCTTCTTCTCCGGTACGGCCTTGGCGGAAAAGCAGAATACACACAGAAACAGGTCGCTGCCCGGCTCGGCATCAGCCGTTCGTACGTGTCGCGGATCGAGAAGAATGCAATTGAAAAGTTGCGGTTACGGTTTGCCGCTTCGTAAATGCTTGACATTTCAAACGGACTGCTTCTATAATAAAGGGTAAGGAAATCAGGTGCAGAAAAGGTTTCCTTATCCTTACTTTTTCGAACAAAAATCAAAGATAATATCTTCCCGGTGTTCTTGCCGGACATTTTCCCAAAATGAAAAATAAATAGGAACTATACGACCTGCTACTGAAAGAAAAGGAGGTTTTCTTTGTATTGCAGTGTATTATCAGCCACCGTCTCGGGCATGGAGATGATTCCGGTGCAGGTGGAGGCGGATGTCAGTGACGGCATGCCGCAGTTTACGATGGTCGGCTACGTGAGTGCCCAGGTAAAGGAGGCGCAGGACCGCGTGCGGACAGCCCTCAAAAACATGGGAATTTCCCTGCCGCCGAAACGAATTACGATTAATTTATCCCCGGCGGACGTCCGAAAAGAAGGATCGCGTTTCGATCTTCCGATTGCAGCGGGCGTTCTGATGACGCTCGGCCGGATTCCGCCCGGGTCACTCCGGAAAACGATGGTGCTCGGCGAACTCGGCCTTGACGGCCATGTGCAGGAGATCAGCGGTGTATTTCCGGCAGCGGCGAAGGCGCGGGAGCTTGGATGCACAACGCTTCTTGTTCCAGCCGGAAATGCCGCGGAAGGGAGTCTGGTCGGCGGGCTTCACGTCGTTGGAATCCAGAATTTACAGGAGCTTTTGAACTACTGCTGTGAAGGGAAAATGCCGTCGCTTCCGTCTATAGAAAATCAAAAGAAGGAGGACGGAAAAGAGCCGGACTTTTCCGAAGTGCAGGGCCAGACGGCGGCGCGGCGGGCGGCTTTGCCGAAAAG
>OLRY01000451.1_pt1 | contig 54112 bp, 46 predicted proteins | sample 1672541 | NCBI WGS metagenome assembly OLRY01 (sample SAMEA3136697, study PRJEB25190) | human gut metagenome | biome: human gut; feature: human-associated habitat; material: faeces | place: Austria | collected 2013 | reverse complement strand
TTATGTGTATTTGGAATTTCTCATTTTGGCTTGTACTATTTATATTCTAGCACCAATATGTCTCATAAAATAATAGATAAATTATTGGAATCCGTTTGTGTGATAGGAACATTACTTTTTACTGGCGGTGAACCAACTATGAATTTAGAGGGGATGAGATATTTTCTGGAAAAAATGAAAGCAAATAATATCGCATTACATAAACTTCGACTTATTACCAATGGGTGTGATATTTCGGAAGAGACGTCAACCTTGATAAAAGAATATTATGATTATATTACATACAATCAAGAATAGGGAAATCATAAGATTATAATTTCTATAAGTAGTGACATATATCATAGACAAAGTGGGGGCAATCCAGAAAAAGCATATGATATCTATAAAAGCGTATTTTCGGAGTATCCTTTAGTGGAAATTGCTCTGTATGATATTAGCAGTATACCGCTTGCGATAGGAAGAGCAGAATATCTTGAAGAAGCAACTGAAAATATTGAAGCATACATGCCACCTAAAAAGATTGAAGTCATGACTAAAAATTCACATCATTACTGTGTTGCAAGAAAGTATTATAGACTTGAAGATGGAATTGATACACTTATTATGTGCCCGATAAATGTATCTGTTTACGGACGTGTATTTCATGCAGAAGATTCTCAGATGGAATTTGAACAGGAAGATAATACGGGTGTCAGTCTCGAAAGTGAAAACTTGATAGACGCAATTAGAGAATATAATCGAGGGGCAGAGGATTGTGTGGTTCGTATGCTTGTTAAACAATTTACGAAAGATACTTTGCTTGACGGAGATATTATTGTCAAGGGATTTAAGTTTATAAATAGAAAACTTAATGGATTTTCCGAACGGGTACAAGCTGTGGATGTGGATAATTTTAATAATCTTGCGGAGGATGGGATTAAATATAGCATATCAGATGATGAGACTATTGCTGTTGTAAAAGAATGGTATGATGACGTTGGAGAAGATGGAATTTCAAGAATTAAAAAAATAATTAATGAAATTTTTGAAAAACATCTTTTGGGAGAAGAGGGAATATATCAACGGCAAAAAGCAGAAGTAGCAGAAATGTTAGTGAATCTTGCAAAAACCGCCAATACTATAGAAGCACCACAGGCTCGCGGATTTATAAAAATAATTTCCCAACTGGCTAATGTTGTAGAACGTGGAGAAAATGAAGAGCATTTCAAAAAAGAAAAAAGATATTTTGACAAACATGGAGAAATATTTCTAAAAGAAGATGAAGAAATGGTGCGTGAACAACATCCACAGTGGTCACATAAGGATTGTGTGAGATATGCCAATAGTGAAAAATGGATTAAATACTATTCTGGAAGAACCCGTAATGAGGACAAAGTTCAGTTAATACGGCATCAAATGATACTTGAGGATATTCGCAAGAAATATAAGGCGAGTGATTCCATAAATGCCATGTTGAATATTCAAGAAAAATGAAATACTAGTTTTATTTATTGCGGTACAAAGAAGGAGGAAAAATGCAAGAAATGGGTGAATATGCAATAGTTGACACCGAAACAGGGGAAGAGTTAGGAGAAATAAACAGTGGAGATATCATAATTTCCGCACATGAACGACAGCGTAGAGCCAGAATGAAAAAAGAGCGTGAAGAACATGAGATAAACAGGTACAGGGGCAAAGGTGAAAGATATATTTTTGTTAATACAATGTTTGATTTTTCGGAGTTGTCGCCGTCAACAGTTACAAAATTGATATATCTTAGTACATATGCGGGTTATGATAACCTGTTGATTTTGAATGCTAAATCCAAAAAAGAGATTAAACGGTCTGATCTACCAAAAATCTTAGGTGTTTCAAAAAGAACGAGTGAAAGATTCTGGAATAGTGTCAAGGCTTACTATATACGGGAAGACGAAGAAACTGGTAAATTATGGCTGAATGATGAAATATTTAAGCGTGGAAAGTTGAAAAGTAAAACGGCAATAGATTATCAACAGTTTTACTTCAATGGAGTACGTTCGTTGTATAAGCATGCGAACGGGAAGAACCACAATTATTTAGGATATTTGTTTCAGTTAATTCCGTTTATCAATAGAGAATGGAATGTTGTCTGTGAGAACCCGTTTGAAGCTGATCTGGATAATGTGCAACTTGTAACGATGAAAGATTTCTGTGCTTATATCGGGTACAAGGACACGTCCAGTATCAGCAAATTAAAAAGAATATATGATGCTTTGGAGTTTGATGTCAACGGTAAAAAGCAAAGGTTCTGTGCATTAACATATACTGGACTGGATAGCGGAACGGCAAGAATTTGTATTAATCCAGAAGTTTTCTATGTAGGTTCAAATAAAGGACGTGTTGATGTTTTGAAATTATTCTTTAAAGAATAAAGTATATAATTTTTACTCGGAAATTTTGACGCACTGGGGCGTTTTTCAAAAAAGCGGTATTTACGGGAAAATAGTATTTGAAAAAGTCTGGTAAAATTGCTGATAATGCGGTGGTTATGGGGCTTTTTGGCATTTTTAAAATTGCTCGGAAATTTTGACGCAGTAGAATTTGACCTAACTTACTGATACACATGTTATTAGGGGATTATGAACTGAAAATTGCTTTTCTTCTTCGGAAGATTGTCAGTGAAAACAATACGGAGGTTGCAAATGGGACAAGAGATTGTATGTGATATATGCAAGAAAGATTGTGGAATTACACACTATAGAATCCAATTCAGTGAAAGCTATCACAGCTTACAAACACCTGTAGGGGATATAAAGGTTTGTGATGATTGTGCTTTAAGAATCGGAGAATTTATCCAAAAGATGAAAGGGGAAGACGTGTTGTGAAGATGCAGTGCAATAAATGTGGTAAAGAAATGGATATATGGGATAGACAGGAGAAATTTTCTATCCATGGTATCTGTGGATATGGAACAAAATATGACGGTTCTGAAATACAATTAAATCTGTGCTGTGACTGTATGGAAGAACTGCTTGATACTTGTGTTGTATCTCCTGTAATTATGGAAAGGGGGAGTGATGATTGAATCCAGATATAATATATACAACGTCTAATAACACAATTATCATATACGAAACTGTGTATGAAGATGAATTATGCTATTGCATTGAACACGTCAAGAGCAAGCATAAGGAAATAATAAACCATGATGAAGCATTATTAAAGTCCATAATTGAAAAAATGGAAATGACGGGGGCATTGGTCTGTGACAGAAAACGGCAAGAAAGAAGATTGTTGAAATTCAAAGAGAAGAACGGTCAAAATAGTATTTCGTTGAGAAAATATGTATATGCACATTATTATAAGCTTTCTGTAGCTGAATTAAACTATAAGAGAATTGATCTGGTAGATTCGTCTTGTTATAACAATAATTTAATGGATTTGCGAAAGAAAAATTTGTTTGCACCACGAGAATATGGGAAAGAATGGGTAGACGTGATATGCCGTCCTAATAATCCAAAAGAAAAATATATTGTTACATATCAAAACGGACACATTAGCATACAAGATTATACGGCAGAATTGTATTCCGTATTAGCAGATAGAAGCGTATGTGTACCTGCTCCAAATAGAGGAAGTCGGCAAAGAATACAGATTCATTGCAAGCATGGACGCAAAGGCTATATGCTGATGAATTTATCGAGATTTGTATATATGTATTATCAAGACTATGGTAGTGAGGGCTTTATACACAGGATTCCAGAAATAAGTCGGGGCATAGGAACGGGAAATGATTGCGCCCATGTGAATGCAGATAATTGGAATAATTGTGTTTGTAATTTAATGGCAATGAAGCAATACACAAATATACAAATGAGAGACTACATCAAAGCATTTTCTGGACGTTATTCCGCATTTCCTGTCATGGTGCGTGAAGATGGCAGAGAAATTGTTATTTTGGAGATAAGAAGTGGCAGCAGGTTCTTTTACTATAAGTGTTGCAGTTCGGAAGATTATCTTGATTTGCAGAAAGTATTATTAGGCAAAGCGGTAATAACAACCCATGTAAAGACAAATATAGTTAATACTCGTGATCGGTTTTCGTGTCACATTCCAACACCAAAAGAAGAGGTTAGAAATACGGATTTAGTATCAAATAATGTGATAAAGCAATTCTGGAAGTGGTGTGATAACAGGGACAGGCTTTTGAATTTGTACAACACAGTGCCGTCTTTATTTACGGAATGGATAGCATGTGAAAAAAATATGAGCGTACAGATATTGCTTAATCAGATAGTCCCCGTTTTCCTTGGGGATATTGTCTGAGAAGTATAAAAAGGCGGTAACAAGGGGTTTTTCTATCATATAAGTAAAAAATATCTATTGGTTGTCAAAACGTTTTTGTTTTTTAAAATATGTGAAAAGGTACGAAAATATAGGGTTTACAGGGCATGAAAACAGAGGAAAAGTAAACACATATTACGGTAATGTCCGTGTTTACAACGGAAAATAAAAAGCAATTATGAAAAAAATATAGCGATAATATCGGTAGTTATCGGCTTAACTACGGAGAAAAGAGGATTAGGATGGAAAATATAAATTGTATACCGTATTGGAATCAGTACACGTTGACTATTGAAGAAGCATCGGAGTATTTTCGCATTGGAGAAACAAAATTAAGGAGATTGGTACATGATAACCCAAATGCTAAATATCTTTTGCGTAATGGAAATCGTATTCAAATAAAGCGTGTCTTGTTTGAAAAATTCATAGATTCCTTAGATGCCATTTGAAATTGTGAGTGAATTGTTGACAGCGGGAGTGTGGCATGGCATACTGAAATCAATGTTATGTCACATTCTTTTCAGCTTGGAAGAAAGGAATCATTATGAGCGAAAAGAGACGTGATACTAAAGGAAGAGTATTGAAAACAGGAGAACATCAGGAGAAAGACGGGAGGTATTCATATCGGTATACGGACAATATGGGAAAACGCCGTATTATAAGAAGCTGGAGATTAACCAATGCAGATGTAACACCACCGGGGAAGAAAGTGACACCCTCTTTGAGAGCACAGGAACAGGAATTACAGGTACAAATATGCAAGGGAGTCTTTCCTACAGAAACGACTGTCTGTGAGCTTGTAGAGCGTTATATAACCACTAAAACAGGTGTGACTCATAATACAAAAGCTGGTTATAAAACAGTGCAGAATATACTGGAAAGAGAAGAATTTGGACATAAGCAAATTGATAAAGTTAAGTTCTCTGATGCAAAGATTTTCTTAATCAAGCTACAGGAAAACGGGAGAAGCTACAGTGCAATACATTCTATACGTGGTGTCTTGCGTCCGGCTTTTCAGATGGCATTTGAAGACGAGGAAATCGGCTACAATCCATTTAATTTTGAACTGGCAAAAGTATTGATTAATGACAGTGTACAGAGAGAAGCATTGAAACCACGGGAGCAGAGATTATTTTTAAACTTTGTAAAAGAGGACAGGCATTTCAGTAAATATTATGACGGGATAGCCATTCTTTTTAAGACAGGATTGAGAATCAGTGAGTTTTGCGGTCTGACAGTGCATGATATAAATTTTGATGAGCATACATTTTCTGTCAATAATCAGTTACAGCGGACACGGGAGGGTGAATACATTATTGTTCCGACCAAAACGAGTGCAGGAAAGAGAGTTCTTCCAATGACAAAAGAAGTAGAGGAACATTTCAGAAAGATAATCGAAGAACAGGAGAAGCCACGCATAGAGCCTATGATAGACGGTAAAAGCGGCTTCTTGTATCTGGATAAAAACGGGAATCCGTCAGTTGGGTTACATTGGGCGCACTATTTCAAGCATATATGTCAGAAGTACAATAGTATTTACAAAGTGCAGATGCCTACAGTTACGCCGCATGTATGCAGACATACATACTGTTCTAATATGGCTAGAAGTGGTATCAGTGCTAAGACGTTGCAATATTTAATGGGACATTCAGATATTAGTGTGACATTGAATGTGTATACACATTTAGGTCTGGAAGATGCACAGCAAGAATTGAAACAGCTAGAAAAGCGTGTAAATTCGCAATCTTCAAAGGTTGTCAATTTCTAAAATTATATTATTTATGCCGTGAAAAAGTGGAAAATATTATGGTGTTCCAGATTTAAGCGAAATGTACCAATTTTTGTACCAAACGTCACAGAAATTATAAGAAATTGTGAAAAGATATAAGACAAACGGGAATTCGTCAAAAGCTGACAAATGCAGTAAAAACAAGGACTTGAGAAGAAACAAGGAGATATAAGAACAATGATAAAAGTACTATTCGTATGCCACGGCAATATTTGCAGATCAACTCTTGCTGAGAGCGTTTTTACCTACAAAGTAAAACGCCTGGGCCTGGCAGATCATTTTACTATTGACAGTTTTGCGACAAGCAGAGAGGAAATCGGCAATCCGCCGCATAGAGGAACAGTAAACAAGTTAAGGGAAGTCGGTATTCCGTTAGTGCCTCACAGAGCCAAGCAGATTACATGGGCAGATTATAATAATTTTGATTATATCATTGGCATGGATTCTGCAAATATCCGTAATCTTAACAGAATGCTGAAAAATGATCCGGAAGGTAAGATATATAAGTTTCTTACATTTGCAGGTTCTGGGAGGGATATTGCGGATCCCTGGTATACAGGAAATTTTGATGCGACTTATGAAGATGTTGTGGAAGGTTGTGAGGGATTTCTGAAATATTTGGAGGAACAAGGGGAAATTGAACATTGAAATTCCGTGATCAGACACAGAGCAAAAATAATAGAATAAATATGACAGAAAAAGCAGCTTTTGGCTGCTTTTTCTGTCGATGAAAACTTCTTTACAAATGTGAAAATATCTTTTATACTGTTCCATACAGCAGACAACTCAACTCAGCAGAGAACTTCTGTTTTCTGCATAGGCAAATCTGTTTTTATCAGTTCAATTCAGCTAAAAACTGTGTATAACGCACAGTTCTATCTTATCATGGACATTCGTCCGCACGTTTCACAGAAAGGAAATCAGAATATGGAAAATGGATATGAAACTTTTGTTACAGATCTGAGACAACTTCTTCTTGATGCTATGGATCTCGAGGAAGGGAAGATATATTTCGCCAGTAAGGGAGAGATGTATGGCTGCACAGGAGACAGGCTTTTTGTGGAGTGTGGGCCTGCTGACAAAACACGCCAGGTTTGCGGGTTGCATACAGAGGAACTTTATGAGCGATACTGTCAGGAACGCAAACTTGAGGATATCATTCACGACTGCATCCGGGAAATCAAAAATGCCAGGGAGACCTGTGTGGTCTGCGATGTTGAAGATCTGGATAATTATGAGAAAATAAAAGGAAGGCTTTTCATCCGGCTTCTTAATGCAGATAAAAACAGAGATATGCTGAAAGATACTGTTTATCACCAGGTAGGAGACATTGCCCTTGTTCTCTATTACCTGGCAGGGGAAAAAGAAGGCTATATCCTGAGTACGAAAGTTAAAGATCATTTTCTGGAAAAGTGGGGAAGGGACAGGGAGGTTGTTTTTGAGTCAGCTCTTGTGAATACTTATTTTATCAGTCCACCAAGGATCTATCACTGGGAAAAAATGCTCTTTGACAGAGAATATACGGGTGATAATTTCATGGATCTTCTGAATCCATATAAACCAAACAGAGGCATTTCCGGTAATTGTCTCAGCACGGAAAAACGTACCAACGGGGCAGCAGCAATCTTTCTTCCAGGAGTGGCAAGACGGCTGGCAGAACTTCTGGAATCTGATTTATATCTGGTGTTTACCAGCATTCATGAAGTGATGATACATAGTACAGATGTTGTCTATCCAGAGGATCTGAAAGTTGTTCTTCTGGATACAGTTAAGAAGGCAACGCCAAAAGAAGATTATCTGACTTCGTCTATTTATCGGTATAGCAGATTGACCGGAGAATTTACAGTAGAAGTAAAGTAATAATATTAGAAAAAAGAAAGAGCCGGATTAAAATCCATCGTACAAACAATGACATTTCTTTCCGGTTCTTTCTATATAATATGCTATTAATCGAAATTCCCTGCTTCAATTGTGAGAAAACAATAAGCAGAGGTTATAGACTTACTTATGAATCCCTTTTAGCTGAGCAACGCGGAATCATTGGAAAATTCCTCGCCGCTTGCTTCTTCGAATTTATCAAGAAGATCTTTTACAGTAAGTTTCTTTTTCTCTTCGCCCTGGATGTCCAGAATGATCTTTCCTTCCCACATCATGATCAGGCGATTGCCGTGGGTAATGGCATCACGCATATTGTGGGTGATCATCATGGTTGTAAGGTGATCACGGTTTACGATCATATCTGTGATCTCAAGAACTTTGGCAGCTGTTTTCGGGTCAAGGGCAGCTGTGTGCTCATCCAGAAGAAGAAGCTGAGGTTTCTTCAAAGTGGCCATAAGAAGCGTCAGAGCCTGACGTTGTCCGCCGGAGAGGAGACCGACCTTTGAAGTAAGACGATCCTCAAGGCCAAGACCAAGGATTTTCAGAAGTTCATGATATTCTTCACGTTCCTGGCGGGTAATGCCCGGACGTAGAAGACGGGATTTGCCGCGGCGTTTTGCAAGAGCAAGATTCTCTTCAATACCCATGGTAGCGGCAGTTCCTGTCATAGGATCCTGGAATACGCGGCCAAGATAAGCAGCACGTTTATATTCAGAAAGTTTTGTGACATCAATTCCTCCGATAATGATCTTTCCGGAATCTACCGGCCAGGCACCGGCAACTGCATTCAGCATTGTGGATTTACCGGCACCATTTCCACCGATGACCGTGACAAAATCGCCTTCGTTCAGGTGAAGATTCACGCCATTTAGGGCAACTTTTTCATTGATGGTGCCTGGATTAAATGTTTTGTGGATATCTTTTAATTCCAGCATGATTATTTACCTCCCTGTTTGGCTTTTGTGAAATATCTGCCTTTCCAATATGGGAAAGCAAGAAACAGTGCAACAACAAGAGCAGAAAGCATTTTCAGAAGGTCTGTATCAATACCCATCCAGATAACAACCTGAAGTACCAGATAGTAGAGAATAGAACCGAATACAACGCTTAAAAGTTTCAGCGCAAAATTGCGGAAAATACGGCTGAAAATAGCTTCTCCAATGATGACTGCGGCAAGGCCGATGACGATGGAACCTCGTCCCATATTAATATCTGCGAATCCCTGGTACTGTGTAAGAAGAGCACCGGAAAGAGCAACAAGTCCATTGGAAAGCATCAGACCGAGAACTTTATTGAAGTCAGTGTTGATACCTTGTGCGCGTGACATGCTCGGATTACATCCGGTTGCACGTAAAGAGCAGCCAAGCTCTGTTCCGAAGAACCAGTAGAGAACTGCAATCAGGAGCAAGATCATTATAGCTACAATAAAAAGTGTGTTTTGCGTCAGTGTAACACCTTTAACACGACGAAGGGAAACAAGCAGGTTGTACTTGTCAACATTGATTGCCTGATTTGCTTTTCCCATAATCTTAAGATTTACAGAATAAAGGGAAAGCTGTGTCAGGATTCCGGCAAGGATGGCCGGGATTCCCATGAAAGTGTGAAAGATACCGGTGGCAAGTCCTGCCAGAAGACCGGCTCCTGTTGCTGCCAGCATAGACATCCATACATTATGTCCGCTGAGCATCATCATGATACATACAGCACCACCTGTACATAGTGTTCCGTCTACGGTAAGATCCGCGATGTCAAGGATACGGAACGTAATGTACACGCCGATTGCCATGATTCCCCAGATAAGCCCCTGCGCGGCAGCTCCCGGGAGTGCAGTGATTAAACCCATGATCTGCATATAAATATCCTCCTTTTTTTTATGCACGAACAGCGAGAAGGGGAGAACCCTTCTCGCTGTATCCGTGCATAACAGGTTTTTTGCTGATTATTCAGCTGTTTCTTCTGTTTTAATTGCTTCGTAACCGTCTGGAATCTTAATTCCAAGCTCATCACAGATGTCTTTATTGTATTCTTTTGTGAATTTTGGTGCATACTCAATTGGCATTTTGGAGATATCTTCGCCATCCTGAAGAATACTTACTGCCATCTCACCTGTTTTGTATCCAAGGTCGTAGTAGTTGATGGAAAGTGTTGCTACACCGCATGACTGGCAGATACCTTCCTCGCCTGCAATTACAGGAACTTTTGCCGGAAGACAGATGTTATTGATGATCTCTGTGTTGGAAGCAACTGTATTATCTGTTGGTACATAAATTACATCACTGTCATTGGCTGCTGTGGTAACAACAGAAGAAAGATCATTGGAATCGGAGAATGCGTAATATTCACATGTGTATCCAAGCTTCTCAAGAGCGTCCTTAACAGTGTCTACCTGATACTGGGAGTTTGGTTCTGCGGAGCAGTAAAGAAGTCCCACGTTCTTGGCATCAGGGAAAAGTTCATGAAGCATATCAGCCTGCTCATCAAGTGGAGCGAGGTCAGATGTACCGGAAATGTTTCCGCCTACAGTTCCATCGAAATCATCGATTCCAAGAGCAACACCGTACTCGGTAACAGCTGTTCCAAGGATCGGGATATCGGATGTTCCTGCTGCTGCAGCCTGAAGAGACGCAGTTGCATTAGCAAGGATCAGATCAGCTCCCTCAGAAACAAAGCTGTTGATGATAGTGGAACAGGTATTGGAATCACCCTGTGCATTTTGTTCATCAAATTTTACGGAATCGCCCATCTTCTCAGTGATGGCATCTTCAAACCCTTTTGTTGCTGCATCCAGTGCATCGTGCTGAACCAGCTGGCAGATGCCGATGGTGTAAGTCTTTTCTTCTTTCGCACTTACGGTAGCTGCACAGGTTCCTGTTACAAGAGCAGCTGCAAGTACAGCTGTTAAGATACGCTTTTTCATATTGTTTTCCTCCTCATGATATGGCTGCGCTCTTTTTTCGACAGGCGCAACCTTGATTGAATTAGTATAATACTTTAACACTTAAAAGTCAAGAAGAATTAACGCGAAAGTGTGTTGCTCAGGAAAATAGATGGAAAAATATTATAACTGGAAGATAATGGATCTGTAGTGTTAAAAGCTCTTGAGATATGCACAGGAAAGAAAACAACACATATCCTATTATGAATGGATAAATCAGGGAGAATAAAGAAATGGCATATAAGATCGTACTGGATGCTGGACATGGCGGAGAAGATCCAGGTGCAGTATATATAGATCGTAAAGAAAAAGATGATAATCTGAGTCTTGCTCTTGCAGTGGGCAAGATTCTGGAAGATAATGGAATAGATGTAGTTTACACACGAACTACAGATATTTATCAGACTCCTTTTGAAAAAGCGCGGTTTGCCAATGAAACCGGAGCAGATTTTTTTATTTCTTTTCACAGGAACAGCAGTCCGGAATCCGGACAATACAATGGAGTAGAAGTACTGGTTTATGATAAAAAAGGTATTAAATACCAGATGGCAGAAAATATCGTAGGAGCACTTGGTGAACTGGGATTCAAAGAACTTGGGGTGAAAGAACGCCCTGGTCTTGTGGTGCTTCGCAGGACAAAAATGCCGGCACTTCTTATAGAGACAGGATTCATTAATTCAGATAAAGATAATCAGCTTTTTGACGAAAAACTTCAGGAAATCGCAAAGAGTATTGCTGATGCGATACTGGGAACTCTGGATGAGGAGACAGTAAAATCTCCACTATATTACCGGGTTCAGACAGGTGCTTTCCGAAGCAGGGAGAATGCAGACCGCATGCTGTATCAGCTGACAGATCAGGGGTTTCCAGCTTTTATCCTGAAAGAAAATGATCTTTATAAGGTTCAGGTGGGAGCATACCTGCAGCTTGGAAATGCAGTGAATATGGAACAGAGACTCAGAGATGCCGGTTACAGCACGGTGATCGTGACCAGATGAAATGTAATAAGCACTAACCAGGGGTTAAAAAGATGAAGAATCAGGAATTATAATTCTGTTTAGAATACAGGGAAAGAAAGGATACAGGGAAAATGTACGAGAAATTTTTAAAACAGACAGAAGATTTCATTTTTATAGATGATAAACCGGAAAAAGCAGATGTGATTTTTGTTCCGGGAAACGGATATCCTCAGATGGCAGAAAAGGCAGCAGAACTTTACAGGCGGGGGCTGGCACCGAGGGTATTGCCCAGCGGCAGATATAGTGTCACAGTTGGGAAATTTGCCGGGGTTCTGGATAGAGAGGAATATTATAATGGGGATTATGAGACGGAATGGGATTTTCTGAAAGATGTTCTTATAAAAAACGGAGTACCAGAGAAAGCGATCCTGAGAGAAGATCAGGCAACTTTTACCTATGAAAATGCAATCTATTCCAGACAGGTCACAGACAGAGAACACCTGGATATCAAAAAGGCGATTCTCTGCTGTAAATCCTGTCACGCAAGAAGGGCACTGATGTACTATAAACTACTTTATCCTGACACAGAATTTTTTGTTATTCCATGTTGTGTGGATTCAATAAATAAAGACAACTGGAGTGAGACAAATGAGGGAATTGATGAGGTAATGGGGGAAATAACACGAATAATCAAACAGTTTTCTCTGATGCTCAAAAAAAAATAATTTAGGGGTGTCGGAAAAAAAAGAATTGTGTTATAATGCTTTTGATAAAAAACAAAATATCTGTTACGAAAGATTAACAAGATATTAATTTTTAAAGAAGTATTGATTCGGGCGCGTGACAAATGCGTTCGATATTTTATATAAATGAATTTTCTGACAAATAGTGAACGTAAAACGAAGATTTTGAATATAGAGGTGCATATTATTATGAAAAAGAACACGAAGATTACTTTCAGCAAAAGTTTTTCTATACTGGCAGCAGCGGCTTTGTCCATGACTCTTATCAGCGGACAGGCTTTAACAACTTATGCAGGAAGCAGTTCGGGCATTGAGTCTGGTGCTGTGATCCCGGATAATATTACCATTGACAGTCCAACAGCTCTGTCTAATGTGGCTCTACCGTCTAATTCATACGGAACTCTTTCCTGGGTGGATGGTTCCTATGTACCGGAGAAGCGTGTGCAGTCCTGTGCTGTGGTATTAAAACCGTCAACTGGTGCGGATCTTTCCGGCCTTCCGGGATGGGACAGCAGTTCAGGAACGCTTACCGGATATGTGACAGTCGTTATCAGCAGTCTTGACAATTCTTCAGATGAGAATGAAAGTGCAGACAGCAGTTCTGATAAAGCATATGATGAGTCTGACAGTTATAAAGATGAGAATGATTCTGAAAATAAGGATGACACCAGCGAGAGCAGTGCAGAGACTTCCGATGAAAAATCAGAAGACAGTTCCAATGAGGAAACGGCAGAGAACGGAAACGTCAGTGAGGGCGATTCCTATGAAAGCAGCAGTGAGACTGAGAACGGGAAGGATGATAACAAAGATAGTACAGATGTAACAGAAACACCGGATGCTCAGGATTCTTCCTCTGATAAGACAAATACAGATAAAAAGGAAGAAACTGCAGATAATGATAATGCTGATGAAAAGAAGGATAATACCGAAGATAATACAACAGATGACAGTGCAGATAAAGATAGTACAGATAAGGATACTGCAGACAACGCAGATCCAGATATCACTGAAACGCCAGAAGCAACTGTAACACCTTCTGAAAATGAAAACAAAGCTGACCAGGATAAAGATACAGATGTTACCAAAACCCCGGAAGTAACCGTAACTCCGGCGGAGGATGACAGTAAGACGGATAGTTCCTCGGATACAGATAAAGAGGATGCTGAAAAAGATAATAAAAAAGATAGTAAAGACGAGACACCAGATGTCACAGAAACTCCGGAAGAGGACAAGGACAATATTTTTGACCGCAAAGATGAGGAAGAAGACAAACGTCCTCAGAATGCAGGAACTGATCTGACAGAAACAGAGAGGGAACAGACAGCAGCCCGGAACCACACATGCGACGGCATCACAGTATCCGGCATTGATCTTCCATGGTACGTACAGTTCCGTGTTTCCGGCGGTGAGGATTATGAGTTTACCAATGAGGAAGATGCAACAATCTTTAAGTCTTATGAGTTTGAACTTTGGGATACACAGAAAAACACAGAATATAAGATTCCGGATGGTGAGTATATCAGCGTAACAGTTCCGGTAAAAGCTGGTTATACATATTCAATCGAACATCTTCTTGATAACGGAGCAATGGAGACGATTATCCCGAGTGTAGATGGAGGAACCATGACTTTCAGTACTCATTCTTTCAGCCCGTTTGGCATTGCAGGAAGCAAGTCTCTGGTAGGCCCGGATGCAGGAACTGACAGCAGTAGTGATATTACGAAGACTACACCTGCTGCAGCTTCTTCAACAGATACAGCAAGTTCTTCTGATACACCGGACATAACAGGCTCTGATGGAACAGAAAATACAGACAGTGCGGCCAATCTGGACACATCTGCTGATCTTTCATCAGGAACAGCAGATCTTGAGGAAACTTCTTCGCAGAATAGTACTTCCAGTGATGAGTCAGAGGATGAAGCTTCACAGGCTACTTCCAAAAAGCAGGTAAATACCGGTGATAATACTCAGATTCTTCCATTTGTGATCCTGTTTGTTGCAGCAGCAGTTGTAGCTGGCGTGGCAGTATTTTTCAAGAAAAGAAAGAAATAAAAGAAACAGAGAATAACGAAAAAAGCCTTCCCATATAATGACCATGGGAGGGCTTTTTATGAGGTTAAAAGCGGTATTGCGGTCACTGCTTCTGGCTTATGGTCTGACAGGACTTCTTCTTTTACTTCTGGCTTTTGTCTTATTTTGGTTTGAGCCAGGTGAGGGAACTGCGGCGGCTGGGATCACTTTTATTTATGTGGCATCCTGTCTGACGGGAGGGTTTGCAGCAGGTAAGATCATGAGGAAAGACCGATATCTATGGGGAATCGTTACGGGCCTTTCCTATTATGTATTACTGCTTCTTGTTTCTTTCCTGGCACAAGGGAAATGGGATGTGACTTTTGCCCATGCAGTGACTACGTTCTTTATGTGCCTGGGAGGTGGAGCACTTGGAGGAATGCTGTCGTAAAAGCTTGCAAAAAAATACTTTGAAAATCAGTAATTTTATGCTATACTAGGCGAAGATAGAATACATAAAGGAGGATATATCATGGAACATATCAAGACATTAAATACAAAGAACCTTCAGAATACGGTTAAGAAGGGTGGATGTGGCGAATGTCAGACATCCTGCCAGTCTGCTTGCAAGACTTCCTGTACAGTAGGAAACCAGAGCTGCGAGCATAAATAAGAAGCAGCCGTTGAATGAGTGTAAAGCAGCGGGATATCCGCTGCTTCACTTGTTTTAGCCGAAAGTAACAGGTATCCAGCAAAACGCGCCGGAGGGCGCGTTTTGTCGGGTTATAAAAGATTTTTAGAAAGGATTGCGGGAAGATGAGTCTGATTCACCGTTATCAGAGTAATGGATATAATATCGTGCTGGACATCAACAGCGGCTGTATCCATCTTGTGGATGAAGTAACCTATGAAGTGCTGCCGTATCTTGAAGAAGGCATGGAGGCGGATACCATCGCGCAGAAGCTTGGTGACCGCTTTAAGAAAGAAGATGTGGAAACATCTGTAACCGAATGTAAGAAACTTCAGGAACAGGGAATGCTTTTTACAAAAGATATTTATGAGAATATCATTGATGAATTTACCAGGAACCGTCAGACAGTTGTAAAAGCTCTTTGCCTTCACATTGCACATGACTGTAACCTGGCATGTCGCTACTGCTTTGCAGAGGAGGGAGAGTATCACGGAAGACGTGCGCTGATGTCATTTGAAGTAGGAAAGAAAGCACTGGATTTCCTGATCGCCAACTCGGGTTCCAGGAAGAACCTGGAAGTGGATTTTTTTGGCGGCGAGCCGCTTATGAACTGGCAGGTTGTAAAGGATCTTGTGAAATACGGAAGAGAGCAGGAGAAACTTCATAATAAGAAATTCCGTTTCACACTGACAACCAACGGCGTTCTTCTAAATGATGAAGTAATGGATTTCTGCAATAAGGAGATGGGAAATGTAGTATTAAGTGTGGACGGAAGAAAAGAAGTTCACGATTATATGCGCCCATTCCGTAAAGGTGCAGGAAGCTATGATCTGATCATGCCGAAATTTGAGAAATTTGCAGAATCCAGAAATCAGGACAAGTATTATGTAAGAGGAACTTTTACCCATCATAATCTTGATTTTTCAGAGGATGTACTGCATCTGGCTGACCTTGGATTCAAACAGATCTCTGTTGAGCCTGTTGTAGCAGCAGATACAGAAGAGTATGCTATCCGCGAGGAGGACATCCCTCAGATTTTGGAACAGTACGACATTCTTGCAAAAGAGATGATCAGGAGGGAAAAAGAGGGAAAAGGATTTAACTTTTTCCATTTTATGATCGACCTTACCGGCGGTCCATGTGTATACAAACGTCTCTCCGGATGTGGCTCAGGAACAGAGTATCTGGCTGTTACACCGTGGGGAGATTTTTATCCATGTCACCAGTTTGTAGGTGAGGAACAGTACCTTATGGGTAATGTAGACGAAGGAATCACAAAACCTGAAATCGTAAAAGATTTCGGCAGATGCAATGTCTACACGAAACCGGACTGCAAGGACTGCTTTGCCAGATTCTACTGCAGTGGCGGCTGTGCAGCTAACGGTTACCATTTCGGTGGAGATATCCGGGGGAATTATAAGATCGGATGCGAACTCCAGAGGAAGCGTGTGGAGTGCGCTATCATGATAAAAGCCGCTTTGGCGGAATAAGAGAGGAAAAAGAAAATGAAGAAAAGTAGAGGAATTGCAGTGTTGCTTCTGACGGCGATCGTCACAGTATTCTTCTGCTATGTGGCTGCAGTGGGCATTGGCCCTACAGGAACAGGTTCGGCTAAAAATATCAATACCGGACTTGACCTTGCCGGCGGTGTCAGCATCACATACCAGGCTAAGGACAGCAATCCGAGCAAGGAAGATATGTCCGATACTGTCTACAAGATGCAGCAGCGTGTTTCTCAGTACAGTACTGAGGCGCAGGCATATCAGGAAGGTTCCAATCGTATCACTATTGAGATTCCGGGAGTATCAGACGCGAATGCGATACTGGAAGAACTTGGAAAGCCAGGCTCCCTGTATTTCATTGATCAGACAGATGCAGACGGAAACCAGAACTTTACAACAGGAAACAGTGAGAGCGGATATGTTCTTGCAAGAAGTATCGAAGATATTCAGAAAGCAGGTTCTGTTGTATTGGAAGGTACAGACGTTGCAGATGCTGAGGGAGGAGCTTATCAGGATTCATCCACAAGCACCCAGAAATATGCAGTCAGTCTGACCCTTACAAAAGATGGAAAAACCAAATTCGCAGAAGCTACTAAGGCTAATGTTGGCAAACAGATCGCGATCGTGTATGATAACCAGGTTTTAAGTGCTCCGAATGTAAACGAGGAGATCTCCGGTGGAAAAGCTCAGATCACCGGAATGGCCAGCACAGAGGAAGCGCAGAACCTTGCATCCTACATACGAATCGGTTCCTTAAGCCTTGAGCTTACTGAACTTCGTTCCAGCGTAGTTGCTGCACAGCTTGGTGAGGAGGCTATTGCAACAAGTGTAAAAGCAGGAGCTATCGGTCTTGTGATCGTTATGCTGATCATGATCATTGCATATCGTATCCCTGGTCTTGTAGCATCTGTTGCACTGATCCTTTATACCACATTAATGCTGATCACACTAAATGCCTTTGATATCACCCTTACGCTTCCGGGTATTGCAGGTATCATACTGGGCATTGGTATGGCGGTGGATGCCAACGTTATCATCTATGCCAGAATCAGGGAAGAGATCGCAGCAGGACTTTCCGTTCATGCAGCGATCAAGAGTGGATTCAGTAAAGCGTTCTCTGCTATTTTTGATGGAAACATCACAACACTGATCGCAGCCTGCGTGCTGATGTGGCTTGGCTCCGGTTCCGTTAAGGGATTTGCCTATACATTGGCAATGGGTATAGTGATCTCCATGTTCACAGCACTGGTCATATCCAGAGTTGTTATCAATGCAGTATACGCAGCTGGCATCCGTGATTCGAAATTTTATGGTGTTGCCAAAAGACGTAATACAGTGGATTTCGTTGGAAAGAGAAAGATCTTCTTTGCAATTTCCATTATTCTGATCCTCTGCGGACCTGTAGGAATGCTGGTTCACAGCAATGTGATCGGTGACAAAGCAATGAACTACAGTCTGGAATTCTCGGGCGGTACGTCTACCAATGTAACATTCAACAAAGAGATGGATATCAAGGAGATTGATTCTGAGGTAACACCGGTTGTTGAGGCAGTTACAGGAGATAAGAATGTACAGCCGACAAAAGTTCAGGGAACTAATCAGGTAGTGATCAAGACACGTTCTCTGGATCTTAGCGAGCGTGAAGCTCTGAACAAGGCTCTGGAGGAGAATTTCGATGTAGATACAAGTCTCATCACATCTGAGAACATTTCTGCCACAGTCAGCAATGAGATGAGAAGAGATGCAATCGTAGCCGTTATCGTAGCTGCAATTTTCATGCTTCTTTACATCTGGTTCCGTTTCAAAGATATCCGTTTTGCAAGCAGTGCGGTACTTGCACTTCTTCATGACGTTCTGGTTGTACTTGCGTTCTATGTTATTTCCAGAACATCAGTTGGTAATACATTTATTGCTTGTATGCTGACCATTGTCGGTTATTCCATCAATGCGACGATCGTTATCTTTGACCGTATCCGTGAGAACATGAAGGGCAGAAAGAAAGTTGAAGATGAGAAACTGAAAGAGATTGTAAACACAAGTGTTACAGAAACTCTGACACGAAGCATTTACACATCCCTGACAACTTTCGTTATGGTTGCGATCCTTTACGTTATGGGAGTTTCTTCCATTAAAGAGTTTGCCGCACCTCTGATGGTAGGTATCATCGGCGGAGCATATTCTTCTGTATGCATTACAGGTGCACTGTGGTATACAATGAAGACTTTCGGAAAGAACCGCGTTGTCGTACCGGCAGCTGCAGCAGCATCCGCTCAGATTTCCACTGAGAAAAAGGCAAAACAGCCGTCCGGACAGCCTGCAGCTCCGCAGCAGCCAAAGAAGAAAAACCGTAAAAGAGTTGCAGACCGCCTTGCAGCGCAAGAAGCAGCAAAACAGCAGAATGAGGAAGAAAAATCTGAATAAGAGCTGTTAAAAGATAAAAAAACGTTTCGTATGGGGAAGAAGTATTTTTCCCTGCGGGACGTTTTTTTATTACAGGTAATCATTCCATAATGTTCCAATAACGTAAAAAAGTCCTAAGGACAGGATCTGTTCGATTCGTTCTTACGTTTTTATACTTGCAGGTATGCAGGCTTATGAGTTACAATATCGTTGTTGCGCCGCTTCACAAGAAAAAAGCGGCAAAACAGTTCAAGGAGGAAACGACATGGAACGATGGGTTGTTGCTGCGAAACGTGCAGATTTTGCAGCGATTGGAAAAGAGTTCGGGATCGACCCTGTGATCGCCAGACTGATCCGGAATCGTGATGTACAGGATAAAGAAGAAATTCGCAGGTATCTTCATGGAACAGTAGAAGAACTGGCTTCTCCTCATCTTATGAAAGATGTGGACAAAGCGGTGGAAATCCTGCGAAATAAGATAAAAGAAAAAAAACAGATTCGGATTATCGGAGACTATGATATTGACGGTGTAGTATCTACCTTTATCCTGATCAAAGGACTGAAACGGGTAGGGGCATACGCAGATACATATATTCCTGACCGTGTGGCAGACGGATACGGAATCCACGAGCATCTGATCGAGAGAGCAGAAGCAGACGGAATCGATGTGATCGTTACCTGCGACAATGGAATTGCAGCATATAATGAAATTGCCATGGCAAAAGGGAAAGGAATGACAGTGATCGTAACAGATCATCATGAGATTCCATATAAAGAGACGGAAAATGGCCGTGAACTGATCTTTCCTCCTGCAGATGCCATTATAAATCCCAAGCAGCCGGACTGTAAGTACCCGGAAAAAAGACTCTGCGGCGCAGTAGTAGCACTGAAGCTTGTGACAGCTCTCTACGAAGCATGCGGAATCCCGGAGAGAGAACTGGAAGATTTTATAGAGCTGGGAGCTATTGCAACAGTAGGGGATGTGATGGATCTTCAGGGAGAAAACCGTATTCTTGTAAAAGAAGGACTGAAAAGGCTTTCCCGCACATCCAATAAAGGTTTGCGGGAACTGATACGGGCAAATGGTCTGGAAGACGGAGAGATCACAGCCTACCATGTCGGCTTTGTGCTGGGACCATGTATCAATGCCAGCGGAAGACTGGATACGGCAGCCCGTTCCCTGAAACTTCTCTGTGCAGAGACAGAGGAGGAAGCAGCGAAGCTGGCAGGTGATCTGACTGCACTGAACCAGAGCCGGAAAGCCCTCACAGAAGAGGGAAAAGAAGAAGCAATCCGCATTGTGGAAGAGACAGAAATCGGACAGGACCGTGTTCTTGTGATCTTTTTGCCGGACTGTCATGAAAGTCTTGCTGGAATTATCGCAGGACGAATTCGTGAAAAGTATAATAAACCGGTCTTTGTTCTGACGAAAGGAGAAACCCTGGTAAAAGGCAGTGGCCGTTCCATAGAAAGTTATTCCATGTTTGAAGAACTGGTAAAATGCGGCGATCTTATGGAACAGTACGGCGGACATCCCATGGCAGCAGGACTTTCCATAAGAGAAGAAAACGTAGAGGAATTTCGAAAACGTTTAAATGAAAACTGTACATTAACTGAAAAAGATCTGATGCCAAAGATCCTTATTGATGTACCGATGCCGGTTTCCTACATTAATAAGGAACTTGTAAATGAGATATCCTTACTGGAACCATTTGGAAAAGGCAATGCTAAGCCGCTTTTTGCCCAGAAAGGACTCCATGTTTTAAGCAGCCGCGTTCTTGGCAAAAATAGAAATGTAGCGAAGCTTCAGCTGTCCGATCATACAGGCTGTGTGGTAGAAGCGGTATATTTTGGCGAAGCCGATGAATTTGTAAATGCAGTAAAGGAAAGCAGCAGTATTTCAGTTACTTATTATCCGGAGATCAACAGGTATCAGGGAAGAGAAAACCTGCAGATCGTGATACGCAATTATCTTGCAGAATAAATATTTTAACCAAATAACGGAGGAGTAGTTATTTGATGTAGAGCTGCATAGCAAAGCGGATTGCGAATAGCTACTTGACAAACAAGGGGTAAAAATTACAGAGAAAAGCTGCGTACTGGTCAATATGCAGCTAATAACCTGTCGCATTCACGCGAGTTCTGTCGGGTTGCACATTGATTCCCTACAGAAAAAGTGCTATACTATCTATCATCTGATTGACAAATTACGCCAATGGAGGTTATTATGAAAAAAATAGAAGAATATGTAAGAAGTATCCCGGACTTTCCAGAGCCAGGGATTATTTTCCGTGATGTTACCAGTGTTATTCAGGATGCAGATGGATTACAGCTTGCTATTGATTCCATGCAGGATTGTCTGAAAGATGTTGATTTTGATGTGATCACTGGACTCGAGTCCAGAGGCTTTATTTTTGGCATGCCGATCGCATACAATCTTCATAAACCATTTGTTCTGGTCCGCAAGGCAGGAAAACTTCCATGTGAGACAGTTTCCAGAACTTACGATCTGGAATACGGAAGTGCAACTATCGAGATGCACAAGGATTCCATCAAGCCAGGACAGAAAGTAGTTATCATTGATGATCTTATTGCAACCGGTGGAAGCGTAGAAGCAGCCATTAAGCTTGTAGAGGAGCTTGGTGGTGTTGTGGTAAAAGTTGTTTTTCTCATGGAGCTTGCAGGACTTAAGGGACGTGAACGTCTGAAAGGTTATGATGTAGCATCTGTGATCCGTTATGACGGAAAATAATATTTTTCTGTCAGCTGGAAAGGGATGTGGGTTGTTGTGTGATCGCAGCAGTGTGGCGTTGCTGGACATGAAGTGAGCAGTAACAGGAAATTGTGCACAGGCAGGTGGGATTTAATGGCGGAGATGAAGAATACAGAAAAACAGAACATTGGAATACAGAAGGAAGAAGAAAAAGAAAAACTGGAATCTGTCAAAAAAGCAGATGCGGCGGTAAAATCCATGCATGACTTTACAAGTCCGGAGGTTCTCTATGAAGAACTGATAAAGAGTGTAAGGAAGTATCATCCGTCTGCAGATATTTCCATGATCGAAAAGGCTTATAAAGTGGCCAGTGAGGCGCATAAGGATCAGAAGCGTAAATCCGGTGAGCCTTATATCATTCATCCTCTCTGTGTGGCAATCATCTTGGCAGATCTTGAGCTGGATAAGGAGACCATTGTGGCAGGTCTTCTTCATGATGCAGTGGAAGATACCTGGATGACTTATGAAGAAGTGGAGAAGGAATTCGGTTCCGAAGTTGCTCTTCTTGTAGATGGTGTTACCAAGCTGGGACAGCTGTCCTATTCCAAGGATAAGGTAGAGGTTCAGGCTGAGAACTTGAGAAAGATGTTCCTGGCCATGGCCAAGGATATCAGAGTTATCCTTATCAAGCTTGCAGACCGTCTTCATAATATGCGTACCTTGCAGTATATGCGTCCGGAGAAACAGCAGGAGAAGGCAAGGGAGACCATGGATATCTATGCCCCGATCGCCATGCGACTTGGTATTTCCAAGATCAAGGTGGAGCTGGATGATCTTTCCCTTAAATATCTGAAACCGGATGTCTATTATGACCTTGTAGAAAAAGTTGCTCTCCGTAAGAGTGCACGAGAAGAATTTGTCAACGCTATTGTGAAACAGGTAAAGAAGCACATGGAGGATTCCAACATCAAGGCCCAGGTTGACGGCCGTGTGAAGCATTTCTTCAGCATCTATAAGAAAATGGTCAACCAGGACAAGACCATTGACCAGATTTATGACCTTTTTGCAGTGCGTATTATAGTGGACACCGTGAAGGACTGTTACGCTGCACTTGGTGTCATTCATGAGATGTATAAGCCGATCCCCGGCAGATTTAAAGATTATATCGCAATGCCGAAAGCTAACATGTATCAGTCTCTGCATACAACTCTGATCGGCCCTAACGGACAGCCTTTTGAGATCCAGATCCGTACTTTTGAGATGCATAAAACAGCGGAATATGGTATTGCAGCCCACTGGAAATATAAAGAAACATCTGATGGCAAGAAACCGGGTAAGAGTGAGGAAGAGAAGCTGAACTGGCTACGCCAGATTCTGGAGTGGCAGCGGGACATGTCTGATAACAGGGAGTTCATGAGCCTTCTGAAGAATGATCTGGATCTTTTTGCAGACAGTGTTTACTGTTTTACTCCGCAGGGTGATGTAAAAACTCTTCCAAATGGTTCCACACCTATCGATTTCGCATACAGCGTGCACAGTGCAGTAGGAAACAAGATGGTAGGTGCTAGAGTTAATGGTAAACTTGTTCCTATTGAATATAAGATCAAAAACGGTGACCGTATTGAAATTATCACATCCCAGAATTCACAGGGGCCGAGCCGTGACTGGCTGAAGATCGTAAAGAGCACACAGGCCAAAAACAAGATCAACCAGTGGTTTAAGAAAGAACTGAAAGAAGATAATATCCTGAAGGGCAAGGATATGCTGAATCAGTATGCTAAGACGAAAGGATTTAAACCAGGTCTTTATACGAAACCACAGTATATGGAATCTGTAATGCATAAATATGGTTTCCGTGACTGGGATTCTGTTCTGGCAGCCATCGGACATGGCGGCCTGAAAGAAGGCCAGGTGTTCAATAAACTTGTAGAGGCTTATGAGAGAGAGCATAAGAAGAATCTCACAGATGAGCAGGTTCTGGAAGCGGCTTCCGAATCCCAGGAGAAGCTTCACATTGCCAAGAGCAAGAGTGGTATTGTGGTAAAAGGTATCCACGATGTGGCAGTACGTTTTTCAAAATGTTGCAGCCCGATTCCAGGCGATGAGATCGTGGGTTTTGTTACGAGAGGACGAGGAATAACTATCCACCGTACAGATTGTGTGAATGTTCTGAATATGCCCGAGATTGACCGGAAGCGTCTTATTGAGGCGGAGTGGCAGATGCCGGATAAGTCGGATTCCGAGAAATATGAGGCAGAAATCCAGGTTTATGCAAACAATCGTACAGGACTTCTGGTAGATATTTCCAAGATCTTTACAGAGAGGAAGATCGATCTCCGTTCCATTAACAGCCGCACTAACAAGCAGGAACGTGCTACGATCTCTATGTCATTTAATGTATGCAGCAAGCAGGAGCTGAACTCTCTGATCGAGAAGATTCGCCAGGTTGAGAGCGTTATTGATGTAGAAAGAACAACGGGCTGACCCGATAAACGGAGGAGATTTTATGAGTAAGCTTGAAATGCAGCAGTGTGTGCTGGGCCAGGTATTTACCAACTGCTATTTTCTGAAAAATAAAGAAACCGGTGAAATGCTGATCGTGGATCCGGGTGATTATGCTGAGAAAGTTTTTCAGAAAGTAAATACCATGCAGGGAAAACCTGTGGGAATCCTTCTTACACATGGCCATTTTGATCACATTATGGCTGTAAAGGAAGTGAAGGAAAAATATCAGGTCCCGGTTTATGCATGCAGACAGGAAGAAGCGATGCTGGCAGAGCCAACGGTAAACATGACCGCTGTTTATGGAAGAGCCTGTTCCATAAAGCCGGATGTTCTTCTGGATGACGGACAGATTTTTGCAGCAGCCGGATTTTCCATTCAGATGCTTCATACACCGGGGCATACTAAGGGAAGCTGTTGTTATTATATCAAAGATGAAGATGTTCTTTTCAGCGGAGATACGCTGTTTTGCGGATCTGTTGGCCGCACGGATTTTCCGGGAGGAAGTTCCACAGAGATCGTAAGAAGTCTTCACAAACTTGTGGAGACACTGCCGGAAGATACAGAGGTATTTCCGGGACATGATACATCTACAACCATTGGTTATGAAAAGAGGTATAATCCATTTGTATAGAATTGGCATTTTGTTTCAGAACAGAGATTTTGAACATGATGTGTATGAGCTGATTAAAGCGTTTTATCCCGGAAATGAGATCACTTCTCTTTATGAGGAGGATGGGGCGGATTATGATATCCGTTTCCGGGTTTTACGTGATGAGGGAGGCTATGCCATCAGTTACGATAATGGAATCGATAAACAGACAGCTCATGGAGCTGTGACAGAAGGGCAATCCAGTGGAGAAGCTTCGGATGCCCTTATTTCTTGCGATGATGCCCATGACACCCGCAGACAAAATAAAGATGCCATCAAATATGCCCTGTATCAGATGCTTTCCAGAGCAACAGGAAAGAGTCTCCCCTGGGGAAATCTTACAGGTATCCGTCCTGTAAAGATGGCTATGGGAATGCTGGAATCCGGGATGAAGAATACGGATATTGCCAGATATATGAGAGAACAGTATCTGGTGAGCCCGGAGAAAACAGCTCTTGCAGTTACCATTGCGAACCGTGAGAGGGATATTCTGAAGAATATTGATTATGAAAATGGATACAGTCTTTATGTGGGAATTCCTTTTTGCCCAAGTATATGTCTGTACTGTTCTTTCAGTTCCTATCCGCTGGAGAGATGGCGCAAATATGTAGAGGACTATCTGGATGCCCTGATCAAAGAAATTCAGGCAGTTTCCCGGATGATGAAAAACAGAAAATTAGACACTGTCTATATTGGCGGTGGAACCCCGACTACGCTGGAACCTGATCAGCTTAGAAGACTTCTTTCTGCTATCACGGAATATTTTCCGTGTGAAGAGCTGGAGGAGTTTACTGTTGAGGCAGGAAGGCCGGACAGTATCACTTTAGAGAAGCTCCAGGCAATCAGGGAATTTCCGGTTACAAGGATTTCCGTAAATCCTCAGACTATGAATCAGGAAACGCTGGATATTATTGGCAGACGCCATACAGTAGAGCAGACAAAAAATGCTTTTTATATGGCAAGAGAAGCTGGCTTTGACAATATCAATATGGATCTGATCGTAGGACTTCCGGGAGAAGATATCACAAAAGTCCAGCATACACTGGATGAGGTAAAAGCCCTCAGGCCGGACAGTCTGACTGTACATTCCCTTGCAGTGAAGCGTGCGGCAAGACTGAATATTTTCCGCGACAAATACCAGGAAATGACCTTCGAGAATAATCAGGAGATCATGAACCTGACCATGAAAACTGCTTACGAAATGGGAATGGGCCCTTATTATCTTTACAGACAGAAGAATATGAAGGGGAATTTTGAGAATGTCGGTTATTCTGAGGTTGACAAAGCAGGGATTTACAATATACTGATTATGGAGGAAAAGCAGCCGATCATCGCACTGGGTGCAGGTGGTTCTTCCAAACTTGTGTTTGATCACGGACAGAGGATCGAGCGTGTGGAGAATGTAAAAGATGTTACCAATTATATTACACGTATTGATGAGATGATCGAGAGAAAACGTGAGGGTATTACAAAGTGGCTGTAGATTGAAAGGAGAGACGGATCCTTGAAAAGCGTACAGAAGATAAATGAAAATACGCAGGATCGGATCCTGGAAATGGATTTTTCCGCAGAGCTGAAGCACGGAGTTGTTGTCAGTAACCTTGCCTATGATGTGGCGAAGGAGCTTGGCCTTGGTGAGGAGGAATGCTATCAGCTGGCTATTGCAGGAATGCTTCATGATATTGGCAAGCTGAAGCTTGAGGGATATATCAACGGACAGGAACAGAATCCGATGGTCATTGAGGAACTGAAGTATGTTCGTATGCACTCCACATTGGGCTATGAGATCCTGAAGGATCAGGGGTATTCGGAGTATGTGCTGGAAAGTATTCTTTATCATCATGAGAATTATGACGGCAGCGGCTATCCCAGCAACAAAAGCGGAAGAGAGATCCCTGTGGGAGCAAGAATCTTAAGGGTTTGTGATGTATATGCGGCACTGAGTATGGACAGACCATACAGGAAAGCTCTTGAGGACGATGAGGTCTTACGGCTTATGATCGATGAGATTAAAAACTTTGATATGCAGGTATTCCTTGCATTTCAGAGGGTGATTCATAAAGGAGGAAACTATGGCATTAAAAAAGAAACCGGTTACAGGAATGAAGGACATTTTACCAAAGGAAATGGCAATCCGTAACTATGTAATGAATATGATCAGAGAGACTTACGGAACATTTGGATTTTCCGCAATTGAGACTCCCTGTGTAGAACATATTGAGAATCTTTGCAGTAAGCAGGGCGGAGAGAATGAGAAACTGATCTTTAAGATCATGAAGAGAGGCGAGAAACTGAAACTGGATACAGCAACATGTGAGAACGATCTGACTGATTCCGGTCTCCGTTATGATCTGACTGTACCGCTTTCCAGATATTATTCCAACAATGCCAATGAGCTTCCTGCTCCATTTAAGGCACTTCAGATGGGAAATGTATGGAGAGCTGACCGCCCTCAGAGAGGCCGTTTCCGTCAGTTTATGCAGTGCGATATTGATATCCTGGGCGAACCGACTTACCTGGCTGAGATCGAACTTGTACTTGCAACTACAACACTTCTTGGAAAACTGGATTTCCACAACTTTACGATCCGTATCAACGACAGAAGAATTCTGAAAGCAATGGCCCAGTACAGCGGATTTCCGGCAGAGAGTTTTGACACGGTATTCATCATTCTTGACAAAATGGACAAGATCGGTATCGAGGGTGTAGCAGAGGAGCTTGAAAAAGAGGGTTTTGCAAAAGAGAGCATTGACACTTATCTGGGACTTTTCCGTGAGATCACCAATGATGTTGAGGGCGTTCGTTATATTAAAGAGAAACTTTCCGATGTTCTGGATGCAGGCATTGCAGAGGATCTTGAGACTATCATCAATACAGTAGAATCTGTAAAAACAGCAGACTTCAAGATGTCCTTTGACCCGACACTGGTACGAGGAATGTCCTATTATACAGGTCCGATCTTCGAGATTTCCATGGATGAGTTTGGTGGAAGTGTTGGCGGTGGCGGACGCTATGATGAGATGATCGGTAAATTTACAGGCAATAATACCTGTGCCTGCGGTTTCTCTATTGGATTTGAGAGAATAGTTATGCTGCTTCTTGAGAGAGGCTATGAGATCCCGACCAAGAACGGTAAAAAAGCATACCTGATCGAGAAAAATATGCCGGCAGATAAGCTTCTTAACATTTTGAAACAGGCAACAGAAGAGAGAAGTGCCGGTACACAGATCAATATCTCCATTATGAAAAAGAATAAAAAGTTCCAGAAAGATCAGCTGGCAGCAGACGGTTATACAGAGTATGTAGAATTTTTCAACAAAGACTGAAATGCCTGCCTGAAAAACGGAGATAGCAGAGTAAATTAAAATGACTATGAAAAATAAAAATAGTCAGAGGAGGATAAAGAGATGGCTGAAAGCATGCAGGGACTGCACAGAACCTGCCGATGTGCAGAAGTGACCACAGAGATGGTCGGAAAAGAAATAACATTAATGGGATGGGTGGCAAAAGCCAGAAATAAAGGAGGTCTTGTATTTGTAGATCTTCGTGACCGTTCCGGAATCATGCAGCTGATTTTTGAGAATGGCAGTATTGATGAGGAAGGCTTTACAAAAGCTGGTAAACTCCGCAGCGAATTTGTTATCGCAGTAACAGGTACCGTAGAGAAACGTGGAGGTGCAGTTAACGAGAATCTTGCAACAGGTGAGATCGAGCTTCGTGTAAAAGCTCTCCGTGTTCTTGCTGAGGCAGATGTACCGCCATTTCCGATTGAAGAGAACAGCAAGACAAAAGATGAGATCCGTCTGAAATACCGTTATCTTGATTTAAGAAGACCGGATCTTCAGAGAAATATCATGATGAAGAGTAAGGTTGCACAGCTTACGAGACAGTTTTTCGCAAGCGAGGGATTCCTTGAGATTGAGACACCAATGCTTGGAAAGAGTACTCCCGAGGGAGCCAGAGACTATCTGGTACCATCACGTGTTCATCCGGGAAGCTTCTACGGACTTCCGCAGTCTCCACAGCTGTACAAGCAGCTTCTGATGTGCTCCGGATTTGACCGTTATATCCAGATCGCAAGATGTTTCCGAGATGAGGATCTTCGTGCTGACCGTCAGCCGGAGTTCACGCAGATCGATATGGAACTTTCTTTCGTAGATGTAGACGATGTTATTGATGTTAATGAGAGATATCTTGCATTCCTGTTTAAAGAAGTTCTGGATATTGATGTAAAACTTCCGATCCAGAGAATCACCTGGCAGGAAGCTATGGATCGTTTCGGTTCTGACAAACCGGATATGCGTTTCGGCATGGAACTTCATGATGTCAGTGATATTGTGAAAGACTGCGGTTTCGGTGTATTCACAGGTGCTCTCGAAAACGGCGGAAGCGTTCGTGGTATTAACGCAGAAGGCCAGGGAGGCATGCCGAGAAAGAAAATTGACAAACTTGTTGAATTTGTAAGAGGATATGGTGCAAAAGGTCTTGCATACATTGCCATTGCAGAAGACGGAACCAGAAAATCTTCCTTTGCCAAATTCATGAAAGACGAAGAAATGGATGACCTTGTAAAAGCTATGGATGGTAAGCCGGGAGATCTGCTTCTTTTCGCAGCAGACAAGACTAAACTTGTATACGATGTACTGGGAGCACTTCGTCTTGAGCTTGCAAAACAGATGGATCTTCTTGATAAAAATGAGTACCGTTTCGTATGGGTAACAGAGTTTCCACTTCTTGAGTGGAGTGAGGAAGAGAACCGCTTCACAGCTATGCACCATCCGTTTACCATGCTGATGGAGGAGGATCTTCCGCTTCTTGATACTGATCCTGGAAAAGTCCGTGCAAAAGCTTACGATATTGTTCTTAACGGAAATGAGATCGGCGGAGGTAGTGTGCGTATCCATCAGGATGATATTCAGGAAAGAATGTTTGAGGCACTTGGCTTCACAAAAGAAGCTGCACATGAGCAGTTCGGATTCCTTCTGGATGCCTTCAAATACGGAGTTCCGCCACACGCAGGACTTGCATACGGTCTTGACAGACTTGTTATGCTTATGGCAAAGGCAGATACCATCCGTGACGTTATCGCTTTTCCGAAGGTTAAAGATGCTTCCTGCCTGATGACTCAGTCACCAAGCCAGGTAAGTGAGGCACAGCTTCATGAGCTGGGACTTGATCTTGAGCCTGAGAAGGAAGAAAAAGAGGAAGAATAATTTATCATGCAGCCGACAATCTATACATTTCTGATCGTTTGTCCACTTGTATTTCTTGCCGGATTTGTAGATGCTGTAGCAGGTGGGGGAGGACTTATTTCCCTGCCTGCTTATCTTTTGTCCGGAGTTCCCATACATAATGCAGTTGCAACCAATAAGCTTTCTTCTGCGACCGGAACGCTGATCTCTACGATCCGCCTGTGCAAAAACAATTTTGTGGACTGGGTACTGGTGATCCCCTGTATTCCTATGGCTCTTCTGGGATCTACCATAGGGGCACATCTGGCACTTGTAGCAAGTGATAAGCTTTTAAGATATATGCTGATTCCTGTTCTTCCGATCGTGGCTTTTTATGTACTTCGAAAGAAGAATATGGATGAGCAGGGCGGTGAGATCGCCAGAAAGAAACAGATTTTAATCTGTGCCATCTGCTCTCTTGCTGTGGGATGTTACGATGGATTTTATGGGCCTGGAACAGGTACATTTCTGCTGCTTCTGTATACAGGGGCAGCGAAGATGAGCGTGGCAAAAGCTTCCGGTACGATGAAGCTTACCAATCTCTCTTCCAACGTGGCAGCTCTTGTGGTGTTTCTTTTAAGTGGAAAAATCATGATCACTCTTGGAATCGCCGCTTCTGTATTTTCCATTGCAGGACATTATACAGGAGCAGGTATGGTCATGAAAAACGGAAGCCGGATCATCCGGCCGATTATCCTTGTGGTGCTTGCTTTGCTTTTTATCAAGATCATATCAGGGGTATAAAAAAATATTAGATATCACATATGAAGAAAACTAAAACTCCCGCAGGGATTGTGCTTTTCGAAAAAAGAAAAGCGTGGAATCTTGCGGGAGTTTTTTGTTTAATATGTTCAAATCCTATTATTCGGTTTCTTCAGAATTATCGGAAGTGTTGTCTGAGCTGTCATCGTCGGAAGGAATATCTTCAGTAGCTTCGCCGGAAATATCTGTATCAGAAATTTCCTCAGAATCAGCATCTTCAGCTGCGTCTTCCGGAACAGGTGAAGCAGTCAGAGTTCCGAAAATAGCGTTGCCAAGTTCTGTACCTGCATCTTCCAGTTTCCAGGAAGCTCCGTCATTAGTCAGATGGAAAGTAGCAGTGGCTGTTATGGTGGCCTCATTGTTTTTGATGCTGTCAAGAAGAAGTTCGTGGGACTTATTGTATCGTTTCTGTGATCCGTCTATCACGGCATCAGCAGAATCCAGATAAGTATTCAGCTCTTCTTCATACTGCGAGAGGATGGAATCGCTGTCAAAAGTGGTAAGTTCTGCATTGACCGTGGCACTGTAACCGGATGCAGAAGTATCTGTTATTTTATAATTAAAACAGGAATGAAACTGTTCCATCAGGGCAGAGGCAATGGCATTTTTGGCAGAGTCAGAAGTGTTGAGTATTGAATCCAGACCAAGATAATTGGCCATCTGCTGCACATCCATATCCTGAAGCGTTTTCAGATAGATATCAAGGGTCTTATCCGGTGGAACAAGATCAGGATCAGACAGATAAGAGATAAGACCGCCGACCAGATCATTTTCCAGAGAAGCACTGTGTGTGATCTCCCAGTCCGGTTCAGAGGAAGAACCATGGTTGATCAGCTGAACCGATGTATTGCGTTCAGCAGTATTGTAGGAGTTATTTTTTAACAGTTTATGCAGGAGCAGATAACGCTCTTCCAGAGAATTGCTGTTTTTATCAGTGTTTTCTTCGCCGGAAGCGGTTTCCAGGATTTCATTCTGGAGGCTTGCAGAAATAAAATCTTTCGCAAGAGCCTCCGCATCCAGAGTGGTAAGCCGTATAAGGGCAGAAGCAGTTTTCTGGTTCTGGTCAACAGAGATATCCAGAATTTTGTAATCGAAATTCCGGAAAAAGAGAGAAAAAACTTCCTTTATATCATCAGAAAGCTCTGCATTGTTTTCAGAATCCGGAAACAGTTCCTGGTACGATATGTATTTCATGGTTGTATCAGAATCCAGATTTTTGAGAAGATCCAGATCCTTTGAGATAGCTTTTTCTGCTGATGTTTTTGCTGAATGGGAGCAGCCACACATAAAGACTGCCAGAAAAACAAAGAAAAAAGCCAGCAGGTATTTCACTGTCTTCATATCGTTCTTTCCTTTCAAAAAAATTTACATTTAATTTTACCAGAAATCGCCTTAAAAGTCAAAAAACCATTAAAACCATACGATTTTCATGAAAAAATAGTGAAAAATTTGTGAAATCTGCATCACTTTCCCAAGGGACTTTTCTTTTTGGTTTTAATCTGATATGATGTTTTAAGCAACATATAGTTTCTGCATTAAGCTGAGAAAAGAGGACAGATATGAAAAAACGCATTTTAATTGCTCTTGGGATCCTCATCCTGGCAGCTGGAATCGGAGCAGGCGGCTGGTATTATTATACACATCATACAGGATCCACAGGCGGCAGTGATACCGTATATGTAACTAAGATAAGTAAACTTTCGGAGACAGATTCCGGCGTTGAGAACCGGTATGCCGGTGTGGTAGAACCGCAGGAGACTGTACAGGTAAAGATTGAGAGTGGACGGAAGGTAAAAGAAGTGCAGGTAAAAACAGGTGAGGAAGTGAAGAAGGGACAGCTTCTTTTCCAGTATGATCTTGGAAGCATTCAACAGAGTCTCCAGGAAGCACAGCTGGCACTGGATCGTCTGAAGAATGAGGCATTAAGTATCTCTGATCAGATCACTACACTGGAAACTGAGAAAAAGAAGGCTACAGCAAACAATCAGCTTTCCTATACAATAGAAATCGAAACACAGAAAATGAATCTCAAGAAGAACGAGTACGATCAGAAGAGCAAACAGGCAGAGATTGAGAAACTTTCTCAGGCAACTCAGAACACGGAGGTCCGCAGCGAGATTGATGGAGTGATCCAGAAGATCGATACTTCCAAGATGGGCGGAGATGAATCTGAGGGAGTGAATGATACACTTACAGAGGGAGATTCTTCAGATTCCGGTTCCGGGGACAGTTCCAGCAATGCTTTTATCACGATCCTGAGTACAGGTGCTTATCGTGTAAAGGGAACAGTAAATGAGATAAACAGAGATTCCATTATTGAGGGAACACCTGTGATCATCCGGTCCAGAGTAGATTCATCAAAGACATGGAAGGGAACCATGGGGGCTGTGGACATGGATAATTCTACTGAGAATAACAGCTCAGACATGGCTATGTATGGAATGTCCGGTTCAAGCGATGATCAGACATCCTCCAGTACATATCCTTTTTATGTGAATCTGGATTCTTCTGACGGCCTGATGCTTGGACAGCATGTTTATATTGAAGCAGATGAAGGTCAGGATGAAGAAAAGATCGGTATCTGGCTGAATGACTATTTTATTGTTGATGCAGATACAGATAACCCTTATGTATGGGTTTCAGGAGACAATAATAAACTGGAGAAGAGAAGCGTTGTACTGGGGCAGTATGATGAGAATCTTGCAGAATATGAGATTGCAGATGGCCTTACTGAGAAAGATAAGATCGCATTTCCGACAGATGAGTTGAAAGAAGGAATTTCTGTGGTAGAAGGAACTACCAGCCAGACTACTGCGGCTATGTACGATACCGGGGACAGCGAAGAGGATTATGGAGATAGTTCTGATGCAGATTATGGAGATCTGGAAAGTGATGGAGAAGAACCGGAGATGATCGAAGATGGAACATCAGACAGTGATATGACGGATGTTACCGATGATATTTCTTCTGGAGATGATCTTGTTCCGATGGAAGGAGCACCGACAGAATGATTTTGGATTTAAAAGGAATATATAAGGATTACCAGCAGGGAAAAATGACAGTTCCTGTACTGAAGGACGTGAATTTTTCTATGGAGGAGGGAGAATATGTGGCAATCATGGGGCCGTCCGGTTCCGGAAAGACCACACTGATGAATATTATCGGATGTCTGGATAAGCCGACCAAAGGTACATTCCTCCTGAATGGGGAAGATATCGCCAAATGCTCTGAGAATGAGATGTCAGATCTCCGCCTTAAGACGATCGGTTTTGTATTTCAGAGTTTTCATCTTCTTCCAAGGCAGAGTGCACTTACCAATGTGGAATTGCCTCTGAATTACGCGAGAGTTCCCAAAAAAGAACGCAGGGAACGAGCATTGAAGGCGCTGGAACGAGTTGGACTTGCAGAACGAGTGAATTTCAAGCCGAACCAGTTATCAGGAGGACAGATGCAGAGGGTTGCCATTGCAAGAGCTATTGTGAATAATCCGAAACTCCTGCTGGCCGACGAGCCTACCGGTGCGCTGGATACGAAGTCCGGAGCACAGGTTATGGAACTTTTTCAAAAACTGAATGATGAAGGAGTTTCTGTACTGATGATCACCCATGACCCTGAGATTGCAGCACATGCCAAGAGAGTTGTTACCATCCGTGATGGTGAGCTGCAGGAAAAGAGGTGATAACATGAAAATTGTAAAGAGAGTCATTGCAGGTGTGCTGATCGTGGTACTTGCTGTGGGAGGAATCTACACAGGCCTGCGACATGTAAAAGAATCCAAGGTAACAGAAGTACCGGTAACAAGTGTCAGCAATCTGCAGACGGACTGGTATTCTGAAACAACTTTGGACGGAACCATTACTACCAATGTTACCCAGAATGTAAACATGGATAAGGATATGATCATTGATAAGATATATGTTTCACAGGGTGACGATGTAAAAAAAGGAGACAATCTGATCTCTTTCGACATGACTCTTGTAGAGATGGAACTGAATATTGCAAAACTGAAACTGCAGAAACAGGAACAGGATCTTGCCAAGGCACAGAAACGTCTTGTAAGTCTTCAGAACGGAGGCCCTGTTGAGGATGATACAGACGGTACAGATGATACAGGGCTGGATTCAGTAGGCAATGAAACAGGAAGTGATGATGAAATGAGTTCATCTGATGCAGGATCTGATGGAAACGGAGATGATTCCATGCAGTCAATAACCGGATCAGCTGCATCTGTGGCAGATGGAAATTATCTGGCATCCGCATCTCATCCGCTGCTTCTCAGTGCTTTTACTGAAGTGTCATCCGATACAGCTGTACAGGCAGCGGAAACTGTGCAGTCAGACGAAACAGAAACTACAGATAATGCTTCCCAGGGTGCGGAGGATCTTTCACAGGATACATCTTCCGGAGATTTCAGCAGCGACAGTAATCAGTCATCCGATAATGTTACAGATGATTCCGATGATGCCACTGCCAGACCATCTTTTCAGGATCCTTCAGCCAGTGATTTTACAGATGGAGGAGCAGACTGGAATTCAGGAACAGATGATGCACCGACAGTATCTCCGACTCCAACGCCAACGTTAGGACCTGATGAACTTCAAAATCCGGATTATACAGAACCGGGAATTCCGGGAATTACAGACGGTGAGCCACAATTTTATCAGAAACTGGATTATAAATCTGAGCCTTTTACAGGTACTGGTACAGAGGAAGATCCATATGTTTTTCTGGTAAGCAGTGCCAAAGGCAAAGTTACAGTTATGGGATCTTTCTTTAACCGTATGGCCGGCTACAGTGAAGATGGAACAAAGGTAGTACAGGAAGGCGGAAGCTGGTTCCAGCTGGAATTCCATGAGAATGACACCATTGCAGATTTCAATGACAGGAAATTATCCTGTACAGGATATTATCTTATTGATGGAAGCCTTCTGGAAAAACCTGTTTATATGTATGCAGAGACAGAATTTACATTGGATGGAGCATCAAAGTATGATAACAATTCCGGTGATGATGATATTCCGGGTGATGGAGGAGACGGAGATGACAGTACAGATGGTAGTGCCATGTCAAGAGAGGATGCCATCAAGATCCAGAAGAATAAGATATCAAGTCTGAAGCTTGATATTGAAGAAAATAATCTGAATATCACCAAACTTGAAAATAAGGTAAAGAACAAACTTGTGACAAGTAAGCTGGATGGAACAGTTGCATATATTGGCGATGAGGCAACCGGTTCTTACAATGGAGATGCTTTTCTTAAAGTAAAGAGTAAGGATGGATTCTATGTAACCGGTACAGTCAGTGAGCTGATGAGGGATCAGATGCAGGAGGGCGCGCTTCTTCAGTGCACCAGTTATGATTCCGGAAGCTTCGAGGCCAGAGTTTTGAATGTATCGGACTATCCGGTGGATTCCTCCAACAATTTTTCTTATGGAGGAGATTCCAATCCTAATGTATCTTACTATACATTTAATGCGGAGATCACAGATCAGTCCCTGCAGTTCACAGATCAGGATTATGTGACCATAACTCTGCAGTCTAATAAACTTGCAAAAGGAAGTCTCGTTGTGATGAAAGCTTTTATCCGGACAGAACATGGAAACAGCTATGTTTATAAAGACAATAACGGAACTTTAAAGAAACAGCAGGTTACAGTTGGAAGTATTGTAAACAATGGCTACTATGCAGTCGTAACATCTGGTCTGAAATCGGATGATCTTCTGGCATTCCCTTATGGGGATACCGTACAGGAAGGTGCCCGGACAAAAGAAGTATCGCTGGATGATATGTATAACGAATAACAGGAAGGAGAAATTTCATGCTTGAAAATATACGCCTGGCTTTTCAGGGAATATGGTCACATAAGATGAGATCCTTTCTGACCATGCTTGGTATTATTATTGGTATTGCATCAATTATTGCAATTGTATCTACGATCAAGGGAACCAGTGAACAGATTAAGGAAGACCTGATCGGTTCCGGAAACAACACAGTGCAGGTTCTTCTTTATGATGGAGACAGCACATATGACATGGATTACGGTTCCTATGGAAACAGTTCCACGCCGCCGGTTATATCCGATGCCCAGAAATCAGCGATCGGTGATCTGGATCATGTGCTCAGCTCCACTTTTTATTACAGCAGCCAGTCTGCAAGTGTTTATTATATGAACACAAGTTTTCAGGGAGGAACTGTATACGGAATTGATCAGAATTATATCAAAACGATGGGATATATGATTCAGTCAGGAAGAGGTTTTGTGCAGAAGGATTATGACAGCTTTCGCAAAGTTGCTCTTGTAGATTCCAATGCCGCACAGAATATTTTCGGAAGTGAGAATCCTGTAGGAAAAACCATCGAGGTTGGTTCAGAGCCATATGTTATTGTAGGAGTGATTACCCAGAGTGAGGACAGCATGCCTAAGATCAACACACTTTCCGAGTATGAGGAATATTCCCAGACGATCATGGGAAGCGTGATGATTCCGGATGCTACCTGGCCGATTGCATTTAAGTTTGATCAGCCTCAGAATGTGATCGTCCGTGCAGACAGCACAGATAATATGAGTGCTGTGGGCAAAGCAGCAGAGGATGTGCTGAATACAGGAATCCAGAATGAACAGAATAAGACGAATTTCAAATACAAGGCAGAGGATATCATGGAGAAGGTCAAGAACCTGCAGAAGCTCAGTGAGAGTACGAATCAGCAGCTGATCTGGATCGCAAGTATCTCTCTTCTTGTAGGTGGTATCGGTGTTATGAATATCATGCTGGTATCTGTCACAGAACGTACCAGTGAGATCGGTCTGAAAAAGGCTATCGGAGCAAGAAAGAATATTATCCTGGGGCAATTTCTGACGGAGGCTTCAGTACTGACCAGTATTGGAGGAATTATAGGAGTTGTTCTTGGAATCATACTATCCAGGGTGGTGGCTCAGGTCTCAGGGGCACCAACGGCTATCAGTGTACCGGCTATTATCGGTTCTGTGGTATTTTCCATGCTGATCGGTCTGATCTTCGGACTTCTCCCATCTGTAAAGGCAGCTAATCTTAATCCGATTGATGCCCTTCGCAGTGAGTAGAAAATTATTTACACATAAAAACACAGCACATGTATTTGCGGAATAGTTTCGGCAACATGTGCTGTATTTTTATATCTGAAGATCAATAGTTTTTGGAGTTTGAAGACTGTTTCGGGAGAAGCATGGTAAAGGTCGCCCCGCCGCCTGGAGTCTCAGAAACTGTAATGGTTCCGCCGTGAAGAGAAATGATCTCCCTGGCAATGGAAAGGCCAAGACCAAAATGCTGTTTGTCTTTCCTAGAGGAATCTATGCGGTAAAAACGCCGGAATACTTCTTTTCTGGACTCTTCCGGAATACCGGGCCCGTTATCGGAAATAGTAAGCAAGATTATATGACTGGCGGCTGGGCGGCCTTGCAGAAGATGACCAGGATGGCTGTGTGATCAGCCGGAAAACGGCAGAGGAACTTTTTGGAACCCCAAATGCCACAGGAAACATCCTGACAGTAAAGGGAGAAAACTATACAGTTCGGCAGGTTCTTCCCTGGAAGGAAACGCTTCTTTTGATCAGACCCCGGAAAAAAGATACCGTATATACCAGGGTTTTCCTGAAAATGCAGGGGATACGGGAAAAACGAAGGTCAGCCGGTTTCTTATGGAAAACAGCCTTACCGGTTTTGTAAATGGTGAAACTATAAAAGACTGGATCCCGGATCAGTGGTCAGATTTTGGGTTCTGGATGAAAAAATGGAAAGAAATGAAAACGAATTTCCAGAGGTATCTGATGCTTCCGAAAACAGCTGTCCAGGAAGAGCGGCTACAATGTGTTTTTCGCGGAATGGCAGAATTTATTTTGTCGCTTTTGCTGTATATATGGCAAAAAAAGAAAACATAAATGGGAGTTTTACAGGTTTTTTACAGATCATAAAAAAATCGTGGCAGAATCTTTGGATAGTGTGATATAATACATTATAAGTGGGCAAATACAAAAACAGAAGGAGATAATTTCATGAAGGTTTTGGAAGGTAAATCTGTATTTTCCGGTATTGCGATCGGTAAGATCTCAATCCTCCAGAAAGTTGACGCCAGTGTTAAACGTGTTCACGTGGAGGATCCGGAAGAAGAGGTAAAGCGTGTGGAGGCTGCCAGAGAGCAGGCTGTGGCACAGCTTCAGAAGCTTTATGACAAGGCTCTTCAGGAAGTTGGAGAGTCCGGAGCGGCAATCTTTGAGGTTCATCAGATGATGCTGGATGATGATGACTATCTGGATTCCATCCACAACATTATCCGTACAGAGTCTGTAAATGCAGAATATGCGGTTGCAACAACTGGTGATAACTTCTCATCAATGTTCGCACAGATGGACGACGATTATATGAAAGCAAGAGCAGCTGATGTAAAGGATATCTCAGACCGTTTGGTACGTGTGCTTTCCGGCCATGGAGATGGAGAGCTTGAAGCATCCGAGCCGGTGATCGTAGTTGCAGAGGATCTTGCACCAAGTGAGACTGTACAGATGGATAAGAGCAAGGTTCTTGCTTTTGTCACAAGAAAAGGTTCTTCTAACTCACATACTGCGATTCTTGCGAGAACCATGAATATTCCGGCGCTGATCAATATTGAATACGATGAGTCCATGGACGGTAAGATGGCAGTCGTAGACGGAAAGAGCGGAAATCTGATCGTTGGGCCGGATGCAGAGACCCTAAAAAAATATGAGGATATGCGTGCCGATGAACTTGCACAGCGTGCAATGCTCAAAGAGCTGAAAGGTAAAGAAACTGTTACCAAGAGCGGTCGTAAGCTCCACCTTTATGCCAACATCGGAAGTACAGGTGATGTTGCGAATGTACTTGCCAATGATGCGGAAGGCATCGGACTTTTCCGAAGTGAATTCGTATACCTGGAAAAAGAAGACTATCCTACAGAGGAAGAGCAGTTCCAGGTTTACAAGACCGTAGCTCAGAATATGGCCGGCAAAAAAGTTATCATTCGTACTCTGGATATCGGAGCGGACAAGCAGATCGATTATTTCAATATGGCGCATGAGGAAAACCCTGCAATGGGATATCGTGCGATCCGTATCTGTCTGGACCGTCCGGAAGTATTTAAGACACAGCTGAGAGCGCTTTTCCGTGCAAGCATGTTCGGAAATATTTCCATCATGTATCCGATGATCATCTCTGTAACTGAGGTGAAGCAGATCAAGACTATTGTAGCAGAAGTAAAAGCAGAGCTTAAGGAACAGGGGATCCCGTTCCGTGATGACGTGGAGCAGGGTATCATGATCGAGACTCCGGCAGCTGTTATGATCAGTGATCTTCTTGCAAAAGAGGTTGATTTCTTCAGTATCGGAACCAATGATCTGACCCAGTATACACTGGCTATTGACCGTCAGAATGCAAAGCTGGATAATATCTATGATTCCCATCATGAGGCAGTTCTCCGTATGATCCAGATGGTTGTGGACAATGCACACAAAGAGGGTATCTGGGCCGGAATCTGCGGTGAGCTTGGTGCAGATACTACACTTACTGAGAGATTTGTAGAGATGGGACTGGATGAGTTGTCCGTATCTCCGACATTTGTTCTTCCGGTTCGAAAGATCGTAAGAGAAATGAAATAAAACACAGATCATAAATAGATAAGGATATTTTTGATAAATAGTGTGACAGCTGCTGTGCATAAATATTTGTATGGCAGCTGTTTTTTTAGTTACTGTTCACGAAGTGAACAGTAACCTGTTTGCGGAATCTTCATGGAAAATTTCCAATTGTGGTATAGAAAAAAATATGATACACTAACATCATGGCTTTCTACAGCAGTTCAAAGAATTAGTCCATCAGGGGCTGATGCATTAATTCTTTGAACTGTGAGATAACAGACCAGGAGGAGAGAAAGAATGGGCAAAATTGCCATTGTAACAGACAGCAACAGCGGTATCACACAGGCACAGGCAGAAGAGCTTGGCGTTTATGTGATACCGATGCCGTTTTATATTAATGAAAAAATGTATCTTGAAGGTGTAACTCTCACTCAGGAAGAGTTTTATGAGAAGCTTAAGAAGGATGAACCGATCTCTACATCTCAGCCAAGTCCGGCTGATCTCTGTGATTTGTGGGACAAGCTTCTGAGAGATTATGAGGAAATCGTTCATATCCCGATGTCAAGCGGATTGAGCGCATCCTGTTCTACAGCAATGGGACTTGCCATTGACTATAACGGACGTGTTCAGGTAGTAGATAACCAGAGGATTTCCGTAACACAGAGACAATCTGTAATAGACGCCAGGATGCTGGCAGAGGCGGGTAAGAGCGCGGCTGAGATCAAGAAGATCCTCACAGATCAGAAATTTGATTCCAGTATTTATATCACACTGGATACACTGAAATATCTGAAGAAGGGCGGAAGAATCACACCGGCGGCAGCAGCTATCGGAACAGTTCTCAACCTGAAACCGGTGCTTCAGATCCAGGGAGAGAAGCTGGATGCTTATGCAAAAGTCCGTGGCAAGAAGCAGGCGAAACGTGTCATGCTGAAGGCTATGAAGAAAGATTGGGAGACTCGTTTCCAGAAATATGCTGAGAAAGGTGAGATGTGTCTGGAAGCTGCTTATACCGGAAATCTGGAAGAGGCAGAAGAATTCAAGAGAGAGCTTCAGGAAGTATTCCCGGGACAGGAGATACATATGGATCCCCTTTCCTTAAGTGTTGCCTGCCATATCGGATACGGCGCACTTGCAGTTGCATGTTCAAGAAAAGTTACATTATAAAGATATGAGGAGTTTTGAAACATGAAGAAGATTATGGAACAGATGGCGGAAGAACTTTCCGCAGCATTTGAAAAAGCAGGTTACGATCCGTCCTACGGAAAAGTTACTGTTTCCAACAGACCTGACTTATGTGAATATCAGTGTAACGGAGCTATGGCCGGAGCCAAGGCATACCACAAAGCCCCGTTCATGATCGCAGATGATGTTGTTGCACAGCTTGCAGACAGCCAGATCTTTTCCAGGGCAGAAGTTGTTAAGCCTGGATTTATCAACCTGGATGTTAAACCTGAATTTGTTGCTGAATATATGAATAAGATGGCAGAGGATGAGAAGCTCTCTGTTGAGACTGCCAAGAATCCGAAGACGATCATTATCGATTATGGCGGACCAAACGTTGCCAAGCCGCTTCATGTAGGACATCTCCGTTCTGCGATCATCGGTGAGAGCATCAAGCGTATCGGACGTTTTGTAGGACATAAGGTGATCGGTGATGTACATCTTGGAGACTGGGGTCTTCAGATGGGACTGATCATCACCGAGCTGAAACACCGGAAACCGGAGCTGGTATATTTTGATGACAGCTTTACCGGTGAATATCCGGCAGAAGCACCGTTTACCATTAGCGAGCTGGAAGAGATCTATCCATGTGCCAGTGGGAAGTCCAAAGAGGATGAGGCTTACCGTAATGAGGCACTTGAGGCAACCCATCTTCTTCAGCAGGGCAAACCAGGATACATGGCTCTCTGGAACCACATCATGAATGTATCTGTAACAGATCTTAAGAGAAACTACGCAAACCTGAACGTAGACTTTGACCTCTGGAAAAAAGAATCCGATGCACAGCCGTACATCCCGGATATGGTAGAGGATATGAAGAAGCGAGGATTTGCCTATGAGGATCAGGGCGCTCTTGTTGTAGATGTAAAAGAAGAGAGTGATACCAAGGAGATCCCTCCATGTATGCTTCTGAAATCAGACGGAGCTTCTCTTTATACAACTACAGACCTTGCTACTATCGTAGAGCGTATGAAACTCTTTCAGCCGGATGAGATCCTTTATGTTGTTGACAAGCGTCAGGAGCTGCATTTTATCCAGGTATTCCGCTGCGCAAGAAAAACCGGTCTTGTAAATCCGGAGACCAAGCTTTCCTTCCTTGGTTTTGGTACCATGAATGGAAAAGACGGTAAACCGTTTAAGACAAGAGAAGGCGGTGTTATGCGGCTGGAGAACCTGATCGCAGACATTGATGAGGAAATGTACCGCAAGATCGTGGAGAATCGCAGTGTAAAAGATAAAGATGCAAAGGATACTGCCAAGATCGTAGGACTTTCTGCGATCAAATACGGAGATCTTTCCAACCAGGCGACCAAGGATTACATCTTTGATGTTGACCGCTTTACATCCTTTGAGGGAAATACTGGTCCGTATATCCTTTATACCATCGTTCGTATTAAGTCGATCCTGAACCGTTATGTACAGGAGGGAGGAGATTTAAGTACAGGTAAGATCCTTCCGGCAGTCAATGCCAGTGAGAAGAACCTGATGCTTCAGCTTTCCGGCTTTGCAGCAATGGTTGAGAATGCTTTTGAAGAAAAAGCACCACATAAGATCTGTGCATATATCTATGAGGTATCCAATGCATTTAACAGCTTTTACCATGAGACCAAGATCTTAAGCGAAGAGGATCAGGCACAGAAGGAATCCTTCCTTCAGCTGCTCCAGCTTACAAGAAGAGTACTTGAAACAAGCATCGATCTTCTTGGATTCTCTGCACCGGATCGTATGTAATTTGTGAGGCAGGTATTTTGGTAAAATAGAATATTGAAGTGAGATTATTCAGTCCGCAGATATGCCATGGAAAGAGAAAACTTCCTGCATGGCTTCTGCGGACTGTTTTTAGGAAAAAACACTTTTCAAAAAGAACATCATGTGCTATAATACAATACATCTGATTTATCAATCTCCGGGGGTCCCCGGAATTTATCCCATTTATTATTTTTATTAATTTTAACCAAGAGGAAGGTGATCTGTCTGATTGGAACAGTTTTAAAAGACCGTTATTGCGTGATGGAACGGATTGGTCAGGGCGGAGGTGGAAGTCTTTATCTTGCCAGAGATATGGAACTTGGTGTTTTCCGAGCAGTAAAAGAAACTTCCATTATCAGAAAGCAGGAGGCAAAACTGATGCGGTTTCTGGAGCATCCTGCCATACCGAAGATTGTAGATTATGTGGAAGAGGAAGAGTTTTGTTATCTGATCATGGAATATATCCGTGGCCAGTCGCTTGGAGAGATTCTTAAAAACAAAGGGGATTTTTCCATAGAGGAAACTCTTCGGCTGGGAAATGAGATTGCGAAAGTGCTGGAATATCTTCACAGCAGAAAGCCAGCTGTTTGTTATGGAGACCTGAAGCCGGATAATCTTATGCTGTCTGAGAACGGACATCTCTATCTGGTGGATCTGGGAAGTGCCATGCTGAATTACGAAAGAAAAGGAAGAATCTGTGAAGGAACAAAAGGATATGCTGCACCGGAACAGTATCAGGGCAGGGTCAGTCCGGCAAGTGATATCTTTGCTTTGGGAAAAACGCTCCAGATTCTCAGCGGCAGAAGAGGTCTGATGTTCTTTCTATACCCGGAATTTTTCTGGTTTCTGTTTCGCTGTACGAGAAAACAGGAGAAATACAGGTATCAGAATATGGCTTCTGTCAGAAAAATTCTTGAAAAACTGGGGAAAAGATATCGTACCGTTACCTGGCGAAAACGTTTTCTGGAAAGCTTTGGCGTGATGTTTTTTGTGACTATACTGGTTTTGCTGGCAGGGATCATGAAACCTGCAGAGTTTTCGGCAGCAGTGGCCGAGGTGACAGATCTGTATTATCAGGCCGAGAGATACCAGACAGATTCCGGTTTTTCTGCATCCGGACAGAAGTTTCTACAGGCAGCAGAGAAGAAACTTCAGAAGCTGAGCAGGATCGATCAGGGAAAAGAGGAACAGAGATATATTGCTTTATTACTGGCCTGGAATGCAGAGCTTTTGGATGAGCCGGAACGAGCTGCTCTGTATTATGAAAACCTGCTTCTTTACGATGAAGGATTCAGGGATGGATACGGAGAATATGGAATGTTTCTGATCCGAAGAGAACAGAAGGGAGCCAGCGAGAAATTATGGAAGGATTATCAGGAAAAGGAGAAAAAGAATCTGTTGGAAGAAGGAAAAGGCAGAAATCTTCTGTTGTGGGAGGAGATCAATGAGAAGACGAAAAAAATATCTTAAATATGGTATGAACATTATGAGAAATGTGGGAGGGATTATTCTGTGCATGGCAGTTTTGGGAGGACTGACAGGGGGCTTTCAACTGGTTTATGGCTCTGCTGAAAATGCTGGATACAGTGAGTTCCAAAGTTTTGATACCGGTGGATTTGACATGGACATTGGAGAAGGAACAGGGCAGTTTCCGGATAACTGGGACAGTGCAGATAGTGGAAGTGGAAGTCAGATAGATGATGGCAGGAGTTACGGAGATTATGGAGATTACAGCGAGAGTGGAAATACAGGAGGAGATGTTGAAATTTCCGGGCTGGGCTCAGCAGCAGGAAATGGCGAGTCAGATTGGTCGGGGAATAACGATACCTGGCAGGACAGTACGCAGTGGGGGAATACACAGACAGAGTCAGGAAATTATTATGGAACTGATAATGGTGAAAATGCAGGTTCCGGGAATAGCGAAAACTCGGGGAGCACCGGGAGTATAAGTTGGAATGAAAGCAATTATGGAACGGAAGACAGTTTTCAGATAAGCGGTTCGACAAACAGCGGAGATAACAGAAATACAAGAAATCACAGATCAGAGGCAACATTAACACCGAAAATTTCTGCCAGTCCAACACCCGTTCCAACCCGAAAACCAGAGAAGACCAAAAATCCAACGTATCCCCCAAAAGTATCAAAAAGTCCCAGGATTTCACCAGCTTCCCAGAAACAGCAGAAACTGGCTCTTTTCTATTACCGGACAGATAAAACAGCTGATGCAGCATCAGATAAAGAAAAAAATAAAAAAACAACAGAAGAGAAAATACCGGAATTTATAACAGAAATAAAAGATTTCCACATTCAGCTAACCATAAAAGAGAACAACTGTAAGATTCCTGTACAGATCTTTTCTTTCCGTATCAACGGAAAAGAATCCGTCTGGCACTGGCAGGAACAAAAATTAACAGCCAGGATTCCCAAAGGCATATCCAATATAAAAACGGTGGAACTCCTGCTATCTGTACGTTCGGGAAGACTGTATCATGAAATCATGGACTTAAAAGACGAACAGTGATACAATAGGCATACTTACTGATTTTTGCACAGGAGGAATTATATGTATAAAGCAATTTTTTTTGACCTGGATGGAACCCTTACAGAGTCCGGAGAGGGCATTACAAAATCTGTACAGTATGCACTGGAGAAACTCGGAGTTTCCGCACCTGAACTGGAATCTTTGAAGGTTTTTGTAGGACCGCCGCTTCTGGAACAGTTTATGAAATATGCAGGATTTGATAAGGAAACTGCAGAGAAAGCAGTAGAGTATTACAGAGAACGGTATTCAGATAAAGGAATGTTTGAAAATACAGTTTATCCAGGCGTAGAGGAGGCTCTTAAGGAACTGAAGATGCGAGGATACCGTCTTGCAGTTGCGTCTGCGAAGCCGACCTATTATGTAACACAGATCATGGATCATTTTAATCTTACCAGATATTTTGAGGTGATCGCAGGAACAGATCTGCATGGACCGAAGGTTACGAAATCCCAGGTTATTGAGGAGGCTCTGGAGAGAATGAATCTTTCTGATCACAGAGACCAGGTGATCATGGTAGGTGACAGAGAGCACGATGTTCTGGGAGCCAGAAAATGCGGGATTGAATGCGTAGCAGTATCCTATGGTTATGGAAGCAGGGAAGAACTTGAGAAGGCTCAGCCGATCCAGATCGTAGCTTCTGCTGAAGAACTTCTGAATTTTTTCGACTGACCCCTCTGCACAGGCAGAATATTTTTCGAATGGTGTGGAGGGAACTCTATCCGGTAGGGATCCACTATCTGATTGGTCAGATCCTGGGAAGTGCAGTGCTTTTCTGGCTTATGGGACGAAGCGGGAATGTAAAGGATTCTTATTATAGTTATACCCTTGTGATCACAGGACTTACGGGAGTGCTGGTAATGTTTCCGGCCGTGTATTTTTACAGAAAAGACCGTGTGGGAAGGCTGATCGGAGGACTGACATCAATAGAAGAGCAGAAGCTGACAATCCCGGAAATACTGCTTCTTCTGGCAGCAGGAGCAGGTTTTGCCCAGTATGCCAATGTTCTGGTGGCGATTCTGCAGAACTGGATCCAGTCCACCACATATGGAGATACCATGTCCAAGATCACTTCAGGAAAAAGTCTTTTTATGATGATCTTCTGGATGGGGATCATTGCTCCGATAGCAGAGGAGATGATCTTCCGCTGGCTGGTTTATCTGAGACTTCGGGATCACTTTTCTGTTCTGGTTTCTGCTGTGATCTCGGCAGCATTTTTCGGGATCTATCACGGAAACATCCCACAGGCTGTTTATGCGTTTATTCTGGGGGCTCTCTTTGCCTGGTTCCTGGAAATGGGCGGTAATAAATGGGTCAGCGTTTTCCTGCATATAGGTGCAAATACATGGATTCTTATATTTGGAGAATATGCTGAGATGCTGGTAAAGAAATTCGGGGCAGGAATGCTGCTGATGAGTTATGGTATCCTGGCAGTGGCGATGATCGGTGCATATCAGTGTTTTGCACGCAAAGGCGAGAAGCGTGGCTACCGGGCTGTGTGATCCGCGAAAAGATAACTGAAAATTAACATATAAAAAAGAATCTGCATCAGAAGGATAAGTACCTGGAAATTCAGGTATACTTATCTGGCGGCAGATTCTTTTTTTATGAATCAGGTGATTTCAATGTTTTAATTACGAAAAATAATAAACAGCGGGTAGGGAAAATGGAACTGTTATGGTAGTTTATATATTTTTTATATTTATTTAAGACCAGGCATATTGCAGTTCAAACTCATACATGCTAACATAAGTGTATTAAAAAGATTAATACACTTAATACACATATTACAGAGAAAGGAGTGTCATATGCTATTCTTGGATTATCAGGACAGGCGGCCGATCTATGAACAGATCGTGGAGAAATTCCGTCTGCTGATCCTGTCGGGGGCAATGGAACCAGATTCCAGAATGCCGTCAGTCCGCCAGCTGGCCATGGAATTATCCATCAATCCCAATACCATCCAGCGTGCCTATATGGAACTGGAGCAGCAGGGACTGATCTATCCGGTGAAAGGAAGAGGCAGCTTTGTTACAGGTAGCAGCGAGATACGGCGGATCGGAATGAAAGAAATTTTGCGTGAGCTGAGAGAAACGACAGAGAAGTGCAGAACTTTCGGCATAGAAGAAGAGAAAATTATACATGTGATCAGAGAATGCTACAAGGAGGGAGACAATGATTGAGATCAGAAACTGCAGCAAGGCATTCGGTAAAGTGCAGGCAGTAAATCAGGTAAGCATGGATATCGGAGAACATGAAGTGTTCGGACTTATCGGTTCCAATGGAGCAGGAAAGAGTACGCTATTACGTATCATGGCAGGAATCATCTGTCAGGACAGCGGAGAGGTACTGCTCGATGAACAGCCGGTTTTTGAAAATGAGAAGATAAAGGAGCAGTTTTTTTACATACCGGATGATGCCTACATCCCGGCTAACTATACAGCTTCTGATATGACAGAGTATTACAGATGTTTTTACCCGGGATTTCGGCAGGAACAGTTTGAGAAACTGATAAAACAGTTTCATCTGGATAAAAAAAGAAAGATCAGTACTTTTTCCAAAGGAATGAAAAAACAGCTTCTTGTAATACTGGGAATCTGTGCAGGAACGAAATATCTGTACTGCGATGAAACCTTTGACGGACTGGATCCGGTAATGCGCCAGGCAGTAAAGAGCCTTTTTGCATCGGAGATCATGAATCGGGAATTTACACCTGTGATCGCCTCTCATAATCTCCGTGAGCTGGAAGATATCTGTGATCATATCGGCCTTCTTCATAAGGGAGGAATTCTTCTCTCCAGAGATCTGGAAGATATGAAATTCCATATTCATAAGATACAGTGTGTACTTACAGACAAGTCAAAAGAAGAAATGCTGATAAAAGAACTGGACGTTCTTAAGACAGAACATCAGGGTTCTCTTTTACTTCTTACGGTAAGAGGTACAAGAACAGAAATCATGGAGCGCGTTCAGGCGAAAAATCCTCTTTTCTGTGAGATACTTCCACTGACTCTGGAGGAAATTTTTATCAGTGAAACGGAGGTGGCAGGCTATGAAGTCAAAAATTTATTCTAGTGAATATATCAAAAACTCTTCAAAAGGACAGAGGTGGATTCCGGCATTTGCCATGATCGCATTTCTCCTTGCATTTCCGGTAGCGGAACTTATTCTGATGGGAAAATGGAATGAGCGTAGCTATACCCAGAGTCAGCTTGCCTATCTGTATTCAAGCTTGTGGAGCAGTGATTTTCTTACAATGGGAGCGATCGTTGCTGCAGTAACAGCATTTTTGGCTGCAGTAAGCGGATTCTGGTATCTGTATTCTCCAAGAAAAGTGGATTTTTATCACAGCCTTCCGGTAAGGAGAAGTGCACTGTTTTTGCACAGAGTATTACTGGCTGTTATTTATTATCTGATTCCATATATAATCATGGAATTTGCTGCGGTATGCATCGGAGCAGCCAGAGGATATTACAGCCTCTCCATCATGAAAAAGGCACTGATACTGTTGGTAATCCATCTTCTGATGTATCTTCTGGTGTATTTTTCCACAGTGCTGGTGATCGCCTGCACCGGTACCATGCTGATGGGAGCACTTGCATGGGCAGGGCTGTTTATATACAGTATCGTTCTTGCAGTGATGCTGCAGATAAGTGGACATTTGTTTTTTGATACCTGGTACGAAGGCAATTACGGGATCCTGGCAGCAGTGAGGGATCTGGGGTCTCCCCTTATGGTAATTGTGAGCTTTATAGATAAATACAGCAGCGGGAACTATGGAAAACAGTTAATGATACTGATCCTTGTGCTGCTTGCGATGGCAGTATTATCATGGATGGCGTTTTGCAGGCGGAGATCAGAAAATACCGGAAAAGCACTGGTATATACCTGGATGGAACCGGTCTTAAGTGCTCTGATCACAATTCCATCCGGCCTGGGTATCGGCTTGATCTTTTATATGATCCCGGAAGATTCATCCAAAACAGCATGGTGGATCTTCGGAATGATACTGGGAACGATCCTGGTCCATGGAATTCTGGAAGTGATCTACGAAATGGATTTTCACAGATTTTTCCGCAGAAAATTGCAGCTTATGATCTTTGGAGGCTTCGTGGCGATCTGTGCGCTGACCATGAAAATGGATCTTCTGGGATATGACAGTTATTTTCCGGCTTATGACAATCTTCGGGGAGTTGTGGTAAATGTATGCAATCTCTCGTATACAGAGCAGCTTTGCAATGTGGAAAAGAAAGAAGACGGAATCTATAAGATCCAGTATACTGCTACCTCAGACAATAGTTCCGGCGTGCTGGATCAGCCGGTGATGAAGAGTAAAGCATTGTATAACAGTCTGAAAGATATCAAGCTTCAGAATGAAAAAGAAAAAAGATCCGGAAGGCGTATGTATGTACGCTACATAAATAAACAAGGGTTCAGTGTCTGCAGAAGCTATAGTGTATCTTCTGCACAGGCGCAGAATCTTATGGAAGCCCTGTATGATGAGCAGACATGGAAAGAAGACAGATATTCATTTTTCCAACTGGACAAACAGTATCTGAAAGAGGTCACCGGCATTTTCTGTGACGGAGATATTCATTCCTTATTTGAAAAAAATGCAGAGAAGCGTCAGGCACTGGTAGAGGCACTTGGAAAGGACATTCTGGAAAACGGCGGTCAGACAGTAAAAGACCAGCCATGTGCAATGCTGATGTTCGATTATACGGGAATTCCGTCAGAAGGCTACATGGATGAAGGGGGAATGAATGTACCGGCTGTGCAGGAAGGAGAGAATGTGTCCACATCCGTTCTGGTGTATCCGTCATATAAGAGAACACTTGCAATTTTGGAAGAAACAGGATATCCTCTTTCCATGGATGAGCTGCCTGTTGAGTATATTGATGTTTATTACTTCAGCTCCGAAGCTGCCGGCGAAGATGATGAAGCTTTTTCCGACATTGAGTCCACTTCGGATCTTGAAGAAACAGAAAACGGTTATAAAGTCCGTTACGATAAAAAAGAACAGCTGGAAGCCCTGAAAAAATGTATCCGTCCATCACAGCTGGTAAATGGATGGACTATCTGGAATGCAGATGCCACAATGGAAGTGGTTCTGGAAGGACAGGAGAGTACTGGCGAGGATTCCGGATTTTATATGACATTTGCCGGTGAGATCCCGGATTTTATCAGAGCAGATGCAAAGGCAGCCCATGTAACAGAATGGGAGGTAAATGATTAATGGAAAAACCAGTCCGGCTGGATAAATTTCTGGCAGATGCCGGCGCAGGTACAAGAAGCGAGGTAAAAAAATACATACAGAAGGGTCAGGTGCAGGTTAACGGGAAACCTGTGAAGAAACCGGAGCTGAAAATAACAGAAGAAGATCAGGTGGTTATGAATGGGCAGGAGATCCATGCTGCACCGGAATATGTATACTATCTTTTTAACAAACCGGCAGGCTGTGTCAGCGCAACGGAGGACTCCAGAGATAAAACGGTTCTTGACTATATTGAAGAGAAGGACAGAAGAAAGGGACTTTTTCCTGTGGGACGTCTGGATAAAGATACAGAAGGTTTTCTTCTGATCACAGACGATGGGCCTATGGCACATGAGCTTCTTTCCCCGAAAAAGCACGTAGATAAGACCTACTATGCAAAAGTGTCCGGGAAAGTGACAGAAGAAGACGCTGCAAGGCTTGCAGAAGGCGTGGATATCGGGGAAAAGGATCTCACACGTCCGGCAAGGCTGGAGATCCTTTCTACCTGGGAGTCTGGTACGGAATCAGCAGAAGCTGGTAATAACTGGGAATCTGAGATCCGACTTACCATCCACGAGGGGAAATTCCATCAGGTAAAACGGATGATGGAGGCATTAGGAAAAAAAGTGACTTATCTGAAAAGACTATCTATGGGACCGCTGGCGCTTCCTTCAGATCTTCCGACAGGAAAATACCGTCCGCTCACCGAAAAAGAACTGGAGCTTCTGAAATCCGCCGGAAACAGCTGAAAAAACAGAAAAAAATTGGAAAAATCCCCTTTACATAAGGGGATTTCCTATGCTATAATTCAGAAGTTGCAAAAATAAGCACGCACGGCGATTCTGTAAGGATGGTGCCCTACGGTGTGAGGATGGGTCCAGAGAGAAGGCGACCTGTGCGGAAGAATTTAACCAAAAAGGAGAAAAGACATGAGCGTTATTTCAATGAAGCAGCTTTTAGAGGCAGGTGTTCATTTCGGACATCAGACAAGAAGATGGAACCCTAAAATGGCTCCATACATCTACACAGAGAGAAATGGTATCTACATCATCGACTTACAGCAGTCTGTAGGAATGGTTGACGATGCTTACAATGCAATCGCTGATATCGTAGCTAACGGAGGAAACATCCTTTTCGTTGGTACTAAGAAACAGGCTCAGGACGCTATCAAGACAGAGGCTGAGCGCTGCGGACAGTTCTATGTAAACGAGAGATGGTTAGGCGGTATGCTTACCAACTTCAAGACTATCCAGAGCCGTATTGCAAAGCTGAAAGAGATCGAGACCATGGAGTCTGATGGAACATTCGATGTTCTGCCTAAGAAAGAAGTAATCGCTTTAAGAAAAGAATTAGACAAGCTGCAGAAGAACCTTGGCGGTATCAAAGAGATGAAGAGACTTCCAGATGCTATCTTCGTAGTAGATCCTAAGAAAGAAAAGATTTGCGTACAGGAAGCTCATACACTTGGAATCCCGCTTATCGGAATCTGCGATACAAACTGTGATCCAGAAGAACTGGATTACGTAATCCCGGGTAACGATGATGCTATCCGTGCTGTAAAACTGATCGTTTCCAAGATGGCTGACGCAGTTATCGAAGCAAACCAGGGACAGACAGACGCTGAGGGCGAGATCCAGGCTGAGTCTGAAGAGTTCGCTACAGAGGAATAATTTAAGAAACTCCCGGATGACAGCCATGAGTGATTCATGGCTGCCTGCCGGATTCTTACCACACATTATCAATCAGGAGGAAATGTAAAATGGCTATTACAGCAGCACAGGTAAAAGAGTTAAGAGAGATGACCGGCGCTGGTATGATGGACTGTAAGAAAGCTCTTACAGCTACAGAAGGCGATATGGATAAAGCAGTAGAGTTCCTTCGTGAGAAAGGTCTTGCTACCGCTCAGAAGAAAGCAAACCGTGTTGCAGCAGAGGGTCTTTGCAAGACACTTGTTGCTGAGGACTCAAAGAGCGCAGTTGTTGTTGAGGTTAACTCCGAGACAGACTTCGTTGCTAAGAACGAGAAATTCCAGCAGTATGTTGCAGATGTTGCAGCTCAGGCTCTTACAACAACAGCAGCAGATATGGATGCATTCATGGCTGAGGCATGGGAAGCTGATACAACAAAGACTGTAAAAGATGCTCTCGTAGAGAAGATCGCAGTTATCGGAGAGAACCTGAACATCAGAAGATTCGAGAAAGTTGCAGCAGACAACGGTGTGGTTGTTCCTTACATCCACGGTGGCGGACGTATCGGTGTTCTTGTTGTTGCTGATACAGATGTTGTTAACGACGAGATCAAAGCAGCACTGAAGAACGTAGCTATGCAGGTAGCAGCTATGTCTCCAAAATATACTTCCCGTGATGAAGTAGATCAGTCCTTCTTAGACCATGAGAAAGAGATTCTTCTTGCTCAGGCTAAACAGGAGAATCCGAACAAACCGGATAACATCATCGAAAAGATGATCATCGGACGTCTCAACAAAGAGATGAAAGAGATTTGTCTGTTAGACCAGGCATACGTTCAGGATAGCGACCTTACTGTAGCTAAATATGTAGAGAAGGTTGGAAAAGAGAACGGAGCTAACTTAAGCGTGAAGAGATTTGTTCGTTTTGAAACAGGTGAAGGCCTTGAGAAGAAGAACGAAGACTTC
>OLRY01000439.1_pt1 | contig 54973 bp, 56 predicted proteins | sample 1672541 | NCBI WGS metagenome assembly OLRY01 (sample SAMEA3136697, study PRJEB25190) | human gut metagenome | biome: human gut; feature: human-associated habitat; material: faeces | place: Austria | collected 2013 | reverse complement strand
TCTGATTTGGCGGACACACTCCGGGAGTGTTCAAACGTGGAAGAGACACGGAATCCGATGCAAACATTCGGCTGGAAGAAATACTCACATTTTTCTCAACCGAATTTCCATCTGCATTTCCATCTGAGATCCCACGATGTGGTCTTCTTTCTGATAATATTACTTATCAACCCAAAGAGATCTATGCTTATTGCGACAATTCCACAAAAAAGGCGCTTCCGATTAACGGTAATCGCCCATATAAAACAGTGCAACGACGCCCGGACCCGTGTGTGCGCCGATGGTCGGACCGACATGGTTGATCAGAAAGCTTTCATAGCCGAAACGGTCTTTGATGAGATCAGCAACATACTGTGCATCTTCGATGCAGTCGCCGTGGCTGATGAAAATGATGTCATTCTTGTCACGCCAGCTGCCGATCTGTTTTTCCATGGCATCCACGAGAGCAATCAGCGACTTTTTGCGTCCTCGCACTTTGGAGAGCGGAATCAGATGTCCCTCATCATCCACATGAAGAAGTGGTTTTAAACTGATCATTGTACCGAGAAAAGCAGCGGTTTTTGACACGCGGCCGCCGCGGTAGAGATGAAACAGATCATTGACGGTGAAATTATGTACAAGGTGAAGTTTGTTTGACTCAAGCCAGTCTGCGGTCTCTTCCAGTGTATGTCCCTGCTCCTTTAAGGTGACGGCTTTGTGCACCAGAAGTCCCTCGCCGAGAGAAGCGCAGAGAGAATCGATGACGATGATTTTCCGGTCGGGGTATTTTTCGGAAAGCTCCTCCGCCGCGAGCCTTGCGCTGTTGTAGCTTCCGCTTAAACCGGAAGAAAAGGCGATATGAAGAATATCGGCATTCTGTTCGTTGATTATTTTTTCAAAAACAGCGGCAGCCTCCTCGGGATTGGCCTGGGAGGTCGTGGGAAGAGAACCCTGACGCATGCAGTCATAAAATTCCTTTACCGGAAGCGGATGCTCCCAAGAATAAGTAGTATCGTTAATCGTATATGTAAGAGAAAGCATGCCGATCTGATGCTGTTCTACATAGGCAGCCGGAAGATCGGATGTGGTATCGGTTGTAATGATAAAATTATTCATAAGACCTCCTGATACATGTATTTGTATTTATTATAATGGAAGCAATGCGAAAAGAAAAGTTTCCGGTAGTAATTTCTAAAAAAAATATAAATTTGAAAAATGCTATTTACATATGTAAGAAAACGATGTAAAATAAGCACATCTTTTATCAAATAGTTGGATTTTATCCACATTTCTAAGTATCACGCTATATGGAGGCAGTTTCATCCATAATTCCAGTAAGGACAATCACACAGCACAGAGTGAAGTGAGGAACAAATGAATATTGTATTTTGGGGAGAAACACACCGGAGCGGTACGACGGCGAACTATACTGCAATGGCAAGCATTTTGCCGCACTTATGCCCGGACAGGAAGATTGTGTGCGGCAGCCTGCAGAGGGAGCGATGCGAGGATTCGGCACTCTTTTTGTGGGATGCGGGAGTGTGCAGTCCGGCGGGTCAAAAGAAGCTCCTTTTGACAGCGGATCTTGTGGTGGTAAATTTTGAACCGCAGGATTACGACGGAATGGAGCAGTTCTTTTTGCGCCATATGTATCTGGAGAAGCGCATGGTGTATCTGTATGCCAACTGCATCGGGACACCGGAGCCGGATGTGCTAAACAGAGTATATCGGGTGGATGAGGGACAGATTGGCATCGTGCGGTACAATGCAGCGTATGACTGTGCATTGAAGCGCGGGCTGGGCAGCTCTTTTATAGCGGAGGAATACGGGTCTGCGAGAAGCGGCAGGAATCAGGAGTTTATCGACGGATTAGTAAAAGCGGCGGATCGTATTTTAAGGGATGTATGTAAGATCGATAAAACCGGACATGTTTGGTAAAAGAAAAAGACACAACAGAAGGGTGAAGGAGGAAATTATTATGGAACAGGTAATGAAACATTATGGAAATGCAATCCTTGCAATTATTGTATTGCTTGCACTCGGCGCAATCATTATTGCGGCGCTCTCCTCGGACGGATATGTGGCGACGGAGTTCAAGAATGCGCTGACGGGATTCTTTTCCCGCATGAATGGCTTAACGCCATAGGGAGGATGACATGGGGGAGATCATGACGTTTGAACCAACGGAAGCGCAGTTTGGGGTTTTCTGGAAATATCTGCAACGCCCGAATGTTACCGATGTGGACTACAACGGAAGCGAATTGTGGATTACGGACTTAAAGATCGGAAGGTATCGTGTAAAAGAGCATCTGTCCGATGCATTTATCAGCACTTTTACGCACAATATTTCCAACTGCGTGAATCGTCAGTTCAATAATGCCAATAAGGTGCTGGAGGCTGATACCAGAGAACTGCGTATCAGTATTATCCATGAGGCGGCGGCCGCATCCGGCACCAGTATCTGTATCCGGAAGTCGCCGAGCATGGTGCGCATGAACATTGAGAGAATGCTGGAAGAATCCTATTGCCCGGAACGGATTTTACAGCTTTTGATGAACTGTGTGCTGGCGGGCATGAATTTTGTGTTCGGAGGAGAACCCGGTGCGGGAAAGACGGAGTGTGCGAAATTCTTTATGCAGTTTATACCGCGCGAGGAGCGGGTAATTACGATTGAGGATTCGCTCGAGATCCATTACCGGGACATCAATCCGGGGGCGGATGCGGTGGAGCTTCGTGTCGGAGAAGATTTTTCCTACACGGATGCCATCAAGGCGAGCCTGCGGCAGAATCCGAAGTGGCTTGTCCTCTCGGAGGCAAGGTCGGTGGAGGTGACGTCGCTGCTCGAGCAGTGGAGTACCGGCGTGAGCGGCTTTACGACGATCCACCTGGATGATGTCAGAAAGCTTCCGGACCGCATTCAGAATATGATGAGCGATGCGCGTGACGCAGAGCGTATGGAGAACCGGATCTACCGCTATGTGAATGTGGGGATTCTGATCCGCTGCGTCAGACAGCCGGACGGAAAGATCCGAAGATATATGGATCAGCTGTGTTTTTACAGCAGGGAGCAGTATGAGAATCGTATTTATATGATACTGGAGGATGGGGAACTGCTCTCGGAAGAGCTACCGCCTGCGATTGTGAGACGCCTTGGACAGGCGGGAATAGAGGATCCGTTTTGCTGCGCACACTGGCAGAGATACAGGAGAGAGGGAAAATAGATGAAAAGAGAAGGACTGTGGGAGAAACTGCGGCTGTTGAATCCGAAAAATTTGCAGCGCGAAGTGCATGTGTACGGTTATCGTTTTTCGTGGAGGACGCATCTTATGGCGGTGATAGCCGCTCTGGTTGGAATCGGTGGGATTGGAATGGTGTTTCAGCTAAAACCGCTGTTTTTGGCAGGGGTGCTTTTGACAGTGCTTTTCGTATTCCCGGTACTGGTACTTGACATGTATAAGAAAATGTATGAGCAGAAGCGTTTTGGAGATGCATGTGCCTACATGGAACAGCTGCTCTATGCGTTTCAGAAGACCGGAAAGATTGTGAGTGCATTGAAGGAGGTGCGCGGAATTTTTGGGGAAGGGCAGATCCGACTCTGCGTGGAGGAAGCGATTGCGCATATGGAGTACGGGCATCCGGTCGGAGAGCAGGGCGTTCTGCGTGAGGGTTTACAGAAAATCGAACGGTATTATGCCTGTGATAAGCTGGCGACGGTACATGAACTTCTACTGAATGCGGAGGAATATGGCGGGGATGTGGAGGCATCGGTCACGCTTGTTCTGGAGGATATTGAGCGGTTCAAAAAGCGTGGATACCAGCTTCAGGCAGAGAAGCGGAAGAGTCATACGGATAATGTGATTTCTATTGTGGTGGCAGTTCTTTTGTGCGCGGCGGCATTGTATCTTTTGAATGAGATGCAGGAGATGTTTACATCAGAGGCTGGCGTATCGGTGTTTACCGTTCCTGTGATCCAGATATCTTCGATGGTGTTTCTTCTGCTACTGCTTGCATTTTATGTGAAGAGTGTCAGAAGCCTGACGGCTGACTGGCTGGAGGAAAAGCCGCTGTATGACACGGCATATATCAGACACAGCTATGAACTGGTAATGGGGTATGAAAAGAAAGCACAGCAGTATCGGCGCCTGATTCCTGCAGGAATTGTGACTATGACTGCGTTTGTGCTTTGGACTGTGGGATGGCGCATTACGGGAATACTCCTGCTGGTGACTGGTTTACTGGTTGCAATGCAGCCGAGAATCAGTTACCGCATTGCCGAGCGGGACGTGACGGCGGAATTGTATCAGGTGCTGCCGCGCTGGCTTTTTGAGATGGTATTACTTTTACAGAACAATAACGTTCAGATGGCGATTACAAAATCTGCACAACATGCCCCGGCGGTGCTCGGGAGCGAACTTGCGGAGCTTTGCGCGAGAATGGACGAGCGTCCGGATCAATTACAGACATACACGGACTTTTGCAAAAAGTTTGATCTCCCCGAGATGTTAAGCTGTATGAAAATGCTGCATGCTTTTTCTGAAAACGGAACAGGAGATATTGATGTGCAGATGAATCATCTGATTGAGCGTGTGGTTCTGATGCAGGAGCGCGCCGATGTTTTGCGCAGTGAAGAACGTGCATTCCGGATGAAGCTGATTTTTGCATATCCGGTGCTGGCAGCCACTGGAAAACTGCTGGCAGATCTTACGGTCGGAATGGCGTTGATGATGCAGGTTCTTGGAGGCATGGGAGGTGCGTGAGTGAAATATATCATAGAAGTATTCAGTGTGATGCTGGTGCTGGTTTTTAATCTGCTGCTGTGCGTCAGTATGCTCGGGGTGAGTGCCGATGTGGCAGCGGCGAAGGAATTTAAAGCTGCAATGATTGCAGAAATTGAGAACAGTGACTTTAATCCGTACGTGATTGATGGCTGCAAGGCGCAGGCAGGAACAGAAGGGTATGAACTGGAAGTGCAGTCCTACACCTACGGTGGACAAAGCGACCGCAGGATTGCGGGGATCAATCTCTATTATAGATACCGGATACCACTGTTAGGGGTCTCGCAGCAGCGGGTGACGAGAGGAATCGCACGGTAAAAGGAGGAGCAGGATGCAATGGAGTCTGGAAGAACTTGGAATGACAATGCTGGTATTGCTGGTGGGCTGGTTTGGATGCACGGCAATTCAGGAGATATGGATGCAGGTGGCTGGCATGCTATAGGGGGATTTCGTGTCCGGACGTGTCAGAGAAAAGGAGCGTACAGATGAAAGAGATCGCAGAGGTTTATGGCAATGGATTTTTGCAGATTGCAGGCGGAATAGGGGCATTGCTCTTATTCTTCCATGCCGTGGATGGGCAGGGGATGATCGGTATGGTCCTGCAGTATTATATGACGGGAATCTGTGGGAGTTAAGTGTCCAACAGGAAAAGAACAGAGGTGATCAGATGGAGCAGGTACTTCAATGCTATGGAAAGGGAATTGCGGCAGGAATTGTGTTGATAACAGTCATGGTACTGCTGTTTGCAGGAATTCGTGACGAGCAGGGCAACCGGGGAATTATTAACATCGTAAAGACATGGATACCGGAGGAAGAGACAATCACAGAAAACGCTGCCATCGACGCTTTTGCGGAGGCGGGGGAGGTGGCGTACCCCACGATCCGGTATGCGTACAATGGTATGCTGCACAGGGGAGCATATCTGCCGGGAGACTTATTTTCTGCGGTAGACGGAATGGGAGAAGAACGGAGTGTTTTGTGGTGTGAGATGACAGATCCGCATGGAAACAGCTGCACAATAGAATCACAGCAAGGTGATGTTGTGTTTGATGTGGAGGGGATCTATACAGTGCGGGTCTGCGCGACAGACGAAGCAAACCGCAGAAGCGTCTGTGAGTTTCAGATACCCGTGAACCGATGAGAAGACAGAAAGCCGGGAAAGGAGATATATGTGAAAAATGCAGCGATGATCATTGTCAGTGCAATCATGGGATTTCTGATACTCGGGATTGTGCTGACAATTGGCGGAAGCATGAACCGCAGATGTGAGGTGGAGACGATTCTTCCTTCCGCAATGGAAAAGACGGTCGAGGGGATGCCGTTTGCGGAGGCGGGGTGTTCTTCCGGAGAATTGGTGATTGCGGAGTGTGTGGAACTTCTGGCGGCGGAAATCGATACAGACTCTGATGTGGTTTTGAAGGTCTATCAGAATGATGTGCAAAAGGGGGTATTGTCAATGAAATTGCAGGAAAAGTTTCAACATCCCAATGGAATGGAAGGTATGGCAGAAGCGGTCAGAACAATCATTCGGGAGCAGAGAGAGAATCTGCCAAAAGATCAGTACCGGGTGCGGTTTTACCGGAACCGGGAGGGAATGCTCGGGGAGGGGAGCTGTTATAAGGCATATACCGTGGAGGAGGGACAATGTCTGCAGCCGCCGGCAGAACCGGGAGGCGATGGTGTGGTATTTGCCGGATGGCATGACTGGAATGATTACGCGGCGGACTTTTCACAGCCGATAGAAGAAAATCGTGATTATTATGCCGCCTGGGAATAGATATGGGAATTGCAGGGAATACGGCAAATTTGTACTGTGCGTATCATGGCGCCGGATCATGACAGGCAGTTGTAGACTTATTGTAGTTTATAGTTTATACTATAAAAGAAGAACGCAATAACGGGAAAACAACTGAAAAGGAGAAAATGGGGATGAAGAAAAGAGGAATGGCGATTGTACTGGCGGCGGCTGTGATCGGAATGAGTGTGATTGCAGGAAGCTTTACGACGGTGAGGGCGGCAGATGAGGCGGGGATCCGGGCTTTTGTGACGCGGATGTATGAGGTGTGTCTTGTCAGAGAGCCAGAGGAGGCTGGTTTAAATGACTGGTCGAACCGGCTTGCGACGGGACAGGAACTGGGAGCGGATACTGCATTCGGCTTTATTTTCAGCGAAGAATTCCGGAATCTGAATCTCTGTAATGAACACTATGTGGATTCTATGTATGCAGCATTTTTTGACCGGGAGGGAGATGCAGCGGGAAAAGCAGACTGGTTAGGACAGCTTAATGGCGGTGCGACCAGAGGGCACATCATGACGGGATTTGTCAATTCGCAGGAGTTTGCAAACCTGTGTGCAGCGTACGGAATCACACAGGGATCCGGGGACTGGAGTGCAGATGATATTCCGGTCAATGGAACATGCGCAATCTGCGAGAGAAACGGAAGGATTGAGGCAACGTCGGAGATGCGGGCGTTTGTGGAGAGATTGTATACCTGTTGTCTGGAGCGGTCTGCCGAGGAGGATGGATTGAATGACTGGTCAAGAGCACTTGCAAGCGGAGCAGAGGGCAGCGAAGTGGCATCCGGTTTTATTTTCAGTCAGGAATATAAGAAAAAGGATGCATCCGACACACAGTATGTGCTGATGCTTTATAGAACCATGCTTGGAAGAGAGGCGGATACACCGGGCGTTACAGACTGGGTGTTGCAGCTTAGAAACGGATCTTCCCGGGAAGCGGTATACAATGGATTTGTCGGGAGTGCGGAATTTGCGGCTCTCTGCCAGAATGCCGGAATTACAGTTGGCGGAGCGATTGCGGATAATGGGACGACAGGAAGAGTGAGCACGGGGGAAAGGGTGCTTGTGCAAGTAGATGAGTATGTAAATGGGGTGTATGGAGATTCGTATACATTTTATGCAACAGAAGGTGAGATAATTCATTTGGAAGATGATATTCATCTTTATCCGGGGGCCACAGTAACTGTAGAAGCGGATACATTTGTTGCATATGAAGGAGCTGTTGGAAAAACAAATTGGATTGGCAACGTTGTCTTTGATTAGAAGGGAGGATACTCTTTGAAGAGTAAACTTATAAAACAGAAAAGGTGGTGGCTAAGGGGCATCCTTATGGTATTGTTTGCCGTAGGGATGTTTTTTATAACGATGAATGTGCAAACAGAAGCCGGAACATTGCAATATCGTGCAGAAATCAGCAGTAGCACCAGAGAAAATAATATTACTTTTGTTTGCAATCTAAATCAGACAATAGATGGGCAACAAGTAGGCTATCAATGGCAAGAAAATAAAGGAAGTGGCTGGCAGAATATTTTTGGAGCAACAGGAGCTTCTTATCCAGTAAACAGAGTTGGAAAAGCCGGTTATCAATATCGGTGTACGCTCACGATTACAGTCAATAATTCTTATTCACTGATGAATGAATGTTATAAGGCGTTTTTACATAGGCAGGGAGTTGCGTCTGAATTTCAGCACTGGTGGCCGTATCTGTATGAACATACGCAGGATGAGTATCTGGTGACAGTATATAATGCGTTAGAAACGCCACCGCAGAATGAAGCAGCTCGAGTAGCCATGGAGATTGTATTCAGCGATGAATACATGAAAAAGTATAAAAATAATCGGTTAGATTACAATACTTCTGTAAATGGAGATACTTTAAATGGACCTAAACAGCTAATTGTCGATAGCTATCGATTTTTATTACAACGAGAACCATCGGTGGATGAAGTGGAATTTTGGTATAGCGAGTATGAAAGGAATAACGGTAGACCGCAGAAATTTGGATATCCAGATGCAAATAATGTAACTCATAAACATGATACATATTCCGGCATGGGTTATGTTATCAATGCGATTGCACAGTCCGAAGAGTGTGCCAACAAAATGGCGGCAGCATATCACTATGATGGAGTACGGGGGGTGTTCCTTTATACAGAAAGTGATATTGAATATCAGGCAGATATATACCATGTCACAAGCGATGTTGCCACAATCCCCGAGGAAGCATATCGGGTGATATTGCAGAAGGGGACAGGCATTCAAAGCGTCACCGGAGCAGGAAGTTATGCGATGGGGCAGAGAGTGACAATCGATGCAACACCGGCAACCGGATACCACTGGAAAAGCTGGATGGGAACCTATGAGGCAAATACAAAATCTTATACATTCCAAATGCCGGCGCAGGATGTGATTATGACAGCGAACGCAGAGATCAATCACTCGACCTTGAGGATTGATCCCAATGGTGGGAGTTGGAATGGAAGTGCGGATATACAGAGGTTTAGAGAGAATTATGGAACCGCAATGTCAATTCCGGATCCGGTGAGACAGGGGTATGTGTTTTCGGGCTGGGTAAAATCGGAAGTGTTTCACGGAAGCCTGAATCATGCTATGTATACGTTTGGAGCGGATGACGGTGCGGTGGATGTTTTGACAGCATCCTGGACGGCAAACAGTTATACGCTGCATTTTGATCCGAATGGTGGCGTCGAAGCCGCACATATAGAGGATATGGTAATTCGGTATGATGAGGAAATTATACTTCCGGATGCAGCGGCAGCTTATGTGAAATATACATTTGATGGTCAGAATGTAACGCAGGACGTGTTGAGCGGAGCAATCCGGCAGTATGCGGCAGGAACATATGAGTCACTTGATTTGGAGAATGCAGTGCTTGAGGCGTTGGAAACGATATTACCGGATGAACGGAAGAATGAGATAGAAGATGAGACGGTGGCAACGCCGGCAACTGGCGAGAAACCAGATGATTCAATATTAGATGAAAAAAATGAAATGCGAGCTGCACAGGCAGATGGAGAGCCCTCAGATGATTTACAAACAGAAACGGAAGAGCAAGTGGCGGCTGTGGGGGAGAATAATGCAGAAACAGGGAATCCGGAAACGGAAATAGAAACAGAACCGGCAGCAGATCGGAGTGTATATGTGTCTGTGAATACCGGCTGGGTGACAGAGGAAGAAAAAGAAAATTATGTTCCGCAATGGACAGCAGGAATGCAGGTCAGTGTGGCGGATCTGATAGAAGCATCCGGTGTGGCAGATCAGAACGGTGCGATGATCACGCTGTATGCGTCGTGGGATGACTGTCCGTGGATTGTTGCCACAAATCTCTACTATACACTGGAGCAGGCACAGCAGGGGGTTATCACAGACAGTGAGATTTTAAGCCATGCGACTGCATCGGATCGTGAAGATGGAAGCCCGATCGAGGCAGGATTTCATGAAAATGGAACATCTTTTTCGATTCCGGATTATCAGGCATCGGATTTTACTCAGTTTTTGCGTGGAGGAAGCTGTACGGAAAATCTCACGGTAGTTGACAGCGCTGGGAGTATCTATTGTAAGCAGATAACGGTTTATGTGGTGGATACAACGCCTGCAGATGCACGAACGGAGAGAACAACACGCTTTATTGATGAAAAATATTACGGAAGTTCTTATGAACGGGGAGGGCTTTTGGATGATTCGATCTGGAAGACGGATACTGCGTACGTGTCTGCACTTCGGACGGCGTTTGGAAATCTGGAAAATGATGCACCGGTTGAAACCTATATGATTAACGGTGAGACGCGCCGGAAGATCCGCGAATATGTGGATGCGCACGGATTCGGAGACAACAGAGAAGCCGGAGCATTACAGGAAATGTATGATCGGTATCTTGTGCCAAATTGTGTAAGATGAAAATAAAAAACAGCCGGCAGGCGTTTCCTGCCTGCCGGCTGCAACTCTTTCATTCTTCTGTGAGGAAGAGCGGAGAGGATATTCCCTAATATATTCTTGTTGATTACGGACAGCCCTTATGTGTGTTCTTCTGCATCTGAGACCGGAGCTTCCGGCTTCTTGATATAGATCTTTTCAATCCGGTTTTTATCCATCTGTTCCACACGAAGCAACACATCATCATCGGTAATAATCACTTCGTTCTTTTCCGGAAGGTGATCCAGCAGACCGATGAGGTAGCCGCCAATCGTATCATAATCCTCGGATGTAAAATTCAAGCCGATCTCATCACAGAGATCTTCCAGGTTGGTGGAGCCGAGAACCATGTATTCACGGTCGCTAAGCTGGACAATCGGATCTTCTTCGTCAGTATCGTACTCATCACGGATTTCACCAACAATCTCTTCCAGAAGATCTTCCAGCGTGATCAGACCCGCAGTAGCACCATACTCATCCAGAACAATAGCAAGTGAGATAGAGGACTTACGCATTTCCATAAACAATTCTGCAGTGTTCTTGTGCTCGTATGTAAAATACGGTTCACGCATAATATCACGAACAGAAAAATGATCCTTGTCGTGACAGAGAAGCAGATCTTTCATATTGAGGATACCGATCACGTTGTCGGTCGTATCTTCATAGACTGGCAGCCGGGTAAACTTATCCTCCTGAAAAATCTGAATCAGCTCATCGTAGGAACTGTCTACTTGCGCAAAGGTCATATCGATTCTCGGAATCATGACTTCTTTGGCCTGTGCATCGCCAAAATCAAACACATTGTTAATCATGGTGTGTTCTTCAGACTCGATGACGCCGGATTCCTTGCTGACATCCACGATTGTGCGCAGTTCTTCCTCGGTCATCTTCTGGGTATCGGCATTCGGATCAACGCCGAATAATTTGCAGATGCGGTTGGCAAGCTTATTGATGATAAAAATGACCGGAGTCAGAATTTTCATCAGTACCTCAATCACATTTGCATAGGTGAGAGCCAGTTTTTCGGAATTGACCGTCGCCAGTGTCTTCGGCGAGATTTCGCCAAAAATCAAAATGAGTACGGTAAGGATGCCGGTTGCAATACCTGCACCTACACTGCCCCAGATCTTGATTGCCAGAGAAGTGGCGAGCGAGGATGCCGACAGATTCACGATGTTATTACCGATTAAGATTGCAGAAAGCATTTTTCCGGAATTATCTGTGATGCGAAGAACTGTGGCAGCGCGTTTGTTCCCGTCTTCTGCCAGGGTACGCATCCGGATGCGATTGACGGTAATTAAAGCCGTCTCTGCGGATGAAAAGAATGCAGAGAGCATAAGTAAGAGCACTAAGAAAATTATTTGAAATATGTCACTTGAATCCAAGTATGTTCACCTCATTAAATAGCAGGATGCGCACAGATGTATGTGCCATGCCTTTGGTTAATAGTATTCCGGCACACAGGGCGCCGGAATACAAAAGTGTAATATAAATGACATTATATAAAGAAAATGTCTATTCGTCAATACTGTAGTTTGGAGCTTCCTTTGTGATGTGGATGTCATGCGGATGACTCTCACGAAGAGCAGCAGCGGAGATTTTTACGAACTTGCTCTTTTCCTTGAGATCCTCGATCGTCGGGCAGCCACAGTAACCCATACCGGAACGGATACCGCCGACCAGCTGGAAAACAGTGTCCTCCACATTGCCCTTGTAAGCCACACGGCCTTCGACGCCTTCCGGTACCAGCTTCTTGGCACCTTCCTGGAAATAGCGGTCTTTGCTGCCGTTCTCCATAGCTGCAAGAGAACCCATGCCGCGGTAAACCTTGTATTTTCTTCCCTGATACAACTCGAAAGTTCCGGGAGCCTCATCACATCCGGCAAAGATACTTCCCATCATGCAGACATTTGCGCCGGCTGCGAGAGCTTTAGTCATATCGCCGGAGTATTTGATACCGCCGTCGGCGATGATCGGAATACCGGCTTCCTTTGCAACCTTATAGCAGTCCATGATAGCGGTAATCTGTGGAACACCGATACCTGCAACGATACGGGTGGTGCAGATAGAACCAGGTCCGATGCCGACTTTTACCGAATCTGCACCGGCAGCGATTAAGTCGCGTGTTGCTTCTCCGGTAGCCACGTTACCTGCAATGACCTGCAGCTCCGGATAAGCGGTCTTGATCTTCTTGACAGCCTCAAGGATATTTCTGGAATGTCCGTGAGCGGAATCCACAACAATGACATCTACGTGAGCCTTTACGAGAGCTTCCACACGTTCCATCATGTTGCCGGTAATGCCGACACCTGCACCGCAAAGCAGACGACCCTGCTCATCCTTTGCGGAGAGCGGATACTTGATCTGTTTTTCAATATCCTTGATGGTGATAAGTCCCTTCAGATGAAAATCTTTGTCGACGATCGGCAGCTTTTCTTTTCTCGCCTTGGCAAGAATCTTTTTTGCCTCTTCTAAGGTAATGCCTTCAGGAGCAGTGATAAGACCTTCGGAAGTCATACTTTCACTGATCTTCTTGGAAAAATCTGTCTCGAACTTTAAGTCACGGTTCGTGATGATGCCGACGAGCTTGTTATTCTCGCAGATCGGAACACCGGAAATGCGGAATTTGCGCATCAAGTCTTCAGCATCCTGCAGTGTATGGCTTGGAGAAAGGAAAAATGGGTCTGTGATAACGCCGTTTTCTGAACGTTTTACCTTGTCGACTTCATCTGCCTGAGCCTGAATGGACATATTTTTGTGGATAATACCGATACCACCCTGTCTTGCCATGGCAATGGCCATTCTGTGCTCTGTGACAGTATCCATTGCAGCACTCATCATAGGGATATTGAGCACGACCTTTTTGGTAAGGTGTGTCGTTAAATTAATCATGTTCGGAGTTACTTCTGAATACTGTGGAACCAAAAGCACATCATCAAAAGTAATTCCTTCACCGATAATTGTTCCCATTTTTATTTTCCTCGCTTTCCTTGTATAAATGTTTGTTAAAAAAGTATATTAGTTTCTCTATAATAGCAAAAAAAAATGTGTGTGTCAATGTAGTATAAGTGTCAGTTGATAAAAAAATATATTGATAAGTTAGACTAATATATAAAAATATTCACAAACGGACAGATGTGTGCTATGATGGCAGTGGGCGACGGAGCCACTGTTACAGGGGGTACGTTGCCTAAATTTATATTACGAGAGCAGTGTATAAGGAGGCAGTATGGAGTTTCGTCCCTGTATTGATATACATAACGGCAAGGTCAAGCAGATTGTCGGCAGCAGTCTTGCGGATGAGGGAGACCGGGCAGTGGAGAATTTTGTCGCCGGAGCGGATGCTGCGTATTATGCACATCTATATAAGGAAGCGGGACTTCGCGGCGGACATATCATTCTGTTGAATTCGCGAGACAGTGCGTACTATGAGGCGACAAAGGCACAGGCCCTGCAGGCGCTTGCGGAGTATCCGGGCGGACTTCAGATCGGAGGAGGCATTGATGCTGCGAACGCAAAGCAGTTTCTGGATGCGGGCGCAAGTCATGTGATTGTCACCTCCTATGTGTTTCGTGACGGAAAAATTGACTATGAACGGCTTGCAACATTGAGGAAAAATGTCGGAAAAGAACATCTGGTTCTGGATCTAAGCTGCGCAAAGCGGGCGGATGGTTATTATATTGTGACCGATCGCTGGCAGAAAGATACGAGGGAACGTGTGACAACAGAACTTTTGGAACGCCTCGGCAGTGAGTGTGACGAGTTTTTAGTACATGCGGTCGATGTGGAGGGTAAGGCAAACGGTATTGAGAGAGAACTTGCAAGTCTGCTTGGCTCCTGGGGCAGGATACCGGTTACCTATGCCGGCGGAGTGCGGGACTTTGATGACCTTGCACTTTTGAGAGAGCTTGGATGTGACAGGCTGAATGTGACGATCGGAAGTGCACTGGATTTGTTCGGAGGATCGATGCCTTTTGAAAAAGTTACAGAATATTGCAGATAGCAGGAGAAGAATCGCGACAGTGAGAAAAGATCACGGCAGTGAGGAAGGAACTTGACAGTGAGAAAAGATCACGACAGTGAGGAAAGACCGTGACAGTGAGAAAAGATCACGACAGTGAGGAAAGACCGCGACAGTGAGAAAAGATCACGGCAGTGAGGAAAGATCATGGCAGTGGAAGATGGAGGAGAAGAAAATGAGCAAGTACACAAAGCAGGATATTATCCGAATCGTGGAGGAAGAGGATGTGGAGTTCATCAGGCTCCAGTTTACCGATATGTTCGGGACACTCAAGAATGTGGCAATCACGTCCAGCCAGCTTGAGAAAGCATTGAACAATGAATGTATGTTTGACGGGTCCTCCATTGAGGGATTTGTGAGAATTGAAGAGTCGGACATGTATCTGTATCCGGATCTGGATACGTTTGTAATCTTTCCGTGGCGGCCACAGCAGGGAAAAGTTGCCAGAATCATCTGTGATATTTATACCGCAGACCGCAAACCGTTTGAGGGAGATCCGCGGTATGCTTTAAAGAAGGCGGTGGCAGATGCGGAATCTATGGGATACCGTTTTGATGTCGGGCCGGAATGTGAATTTTTCCTGTTTAATCAGGATGAGGATGGACAGCCGACAACGATGAGCACGGAGCGTGCCGGATATTTTGATCTGGGACCGGTTGATCTCGGGGAGAATGCAAGAAGAGATATGGTGCTGACATTAGAGGATATGGGCTATGAAATAGAGGCGTCCCATCACGAGGTGGCACCGGCGCAGCATGAGATTGACTTTAAATATGACGAGGCGTTAAAAACAGCGGACAATATCATGACATTCAAGCTTGCGGTAAAGACCATTGCAAAGCGGCACGGCATGTTTGCAAGCTTTATGCCAAAGCCGAAGTACGGGGTGAATGGTTCCGGAATGCATGTGAATATGTCGCTTTCCAAGGAAGGTCGGAACATTTTTGACGATCCGGACGGGGAGAACGGACTGAGCAGGGAAGCTCACTGGTTTATCGGTGGCATTATGAACCATATGAGAGCCATGACTGCAATTACCAATCCGCTTGTCAATTCCTATAAGCGTCTTGTCCCGGGATATGAGGCGCCGATTTATATCGCATGGTCCATGACAAACCGCAGTCCGCTGATCCGGATTCCGGTATCGCGCGGCAGCAGAACCAGAGTGGAACTGCGCTGCCCGGATTCGGCAGCAAACCCGTATCTTACGCTCGCGGTGTGTCTGGAAGCCGGACTGGATGGAATCCGCCGGCAGATCGATCCGCCGGCTGCCGTGACTGAGAATATATTCGAGATGCGGCTGTCGCAGATTAAGAAGCAGGGAATCGAATCACTTCCGGCGGATCTGGGAGAAGCGGTCGAAGCATTTAAGGCGGATCCTTACATTCGGGAAGTGCTTGGCGAACACATCAGCGAGAAGTACAGCGAGGCAAAGATGGCAGAGTGGGCAGATTATCGTGCGCAGGTGACAGGCTGGGAAATTGACAATTACCTTTATAAAATATAGAGCCTGGATGCAAAGGGGATAGAATTGACAAATATTATTGTTGCATTTCCCAAACAGGATAATGCCCGCAATATCAAAAAAATACTGATGCAGAACGGTCATCATGTCGATGCAGTCTGCAGCACCGGAGCGCAGGTGTTACAGAGCGCCGGTGAACTTGGCGGCGGGATTGTCGTGTGCGGGTATCGTTTTGTGGATATGATGTACACAGAACTGCACGAATATCTGCCGGTACAATTTGAAATGCTGTTGGTTGCGTCTCCTGCAAACTGTGGAAACCGGGATGTGGAGAATCTGGTCTGCCTTGCCACGCCGCTTAAGGTAAACGAGCTGTTAGATACGGTGGAGATGATGGAATATACCATCACCAGGCGCAGAAAAAAGTTGAAGCAGATTCCGAAGGAGCGCACGAAGGAGGAACAGGAGCTGATAAATGAGGCAAAAGCACTTCTGATGGAACGTAACAATCTGTCGGAGGAAGAGGCGCATCGGTACATACAGAAACGCAGCATGGATAATGGAACCGGTCTGACAGAAACAGCCCAGATGATTTTAAGTTTGCTTGCCTGATGAGTGAGAGAGAGGATTGCCGCAGATGCGGCGGTCCTTTTTTTGTAATAGGAAATATCGTTCCTGTTATACAAAAACGCTCCGCGGGGATGCATACCCGTGCGAATAGGAAAAGTCGCAGACAGGAGAATTTTGTTTACCAGGAATCAAAAAGTGCTTGCGGATTGGATTTAAGTATGAGATAATGGGTGACAGAGAGTGGCAATGCGTTGTGTCGTTGGCGACATTTTGAAAGAGAACGAATTCTGTATGGAAGGAATAAGGAGAGAGACATGTACAAGATCAATGATAATTATCAGAAACTTCCGGGAAGCTACCTTTTCAGTACGATTGCAAAGAAGGTAAATGCCTACAGCGAAGCAAATCCGGACAAAAAGATTATCCGCCTTGGCATCGGTGACGTGACACAGCCGATTGCACCGGCAATTATTGAAGCTATGCATAAAGCCGTCGATGAGATGGGGCATGCGGAGACTTTTCACGGATATGCACCGGATCTGGGATATGAATTTCTGCGCAGCGCAATCGTGAAGAACGATTATCAGGCAAGAGGATGCGATATTACGGTTGATGAAATTTTTGTATCGGACGGAGCAAAGAGCGATTCCGGTAATATTCAGGAGATTTTTGCACAGAATAACCGCATTGCAGTGTGTGATCCGGTCTACCCGGTATATGTGGATTCCAATGTTATGGCGGGACGTACCGGTACTTATGATCCGGAGACGGAGATGTGGAGCGATGTGATCTACATGCCGTGTACGATGGAGAATAATTTTGTGCCGGAGTTTCCGAAAGAGACACCGGATATCATCTATCTGTGTCTGCCGAACAATCCGACCGGTACCACCATCACAAAAGATCAGCTGCAGGGCTGGGTAGATTATGCAAATAAGAACAAAGCGGTCATTATTTACGATGCAGCGTATGAGGCTTATATTTCAGAGGAAAATGTGGCGCACTCCATCTATGAGTGTGAGGGTGCCAAGACCTGTGCGATTGAACTGAAGAGTTTCTCTAAGAATGCCGGTTTTACCGGGGTGCGTCTGGGTTATACGGTTGTTCCGAAGGAATTAAAGTGTGGTGAGGTATCGCTGAATGCCATGTGGGCAAGACGTCACGGAACCAAGTTCAACGGTGCGCCGTACATTGTGCAGCGGGCAGGAGAGGCTGTTTATTCCGAGGCAGGAAAGGCACAGTTAAAAGAGCAGGTTGCTTACTATATGAAGAATGCGAAAGCGATCAAGCAGGGATTAAAGGATGCCGGTTACACGGTGTTCGGTGGTGTGAATGCGCCGTATATCTGGCTGAAGACACCGGGAGAGATGACTTCCTGGGAATTCTTTGACGATCTGCTCGCACGTGCCAACGTGGTTGGAACACCTGGTTCCGGATTCGGACCGAGCGGTGAGGGATATTTCCGGTTGACGGCATTCGGAAGCTATGAGAATACACTGGCAGCGTTAGAGCGCATTAAGATGCTGTAGGAACATTACAACAAAAAGCATTAGACAGAGGAGACATGGCGAGTGAAGACCGTGTCTCCTTTTTGCAAATACAAAGAACGCCGGATTGAGAAAATTTGCTGACGGGTATTGTGTCAAAGGATTTTAGGAAAGGTGTCTGTTGATTTCATGAGAGGAGAATTAAGTGCTGTTTCATTCGTTTTCATTCCTTTTGTTTTTCCCTCTGGTGACGGGAATGTATTTTCTGATACCAAAGAGGGCAAAACAGTTATGGCTGCTTGTGGCGAGCTATTATTTTTATATGAGCTGGAATGTGCAGTATGGCTGTCTGATTCTGCTTGTGACCGCAATCGGTTATGGTGGCGGACTTTTGCTGGCACAAAATAAAGTACGACAAGGGAAGAGACGTCTGGCGGTGCTGACCGGCAGTGTTCTTCTGTGTGTCGGAATCCTCTTTTTTTTCAAATATTTTGCTTTTGCAGTGCAGAATATCAACGAATTGCTCCGTGCGGTGGGAAGCGTGCGGGCGTTAAGGGTGCCCGATCTCATTCTTCCGGTCGGAATATCTTTTTACACGTTCCAGACCATCGGGTACCTGATCGATGTCTGGAAAGGGAAGACAGAAGCGGAAAAAAGTTTCCTGCGTTTTGCGCTGTTTGTGTCATTTTTCCCGCAGCTTGTTGCAGGACCGATCGAGCGGAGCAGCAGTCTGCTTGCACAGCTGCGGGAGCCGGCAGAGTTCGACTATGACAGGGTAAAGGACGGACTGCTTCTGATGCTGTGGGGGTATTTTGAAAAAATGTGGATTGCGGACCGTGCTGCGATTCTGGTCGATCAGGTCTATCAGGATTACCGGAATTATTCCTCCGGCATGCTTGTGTTTGCCACGGTGCTGTTTGCGGTACAGATCTACTGTGATTTCGGCGGTTACAGCCATATTGCCATCGGGGCGGCGCAGGTGCTTGGCATCCGCCTGATGGATAATTTCCGACAGCCCTATTTTGCAGTGAATTGCCGGGAATTCTGGAGACGATGGCATATCAGTCTCTCGAGCTGGTTCCGCGACTATCTGTATTTCCCGCTGGGAGGAAGCCGCGGCAGCAGTGGGAGAACCGCTGTAAACCTGATGATAACATTTCTTGTCAGCGGGCTCTGGCATGGCGCAGGCTGGCACTATGTGGTGTGGGGAGCAATCCATGGAAGCTATCAGGTGGCGGGCAGAGGCATCAGATATGTAAGTGAGGCCGTACAAAAGAGACTACCGGAGAAAAAGATACGCTTTTTTTCGGAGAAAACGCGGGGACTGACACGCGCTGCCCGGATTTGTGTGACATTTATTCTCACGGATTTTGCGTGGCTTTTTTTCAGGGCAGATCATCTGGGACGAGCTGTGGCGATGCTTCGGCGGATTGTGCAAAATGGCAACTGGCTGGGACAGTTTTCCGATGGCACATTATTTGGCATGGGGCTTTGCAGACTGGAGGTGTGTCAGCTGGCACTTGCCATCGGAGTTCTGCTTGTAGTGGATATCCTGCATGAATCCGGGATTTCCATACGTGCCTGGCTTGCAAAGCAGGTGCTTGTGATTCGTTGGAGTATTTACATGCTGGTTCTTCTGGGATTTGTCGTGCTGTTGCTGCAGAATTATGGAAGAGCGTCGGTGGAGTTTCTTTATTTTCAATTTTAGGAGGAAGGCATGAAGCGTTTTACAAAAAAGTTGATCGCCTTTTTGGGAATATTTGCGGCAGTGCTTCTGGCTCTTGATTTGTTATCAGCGACGGAGAGATTTCGCGGTGCGTTTGCCGTGTTGACAGACAGCAGCGGTTACGAGGAGGAAGCCGAGCGGGAAGTGTCTGCGTATCTTGCAAAGAGCAGAATGCCGGGCAGTTACACGAAGCTGCTGGTCGGTGACAGTGTCTGCGCACAGATGACGGAAGCGTTTTTTGATTGTAATCAACAATACTGTCTGGTCGGAAATAACCGCGCGCTGACCATGGCAGGGGAATATCTTCTGGTAAAAGAATTTCTGGAGACGCATGAGAATGTCTCGGAAGTCTGGCTGATGGCAGGACCGGATCTGCTTCAGACATCGATCGATGCCACATACAGCTATTCTTATGTGGTTCTTCCGTTTTTGCAGGCGGATCTGCTGGACGAACTTGACGAGGAGACCGCAGAGGAAATGGAGGAGACGTTCGGAAGCCTTTTTCTGAAAAAGCCGGTGGCAGAACTAATCGCCGGTTCGGCGGTAAACCGCAAGTTGTATTTGAATTACGTGAAGGAGCGGGAGGAGGCGTTGGAGAAAGGGGAAAGCAGAGAGAACCAGACAGTCGGCATGTCTGATCTGGCAGAGCGCTATCTGCGAAAAATCTATGAATTGTGCGACGCGCAGGGGGTGGCATGCTATCTGATCCCCGATCCGCTGGCAGATACACCGGCGCGCCGCAAGCAGGTGGAGCAGATCTGGCAGGATTTTGAAACACGGGGATTGGAGCGGCTTTTCCCGGATTATTTTTCTGAAATTACCTATTATCCGGCGGACCAGTTTTCGGACGGAATTCATTTTGGCAGACCGTACAATACAAAGGAAGTGTACCGCGAAAAATTAAGAGAACTGTATCTGGACAGAGGGTATCTGGATGGATTTCAAATATGAGCCTGAACGGAGTCTGCTTCCTGTTTTGTGTAGAATGCAGCACAAAGAATGGATGGAATTATAGCCGGGCAGCAGTGTGGTGCCAAATGTGGCACTCGAAAGAAATACGATAAAAAGCTTGACAAAACACGATATCAATGTATAATACAAAATGCAAATGAGTTGCAAATGCATACAAATTGCAAAAACGAATGAGTTGCAAATGTGTGCGGCATGCAGGTGGGATAACGCATTGGGAAGCGCTATGACAGTGCCCGGGAGGAATGATTTTATGCTGGATGTATTATTGGATACAGTGCTTGACAGTGTCAGGCTTTTGCCGTTTTTATTTTTGACTTATCTTTTTATGGAGACATTGGAACATCATACGGGAAGCAAGCTGAGCCGGAAGATACAGTTCGCCGGAAAATGGGGACCTGTGTGGGGCGGTCTGCTCGGTGTGATTCCGCAGTGCGGGTTTTCGGCAGCGGCATCGAGCCTTTTTGCCGGAAGAGTCATCACGGTCGGAACTCTGGTCGCTATCTATTTGTCCACTTCGGATGAGATGCTTCCGATTCTGATTTCGGAGTCGGTGCCGGTAGTGACGATTGTGAAAATTCTTGGCAGTAAGGTGATCATTGCTGTGCTGTCCGGTCTGATTGTGGAACTGGTATATGTGAGACTCTTGAAGAAACAGGAGAAGGAGATGGATATTCATGTCGTGTGTGAGGAGGAGCACTGTCATTGCGAGGATGGGATTGTGGTTTCCGCGCTTAAGCATACGGTAAAGATTTTCTGTTTTATTTTCCTGATTTCACTGGTATTAAACGGTGTGATCGGGCTGATCGGAGAGGAAACGCTGGCGGGACTGTTTTCCGGACTTCCGGTTGTGGGAGAGCTGATTGCTGCCCTCGTGGGGCTGATCCCGAACTGTGCGTCGTCCGTTGTAATCACACAGTTGTATCTGGATGGAATTATCCGGTCGGGCGCCATGATGGCAGGACTTTTGGTGAATGCCGGTGTGGGATTTCTGGTGCTGTTCCGGCTGAACCGCGACTATAAGCAGAATGCGGCCATCATCGCTACCATGTATGTGCTCGGTGTGCTCTGGGGAGTCATGATTGAAGCATGTGGAATTGTATTTTAGGAGACAGGGATATGGTTTCACAGACTTTTGCCGAAGCGTAAAAATGTGATATAATGTTCGCGAAGGCAAAAGTTCACATGGAACGGAGCAGGATGCCATGCTTGCATGAGGCAGCCTGCTCTGTTCCATGTGAACGCGCCCGCGAGTCCGGGAAAACGGAGTTTTTCCGGACTTTTGCCGAAGCGTAGTTGATATAATGAACTCTGACGATTTCATATTAGAAGTTCCTGCGGAACTTCGGATGCGCAGAAGTCGGCGCAGAAAAGATGATATAATGAAAATAGATGCAGTTGCGGAGGGATGAGATGGCAGGGAGTGGATATGCGACAAACAGCCGCAGAAAGATTCTTGATTTTTTAAAAAACAACAGTGATCGGACCGTGACGGCGGCGGATATCGATCAATATCTGAAGCGAAACGGCGATGCCGTCAATATCACGACGATTTACCGTTATCTGGATAAGCTTGCCACAGACGGCACCGTCATGAAATATGTGGCGGAGGCGGGAGGAAAGGCAGTGTATCAGTACGTGGAACTGGGACAGCACTGCGAGGAGCATCTTCATCTGAAATGTGTCAAATGTGGATGCATCATTCATCTCGACTGCGGATTTATGGATGAGATTGCAGAGCACATCCAAAAGGACCACGGATTTCAGCTGCAGTGCAAAAATTCCATATTATACGGTATCTGTAAAGATTGCAGACAGGAATAGTCTGCAGTCTTTTTTTATATAATGAACAAAATGACCATGACAGTGAGGAATGGAAAACGGAACAGAAAGGAATGGAGAGAAGCAGGCGGATCCGATCGGCCGTGATCCTTGAGGCGGCACTGCTTTTTCTGATGGGAGTAATCCTCTGGGAGAATGGAAAGCTGCCGCAAAAATCAGCCGTGGAAACAACGGCGGACGGTTATATCAAATGGGTAGATTTTAATGTGTCGTATGAGGCATTGTCCAGGGCATACGAGTATGACATAAGCAGTTACGGAGAAAAGCAGCATCTTGACTGGATTGATCTTCTGGCGTACGTCGGGGCAAAGAACGGCGGAGATTTTGTCAAGCAGATTGCATATCCGGTGATACACAAATTCTTTTGTCTCGGCGGACAATGCCACCCGGCGGTTGCGCTGCTCGGCAGTGCGAAGCTTCTTTTCAAGGACAGCCTTTTCTTTGTCCAGAGATTCCAGTTCAGCAATGATATACTTTGCCGCAGCAGAATCGGCGCTGCCGGAGAGCGCGTTTATCAGATTCCGGATGGAGTCGGTCGTCTTTTTCAGATCCGCGCGCATTTTGCCGGTATCAACGTAAGAGACATTTTCTTCAAGTTCAATGCTGTCCGGAGACAGCTTGATCTTTTTTAATTCCTGTAAAAAACGGTCGTCAATGTCATTCACCCGCGTATAGCCGGTATCGTAGGCGGATGCGCCCTCACGCGCCATTTTAGGGCAGTAGTAATAGGAGAACAGGCTGCCGTTCTTTTTATATGTACGGATATTCATTTTCACGCCGCACTTGCAGCGGAGCGTACCCTTTAGAATCCCGGCTTCGTACTTGGCGTACCGGGTGGATTTGTTCTGACCGAGACGTTTCTGGATGGCGATCCAGTCGGCACCGGAGAGGATCGGATCATGAATGCCGATGGCGATCGAGTAGGTATCTTTTATGACGGTCGTTCCGTTGGACTGCGTGGTGCGGCCGTAGCCGATCAGCCCGTGCCTGCCGTCGAAGAGTGCCGGATCAGGAAGCTTGTAGCCTTTTTCCAGAAAGTAGTAGTACGCGTCCATATCGTTGGCGCAGTAGACCGGATTGGTGAAGAGGTTGTATAGCTTGCTGCAGCTGTAAAAAGCATTCCGTTCCGTGCGGATTCCCTCCTGCCGCAGTGTATGTTCCAACTTGGTGATGGATGTGCCGGAGAGCATGAGGGAGAAGATATACTTTACCGTCTTGATCCGCTGCGCGTCCACGATGAGATAGGAGTGCGTCTTATCGCCTATTTTCTTGCGGACGGATGCCATACCCGGCGGCAGGGTGCCGCCCGTCCACTTCCCGGCTTCCCCCAGGCTTGCCATATTGTCCGCAACACGCTCTGCGGTGTTCTCGCGCTCCAACTGTGCAAATGCCGAGAGGATGTACATAACGGTCCGTCCCATCGGTGTAGAAGTGTCAAAGGATTCTTTTACCGACAGGAAAGAGACATTGTGTTGCTGCAGCGTCTCATAGATCTCGGAGAAGTCCTTGACGCTTCGGCTGATACGGTCCAGCTTGTAGACGATGATGATATCGAGTTCGTCCGCCTTGACATCCGCCATCAGTTCGGTAAAGGAAGGGCGGTGCGTATTCTTCCCGGAGAACCCCTCGTCCTTGTCGTAGATTCTGAAATCCAGTTTCTGATCCTTGAACATCAGCCGGGCGTAGTCCTTGCACGCCGTGATCTGCACCTGCACCGAGTCACTGTTGTCCCGGTAGACCGATTTTCGCGGATAGATTCCGATTCTAAGCATAGTATCACTCCTTTGTTCCTGTACAGTGTATGTAAAAATGGGTATAAAAATAACAGCCGGCAAAGAACGGGTGTTCCGCTTGCGTTTGGCTGCTCCGAATGATACAATATGCTTGTTGAGGGCGATTGTTCATTCAGAACAGTTGCATTTCCGCTCCGCTTATTGGTGGGGCGCTTTTTGCTGTTTATTTTTTCCTAAATTCTTTTGTTCACGTTCTATTTGTTTGATGCTCTTTTCGGGTGTTGGAAGATTTTCTGGCATTGTGCCACCAAGGCGGCTGATTGTGTCGCGAACTTCTTTCCCGACTTCATAATGGGCCTGGTTTGTCTTTTCCTTACCTTGAATATGCTCGCACCGGAGTTTTGCTTCTGTCTGTGTGGTTCGGAAGAGATTTGCAGCAAGCTCTTCGTGTCCCATGTAATCAAGAATATCATCGTTTTTGCCTAAATGCTTATTAGCTTTTATATCCTTGGCAGTCATTCCGCCATATAAACCTTTATATCCGCAGTTTTGGAATATAGCGTAATCTAAACCAGATTTAACACCGGCATCTTTAGCGGCTGCAACCAGCAACTTGTTGTGTTTCTTCATTTCCTTACGAATAGCAAGGCGTTTTTGGTCTTCATCCAAATTATCGTAATTATCAATAAGTTCTTGCTGTCTGGTTTTTACGGCAAAGTATGATTGACCGAGGCGATTACTTTTTTTCGAGGATCGTTATTTTGTGCAATAAGGTAACAAGCGTAGCGAGAAAGCTCATAATCGTCGATTGTTTTTGCTGCACTATTAGGCATATCTATCGTTTTGTTGACGTCAACAAAATGTTCAGATGCAATGTTTTCGCTACCTTCGCAAGCAACTTTTGCTTTTTCAATTACCCTATTGAAATTTCGTCATTCCTTATATTCGAGTGCAATCTGTAATTCTCTTGCATACCAGAATTCTTGTCCATATTCATTAGTGTGACGTATTGATTCAAACAAGGATTCTGTATAGCTGGTTTCTTCTTCTGGCGTGAGAGCTTTAGATAAAACTCTTTCAGAAAGTGCGGTTAATCGATCATTGAATTCTGCTTCGTTCATATGTACTTCTTTCTGCCATTATCATTTCTTTAAAATTTTTATATCAATTCCATGACCACTAAATTAGGCTGGAAAAAGATAACATAATTATCCAGTTTCGTGTATACACCATACTTATTTCTGTAGTAATTAAGGCTAGCAATTAAAAACTCCTCGGTTACCTCAAGGTACTCCGCTGATTTTGATATGCTCTGACAGTGGTGCAAGTAAGCATCCACGATGCCACGCAAGCCGGCCAGCTTATTATAGGCTACGATCCTGTCGCGCATTTCCTGCTTTTGGTTTTCTACGGTGGACTGATCAAGTATGTTGCCGGTTGCATGAGGTCAAACAGCTATAGCTCTGCCAGCAGTAATGCGTGGACAGCTTCATTGCTGCGGAACTGACGGAATCCATCGTGTGCGGTATCAGCTATGATATGTTAGAAGCTCACTACGGCATTCTCCCGATCAGCAGGAGGAACTTTTACAGGCGACACAGGACAGCACAGAGATTGATGCGGCAGAGGACGGCGTGGCTGGTGGAGGAGAAAAATGGGTAGATGAGGATGGTATGGCTAAATGTGTATAAAATACACATATTTGCATTGACAATACACATATAATGTGTATAATATAAACAGAAGGAGAAAATACATGAAGCAAAGGGATTTAATTAAAAAGCTTGAAGCAGCAGGATTTACACTAGAACGGCATGGTGGAAATCATGATGTATATGTAAGAGGGGAAGACAAAGAACAGATACCAAGACACAAAGAAATTAATGAAGTATTAGCGAGAGCAATCATGAGGAAATGGGGATTATAAAATCCCCAAACCTTGTGTATAGATATAGATAGATGGGAATGGAGGTTGTTTTTAATGAAACAGGTTTATCCAGTAATATTCACACAGTTAAACGATGAAAAAGATACGGTGTTAATAGAAGTTCCAGACTTAGAGATTCTTACGGAAGGATTTGGGATGGCTGATGCTGTTGAAATGGCGAGAGACGCAATTGGATTAAAGGGTATTTGTTATGAGGATGAGGGAAAGGAAATCCCGACGCCAAGAACGATGGCAGAGGTAAATAGTTCCAAGGGAACATTTGCGGGGGCTGGTGAAAGCTTCGTGTCACTTGTGGATATCGATTTTCAAGAGTATCGTCGGAGAGCAGATAATAAAACGGTACGGAGGAATGTGACACTTCCAAATTGGCTAAATCAGGAAGCAGAAAAGGCGCATGTAAATGTGTCAAGGGTTTTACAGGAAGCTCTTATGATGAAGCTTGGGGTCTCAAGATAATCAGCAGAAGATAGAGTTAGAATTTAGGTGTTAGTAAAATAGCATTAGATCCTAACTCTTTTTTTGTGCCTAAAATGGCACAAATTTTCCCCAAACCTATTGTATGATATTATCAGAAACATTGCAGTGATAATACCAGAAAGGGGAGAATACGGTGGGAGTAGATAAGAAAATATTGGAGCAGTATGTAGATGCATGTGAGATGATCCGGGAGACGGAGCAGGACATTAAGAGATTGAAGCGTAAGCGGCAAACGATTGTGCCAGGAAGTGTAAAAGGTTCAATGAATGATTTCCCATACGCAGAGACACATTTCAAGATTGAAGGAACATCGTTCACATACACGGATGATACGCAATTGCGCATGGAAGAGAAACTGCTGGAAGAGAGAAAAGCCCAGTCGGAAGAGATCAAGCTACAGGTGGAGCAGTGGATGAACGGCATACCGGTACGGATGCAGAGGATCATCCGGTATAAGTTCTTTGAGGAAATGAGCTGGGAACAGGCGGCTGTAAGAATGGGGAGAAAAAGCACCGAGGGAAAGAAGCCTGATGTTCCATTCTTTTGCCAGTATTATGAGGAATATGGGAAACATATGGCGAAATTGGTGGTTAATTCGGGATATGATTTTTCTGGATTTGATGTTATTATAAAGGTAGGGTATGAGTATAAGTATTTTGCGGAAAAGCGTATTGAAGATTATATTGAACATGAGATAGTGCACATATTGACGGGCAAGATATTGAAAGCGTAGAGGATTTCAACGCATTTTTTGAAGAGGTAAAAGACTTATATGTACCTGAAGTTTCTGATTATTCGGATGAGGTGCAGAATGGATTTGAAACGCTTGCGGAAGCATATGTTAAGATAAAAAATGGCGAAGATGTTCTAGAAAAAGCAAAAGAATATGTCGATCGATATATAGAAAGGTGGAAACGGTAATGCTTAGAACTCCATACTGTTTATCATGTTCAAATTGCATGACGGGTATGCGCTGCGACGCATATCCAGATGGTATTCCAACTGAGGTATTACATGCAAAGAAAATAGATGGAGAGATATGCAGAGATAATATAGGGTTTAAAAAGAAACAAGATATACCACCAGCCGATAAAGGTTAGGTGGTATTTTTATACCCCAAATTAGTAATAACGGGACAACCGGAAATTTATGAACCGAACGGTGCAAAGGTGACGCCAAGTAAGTTCCTCCGGGAGTCCTGTTTTTATATTGTCCGAAAGCCTTATGACGTTTAAACTGTGGCAATTTGCCCTTATGCATGGCATCAAAACTGCATACTGCGGTGGAGGCACCACACTTAAAAACAGCGCAGGAAAGGAACTGGATGTAATGCGACGGTAGTTCTGGGAAGAGAAAATGATGACTATTCGCGGCGTGTCACGGATCTGGCATCAAAACTGGCGGAGATATCGGCAACCGCATCTGAGATGGCGGAAACAGTTACCGCGACAAATAAGACGGTTAATGGAAATACAACCGATATTCAGAAGCTTGCTGCCGACATGGATTATCTGGCTATGCAGATGGAGGTGACATTGGATGAGTAAAAATTATGAAAAGGTAAAAGGGTATTATGATAAGAATCTTTGGAGCAAAACCCGTGTGTACAATGCGATAGGAAAGTGGATCACAGCCGCGGAATATGAGGAGATCACCGGGGAGACATATGAGGAACCGGCGAAGAAAAGTGCCGAGGAAGATACAACTATGATGTAGGAGGAGAATCATGAAACAGACGGAGAATGATGGCTTTAACGTACCGGAAGAACATGAATTTTATGGTGTTGCAGCGCAGAACGAGAATTGGGAGAAGTTAGATGCGACTTTAACACAAATTGAGAGTCGGCTACAGGAAATTGCAGAAGCAAAACAGTAACAGAACCATAGTCATAGCGCCGAACAATTGATCTTTGTGATCGAGCGTCCGGCGCTATTCAGTTGGCACAAACCTGCATAAACAGTGTTTTATACTTATTATAAGGAAAGAAAGGAAAAGGATATGGAAAACTTTTTAATCACACAAGCATTTTTGTAGGAATCGTCGGCAGGATTATCGCCGGCTGGCTCGGCGGCTGGGATATGCTGCTTAAGCTGATCGTGTTTCTAGCGGTGGCAGATTATGTGACCGGAGTTATCAAGGGTATTTATACCAAGACACTGAGTTCAGAGACGGGCTTCAAGGGGTTGTTGAAAAAGATTGTGATGTTCATTGTGATCGTAGTAGCATATACGATTCAGAAACTGTTGAATGATACGATCGCGCTGCGAGAGATCGTGATTATGTTTTACATCTGCAACGAGGCGCTTAGCCTGCTGGAGAACGCGGCAATGTTTATCCCGATCCCTGACAAGCTTAAGGATGTGCTGTTGCAGCTGAGAGACAAGGAGGTAGAGGACAATGGCAAATAGAAAAATTGGACAGGCAGGACTTGCCCTTATCAAGCAGTATGAGGGATGCAGGCTGGCAGCATACCGGTGCGCAGCCGGTGTATGGACCATCGGGTACGGTCACACGGCGGGCGTACATAGCGGCATGACAATCACACAGGCGCAGGCGGACGCATATCTGCAGCAGGACATTGCGAAGTTTGAGGGATACGTTAACAATCCCGCATACGTTCCGATCACGGAGCAGCTCAACCAGAATCAGTTTGATGCGCTGGTCAGCTTTGCCTTTAACTTGGGCGCCGGAAATCTCCGGAAGCTTTGCAAGGGCAGAACAGCGGCGCAGATCGCACAGGCAATGACACAGTATTGCAAAGCCAACGGCAAGGTGCTGGCAGGATTAAGGCGGCGCCGGGCGGCAGAACAGGCATTGTTTAACAAGCCGGTAAGCGCGGCTACACCGGCACAGAATCAGAATACGGAGGATTACAACATGAAGACGATCAAAAAGGGTAGCAAAGGCAACGCGGTAAAGGGGTATGGCAGATCATCATCGGCGCGGCTGCGGACGGCATCTTCGGCAGCGGCACGGAATCGGCAACCAAGATCTGGCAGAGCAATCACGGGCTGGCGGCAGATGGCGTGGTCGGTAAGATGAATTGGAAAGCGGGACTGGAGGAACTGTAAGAGTATGACCGGCGGGAGAAATCCTGCCGGTATGTTATGTAAATTGACATGCGTAATGCCTGTATTTACTGATAAACAGGACGATCCATGTAAGATAGAAAAGAAAATTTTGGTACATTTTTAGAATTGAACGAATGTTCGAATTGCGATATGATTAGTGTATAAAGAATATGCACATTGAGCATAAAAATAGCCCGGAACGTTGGGACGAAACCGAGCTACTTGGCTTAATTAAGTTGTATATAGTATAACATATTCCGACAAATTTCTCAAGTTTTTCTTGTAGTTCAATACAAATGCAGTATAATAAAAGAAAAACGTTGGGAGAGTGTATTTATGGAAAAAACAGTAAAAATTAAGTGCAAGTATTATCAACTTAGGGCGGTAAGCAACGGAAATATTACAGAAAATTTATATGATTTAAGGCAGTGGATTAATGATATCGAAGAGATGCCTTTAGATCAAAGGAAAAGAAATGTAAGCAATATTGTTGGCAGATTAGAAGAACAAGTTGTGGTTGGAGATTCGGAGTGTTATGTATTAAATTTTATGCGTATGGATGAAGTGAGTACAGTATATAAAGTCAAGGGAAACCAGCCTGCGGAGCATGTGGATATTGATGTAGAGTCAAATGAACACATAGCTAAAAACACAGTTGTGTTATATGATGCTGAAAATGGTATTGTAATGATTCAGAGCAATCGAGGAAGCTATACGGAAAAATCAATACAAGGTTATATAAATTCTTTTTTTGAAGAACAAGTATGTTGCTTGCTACCTATATTTGATAACGTTAATTTCATGGGGAATGATGTAGACTATTTGAAGTTAGATGTACGATTGGCAAATATTAGACAATTTGAAGCAACGAGTAATTCAAGTTTCGAATATTTAGTAGATGGAATTAATAGAGTAGAAGGTTTGAATGCGCACATAGAGATAGGTCTTGGATATAATAGAAATGCAAAACTGAATAGTGATGAGGTTAGAATTGCAATTGCAGATTTAGTAAATAATAAAGGATGTGTTACAAGTGCAAAATTTAGATTGTCCGATGATCAAAAATCAGGTGTATATGATTTGTTTGACAATCTTTGCAATGACACAGTTGTTTGTGCAGTCAATGATAGAACTGGAGGTATACCATTTGAAGTCCTGGCTGAGAGAATGTACGATAAATATATTTATGAGCATTCTCGAGATAGAGTTCTGTCTGCGTTAATTAATTAGAAAGGAATGGTTGTATGGATAGGAAAGAAAAGGCGAAATATAAATGGAAAGAAATCTATTCATACATTGTGCCAAGTGTAATTACAGCAGGATATTTTGTGTGCATTATTTTGGCAGAGAAAGGTAAGATAGAAGTTACGCTAATGCAGCAAAGTAAATATTTCGAAAAAATGCTAGAATCATTAATTACGTTTATGTCGATTATATTAAGTGTATTTGGTTTCCTAATACCGACTTTTTTGGGGGGAAAGGGAGATACGAAGGCTATTAATTACTTTTTAAAATATGCTGATATGAAAATATTTGCTGCCAAACTAAAGAATATTGTAGCTGTGGGTTTGATTGATATATTTATAACGAGTGTTTTGCTTTTAACAGATATTATCCCCAATATGATCATGAACATAATAATTATAATATGGTTATGGCTATTGTTTTTCTTTATGTGTAGTTCTTACAGATTTATAAGTATTATGATTAATTTATTATTGGTTGAGAAAGAAGATTATGTGCAGAAAGCAGCAAACGAAGTAAGTGAAGAGACAAAAATGGAAGTTCATAAGAAGTTGAGAAAAATATAAAATTAAGGATACCCCAGCCATTCGGCTGGGGTTACTTTATATTCCTATCGGAACCCCAATCATCGCCGTAGAATCCGGCTACGTAGAGGCGATCGGTTGGAACCAGTACGGCGGATGGCGCATCGGCATCCGCAGCTTTGACGGGAAGCGCTACTATTATTATGCGCATCTGCGCCAGAACTATCCGTACCGGGAACAGTTGAAGGAGGGCGATGTCGTGACGGCAGGGGATGTGATCGGCTATATGGGGCATACCGGGTACAGCACGAAGGAAAATGTCAACAACATAGACACGGTTCATCTGCATTTCGGGCTGCAGCTGATCTTTGACGAGGCGCAGAAAGAGGGAAACAACGAGATCTGGGTGGACTGCTATAATCTGACGCGCTTTTTATATAAGAACCGTTCCGCGGTGCAGAAAGTGGGGGAAAGCAGGGAGTGGAAGAGGACGCTGCAGATGACGGATCCGGCGGTTGTAAAATATCAGAAAACCATAAAAAAACAGTGAAAAAATATTGACAATAGAAGCGGGAGGGTGGAAAATTTTGATATACGGATAGGGAGGAGGAGTGTCTGTGATAGAACGTCGATGGATTCAAAAAGGGTACCGGATTTTTTTTGCTATTGCACTTCTTATCTGTGTGGGAGGCATTCCGGCATATGCAGAAGAACTGGTACCGGACGCTGGGGAAATCACCGGCAGGGTATTATTTATCAGTTCCTATTCCTATGCATGGGAGACGGTTCCGGAACAGATTCGCGGTATAAAAGAAGCATTGGGCGCTGGTGTACAGCTGGATTATCAGTTTATGGATACCAAAAATGTCGAGACGGCGGAGAGTGAACAGCTATTTTACCAGACGCTAACATACTATCTGAAGATGGTTCCGGCGTATGATGTTGTGATTGTAGGAGACGATGCGGCGTTTCAGTTTGCAATGACGTATCGGGATGAGCTGTTTGCGCAGACGCCGGTTGTTTTTGAGGGAGTCAATGACGGGGAACTGGCGAAGAAGGCGGCAGCAGACCCGCTTGTGACGGGCGTGGTTGAGACGCTCTCTTATGAGAATACGATCACGCTGGCAAAGAAGCTGTATCCGGATGCAAGACAGGTGGTAGGAATACTGGATGATACGGTGACCGGAGAGGGCGAACGCAAGGAATTCCAGTATTACGATACTGTTTTTCCAGAGTTGGACTTTGTAGAGATCGACGCTTCAAAGCTCTCCCAGGAAGAATTAAAAAGACAGGTTGCTGCGCTGGGGGAGGAGAGCATTCTGGTCTATATTATGTGCAGCAGGGATGGCGACGGGAATGTGTACGCGGCGGCGGAAGCGATCCAGATGCTGAGTGATGTGGCGCAGATTCCGATGTTTTCAATTGTCTCGCACGGTATGGGAAAAGGATTTTTAGGCGGCGAGATTGTCTCGCAGGAACAGATGGGAAAAAGGGCAGGAGAAATGGCGGTGCAGATACTGGAGGGCACGGATTGTGCAGGGATCTCCATTGTGATGGAGCCGCCGAAGGTATATTGCTTTGATGAAAATGTGATGCGCAGGTTTGGAATCAGTGCATCAAAGCTTCCCGGGGATGCAGTCATCATCAATCACAGGGAGACCTTCTGGGAAAAGAACCGGGATACGATCAGGGCAACGCTGGTGATTGCTGCCGTGGCGTTGGCAATGGTGGCATGGCTGGCGGTGGACAATATGCGCCGACGCAAAATGAACGAAGTGATTACCAGGGCAAACGAAAAACTGTCTTACAGTGCGCATTACGATGTACTGACACACCTTAAGAACCGTAGTGTCTTTATGGAAGATATCAGGCAGCGGATTGTCTCCGGGGAAGAATTTACGGTTTTTATGTATGATCTGGATAATTTTAAGCGGGTGAACGACACCTACGGACACAATACAGGGGACGAGGTGCTGCGCGAAGTGGCACTTCGGTCGCTGGCGGTGGAGGATGGCCATTTCACACCGTACCGCCTGGCAGGAGATGAGTTTGTAGCACTGATCGACTGCGGCGATTACAGGGTCATAGAGCGATATGCATCTGGTTTGATGGAACGTCTGCAAAAGCCGTGCAGAATGGGAGCGGCGGACGAGGCACTGGGAGTCAGTCTCGGAATCGCGGTGTGGCCGGAACACGGAGCGGATGCAACGGAACTTCTGGCAGCGGCGGATGCTGCGATGTATACAGTGAAGAAAAACGGAAAAAATGGATTTGCATTTTATAAGGAGCCATGCGCACCGTAGGAAACGGTGCACATGGCTCCTTTTTAAGAGTAGAAAACGACTTATTTTTTCATGCCGGCGCGTTTTCTTAAGGTTGGATCAAGAATACGCTTGCGGATACGAAGACTCTCCGGTGTAACCTCCAGGAGCTCGTCGACATCGATGAAATCGAGTGCCTGCTCCAGACTTAAAATCTTAGGCGGAACCAGAGTCAGTGCCTCGTCCGCAGAAGAGGAACGCGTGTTGGTCAGGTGTTTTTTCTTGCAGACATTCAATTCGATATCCTCGGCTCTGGAAGAAGAACCGATGACCATGCCGGCGTATACTTTTTCGCCAGGTCCAATAAAGAGCGTACCGCGGTCCTGCGCGGAGAACAGACCGTAGGTTACGGACTCACCGGACTCAAATGCGATCAGGGAACCGAGCTTGCGGTAAGCGATCTCGCCCTTGTACGGTGCATAGCCGTTGAAAATGGTGTTGATGATACCGTTACCCTTGGTATCCGTCATAAATTCACCACGGTAACCGATCAGGCCGCGGGACGGGATGTTGAACTCCAGACGTGTGTAACCGCCGGTAATCGGTTTCATGTTCAGCATTTCGCCCTTGCGCTGGCTTAACTTTTCGATGACGGCACCGGTAAATTCATCCGGTACATCGACATAAGCAAGCTCCATCGGCTCTAACTTCTTGCCGTTCTCATCCGTGTGGTAGAGAACTTCAGCTTTGCTGACGGCAAACTCATAACCCTCGCGGCGCATGTTCTCAATCAGTACGGACAGATGAAGCTCACCGCGGCCGGATACTTTGTAGGAATCCGGGCTGTCCGTTTCCTCGACACGCAGAGAGACATCGGTGTTTAATTCGCGGAACAGACGGTCTCTTAAATGACGGGAGGTAACGAATTTACCCTCCTGTCCGGCGAGCGGGCTGTCATTTACGATGAAATTCATGGACAGTGTCGGCTCGGAAATTTTCTGGAACGGAATGGCAACCGGATTCTCAGGTGCGCAGATGGTATCACCGATATGGATATCTGCAATACCGGAAATGGCTACGATGGAACCGATCTTTGCCTCTGTGACATCCACCTTGTTCAGACCGTCAAACTCGTAAAGCTTGCTGATGCGGACACGTTTCTGCTTGTCCGGCTCGTGGTGGTTGACAACAACCGCCTCCTGATTGACCTTTAAGCAGCCGTTATCGACTTTTCCGATACCGATACGTCCGACATATTCGTTGTAATCGATGGTGCTGATCAATACCTGGGTGTTGGCATCCGGATCGCCCTCCGGTGCAGGGATATAGTCAAGGATCGTGTCGAACAGCGGAGTCATATCCTTTTTGTTGTTCACCAGATCGTCAAGCTCGCGGACAGCGTAGCCGTCTCTTGCAGAAGCAAAAAGGAACGGGCAGTCAAGCTGTTCCTCGGAAGCGTCGAGATCCATGAAAAGCTCAAGCACTTCGTCCACAACCTCATTCGGACGTGCCTCCGGGCGGTCGACTTTGTTGAGACACACGATAACCGGAAGAGAAAGCTCGAGCGCTTTCATCAGAACGAACTTGGTCTGCGGCATAACGCCCTCGAAAGCGTCAACGACCAGCACAACGCCGTTTACCATCTTAAGGACACGCTCAACCTCGCCGCCGAAATCAGCGTGGCCAGGGGTGTCGATGACGTTGATCTTAGTTCCTTTATAAGTAATCGCTGTATTTTTGGAAAGAATCGTGATACCACGCTCTCTCTCAATATCATTAGAGTCCATGACACGCTCCTGAACCTCCTGGTTCTCACGGAACACGCCGCTCTGTTTTAACAATTCATCGACCAGAGTGGTCTTGCCGTGATCGACATGGGCGATAATTGCAATGTTACGGACATCTTCACGTTTCATTTTCATATACAAAATCTCTCTTTCCTGTGTGAAACCTAGTCTAAAAAAGTAACCAATCTATTTTATCATATTTTCAGAGATGCGCAAGTGGTACATGCGACAAAATCCGCCATTTCATTCCCTTTGTTATCGACATGTTGCATGAAAATTCTGGCACCGGACGTGATAAAAATAATGTGTCAGGCAGATCATACCGGCAGAACGGAACGAAAAAGAAGAACAACGCAAAAAAGAGTATGGTCGTAAGAAGGGAGAAAGATTCATGGCAGATAAAATTTTTGAAAACAACCAGGTGTCAATTATGGGAGAGATTGTATCCGATTTCCGGTTCAGTCACGAAGTGTACGGAGAGGGATTTTATATGGTGGATGTGGCAGTGAACCGCCTGAGCAATTATCTGGACTACATTCCATTGATGATATCCGAGCGGCTGATTGACGTAAATGCTGATTACATAGGACAGATCATTTATGTGACCGGGCAGTTCCGGTCGTTTAACCGGCATGAGGAGAAAAAGAACCGTCTTGTCTTATCGGTGTTTGTGCGGGAACTGGAGTTTCTGGAGGAACTGCAGGAGGATATGAAGAGCAACCAGATTTTTCTGGACGGATATATCTGCAAGGAACCGATTTACCGGAAGACGCCGCTGGGACGGGAGATTGCGGATCTTCTGATCGCCGTCAACCGTTCCTACGGAAAATCAGACTATATTCCATGCATCTGCTGGGGTAGAAACGCCCGGTTTGCTTCCGGCTTTGAAGTGGGAGGACATGTGCAGGTATGGGGCAGAATCCAGAGCCGGGAATACGTCAAAAAGATCTCGGAGCTTGAGACGGAAAAACGGGTGGCTTACGAGGTGTCCGTCAGCAAGGTGGATTTTTTAGAGGAATAATCGAAAGTTCCGTTATTGACAACCGTTGTTGATAGTGCTATGTTAATTTTAACTATATGATACATATTTTGATAGAGGTTGCGTGCTTTAAGAGTAGTTTTCCGGATGTGACAGGCACAGGGGAAGGGAAGCAAAAGGAAAGCATGCCGAAAGAGCAAGGCACCTGCTGCCCTGGTTCTTGGGCATAAAGCTAAGAACTTTATGACTGTCATCTTTGCAGATGGGGCGCTATCGGTTCTGTATAATGGCATGCAGATATGCGGCAGAAGAATCAGACCGGCTCACCGAGCCGGCTTTTTTTTACTTTTTGTTCTGACTCTGATCTGACAGGGGCAAAATTGTACCATGGGCATATATTAACATAGGAGAAACGGAGGATTGACATGGCGATATTCAAGGGCGCTGGTGTAGCGATTGTTACACCCATGAAGGAAAATGAAGAGGTAAATTACGACAAGCTGGAGGAACTGGTCGAATGGCAGATTGAGCAGGGAACGGATGCGATTGTGATTGTGGGAACGACCGGAGAGAGTTCGACGCTCACTACGGAGGAGCATTCCGACGTGATCCGGGCGGCAGTGCGTTTCGCAAAGCATCGCGTTCCGGTCATTGCCGGCACCGGTTCCAACTGCACCAGAGAGGCGATTCACCTTTCCGAAGAGGCGGAAAAGGCAGGAGCAGACGGACTTTTGGCTGTGACCCCGTACTACAACAAAGCGACACAGGGCGGATTGATCCGTTACTATACAGAGATTGCCGAGGCGGTAAAGCTTCCGATTATCATGTACAACGTTCCTGGACGTACCGGCTGCAATATTATGCCGGAGACCGCAGCCACACTCTTTAAGAACGTGGAGAACATTGTGGGTATCAAGGAGGCGACCGGTAGTCTGGCTCAGGCATCCAAGCTGATGTACTTAACGGACGGCAAGATTGATTTGTATTCCGGCGAGGACGGCATCGTGGTGCCTCTGATGGCAATCGGTGCGATCGGTGTGATTTCCGTGTGGTCGAATGTGGCGCCGGCGGATGTGCACGATATGTGCGCGGCTTTCTCCGCGGGGGATCTTTTGCGCGCGAGAGAACTGCAGTTAAAGGCACAGCCGCTTGTGGATGCGCTGTTTTCCGAGGTAAACCCGATTCCGGTGAAGAAAGCATTGAATCTGATGGGACTGGAAGTGGGACCGCTTCGTTCCCCGCTCACGGAGATGACACCGGAGAATGCCGCGAAGCTTGCAGAAGCAATGAAAAATTACGGAATAAAGTTAGCATAAAAGAACAGATGACTCCGGCGGAAGGGAGCCGTAAGGCCATCCGCCGGAGTATGTGTCTGCACCGCCGGCTGCATGCGGCACGCGGAGCGGGCAGTACAGAGAAGAGAGGATAACGTACGATGATTAAGGCAATCATGAATGGATGCAATGGTAAAATGGGACAGGTCATCTCCGCAATCTGCAAGGAGGATCCGCAGATTGAGATCGTGGCGGGAGTGGATCTCTATGACGGGATCAAAAATGACTATCCGGTATTCCCGAATATTTCCGTCTGCGATGTGAAGGCGGATGTCATCATCGATTTTTCCAATGCGAAGGCCGTGGACGATCTTCTGGTCTATAGTGTGGATAAAAAGATTCCAGTGGTTCTGTGCACGACGGGATTGTCGGAGGAACAGATGGAGCAGGTAAAGGCGGCATCGGGGCAGGTAGCAGTATTAAAGTCCGCGAATATGTCGCTGGGAATCAATCTGCTGATGCAGCTTTTAGCGCAGGCGGCAACGATTCTTGCGCCGGCAGGATTTGACATGGAGATCGTGGAGAAGCATCACAACCAGAAGCTGGATGCACCGAGCGGCACAGCGCTGGCGCTGGCGGACTCCATGAATGATGCGCTGGGACATGTCTATGAATACAAATATGACAGAAGCAGCGAGCGCAAAAAGAGAGATCCGCACGAGATCGGAATCTCGGCAGTGCGCGGAGGCAGCATCGTCGGGGAACATGAGGTCATCTTCGCGGGACTCGACGAGGTCATTGAGTTCAAGCATACCGCATATTCCCGCAGCGTCTTTGGAAAAGGGGCTGTGGAGGCGGCAAAGTTCCTCGCCGGGAAAGAGGCAGGATTTTATGATATGCAGGATGTGATCCGGGCAACGATGGAACAGGCAGACTGATTGGACAGGCAGACGGATAAGGCAGATTGAAAGCAGATACAGATGGATCGAATGGGAACAGGAGCGTGGAAACGTTTTCTGTTCCCATTTTTATACAGGGCAGAAAACGAACAAAATCTGGTCAGCAGTGCGCGGATATGTTACTATTTGAGAGGTATCTTCGATTTTGATATTCTGAGGGGGAACATATGGAAAAATATATGGAAACAGATCTGCGGTATTTAAAAAGTCTGGCAAATCAGTATCCGACCGTGGCTGCGGCAGCGACGGAGATCATTAACCTGCAGGCGATTTTAAGCCTGCCAAAGGGAACAGAACATTTCATTACAGATATTCACGGCGAGTACGATCAGTTCCAGCACGTGATCCGGAACGGTTCCGGAGCGATTAAGCGCAAGATCGAGGAAGAATTCGGGAATGCGATCAGTGCGGGAGAGAAGAAAGCGATTGCGACCCTGATCTATTATCCGGAGCAGAAGCTAGAGCAGGTGTTAAAGACAGAAGAAAATATGGAGGACTGGTATAAGGTCTCCCTGTACCGGCTGATCCGCATCTGCAAGAGCGCTTCGTCAAAATATACCAGATCCAAGGTGCGAAAAGCGCTGCCGAAAGATTTTGCGTATGTGATCGAGGAACTGCTGACCGGCAGACCGGATGTCTCCGATCAAGAAGCTTATTATAATGAGATCATCCGGTCTGTGATCCGCACAGGCAGGGCGCCGGAGCTTGTGATTGCGTTCTGCAATCTGATCCGCAGGCTTGTGGTGGATCATCTGCATGTGGTGGGAGATATTTTCGACAGGGGACCGTACCCGAATCTGATTATGGATACCTTGATGCAGCATCATTCCGTGGATATTCAGTGGGGGAACCACGATATATACTGGATGGGAGCGGCGGCGGGAAGCAGACCCTGCATCTGCAACGCGATCCGTATCTCTGCCAAGTACGGCAATCTGAACCTTTTAGAGGACGGATACGGCATCAATCTGGTGCCGCTCGCCAGACTTGCCATGAGCAGATACGACAAGGATCCCTGCACCTGCTTTAAGCTGGATTACCGGGAGGATGAGTACGATGTGCGTGACGCCATGCTGGATGAGAAAATGCACAAGGCGATTACGGTGATCCAGTTCAAGCTGGAGGGACAGATGATCATGCGTCACCCGGAGTTCGGGATGGATGAGCGGCTTTTGCTGGACAAGATCAATATCGAAAAAGGAACGGTGTGTGTGGAGGGGAAGGAATACCCGATGAAGGATCTGAACTTCCCGACGATCGACTGGAAGCATCCGTATGAACTGTCATCGGAGGAGGAGGACGTCATGGAGCGGATCACGCAGGCGTTCTTGAACTGTGAAAAATTACAGCGTCACGTCCGTTTTCTGTTCACACAGGGCAGCCTGTACAAGGTCTACAACGGGAACCTGCTCTACCACGGCTGTGTGCCGATGAACGAGGACGGAACCTTTACCAGAGTAAATGTGTACGGAAAAGAATATTCCGGCAAGGCGCTCTACGATGTGCTGGAGAATTACGCGAGAAAAGGGTACTACGCGATTGATCCCGGGGAGAAGAAAAAGGGGCTGGATATCTTGTGGTTTATCTGGGAAAACCAGAATTCCCCGGTGTTCGGAAAAGCAAAAATGACGACGTTTGAGCGCTATTTTATCGCGGACAAGGCGACGCACCAGGAGCCGAAGAACCCGTACTACCGCCTGCTGGAGGAGGAAGAGGTGGTCAACCGCATCCTCTCGGAATTCGGGCTTGAGGGCGCGGAGGCACATATCATCAACGGTCATATTCCGGTGGAGGCGAAGCGGGGAGAGTCCCCGGTAAAATGCGGCGGGAAGCTGCTCATTATTGACGGCGGATTCTCCAAGGCCTACCAGCCGAAGACGGGGATTGCGGGATATACGCTGATCTATAATTCCTACGGTCTGGTGCTTGCGGCGCATGAACCGTTTGAGTCGGTCGAAAAGGCGGTGCAGGACGGAAGCGATATCGCGTCGCATACGATTCTGGTGCAGCATGTCGTGCGACGCAAGCTGGTGGCGGATACGGACATTGGAAGGGAGCTGCGCGCTTCGATCCGTGATCTGGAGGCGCTGCTGCAGGCATACCGGGACGGCATCCTGGTGGAGAAGATTTAAATAGAAAGATAGAAGGAAGCAGGAAAAGAATATGTATATCGGAAATCATCTCTCGGCGTCAAAGGGCTATGCGGCGATGGGGCGGATGGCAGTGAAGCTGGGAGCAAATACATTTGCATTTTTTACAAGAAATCCGAGAGGCGGTGCGGCAAAAGCGATTGATCCGGCGGATGTGGAAAAGCTGCTGGAACTGATGCGGGAGCAGCAATTTGGAAAACTGGTGGCGCATGCACCTTACACGATGAATCTGTGCGCGGCGAAGGAGGATATCCGCAAGTTCTCTAAGGAGATGATCGCGGACGATCTGCGCCGGATGGAGTACACGCCGGGGAATTACTACAATTTTCATCCGGGTTCCCATGTCGGACAGGGGGCGGATGCCGGAATCGAATGGATTGCGGAGGCACTTAACGAGGTGCTCACGCCGGAGCAGACGACGACGGTTCTCCTTGAGACGATGGCGGGAAAAGGCAGTGAGGTGGGAAGAAGCTTTGAGGAACTGCGCGCGATTATTGACCGTGTAGAGCTGTCCGATAAGCTTGGCATCTGTCTGGATACCTGTCATGTCTGGGATGCTGGATATGATATTGCGGGAGATCTGGATGGTGTCCTGGAGGAATTTGACCATGTGATCGGTCTGAACCGCCTGTGCGCGGTACATTTTAACGACAGCATGAACGACCGCGGTTCGCACAAAGACCGCCATGCCTGCATCGGCGAGGGAAAGATCGGGCTGGATGCGATGCGGCGTGTGGCGACGCATCCGCTGCTTTCGGACAAGCCGTTTATTCTGGAGACTCCGAATGACGATGAGGGATACCGCAGAGAGATTGCACTTTTCCGGGAGTGGAGGGAGTAGATAAGAATCCAGAGAAATACATTGCTTTTTAGAAGTGTGTGTGTTATACTTCAAATCACATGAATGCGAAAGCTTTTTCATGCAAATATTTGCCCACCAAGAGATTGGTTAAGCCCATACGGACAGGCGGGGCAGCTGCCGATGGTGGAGAGATCCACGTTATTGATTGAGTTAGAAGCTCAAATTTTATAAGTTGATGACGACTGCAGGCGAAGGACTGCAGGACCCTGAATCGTATGCGATAGAGATATCACTTGTGAAACGGTCAATAAGAGTAGTAATAGCAAATATTTGCTGGCGAAGATGCCAACGTAGACTCTGATAATAGTTTTTGCAGCATGTAGGACAGATTACATAAAGTATGACTATGAGAATGTGACAAGGCAGGTGATGTGTGCGCAGCATACAGGCATCTGTCTTTTTTTGTGGAATAGGAAACTTCGTCCCTATTACATAAAAACGCTCCGGGCAGGATTCTTTCTTGTGCTACAGAAGATGCCGTGTTATGCGAAAGCATGAAAGTCATGCTTCCTGTAGAGCCAAAAGCTCTGCCGGACGGCATGCGTACTGCGGCAGGGAGCATCAAAACAGAATGTGAGGAGAATCATGGAAGCAGGATCCCAGAAGCGCGCTCCGGTCTACGAAGCGCTGGAACAATTAAAAAAGAGAAGAGTCGTTCCTTTCGATGTGCCGGGGCACAAGAGAGGGCGTGGCAACCCGGAGCTCGTGGAACTTCTGGGGGAGAAATGTGTGAGTCTGGATGTGAATTCCATGAAGCCGCTTGACAACCTGTGCCATCCGGTGTCGGTTATCAAAGAGGCGGAGGAACTGGCGGCGGAGGCTTTCCGGGCAGATCACGCGTTTTTTATGGTGGGAGGAACAACGTCCTCCGTGCAGAGCATGGTGTTGTCGGTCTGTCGTGCCGGGGATAAGATCATCCTGCCGCGCAATGTACATAAGAGTGTGATCAATGCACTGGTACTCTGCGGCGCTATTCCGGTCTATGTGAATCCGGAGGTGGACAAAAAGCTTGGCATTTCACTCGGTATGGAGATCTCGGAGGTGGAGCGGGCGATTCTGGAGAATCCGGGCGCGGTGGCGGTTCTTGTGAACAATCCGACTTATTACGGAATCTGTTCCGATCTGCGCTCCATCGTGAAGCTGGCACATGAACACGAGATGCTTGTGCTTGTGGATGAAGCGCACGGCACCCATCTGTATTTCGGGGAGGATCTTCCGGTCTGCGCGATGGATGCCGGTGCGGATATGGCGTCCGTTTCCATGCACAAATCCGGAGGAAGCTTAACACAGAGTTCCCTGCTTTTAACCGGCAAAAATGTCAACTGGGAGTATGTCAGCCAGATTATCAACCTCACACAGACGACAAGCGCGTCTTATCTTCTGATGTCAAGTCTCGACATCTCGCGGAGAAATCTGGCGCTGCGCGGAAGGGAATCGTTCCGCAAAGTGGCGGAGATGGCGGAATACGCCAGGGCGGAGATCAACGACATCGGCGGATATTATGCTTACGGCAAGGATATGGTGAACGGCGGAAGCGTCTATGACTTTGATGTGACGAAGCTCTCAGTCTATACGCGGGGAATCGGTCTGGCAGGAATCGAGGTCTATGATCTGTTGCGGGATGAGTACGATATCCAGATTGAGCTGGGGGACATTGCCAACATCTTAGCCTACATTTCAATCGGCGACCGCATCCAGGATATCGAGCGGCTGGTGGGAGCGTTGGCAGACGTCAAACGCTTGTATTCCAAGGATCCTGCACAGATGTTAAATACAGAATATATAAATCCGACTGTTCTTGTTTCACCGCAGGCGGCTTTTTACGCAGAGAAAAAATGTATGCCGATCCGGGAGACGGCAGGAAAGATCTGCGGAGAGTTTGTGATGTGCTATCCGCCGGGAATTCCGATTCTCGCGCCGGGTGAGATGATTACGCCGGAGATCATCGAATATATCATCTATGCCAAGGAGAAGGGCTGCTCCATGCAGGGAACGGAAGATCCGGCGGTGGAGCACTTAAATGTCCTGGTGGATGACCGGCAGGTGTGGAAATAAGACCGCCGGAAGAATAGCTCTTAAGGAAGAGCATACGGTCAGGAAGAACCGGCAGAAGGAAGCAGCAGACCGTGGAATACGGTCTGGGGAAGGTGGAAGAGAGCGTGGAGTTATGGTTTTCGGATAATCAGACCGATCATGTGAAGGTGTCGGTCAAAGTGGAGAAGCAGCTGTTCGGGGAGCAGACGGATTTTCAGAGGATCGACGTGTTTGAATCCAGGGAATTCGGCAGATTTTTAAGCTCCGACGGCAGCATCGTCTTCTCGGAAAAGGATGAGTTCATCTACGATGAGATGATTGTGCATGTGCCGATGGCGGTGCATCCGCATGTGAAAAAAGTGCTGGTCATCGGTGGCGGAGACGGCGGTGTGGCGAGAGAACTTTCCTATTATGAGGAGATCGAGCAGATCGACGTCGTGGAATCCGACCGGACATTCGTGGATGTGTGCAGGAAGTTTTTCCCGGACAACGCCTGCGGACTGGAAGATCCGCGCGTCAATATCTATTACGAGGATGGACTGCGCTTTCTGCGCACAAAGCATGATGCCTACGATCTGATCATCAATGATGCGATCGATCCGCTCGGGCATACGGCGGGATTGTTCACCAAGGAATTTTATGGGAACTGTTACCGCGCATTAAAAGAAGACGGCATTATGGTCTACCAGCACGGCAGTCCTTTTTATGACGAGGATGAGGAGTCCTGCCGCGTGATGCACCGCAAGGCGAGTCACAGTTTCCCGATCAGCCGTGTGTATCAGGCGCACATTCCGACCTGTTCCTCCGGGTACTGGCTGTTCGGATTTGCGTCAAAAAAATATCACCCGCTAACGGATCTGAATGTGGAGCGCTGGAAAGCGCGCGGGATCAAGACCTGGTATTATACGACCAATCTTCATAAGGGAGCGTTTATGCTGCCAAAATATGTCGAGGATATGCTTGAGGAAGAGGAAGGCAGAAGGTAAATGGCAGATGCGGGACAGAACGGACTCTGACGGGACAGTCAGCGGAGCGTTCTGTCATCCGTTGGCAGAATGATATAATAGAAAATACAGCCGCAGGACGGCAGAATGAGAGGATAAGTAGATGGGAAGATTATTGATTATCGGATGTGGCGGAGTAGCAGGGGTGGCAATTCACAAATGCTGCCAGAACAGCAGGACTTTTTCGGAGATCTGTATTGCAAGCCGCACAAAAGAAAAATGTGACGCGTTAAAGGAAAAGCTGCAGGGAACGACGGATACAGTGATCACGACAGCGAAGGTGGATGCGGATAATGTGGACGAACTGATCGCACTGATCCGTGACTACAAGCCGGATGCCGTGTTAAATGTGGCGCTGCCTTACCAGGATCTGACGATTATGGATGCCTGCCTGGCATGCAAGGTGGACTACATCGATACCGCGAACTACGAACCGGAAGATACCGACGACCCGGCGTGGCGTGCAATTTATGAGAAGCGCTGCAAGGAGGCGGGCTTTACCGCGTACTTCGATTATTCCTGGCAGTGGGCATATCAGAAACGCTTTACAGATGCCGGCATCACGGCGCTTCTTGGCAGCGGCTTTGACCCGGGCGTGACGAGCGTGTTTACCGCCTATGCGCTGAAGCATTATTTCGATGAGATCGAGTACATCGATATCTTAGACTGCAACGGTGGAGACCACGGTTATCCGTTCGCCACCAATTTCAACCCGGAGATCAACCTCCGCGAGGTATCCGCAAACGGCTCCTACTGGGAGGACGGACACTGGGTAGAGACAAAACCGATGGAAATTAAAAGAGAATATAATTTCCCACAGGTTGGCGAGAAAGACATGTATCTGCTTCATCATGAGGAGATCGAGTCTCTGGCAAAGAATGTGCCGGGAGTCAAGCGCATCCGCTTCTTCATGACCTTCGGTCAGAGCTATCTGACCCATATGCAGTGTCTGGAGGATGTCGGAATGCTCTCCACTTCCCCGATCCAGTATGAGGGAAGAGAGATCGTGCCGATCCAGTTCTTAAAGGCATTGCTTCCGGACCCGGCGTCACTGGGTCCTAGAACCGTTGGCAAGACGAACATCGGCTGTATTTTTACCGGCAAGAAGGATGGCAAGGAAAAGACGATCTATATCTATAACGTCTGCGATCACCAGGAGTGCTACAGGGAGGTTGGCTCACAGGCGATCTCCTACACGACAGGAGTTCCGGCAATGATCGGTGCAGCGCTTGTTGTAGATAAGGTGTGGGATAAGGACGGCGTTTTCAATATCGAGGAGTTTGATCCGGATCCGTTTATGGATATGCTCAACCAGTACGGACTGCCGTGGGTTGTCGATGAGAACCCCAAGACGGTGGCGTAGCCGTTCGTAAAAAGAGCCGGACAGGGAGAGACGAGAGCAATGAAGTGGAATGAACTTCCGACACCATGCTATGTGGTGGATCAGAAAAAATTAAAAGAAAATTTAATAATATTGCATAATCTGGAGCAGGATACGGGATGCCATGTCCTGCTGGCGCAGAAAGCGTTTTCCACATATGCGCTCTATCCGTTGATCGGACAATACATCAGCGGTACCACAGCGAGCGGACTCTACGAGGCGCGTCTCGGCGCAGAGGAGATGGGGCGTGAGAACCATGTGTTTGCTCCGGCGTACAAGGACAGCGATATGGAGGAACTGGTCACGCTCTGCGACCATGTGATTTTTAATTCCTTTGCGCAGTATGTCAGGCACAGGAAGAAGGTGGCAGCGCGGAATGCTGTCAGTGATACAAGTCACCGTGTCAGCATCGGACTTCGGATCAATCCGGAGTATTCCACGCAGGAGGGACATGCGATCTATGATCCCTGCGCTCCCGGTTCGAGACTCGGCATGACAAGAGAGGCGTTTGAGAAAGGACTTGCCGGACTTGGCATGAGACGGCAGGAGGATGGAAGCTATGAACTGCCGGAGGATGTGGAGGGACTCCATTTTCACACGCTCTGCGAGCAGGACGCGGATGATCTGGAATGCACGTTTTATGCGTTTGAGGAGCAGTTTGCTTCTTATTTAAAACAGGTCCGGTGGCTGAATCTGGGCGGAGGACATCATATCACCAGACCGGGGTACCAGATAGGGCGCTTAAAGAAGCTCATCGGCTATATCAGGGAGAACTACGGACTTGCCGTGTATCTGGAGCCAGGCGAGGCGGTTGCCTTAAATGCGGGATATCTGGTGACGGAGGTGTGCGATATTGTACACAACGGGATGGATATTTTGATTCTGGATGCGTCCGCGGCGTGTCATATGCCGGACGTTCTCGAGATGCCGTATCGTCCGCCGCTTCGGGACGGATTTGCGGCGGGGGAACAGAAATACACCTACCGGCTGTCCTCGCTCACCTGTCTGGCGGGGGATGTCATCGGGGATTACAGTTTTGCACACGAGATTCAGATCGGCGACCGTCTGGTGTTTGAGGATATGGCAATCTACTCGATGGTGAAGAATAATACCTTTAATGGAATTCCGCTTCCGTCGATCGCACTTCTCATGGAGGACGGGGAGGTTGAGATGTTAAAGCAGTTCGGCTATGAAGATTTCAAAGGGCGGTTGTCATAACCGGTTTTGAAAGACATCCGGGACAAGGGAAGATGACTTGGATGAGGGTAGAGGAAATGGAGAAAAAGATGCAAAAGTGTGCAGAAGATCCAAAAGAGAGAATGACAACGCCGCAGGCGGACGGATTTTTTATGCCGGGGGAGTACGAACCGCATGACGGCTGCATTCTGATCTGGCCGTCGCGCCCGGGTTCCTGGATTTACGGCGCACGCGATGCGCGGATTGCATTCCGGGATGTGATTGCAGCGATTGCGCAGAGTGAAAACGTATATGTGGCAGCCGGGCGGGATGCCATTGACTCCGCGCGAGAGATGCTGATCGGTGAGGACGCGCCGTGGAAAAAGCGGGTGACGGTCTTTGAACTGGAGACAGACGATGCCTGGGCAAGAGATGTGGCGCCGACCTTTGTGAAAGACGGCGCCGGCAGGATGCGGGCAGTGAATTGGTCATTTAACGCCTGGGGAGGATCGGTGGACGGACTGTATGCATCCTGGGCGTTGGACGATGCGTTTGCAAAGGCGTTTGCCGCAAAGTATGGCTATGCGTGTTACGATGCCGCGCCGTTTGTACTGGAGGGCGGATCGATTCACAGCGACGGTGAGGGGACGCTTCTGGTGACGGAGGCGTGCCTTTTGAGCGCGGGGCGCAATCCGGGGCTTACGCGCGAGGAGATCGAGGAGAAGCTTAGAACTTATCTTGGCATAGAAAAAGTGCTGTGGCTGCCGCGTGGAATCTATCAGGATGAGACGAACGAACATGTGGATAACGTCTGCGCGTTCCTGCGCCCGGGCGAGGTGGTGCTTGCATGGACGGACGATGAAACAGATCCCCAGTATCCGCTATCACAGCAGACGCTTGCGTACCTGGAGGGCGAGACGGATGCGCGCGGAAGAAAGCTTGTCATTCACAAGCTTCCGATTCCCGATCATCCGGTCTGCATTACAGAGGAGGAACTGGCAGGTTATTCGTTTGCCGAAGGGGAGGATGAGCGGGAGGCGGGAGAGCGTCTTGCGGCATCCTACGTGAACTTTTATTTTTCCAATGAGGCAGTTATTCTTCCGGCGTTCGGCGGGGAGAATGAGGAGAGTGACAGGCGCGCTGCCGCACTGCTTGCGCAGTGGAATCCGGGGCGGAAGATTATTTCGGTGCAGGCGCGTGCAATTTTAGTCGGCGGCGGGAATATCCACTGTATTACACAGCAGATCCCGGCGGCAAAAATGCAGCAGCAAAACGCAGCAGCAAAAATGTAGCAGCGGTAAAGTGGACAGAGACAAAAAGAGGAAAAGAGCATGAACAGAGTGAAAGTGGCGGCAATTCAGATGCGCTGTGCGGCGTCTGTGGAGGAGAATTTAAAAAAGGCGGAAGCCATGGTGCGAAAGGCGGCGGCAGAGGGAGCAAACGTGATCCTTCTGCCGGAACTTTTTGAGCGGGAATATTTTTGCCAGCAGCGCCGGTATGACTTCTATCATTATGCAAAGCCTGTGATGGAGAACGATGCGGTGCGCATGGGCATGCGGCTTGCCGCGGAGCTTGGTGTGGTGCTCCCGATCAGCTTTTATGAGCGGGATGTGAACAACCTGTACAATTCCATCGCCTGTATCGACGCGGACGGAACAGTGCTCGGCGTTTATCGCAAGACGCATATCCCGGATGATCACTACTATCAGGAAAAGTTCTATTTTACGCCGGGGGATACCGGATTTCAGGTATTTTCTACGCGCTACGGCAGAATCGGCGTGGGAATCTGCTGGGATCAGTGGTTTCCGGAGAGCGCGCGCTGTATGGCGCTTGCAGGGGCGGAGCTGCTTTTTTATCCGACGGCGATCGGATCGGAACCGATCTTAGAGTGCGACAGTATGCCGCACTGGAGACGCTGTATGCAGGGACATGCGGCAGCCAATCTGATGCCCGTTGTTGCGGCAAACCGGATCGGGGAGGAGACGGTAGAACCCTGTGAGGAAAACGGCGGACAGCGTTCGGCGCTTGTTTTTTACGGATCGTCTTTCCTGACCGATGAGACCGGAGAAATTCTGGCGGAGGCAGGGCGCGACGAGGAAGAGATACTGGTGCAGGAATATGACCTGGACGAGCTGGATGCCAGACGGCTGGAGTGGGGGCTGTTCCGCGACAGGCGCCCGGAGTGCTACGGCATCATCAGCGGCAGGTAAAAGAAATATATTGTTGACATGGAAACAATAATGAGATACAGTAGGAACTGGGAACAAAATACCATGTTAGAAAAAGGAAGAGTCTGCATGAAAGATCGGGAAGAGCTGTTAAAAGAAATCGCGCTCATGCTGGAGCGGCAGGATATGCTTTCCAAACTGACGGAAAACCAGTGTCTGGATGAATACGGCTATTCGGAGACACACTGTATCGACTATATCGGAAGACTGGAACTGCCGAACGTCACGAAGGTGGCGGAGCACATGGGGATGACGCGCGGCGCGATCAGCAAGATGACCAAGAAGCTTCTTGCCAAAGGGCTGATCGAAAAATATACGCTGGAGACGAACAAAAAGGAAGTATATTTCAAGCTCACGGATCAGGGCAGGCTTTTGTTTGATGAGCATGCGAAGCGGCATCAGCGATGGGAGAAGCGCGATATGGAATTTCTGGCGCGCTATTCCGTCGAGGATGTGAGGACGGTGAGCCGTTTTATGACGGAGTTCAACGGCTATCTGGAAGAGCAGATCGAGACGATTACAGGGACGCAGGCAGAAGGATGATATTGTGTAATAGGAACGAAGTTTCCTGTTACACAAAAAAGAATCCTGCAGGCAGGATTCTCATGTGTTACTGTTGTATGAAATGTAATTGTTAAGCGTTTAACACTTCAAGAAGCGTAAGCAGCTTCTCTACCGTATCCTGGCTGATGTTGTTTGCCGCGATAAAATTGCTTACCGTCGTTGCAACATCTTCGGAAGTCTCTGCAGTGGATGCGGATGCAACGGTGTTCGTATCGCTTCCCATATAGGAGAGAACCTTCTGGACATAATTCTGTGTCTCGCTAAACGGTGGAATACCGCCGTATTTATCGACATTTGCACTGCCGGCGTTGTATGCCGCAAGCGCAAGAGAGGTATCGCCGTTGTACTTGGCAAGCAGCTGGGAGATCAGATTCGCACCGCCCATGATATTCTGGTAGGCATCGTAGGAATCTGTGACACCGAGAGATGCTGCGGTGGCAGGCATCAGCTGCATAATACCGACAGCACCGGCGCTGCTGACAGCGCTTGTATTAAAATTGGACTCTGCTCTTGCGATTGATTTTAAAAGAGTGGAGGAGACGCCGTAGGTGTTCGCCGCTTCATCAAAGATGGCGGAAAGGTCTCCGGAGCAGGTCGTGCTGCCGGAGTAGGCGTCGGTGGCATTCGTTAAAACGGAAGAAAAGTCAGAACTTGCAGCCTGCGCTTTTGCAGCTTCGGCGGCAGCTCTCTCCGCTTCAGCGCGGGCAGCAGCTTCGGCGTTGATCTGATCCACAAATGCCTGATCGTGATAATTTAAGATCGTAATACTCATTGGTAACTCCCTTGAAAACAACTTCACTGAATGTATAACTAGAAAAAGTATAGCATAATTTGCGGGATTAGGAAAGAAAAAAATGAAAACCAAACAAGTCGAGCGGAAAGGAACATATTTACGTGCATTTCGGGCAGCGTTTCCCTGCACGGTACCGGTGCTCACCGGCTATCTGTTTATCGGGATGGCGTTCGGAGTGATGATACAGGAAAAAGGTTACAACTTCTTGTGGGCGATGCTCATGAGTCTGGTGATCTATGCGGGCAGCGGACAGTATCTTGCAGTCAACTTTTTCGCGCCGGGCGTCAGCCTCCTCAATGTGATTTTCATGGAATTTATGGTGAATATCCGCCATATTTTTTATGGACTGTCACTGCTGGAACGATTTTCTAAGATGGGGAAAAAGCGGCTTTACATGATCTTTTCCCTGACGGATGAGACCTACTCGCTTTTCTTCGTCACAAAAGTGCCGAAAGATGTGAAGGAGGAGCAGTTCTTGTTTGCGATTGCCGTGCTCGACCAGAGTTACTGGATCATCGGCTCCGGCATCGGCGCCCTGCTTGGAAATGTGCTCCCGTTCTCCACGGAGGGCATTGACTTTGCAATGACGGCATTGTTTGTGGTAATCATGGTGGAACAGTGGATGGAGAAGCAGAACCGTCCGAGCGTGGTGATCGGGCTGGTATGTGGACTGGTGTGCAGGCTGGTGTTCGGAGCGGACAATTTTATCCTTCCGACCATGATATGCGTCATGGTCATCCTGCTTTCTTGCAAAAAAATATTCGATAAAATGATTCCGGAGGACGGAAAGGAAGGAGGCGAGCCGGAGTGCCAGTAAGTGTTGGAAGATCGCTTGCGATCATATTTACCGTGGCGGGAACGATATTTTTTACCAGGCTGATTCCGTTTCTGTTTTTCCCGAAAGGAAAAGAGATTCCGCCGATCATCCGGTATCTGGGGAGAGTGCTACCCCCGGCGGTCATCGGAATGCTGGTGATCTATTGTCTGAAGGGAACTACGCTTTCAGAGCTTCCTTATGGAATTCCGGAAGGATTGGCTGTACTTGTGACCGCAGGGCTTCATATCTGGAAGCGGAACAACCTGTTGAGTATCGGGGCGGGAACGATACTCTATATGTTTTTGATTCAAGTCGTATTTTAGAGATTTTACACGGTTTCATCACAGTTTAAACACATTTATCACGTACACTGACTACATAAGAAAAGAAGAAACCGTGAAAGGAGTCATATTTTATGTCAAACGAATATAATTATTATACACCGGAATCTGGACCGGATTATAACTATGAACAGAATCAGGAACAAAAAAGGAAAGAGAAGAAGAAAATGCCCAAATTTATAAAGGTGATCAGTCTGGCGCTTGTGTTTGGTATTGTGGCAAGTGTAGCATTTCAGGCAACGAATCTTGTGGCAGATAGATTCCTCGGAACGACAGAGAGCCGCGAAGTGAAATCTGTTGATAATACGAAAATATCCCAAAGTACAGGTGAAACTGCCAAATCTGACATTGCCTCCATTGCGGAGGAAGTGATGCCGTCTGTAGTTTCGATCACGAACTTAAGTGTACAGCAGGTACAGAGCTTCTTCGGAGGAATTCAGGAACAGGAAAGTAAAAGTGTCGGGTCGGGCATTATCATTTCCCAGAATGATTCGGAGCTTCTGATTATTACAAATAACCATGTAGTAGAGGGAAATGAGACGCTGACAGTATCCTTTGTAGATGAGGAGAGTGTAGAGGCACAGGTAAAAGGTACAGATGCAACGAAAGATCTTGCTGTGATCGCTGTGCAGACGAAGGAAATTAAAGATACAACGATGGATCAGATTAAAGTGGCTTCACTTGGAAATTCCGATCAGCTTCAGGTGGGTGAATCTGTGATCGCAATCGGGAATGCACTTGGGTACGGGCAGTCTGTTACTTCCGGTATTGTCTCGGCAACCGGGCGTGAGCTGGATGGAATTGATGAAAAGCTGATCCAGACAGATGCCGCGATCAACCCGGGTAATAGTGGAGGCGCTCTTCTGAATGCAAATGGAGAGGTGATTGGTATCAATACAGCCAAGGTGGCAACGGATACGGTAGAGGGAATGGGATATGCAATTCCGATCTCCAGTGTCAGTGATATTATTGAGAATCTGATGAATCAGGAGACAAAGACCAAGGTTTCAGAGGCAGAGCAGGGACAGCTTGGAATTCAAGGTGTGGATGTGACAGCGGATAGTTCCGAAATGTACAATATGCCGACCGGTGTCTATGTATCGGAAGTGATTGCCGGCGGAGGAGCAAAGAAAGCGGGAATTACAAAAGGATCGGTCATCACAGGAATCAATGGAACCAGTATCGATGGTATGCAGGCTTTGAAGGAACAGCTCCAGTATTACAGAGCCGGAGAGACTGTGAAGATTACAGTGGCAACACCGGAGAAGAATGGGGAATATGCTAAGCGTGATGTAGAAGTAACTCTTGGAAAAAAATCATAGTTGTTTGCTATTTTATTTCTTTTGTAGTATAATGCAGTTAAGATTATGAAAATGAGGTAGGAGGCAGAAATACGAATGAAATGTCCGATTTGTGGTCAGCAGTTGCGACCGGGAAAGAAAGATCCAAATTATCTGCTGTGTTATAATTGTAAAAAGAAATTTAAGGTGCCACAGCAGAAGGCAGAAGCAGAGCCAGAACAGAAATACTCCAATATCCCACCGAAGAAGGTACGGGAGAAACGGGAGACTGAGATGCGTAAAGCATACGATGACCTGCTTTCTATAGAAGATGACAAAAAGAAGAAAAAAGCCGCTCCGAAGCCGAAGAAGCGTCAGGATTATGATGATTACGATGACTATGATGATGTATATGATGATGAGCCAATGTCAAAAGCTCCGATCATTATCCTTGCAATTGCAATCGTTGTAGTAGCCGGAGTGATCGCTTATATGTTATTAAAGTAAAAGATATTGGACAGAGATGTGAAAAAACGTCTCTGTCCTTTTTTGTGCCATGAGCGATGGAATGTGAAGGTGGCATGGGTTGGATGCGCACATTTTTTCGCTGCTTTCATACTATAATAGTGCAAATATAGTAGAAAGAAGGAAAAGGGATGCCGAATTATCGATATCAGACACCGGATGCAATGTGCCGGACGAGAAATGTCTGTAAAGAATCCTGTATGGAGCAGCGGATGCCCGGACGGGATATTTGTGATGGGCCGATTGCTATGGCATATGTTCCGTGGCAGAAATGGCAGGCGCTCTATGAGGCGGAAAAAGGGTTCTGCCGGGGAACGATCTTTGCAGAGCTTGACAAACCATTTGAAGGGACAGGAGGGCGGCTGCGATGATGGAGAACAGATTGTCGAAAAAAGAATTGCTGGACTGGATCAATGTTGTCAGCTTTGCAGTGGATGATGTGAAATTATTTTTGGATACTCATCCGTATGACGAAGAAGCGCTGCAGTATTTTGATGAATTCAAAAAGCAGCGTGTGCAGGCAATGAAGGAATATGCGAAATATTATGGACCTCTGACGCTGGATACTGCTGCAGAGTCCTGTGACAGGTGGAAATGGGTGCTTGAACCATGGCCATGGCAGGAAGGGGGATGCTAATCAATGTGGAATTATGAGAAAAGGTTGCAGTATCCGGTGAAGATTACGAAGACGAATCCGAAGATCGCACAGATTATTATTACGCAGTTTGGAGGACCGGACGGAGAACTGGCTGCTTCTATGAGATATCTGTCGCAGCGTTATACAATGCCTTACCGGGAGGTTACGGGAACATTGACAGATATCGGTACAGAGGAGCTTGCGCACATGGAAATGATCTGTGCCATTGTATATCAGCTTACGAAAGATATGTCTATGGAAGAACTGGAACGTTCCGGCTTTGATAAATATTATGTGGATCACACGGTTGGTATATGGCCCCAGGCCGCCGGAGGTATTCCATTTAATGCCTGTGAAT